>JADMIO011210269.1_pt1 | contig 115418 bp, 111 predicted proteins | sample 8958161 | NCBI WGS metagenome assembly JADMIO01 (sample SAMN16585339, study PRJNA669376) | soil metagenome | isolation source: Crop rotation soil | place: USA: Cullars Rotation, Alabama | collected 2011 | reverse complement strand
CGCGACAACTTGTCCACGTGGAATTCTAAGCTTAGGATCCCAATGTGCTGGAAAGAGGCGAGGCTGACGAGGACAAGGATTTGCTGAGTGCCGTCGGGACCGTGGTCGACAAGGAGGTTCCTCAGGCCTTCGAGCGTTTTGCCTTCTCGGTGGGGATTGAGGCCTGGTTGCGTGCCGTCTTCGCCTGCAATGCGTATGTCGACACGCAGGCGCCCTGGACGCTTCGCAAGACCGATCCGGAGCGCATGGCGGCGGTGCTGGGAACTTTGGTCGTTGCTGTTCGCGAGCTTGCCGAAGCGATCGCTCCGATCATCCCGGCGTCCGCGGACAAATTGATAACGCTCATCGACGCGGGCGAGGGCGGCACGCCCATCCCGCAGCCGCAGCCGTTGTTCCCAAGGCTCGAGCTGGAAGCGGAGGAAGCGGCTTGAGGCTGATCGATAGCCATTGCCATCTCAATTATGAGGGACTCGTCGAGCGCCAGGACGAAGTGCTTGAAAATGCCCGGAATCGCGGCGTGCAAGGCTTCCTGAACATTTCAACCCGGCAGCGCGAGTGGAATGACGTCATCGCGGTCGCCGAGCGCCATCCTGATGTGTGGGCCAGCGTCGGCGTCCATCCGCACGAGGCCGATGCCCATCCGGACCTCCGCGCCGCCGCCTTGGTCGAAGGCACCAAGAATGCGCGCGTCATCGCGATCGGCGAGTGCGGCCTCGATTATTATTACGACAAGTCCGACCGCGCGGCGCAGCGTGAACGCTTTGAGGCGCACATCGACGCCGCACACCAGACCGGCCTTCCGCTGATCGTTCACACGCGCGATGCGGAGGAGGACACGGCTGAGATCCTCGAGCGCGCGGTGAGAGAGAAGGGCGTCACCGGCGTCCTCCACTGCTTCACCGGGTCCGCCGAGTTGGCGCGCAAGGGACTCGACCTCGGCTTCTACGTGTCGTTGTCGGGTATCGTGACCTTCAAGAACGCCCAGGATCTGCAGGAAACGGCAAAATGGCTTCCTGCGGACCAGATGCTGGTTGAGACGGATTCGCCGTTTCTCGCGCCCGTTCCGCACCGCGGACAGAAATGTGAGCCGGCCTTCGTTGCCGACACGGCCGCTTTCGTCGCGCATCTGAGAGGTGAAGAGCCTGACGACCTTGGCGAGACGACGACCGCCAACTTCTTCAAATTGTTCAGCAAGGCGGCGTGAGAGTCCGCATCCTCGGTTGCGGGACGTCGACCGGGGTCCCGAAGATCGGCAACGAATGGGGCCTCTGCGATCCCAGCGAGCCGCGAAACTACCGCCTTCGAACGTCAATCATCGTTGAAAGCGATGATCAGCGCATCCTGGTCGACTGCGGACCCGATCTGCGCCAACAATTGCTCGCGGCCGAGGTCAATCGGCTTGACGGCGTGATCGTCACGCATGCGCACGGCGATCACTGCCATGGCATCGACGAGCTTCGGCCGGTCTCAGTGGCCGTCGGCGGCTCAGTGCCGCTCTATGCGCGTGCTGACGTGCTCGAGGAATTGAAGCACCGGTTTGCCTATGCCTTCGAGCAATCGGATTTCTATCGGCCGATCGTGGAAGGGCGCGAAACCGGCGAGGGGATCCAGTTTGGATCAACCAGCGCACGCTTCGTCGATCAGCCGCATGGCGGCCCGACTTCGCTCGGAATTCGCTTCGATGAAGGCGGCCGTTCGCTCGCTTATGCGATAGATTTCAATAAGCTAACGGACGAAATGGCGAAGCTCTATGAGGGCGTAGACGTGTGGATCGCCGATTGCCTGACGCGCACCCCGCATCCCACCCACATGCATTTGGGCGACATCCTCGGCGCGGCCCAGGACTTGCGCGTCGGCCAGCTTTACCTCGTGCATATGGGCAACGGCCTGGACTATCACACGCTTGTTGCCGAGCTGCCCGATTGGGCCGCGCCTGGCTACGACGGCCTCGAGATTTCCCTATGACGAACAATTTGCAGCTCGGTGGTCTCTACATCCTGATGGCCATCATGCTTGTCGTCGGAGCCTTGATGACCCGGCGCGAACCCGCGCTGAAGCTCGTGAAGATGGCCCTGGCCTGGATTGCGATATTCGCCGCGGGCTTCGTACTCTTCACATTTCGCGACAATTTCGAGTGGGTTGGGCAACGTTTGAAGGCTGAAGCTGTCGGCAGCCCGGTTGTCGAAGGCCGCGAAACCCGCATTCCGATGGCCGTGGACGGGCATTTCTGGGTAGATGGCGCGATCAATGGCCGGCCGGTGAAGTTTCTGATCGATAGCGGCGCGACCATGACGACGATCGATCGGGAGACTGCCGCCAGGGCTTCCGTGACGGTTTCGCCGCGGCGCGACCAGTTCGTCCGGACCGGCAACGGGATCATCCGGGTGGCGACTGGGACGGCCGATGAGCTCCAGATCGGCGGAATCAAGCGGACCGACGTCGGCCTTCAGGTGGTCGACAACGATAATCTCAACGTGTTGGGCATGAACTATCTCTCGTCCTTGAGCCGCTGGGGAGTAGAGGGACGATGGCTGGTTCTGGTCCCCTGACTTATGGTGATATTTACATAATGCATATTATCATACTTTCAGATACAGGCGCAAAAGGCCCCTCGGAGACCCCTCGTGCCCCTTGAGCGTCTTCGAGAAATCATGCGGCGGCTCCGCGATCCCAAGAGCGGCTGCGAATGGGACACAGTCCAGACGTTCGAGACGATCGCGCCCTACACGATCGAAGAAGCGTATGAGGTCGCGGACGCGATTGCTCGCAACGACATGGCCGCGCTGGCTGATGAGCTCGGCGATTTGCAGCTCCAGGTCGTCTTCCATGCGCAAATGGCCGAGGAATCCGGTCATTTCACGCTCGAGGACGTCATCACGAGCATTTGCGACAAAATGGAGCGCCGCCACCCGCACATCTTTGGCGAGGCCGAACATGGTGGCCATCACCTCTGGGAAATCATCAAAGCCGAAGAGCGTGCGGCAAATCCGGACAAGAGTGCACTTGCCGGAGTGGCTTTGGCGCTTCCGGCTCTTGAGCGCGCGGCCAAGCTGCAGCGCCGGGCCGCTCGCGTCGGCTTCGATTGGCCCGATACGTCAGGTGCCCGAGCCAAGATCGACGAGGAATTGGCGGAGCTTGATGCGGAAACTGACCATCATCGCATGCTGGACGAGCTTGGCGACCTTCTGTTCGCGGTGGTGAACCTCGCACGCCATCTTAACATCGAGCCGGAAGCCGCTCTTCGCCAAGCGACGACCAAGTTTGAACAGCGATTCCGCGCGATGGAGCAGACGCCGGGCTTTGCCGACCTGCCACTGGATGAAAAGGAAGCGCTCTGGGTCGAGGCCAAAAAGGCTCAGGCCGATCTCATCGCCTGAAACCGGGCCCAATTGTCGGGTGACAGGCGCACCGACAGTTGCACTTCATCATGATCCAGCGTTTGGTCGAGCACCTCGCCGCGGGCATGTAGCCAGGCAATCCGGCTGCCATCGCTCGCCGGCAAGCGGATTTCGTGAACCTGCTCCCCGCTCCTCAAGGCCCGCGCCATCCCGTCGCGCAGCCCGTCGAGGTTCCAACCGGTAAGCGCCGAGATGGGCACGACATCTTCGTGCCGTGCAGCCTCGCCGAGCAGCCTTTCGCGCTCCTCATCCGATAGCAGATCAACCTTGTTCCAGGCCTCGAGCCGCGGCGGAGCGCCCTCTTCGCCAAGCCCAAGCGACGCAAGCACGTCTTCGACGTCTTCGCTCTGTGCCTCACGGTCCGGGTGGGACATGTCGCGGACATGGACGAGGAGGTTGGCCGAGCGCACTTCTTCCAGCGTGGCGCGGAAGGCGGCGATTAGTTCGGTCGGGAGGTCGGAAACGAACCCTACCGTGTCCGACAGGATAACCTTGTCGAAGCCCGGCAGGCGGATGTCTCTCATAGTCGGGTCGAGAGTCGCGAAGAGCAGATTCTTCGCGAACACTCCCTCCCCGGTCAAATGATTGAAAAGCGTTGATTTTCCGGCGTTCGTATAGCCGACAAGGGCAATGACGGGCCAGGGCGCGCGCTGACGCCGGTCGCGGTGGAGCGCCCGCGTACGCTTCACCTGCTCGAGCTCACGGCGGATTTTGGCCATCCGCTCACGGATCAGGCGCCGGTCGGCCTCGATCTGCGTCTCACCCGGACCGCCGAGGAAGCCGAAGCCGCCGCGCTGCCGCTCGAGGTGGGTCCAGCTGCGGACCAGGCGGCCCGCCTGATATTCGAGATGCGCGAGTTCGACCTGAAGCTGGCCTTCGGCTGTCGCAGCCCTTTCCCCGAAAATCTCCAGTATCAGCCCGGTACGGTCGATGACTTTTGTCCCGACTTCGTCCTCGAGGTTCTTCTGCTGAATCGGTGTCAGCGGCGCGTCGACGATCAGCAAGCGGGCTTCATTCGCTCGCGCTATCTCCGCTAGTTCCTCGACCTGGCCCTTTCCGAGCAACGTAGCCGGGCGGATCGCGCGCAGGCGAAACGTCCGCTCCGCGACGACATCGATGCCGATCGCCTCTGCGAGCCCTTCAGCCTCCTCAATCCGGGCGTCAACCGAGCGTCGAGCCCCTTCACGAGGCATTTCGGGCACGGCGACGACCGCCCTTTCTCCCCGGGCGACGTCGGGAAGCGCAGGATGGTCGAAATTATTCAGGCGCGTCCTCCGTAGGCTCGTCAGGCTCGTCGTGACCGAGATTCAGCGGCCGGGCCGGCTGCAGCGTCGAGATTGCATGCTTGTAGACGAGCTGGATCTGTCCGCCTCTCTCCAGAAGCAGCGAAAACTGGTCGAACGCCGTCACCGACCCTTGCAGCATCACGCCGTTCACAAGGAACAAAGTCATCCGTTCATTGTCTCGCGCGGCCGCGGCAAGAAAGACGTCCTGCAGCGCGGCCTTGGCTCCATCGGCCTTTGGCTGGCTCGCCACGAAATCGGCAGGCGGCTCCGACGGCATGATCGTCGAGATCGAGTGCTTGTAGACCAGCTGAGACGCGCCCTCCCGCCTCAGCAGGAGCGAAAAGGCATCGAACCAGGTCACCACGCCCTGAAGCTTCACCCCCTTCACCAGGAAGATGGTGACGGGCAGCTTGGCTCGACGGATGCTGTTGAGGAAATGATCCTGGAGGCTCAGCGTTCGGGCAGACATGGGCGGGGGCTCACTCCTCCCCTTCTTTCTTGTCCCCGATGCCCAGAGCCTTGAGTTTCCGGTGCAGCGCGGACCGTTCCATGCCGATGAACGACGCTGTCCTCGAGATGTTGCCGGAAAAACGCCGGATCTGAATCTTCAGATATTCGCGCTCGAAGGATTCACGGGCCTCCCGAAGCGGGCTACCCATGATCGCCATTGCCGTCGAAGCACCGCCCATCGCGTTCTGATTGTCGAGGATCTCCGGCGGAAGCAGGTCGACCTCGATGCAGGAAACGCGGTCGCCCGGAGCGAGGATCATGGTCCGTTCGATGATGTTGCGCAGCTGGCGAACATTGCCGGGCCAGTCGTGGGCCTGGAGCGCGGCCATCGCCTCTTCAGAGATTGACGGCGCGGGCATCCGGCGCTCGGCGGCGAAACGGGCAAGGAAATGGTCGACGAGCTCTGGAATGTCTTCGCGCCTTTCCCTCAGTGGCGGCAGGCGTACAGGAACGACGTTCAGGCGGTAGAACAGGTCCTCGCGGAAGCGACCTGCGGCGATTTCGTCCGAGAGATTCCTTGAGGTCGCGGAAAGGACCCGAACGTCCACCTTGACGGGCCGTTGCCCGCCAATGCGGTGATAGCTCTGATCGGTCAGGACGCGAAGGATCTTGGCCTGCGTGGTCAGTGGCATGTCCGCGATCTCATCGAGGAACAAGGTCCCGCCATGGGCGTGTTCGAGAAGGCCGGGGCGAACGAGGCCCTCTGCCTCGCTGCCGAACAGCTCTTCCTCAACCCTTTCGGGGCTCATCATCGCCGCCGGGAGCACGACGAAGGGCGCCCGGGCGCGCTGGCTCCAATGATGGATCATCCGCGCGGCGATTTCCTTGCCGACGCCGGCTGGCCCCGTGATCAGCACGCGGCTGCCCGTTGGAGCAACGCGCTTAAGCGTGGCGCGAACGGTGTTGATCGCAACCGAGCTGCCCTGGAGCTGGTCTTCCTGGCCCACCTGAAGGCGGAGGGTCGCATTCTCGCGGCGAAGGCGTTCGGTCTCGGTGGCGCGATCGACGAGGTATATGAGCCTGCTTGCCTCGAACGGCTTCTCGATGAAGTCGACGGCCCCCTCCCTCACCGCGGCCACCGCGGTGTCGAGATTGCCGTGGCCGGAGATCATGAGGACCGGAATGCTGGCGTCGCGCCGCTTGATCTCTTGCAGGATTTGCAGCCCGTCGAGGCGCGATCCGTGGAGCCACACATCCAGCAACACCATTGATGGGCGCCGCTCTTCGACCGCATCGAGCGCCCCATTGCTGTCCGCGGCTGTCCGGACGACATAACCCTCGTCCTCGAGCACGCCGCTCACGAGCTCGCGGATATCGGCCTCATCATCTACCACCAGCACTTCGAGCGCCATCAGCTACGCATCCTCGTCATTATCCTCTTCTTCGCCCGATGGAGCGGCGTCGTCCGTCTCCAGCCCAGCGAGCTTGTCGGTATCGAAGGCGATGCGGACATGCGTGCCGCCGCCCTTGCGGTCGAGGAAGGCGATTTCGCCCATATGTTCCTCGACGATCTTCTTCACGATCGCGAGGCCGAGCCCAGTCCCCCTCACCCGCGTGGTCATGTAGGGTTCGGTGAGCCGCTGGCGGTCCTCCGGAAGGCCGATGCCCGTGTCCATCACGTCGATCACAAGGTTTCCGTCCTCGTTATGGATCTTGAGCTCCACACGATCACCGGCAAGGCTGTGCTCACCGCGGCTTCGCCTGCTTTCAATGGCTTCGACGCCATTCTTCACGACATTCGTTAGTGCCTGGCCGAGCTGGCGGCGGTCGCACACCATCGTGAAATCACCCTGCGGCGGCTCAAGCGTGAAGGTAATCGCCGGGTGTGCAACTTCGTGCAGGAAGAGCGCCTGCCGGGCGATCTCGTGAACATTCTCGTCGCGGAACACCGGCTTCGGCATTCGCGCGAAGTTGGAGAATTCGTCGACCATCCGGCGCAGGTCGCCAACCTGGCGGACGATCGTTCCGGTCAGGCGTTCAAAGGTTTCCTTGTCCGCTGGGATTTCCTCGCCGAACCGGCGCTGAAGCCGTTCCGCGGCAAGCTGGATCGGAGTGAGAGGGTTCTTGATCTCGTGCGCGATGCGTCGCGCGATGTCGGACCAGGCTGCGCGGCGCTGATCGGTCAGCTGATCGGTGATATCGTCGAAAGTAAGGACGCTACCATCCTGATAACGCACACGTTTCACAGCGAGAGTTCGCTGGCCGGAACCAGCGACGACGATGACATTCGCCTCGCCCTGATCGCCTCGCATGAACTCGTTGAGATCTGGCGAGACGGACGTCAGGTTCCTCCCCTCCAAGTCTTCCTGGCCTTTTTGAAGGAGTGCCTCTGCCGAGCGGTTCATCAGCAGGATCCGATTCCGTGAATCGAGCGCGATCACGCCTGCCGTGACGCTCGACAGAACGGCCTCGATGAAGGCGCGGCGCGTTTCCAGCTGAGTATTCGCCTTGCGCAGCTCGCCCGTCTGCTCATCGAGCCGGCCCGCCATTCGATTGAAGGCCGTCGCCAGCGTCTGGATCTCATCCTCGGTCTTGCCGACCGTCACACGCGCCGAAAAATCGCCCTCTTCGATGCGCCCGGCGGCCCCGACCAGCTGACCGACGGGGCGAACCATCCGGTCGGCGAGCTTGAGCGCAGTCACGATCGCCAGGCCCACGATGATTAGCGCTCCGAACAGCAAAGCCGCATTGAATCTCAGCTGGTTATTGCGCGATCGCTTGAGCAGCGACTGATAGTCATGGAGCACGTCGCTCGCGCGATTCATTTGCGTGGCGAGTTCGGGATCAACCCACCTCGCGACGTACAAGTACGTATCCTGACCGATATTGAGCCGGGTCATCACCGAGATGCGGTTGGGGGTGCGCGCATCGACCGCGCTGCCCGGCTTGGCTTTGCCTAAGGCCGCAATCGCCGCTCGCACGCGCTGGTCGTCGACCATTCCTTCATAGGGATTGACCACCGCGATGGTCTGGATCGGGCCCTTGGGCGCGACATGAAGGATCGCCGCTTCGTTCAGCGAGCGCAGATAGACCTGGGCGGCCAGCGCCTGCTGGAAACGCGGATCCTCGATCGTGATCTGCTGGAGATATTCGGACACGTTGCCGGACATGGTCGTGGCTTCGGCACCCACCCGGCCGAGCTCGTAGCGATAGGCGCCTTGGGCGACCTCGACTGTATTCTCGAGCATTGTGCGGGCGCGGTCGGAAAACCAGAATTCGAGGCCGCTCTGAAACAGGAGGGACGCAAAGATCGCGACCAACACGGTGGGGACGGCCGCGATCACCGAGAAGAGCGCCACCAGGCGTGTATGGAGCCGCCCGCTTCCAAGCCCGCCGCGCTCCGCTCGGGCGACCGCGACCTTGCGGGAGAAGAGGACCATCAAGGCGATGGCCGGAATGAGGTTAGCGATCAGCAGGAGAGCGATAATAGGCGGCGACAGGAGGCTTCCCGGCTCCCCACTGCGCTTCAGCAGCCAGAAGCTCAGGCCCATGATCGAGACGAGAAGCGCTGCGATGGCGGCTGCCGAAAAATCGTAAAGGCGTCCGCTCTCGCGCTCGCGCTTGAGCCAATTTTCCGTCTGCGATGTCACTGCCGATTCGGCCGCCTGGGCATCCATTACGGTCGCGCCCTAGCACGGCATTTGCAGCCGTTGCAGCAAAAACACACTTGTGTCGTGAAGTACCGGCTCAGGCAGCCGAGCGAGCGAGCCAGGGCGAATAGAAATCGCGCAGCATCCGCACGACGACCGCCGGGTCGTCCTGCTGGTTCACCGAGTTGCGGAGCTCCGCGGATCCCGGCAAGCCCTTGGTATACCAGCCAATATGCTTGCGAGCGAGGTTCACGCCAGTGTGCGTGCCGTAAAGGTTGAGCATGTCGTCATACTGCTCCAGCATGACATCCAGCTGCTCGTCGAGGCTGGGATCGGGCCGCGCCCCTCCCCCGCCGATATCCGCCATAACCTGACCCAGAAGCCACGGCCGCCCGTAAGCGCCGCGCCCGATCATCACTCCGTCGGCGCCCGACTGGCGCAGCGCCTCACGCGAATCTTCGATAGAGCAAATGTCGCCGTTGGCGATCACCGGGATGGAAACGGCGTCCTTCACGCTACGGATGAAGGACCAATCCGCCTCGCCCTTGTACATCTGGCAGCGAGTACGCCCGTGGATCGTGATCATCTGCACGCCAAGGTCTTCAGCGATCCGCGCGAGCTCCGGGGCATTCAGGCTTTCGTGGTTCCAGCCCATCCGGGTCTTCAGTGTCACAGGAACCTTCACGGCCTTCACGGTCGCTTCGATCAGCTTGGCGGCCAAAGGCAGGTCGCGCATCAGCGCCGACCCGGCCTCGCCGTTCACGACCTTCTTCACCGGACAGCCCATGTTGATGTCGATGATCGCCGCGCCACGCTGTTCATTGAGCTTCGCAGCCTCGGCCATGACGTGCGGCTCGCAGCCGGCAAGCTGCGTCGAAACCGGCTCTTCGGCCGGGTCCCACATCGCCTTCTGCAAGGACTGGCGCGTTTCGCGCACCATCGCCTGGCTCGCGATCATCTCGCTCACCGTAAGGCCGGCCCCGTAGCGCTTGACGATCCGGCGGAACGGCAGGTCGGTGACAGCGGTCATCGGCGCCAGGATCACTGGCGACGCGACCACGACCGGGCCGATCTTGATGGGCTTCAAAGCTTCCATGGGTCAGCGGGAGATAGTGGAAGAGCCCTTGGCGGACAAGGCAAGCCGCCCTAGAGGCGCCGCCGAATGTCAGTCACGGCTTTGATCGTCGCCGCCGGAAGCGGCTCCCGCATGGGCGGTGGAGTTCCCAAGCAATATCGCTTGCTGGGCGGTAAACCCGTATTGCGCTGGGCCGCCGAGTCACTTGCCCGTCATCCCGCGGTGCGATCGACCCGAGTGGTGATCGGACAAGGTCAGAAAGAGCTCGCCGCCGCTGCGCTCGGCGGGCTGGAGACCGGTGACCTTATCGAAGGCGGCGAACATAGGGCAGATTCCGTGCGAAATGGCCTGTCGGCAATAACCGGCGATGCGGTGCTCATCCATGACGCGGCCCGGCCCTTTTGCCCGCCCGAAGTCATCGATCGCCTGATCGCCTCACTCGAATTCTTCGAAGGGGCAGCGCCGGTGCTTCCGGTAGGCGATACTTTGGCCCGCGGCACGGAGCGTTTGGACGAGCTGGTCGATCGGAAGGGCCTCGTTCGGGTGCAAACCCCGCAGGCCTTCCAGCTTGCCGCGCTTCGCAATGCTTATGCTCAGTGGTCAGGCGCTTCGCCGACCGACGAGACCACCGTTCTCCGGGCAGCGGGTATGAATGTCGCAACGGTTGAAGGCGATCCGGCTCTCGAGAAGCTGACGACATCCGCCGACTTCGATCGTGCCGAGCAGTGGCTCGCCGGTCGGCTCGTTTCCCGCACGGGCATGGGCTTCGACGTCCACGCTTTTTCGGGCGAAGGTCCGATCATGCTCGGCGGCATCGAGGTCCCACACAGACGCGGCCTCGCCGGCCACAGCGACGCCGACGTGGTGCTTCACGCAATTACTGACGCTTTGCTTGGTGCGGCCGGGCTTGGCGACATCGGCCAGCATTTCCCGCCTTCCGATCCGCAATGGAAAGGCGCCGCTTCGCACCTTTTCCTGAGCCATGCCGCCCAGCTAATCGTCGCACGCGGCGGAATGATCGACCATGTCGATTGCACAGTCATTGCCGAAGAACCCAAGGTTGGTCCGTATCGCGAGGCCATGCGTTCCCGGATCGCGGAGATATTGGGGCTCGAGATGTCGCAAGTTAGCGTGAAAGCGACCACGACCGAGGGTCTGGGTTTCACCGGACGCCGCGAAGGCATTGGCGCCCAAGCCGTAGCAAGCGTACGTATGGCCAATGCCTGAGACTCTGCTTCCCAAAGAGCTGGTCGACAAGGCTCGCCAGGTCGTGGAGGCGAACCGCAAGCTCGGTCGCCGAGTGGCCGTTGCCGAAAGCTGCACGGGCGGACTCGTTTGCGCAGCCCTGACCGAAATCCCCGGGTCATCCGAGGTGCTTGAGGCCGGTTACGTGACCTATTCGAACGCGTCGAAGCTCAGCCAGCTGAAGGTCAGCGAGGACGTTGTCGACACGTTCGGCGCGGTGAGCATAGCGACTGCCTGGGCGATGGCCCGCGGTGCGCTGGCGGCGTCAGACGCCGATATTGCCGTCGCGATCACCGGGATCGCCGGTCCAGGCGGCGGAAGCCCGACCAAGCCGGTCGGCACGGTCGTCTTTGCGACCGCGGAGCGCGAAGCCGACCCGGCGAAAATCGTCGCCGACCAGAGACTGTTCGAAGACGAAGGGCGCGCCGGAATCCGGCTTCATGCCGCGCTTTGCGCGCTCGACTTGCTGATCCCGTAGAGCGTTGCCGCGCGCTGTTCGAAGGCGTTTGTCATCCGTCGCAAGGCTCTGTCGAACATTGACCCAGCGAGCGTTTCAAACAGCCGCGACTTGAAAGCGAAATCCACTGAGAAGCAAAGGTCGGTCCCGCCATCCTCGGCCCGGTCGAACTTCCACTCATTGTGCAGATATTTTAGCGGGCCTTCGACATAATCGACGCAGATGCGCGTCGGCTTTTCCTTCACGACCCGGCTCGTGAAGCGCTCTTTGAAGGCGTTGAAGCCGACGACGAGGTCCGCGACCGTCTCTTTCTCACTCGACGAGCGAACACGCACCGCGACGACCCAAGGCAGGAATTCATCATATCTCGCGACATCGGCGACCAGCGCGAACAATTGTTCAGGTGTGTACGGAAGGTAACGAGTCTCGCTATGCCGAGGCATTCGCGCCTTCCCTGGCCAGCTGGGCGGTGCGCGCTTCCTGCATTTTCTTGAAGTCGTCGCCCGCATGGTAGCTCGACCGCGTCAGCGGCGACGCTGCGACCAGGAGGAAGCCCTTCGCTCGAGCGATTGCCGCATAAGCATCGAACGCCTTGGGAGTGATGAACTCCTCGACCTTCGCATGACGCGGGGTCGGCTGCAGATATTGGCCCATCGTCAGGAAATCGACGCCGGCTGAGCGCATGTCGTCCATCACCTGGTGCACTTCGAGACGCTGTTCGCCGAGGCCGACCATGAGGCCCGACTTGGTGAAAAGGTGCGGAGCGCGGCGCTTCACACTCTCGAGAAGGCGAAGCGACGCGTAGTAACGCGCACCGGGCCGGATCGTCGGATAAAGCCGCGGCACGGTTTCCAGATTGTGATTGTAGACGTCGGGGCCCGCATCGACGATCGCCTCGACCGCCGCCTCGCTCTTGTTTCGGAAGTCCGGCGTCAGGATCTCGATCGTCGTGGAGGGCGTGCGCTTCCTGAGCGCTTCGATCACTTTCACGAACTGGCGCGCACCGCCGTCGGGCAGATCGTCGCGATCCACGCTGGTCACCACGATATGCTCGAGGCCCAGCTCGGCGGCAGCCGTCGCAACATGCTCGGGCTCAAGCGGATCGACCGCGCGCGGCATGCCCGTCTTAACGTTGCAGAAGGCGCAGGCCCGCGTGCAGGTGTCGCCAAGAATCATCACCGTCGCATGCTTCTTGGTCCAGCACTCGCCAATGTTCGGACAGGCCGCTTCCTCGCAGACGGTCGCAAGGTTGAGCTCGCGCATCAGCTTGCGCGTCGCGTGATAGCCTTCGCTGACGGGCGCCCTAACCCGGATCCAGTCGGGCTTGCGCTGCTTCGGAACTGCGGCAGGAGCGTTCATAGGCGGGCAGATAGCGATTGAGGGGGGCGCTTGCCACCCCTGCCCTCGACCCGCTAGCCGCAATGGCCATGCCCTATCTCGACGAACTCATGGACGGTTACCGCCGCTTTCGCGAAAACGACTGGCCCGCCGAGCGCGAGCGCTGGTCGGAACTTGCCGAGGGCCAGAGCCCGAAGGTGATGATCCTGTCCTGCGCGGACAGCCGCGTCGATCCGGCCCACATTTTCGATGCGCGCCCCGGTGAAATGTTCGTCGCGCGCAATATCGCTGCGCTTGCTCCGCCTTATGAAACGAGCAGCGGCTTCCACGGCGTGTCAGCGGCGCTGGAATTCGCGGTCACCCAGCTTGAGGTCGGCGAAATCCTGGTGATGGGCCACGGCCTCTGCGGCGGATGCGCTGCGGCGCTTACCGGCCAGTTCGAAGACACGACTCCCGGTGAAGGCCATTTCATCGCCGACTGGGTTCGTATGCTGAACGGCGCTCGCGACGAGGTTCGCGGCAGGCACGAGCATCTCGACCGCGAGGCGTTCCTCGACATGGAGCGTGAGGCGGTGAAGGTCAGCCTTGCCAACCTCCGCACCTTTCCATGGATAGCTGAGCGTGAAAAAGCCGGCAGCCTCAAGCTACACGGCGCTCATTTCTCGATTTCGGAGGGCCGTTTGTACGTGCTCGACGAGGCGGAAGGCAGCTTCCGCCCCGTCTAACGCGTCAATCAACCGAAGCTGCGGCCTAGCAGCGCGTGTTGTAGTTGTAATGCGGCTGACCGTACTGGTCGACGTAATAGCAATAGCCGCGGGTATCGCGGTAATATTGACGCCCATTCACAACTGCTCCGAGCACGCCGCCAAGGACTGCGCCCGCAAGCGCGCCTTCGCCAACGCTGACTCCCGGGATCACGGCACCCGCAACAGCGCCGGCAACAGCGCCGCCGACAGCGCCCGTGGCGATCCGCCGGCCCTGGCTGTCGTAGGTGTACCCACCATTGTAGCCGTTATTGTAGCCGTTCTGGTAATAGCCGTTGTTATAATATGGGTCGTAACCATACCCATTCGGGTAGGTCGCGCAGCCGGTCACCGCAACGCACGTTGCGACGGCGGCGGCAAGTCCAAGCTTCCTCATCGTCCTGTCCCTTCCATCACGCGCCCCCTGCTATACCGGCAACAGTGCACAAAGGGGCGTTTCGTTCCCGCATCGATCATCTGGCGTTCAGTTTAAAATCAATTCCGTCGCCGGGGTGTGGCCATTCCGCGCCACTGCGATAGAGAGCTTCAAACGCCTTCGGGAGATTCGTTTTGATGCGCGAGCGTAACGGCGAGGTCGAAAGCAATATCGGGCTTCTGATCGACGCCGATAACGCAAGCCCGGAGCACCTCGACGAGGTTCTTTTGGTCCTAGGCGAGCTCGGCACGATCAACATCCGCCGCGCCTATGGGAATTGGGCAAAGGCGAGCCTCAAGGGCTGGGGCCAGCTGACCGGGCTCCATTCGATCATCCCGATGCAGCAATTCGATGTCGTCAAAGGCAAGAGCGCGACCGACATGCGAATGACGATCGACGCGATGGACCTGCTCTACCGCGGCAACGTCGATGGCTTCGGGATCATGTCGAGCGACAGCGACTTCCTGCCGCTCGCCCAGCGCATCCGCGAGGACGGACTTCCGGTCTATGGGTTCGGAACCGCAAAGACGCCCCTCTCCTTCCAGCAGGCGTGCACGCGCTTCTTCGACGTCGGCGCGCTGTTGCTGGCGGACGAGGACCTCGACCAGCCCGCAATCAATGCCGGCCAGCGGCCGGTCGATCCGGAACTGCTCACGGTGCTAGGCTCGGCCTACAAGGCCTCGAAGCGCGACGATGAGGGCTACACACCTCTGTCGGAACTCGGGCAGCGCGCGAAGGCCGTGTCTAGCTTCGCCGCGCGTAACTACGGCTTCACGCGGCTTTCCGAGCTGATCAAGGCCGTGCCGAATTTCGAGGTAAAGACCGGCGACGATGGCCGGATCCTCGTAAAGCGGCTGCGCTAGAGCAGGTCGAGCTCCACCGTCACTTCGTCGCCCGCGGCAATGTTCGCTCGGCAACGCACTTCCTTCTTCACGGGGAGAATGTAGCCGCCGCTGTTCAGCGGGAAGATCGACGTGCGCCAGACGACGTCACCGATTTTCGCTTCGACCTTGACCGAGCCGAAGCCGCGCGGGCTTCCGAACGCATGGGCCTTGATCTCGGCCGAATGTTCTTCGGGCACGGTGATGAAATACCAGCGGCCCGCCGCATCGCCTTTCCATATCCACAGGAGCGACGTGACGGTGATCACCGCACTTACCTCGTCAATTTCCGGTACGTCATCCGGTGCGGGCGGGTCGCTTCCTCACCGAGGCGGCGGATCTTGTCTTCCTCATAAGCTTCGAAATTGCCCTCGAACCATTCGACTTGCGCGTCGCCTTCGAACGCCAGGATGTGCGTCGCAAGACGGTCGAGGAAGAAGCGGTCGTGGCTGATGATCACCGCGCAGCCGGCGAAATTCTCGATGGCTTCCTCGAGCGCTCCCAAAGTTTCGACGTCGAGGTCGTTGGTCGGCTCGTCGAGCAGCAGTACGTTGCCGCCGCGCTTGAGCATCTTGGCGATGTTGACGCGGTTGCGCTCACCGCCTGACAGCTTCCCGACGTTCTTCTGCTGGTCCTGGCCCTTGAAGTTGAACGCGCCGACATAGGCACGCGTCGACTGGTCGTGGCCGTTGACCTTCATGTAATCGAGCCCGTCCGAGATCTCCTCCCAGACGTTCTTCGAACCATCGAGATGGTCGCGGCTCTGGTCCACATAGCCGAGGTGTACGGTCGGACCAACATCGACCGCGCCCGAGTCCGGCTGCTCCTGCCCCGTGATGATCTTGAACAGGGTCGATTTGCCGGCGCCGTTCGGCCCGATGACGCCAACGATGCCGCCCGGGGGAAGCGTGAAGCTCAAATCCTCGAATAGCAATTTGTCGCCGTAGGCCTTGGTCACGCCCTTCAACTCGATGACCTTGCCGCCCAGGCGCTCAGGCACCTGGATCAGGATTTCGGCCTTGCCCGGGACGTGCTTTTCCTGCGCGGCAACCAGCTGGTCGAACTTGGCAATACGCGCCTTCGACTTGGCCTGACGGCCCTTCGGACCCTGGCGGATCCATTCAAGCTCGTCCTTGATCGCCTTCTGGCGTCCGGATTCTTCGCGCTCTTCCTGCTCGAGGCGCTTGGCTTTCTTCTCGAGATAGGTCGAATAATTGCCCTCGTACGGGAAGTATTTTCCGCGATCGAGCTCGAGGATCCAGCTCACCACATTGTCGAGGAAATAGCGGTCGTGGGTGATCATCAGCACCGCGCCCGGATATTCCTTCAGGTGATTTTCCAGCCACAGGACGCTCTCGGCGTCGAGGTGGTTGGTCGGCTCGTCGAGAAGCAGGATCGACGGCTTCTGGATCAGCAGTCGCGTGAGCGCGATGCGGCGCTTTTCACCGCCTGAAAGATTCTCGACCGGCCAGTCGGACGGCGGGCAACGGAGCGCCTCCATCGCGACTTCGAGCTGATTGTCGAGCGTCCAGCCATCGACCGCATCGATCTTGGCCTGGAGATCGCCCATCTCTTCCATCAGCGCGTCGAAATCGGTGTCCTCCTTCGGATCGCCCATCTCGGCCGAGATCGCATTGAAGCGATCAACCATGTCGGCGACCTCGCGCGCTCCGTCCTTGACGTTTTCGAGCACGTTCTTGCTCGGATCGAGCTGCGGCTCCTGAGGCAGGTAGCCGACGGTGATGTTCTCGCCAGGCCAGGCTTCGCCCTGGAAGTCCCTGTCGATGCCGGCCATGATTTTCATCAAGGTCGACTTGCCGGCGCCGTTCGGGCCGACGATGCCGATCTTGGCGCCGTGGTAGAATTGCAGGTTGATGTGATTGAGCACCGGCTTCTGGGCGCCGGGGAAGGACTTGGTCATGTCCTTCATGACAAAAGCATATTGGGCGGCCATTGGGTCGCGAACTTCCTCTGGAAAGCGGGGGTTGGTGGCCAGTTAGGCGAGCGCGCGCGCTTTTTCTAGTCGCGGCCGACCATCGCCTCTGCGTTGGCGAACCGATAATCGCGATATTTGTCGCGTAGGTCCTTCTTGCTGAGCTTGCCGGTCGCCGTGTGAGGCAATTCCTCGACGAACTCGATCGCGTCCGGCAGCCACCATTTGGCCATCTGGCCTGACAGGAAATCGCGGATCTCAGCTTCTCCCACCGTGCTCCCGTCATCGCGAACGATCAGCAGCAGCGGCCTTTCATCCCATTTGGGGTGCGGGATTCCGATTGCAGCCGCCTCGAGCACCCCGGGACATCCCACCGCCGCGTTCTCGATCTCGATCGAGCTGATCCACTCACCGCCTGACTTGATCACGTCCTTGGCGCGATCGGTGAGGCGCAGCGAATTGTCCGGGTGAATGACCGCAATGTCGCCCGTGTCGAACCAATTGTCTGAGTCGACGCACTCCTTGTCTTGCTTGAAGTAGCGTTTCACGACCGCCGGCCCGCGCGTCTGCAGCCGGCCCGAGCTTGTCCCGTCGCGCGGCATTACGTTGCCTTCATCGTCCACAACGCGCAGCTCGACACCAAACATCGAACGCCCGGGCCGCGACATGTAAGCGAGCTGCTCCTCCTCGCTCATCGATTCCCAGGTCGCGGGAGGCGCACCGACCGTGCCGATCGGCGACATCTCTGTCATCCCCCACAGGTGATTGACCCGGATGTTGCGCTCGCGGAACCAGCGGATCGTCGCGGGTGGCGCTGACGAACCTCCGACGATGATCGTGTGCAGTTTGCCCAGCGACGCGCCCGTATCCTCGACATGGTCGATCATGCTGAGCCACACGGTTGGAACGCCTGCGGAGTGGGTCACGCCCTCGGCATTGAACAGCTCGCAAATGTGCTCGGGCTTGTTGTCCGCGCAGAGGACGAGCTTCAGACCCACCATCGCCGCGGCATAGGGGATGCACCAGCTGCCGGCGTGGAACATCGGGACCACCGGAAGCATGACCGAGCGCGCGGACACGTCGAAAATGTCGGGAGCGATGATCGACATGGTGTGAAGCACGGTCGAGCGATGCTCGTAGAGCACGCCTTTCGGATTCCCGGTCGTGCCGCTGGTGTAGCAGAGGCCGCACGGGTCGCGCTCGTCGCCTTCATACCAGCGATAATCTCCATCTTCCGCCTCAAGCACATCGTCGAATTCATCGTCGAAGCAGATGAAATGCTCGACCTTGGGCCAATTCGGCTTCAGTCGCTCGATCACCTCCTCAAAGCAGCGGTCGTAGATGACCACCCGATCCTCGGCGTGGTTGACGATGTAATTCTGCTGGTCGTCGAAAAGGCGTGGGTTCAGCGTGTGGATGACCCCGCCCATTCCGACGACGCCGAACCAGGTGGTCAGGTGGCGATCGTGGTTCATTGCCAGTGTCGCAACGCGATCGCCTGGCTTCACCCCTCGCCGCTCGAGCGCCTGGCCGAGGCGGCGACCGTCCAGAGTCACGCGCGTCCAGTTTGTCCGATGGATTTTGCCGTCGGCACGCGCCGACACGATTTCGCGTGGTCCGTGCTCGCGTTCCGCATGGTCAAGGATCCGCATGATGCGGAGCGGAAAATCCTGCATCGCGCCAAGACTCATGCGCGCCCTCCCTAAGGACGGCCCATCATGACGCAAAAAGCGCAGCAGTAAAGCGGCTTAGAAGGGCAGTTTGAACCCGGGCGGAAGCGGCAGGGTGCTCGTCATCTTCTGCATCTCGGCCGCCGCTGCCGCGTCGGCCTTCGCCTTGGCGTCATTAATCGCGGCCGCGATCAGGTCCTCGACCATCGTCTTCTCGGACGCTGCAAGCAGGCTTTCATCGATGCTGACAGTTAGTATCCGCCCCTTTGCCGTTGCGCGGATCGTTACCAGCCCACCACCGGATGTCCCCTCGACCTCTACGGAATCGAGATTTTCCTGAGCCTTTTGAAGCTCGTTCTGCGCATTCTGCGCCATTTGCAGGATTTCGTCGAAGTCGGGCATGTCATCCGCCTTTAGTGGAAAAAGATTCTAGCTCGGCATCCGGGAACGCGTCCATTACAGCGCGGACATTGGGATCGGCCAGCACATCGGCGCGAACGCGCTCCTCGGCCATTTTCTCCTGGTCGAGCAGCGAGGGTTCGCCTTGTTCATCCGACAGCGAGACCTGCCATGAGGTTCCAGTGACGGCCTTCAATTGCCCGGCGAGGTCGCGCGGCCAGTCCCCACCCAACGGCCGCATGGGCTTCAGCATGAGTTCGGGCGGTGCGTAGCGAACCAGGCCGACCTGGTCGTGGAGCTGCACCGCGAGCTGATGTTTTCCCCGGGCTTCCAGGAGGTTGATGAGCGCCGGAAAGTCAGCCGGAAGCGCTGCGGTCGTCCCGCCTTGCTTTGCAGCCGGTGCCGAAGCGGGAGCCGTAATCGCCCCCTCCCCGCTCAACCTCGCCAGCAATGTGGCTGGATCAGGGAGATCGGCGGCGTGGATCAGCCGCAGGAGCGCCATTTCCGCGGCCTCTCGCGGGTCGGGCGCGATCTCAACGTCCTGCAGCCCCTTCAGCAGCATCTGCCACAGGCGGTGGATCGTCCCCCAGGACAAAGCACCAGCCATCTCCCCGGCGCTTTCACGCTCTTCGGCCGATTGGAGGGCGTCGGCTGTCGCCCCCGCCTTAGCGCGGGTCGCCGCGTGAAGAGCCTCCATGAGGCCGCGCAGGAGTTGCGTCGGATCGATACCAAGAGCGTGCGCCTCATCCAGTTCTGCGAGCGCGGCTGTTGCCTCTCCGGAAAGAACCAGCTGCAGCAAACGGCGAATACGCCCGCGGTCAGCGAGCCCGAGCATGTCGCGAACCTGTTCGGCCGTGACGGTCCCTGCGCCATGCGCGATCGCCTGGTCGAGGATCGACAAACCGTCGCGCGCCGAGCCCTCGGCAGCCCTGGCGATCATCCCGACCGCTTCCGGGTCGACTTCCACGCCCTCGGCCTTGGAAACTTCCGCGAAATGGGCCGCCAGTTTTTCGGCGGGGATTCGCCGGAGGTCGAAACGCTGGCACCGCGACAGCACGGTCACCGGCACCTTGTTGGCCTCGGTCGTAGCGAAAAGGAACTTCACATGCTCAGGTGGCTCCTCAAGAGTCTTCAGCAACGCATTGAACGCGCTTTTGGAAAGCATGTGAACTTCGTCGATTATGTAGATCTTGTAGCGGGCGCTGACCGACGCGTAGCGGACCGCGTCGATGATCTCGCGGATATCGTCGATGCCGGTGTGCGAGGCGGCGTCCATCTCGATCACGTCAATATGCCGGCCTTCGGAAATCGCCCTGCACGGCTCACAGACGTTGCAAGGCGTGATCGTCGGCCCGCCCTGCCCGTCCGGACCGATGCAGTTCAGCGCCTTGGCGATCAGGCGCGCGGTCGAGGTCTTGCCGACCCCGCGAACACCGGTGAGCAGGAAAGCATGGGCGATGCGGCCCCGCGCGATCGCGTTGGCGAGCGTCTGAACCATCGCGTCCTGGCCGATAAGCTCGGCGAATGTCTGCGGACGATATTTGCGCGCGAGCACGCGATAAGCCGGCGCTTCGACCGGCTTTTGCGGTTGTTCAGGAATGTCGAGGCCCAGACCGGGCGATTCGGCGTCGTCCATCAGCAGCGGTTTAGGGGGTGATGCCCGTCATGGCGAGCGGTGGAAGCCGACGACCCGGCACGAAATCGTTGTGGCTGCTTCCTTCCGGATCTGACCAGGTTGGCGACAGCGCCGTCCGCCGACTTCCGAGCGCGCATATGGGGGAAGCCGTATCTGCCCGCAAGGCTGCCCCACTTTTCATCTTGCCGTCATGTTACGGCAAGCTCACCGGTCCTCTGATCGCAGGATGCTCTTCTTCCTCTTCGCAGCGGCTGCCGTGCAGGCAGCGCCCGTCACGCCTGCCGCTCAGCCGCGTCATTACGGCAGGCTCTTCATCAGCCCAATGGGAGAGCCTTTCAGAGGGGCTGACCCGATCGCGGACTGGTTCAATCAGGCCGACCGGAACCATGATGGGTTCCTGACAGTCGATGAAATGCAGCGGGACGCGGACCGCTTCTTCCTGACGCTCGACACCGATCACGACGGGGAGATCGGTCCTGATGAGATCACACATTATGAAACGGAGATTGCGCCGCAGGTTCGCGGTGAGCCGGAAGATCTATACGCGAAGAATATCGCGGGCGGTGACGATCAGGGTGCTGACGGCGAAGGCTATGAAGACGATTCGGGCTATATCGGCAATGGCACCGGTGCACCTCAGGGAGCCGGCAGTTTCGGTCTTCTGAACATACCGGAGCCTGTTTCGGCCGCTGATCTCGATCTCAACCGGGGCGTGTCTCGCGAGGAATTCCACAAGGCTGCAGGCCAACGGTTCGTGCTTCTTGATACCAATCATGCTGGGAAGCTGACCCTGGCCCAGCTTGAAGGATTGCACCCGTCCGGGTCCGTTGCCGGCTTTCACCACCATGGCGACCATCACCGCCCCTCGGGAAAATAGCCGGATCTTCATCGGCGGTTCACCCGCAAAGTAGGACGCCCGACCAAGCCCAGCAGGAGGCGGTTCTGAATGCGTCTGTCCGTCCTCATCATCCCGCTGCTCGCGTCGGCCGCCACAGCCGCTCTTGAAGGTCCGATCATCGTTACGGGCCACCCATGGGCGCCCTTCATCAGCCCCATGGGAGAGCCGTTCCGGGCGCACTCAACGAGCGACGATACGCTCGCTATATGGTTCTATCAGGCGGACCGGAACCACGACGGCTATCTGACCTCGGATGAACTGCGGGCCGATGCGGAGCGCTTCTTCGCGAAGCTCGACACCAATCACGATGGCGAGATCGATCCCGACGAGCTCGTCCATTACGAATGGGAGGTCGCTCCCGAAATCCAGGTCAACTCCAAGTGGAAGCGCGATCGCCGTGAAGCGCAAGCGCAGCCGGCCAGCGAACCGAGGGGCGACCAAGACGAAGGCCCTGATGAAAACCAGAAGCCGGGCCGGCACAAGCGGGGCGACAAGGAACGCTGGGCCAATGTCGGCTGGCACGGTGGCGGGCCCTATGACGCGCTCGAGGGGGCGGCGCGATATGCGCTCCTCAATATCCCGGAGCCGGTTGCGGCCGCCGATGCGGACTTCAACCGCGGAATATCGCTCGCCGAGTTCCGCGAGGCCGCGCAAGAGCGCTTCCTGCTTCTCGACCGAAATCGCCACGGCAAGCTGAGCCTCGCCGAGCTCGAGGCGATGAAGGCGGCCCTTCCGACGCCCGGCCGCCCGAAGAAGATCGACCCCGAAGCGCTCGATTCGCGCGTCGGCGCCCCGCTACCGCCGGGAAATTAGCGGTTCATCCAGTTGGCCACTCCGCCCGGAATGCGGACGTCTAACGATTCCAGGTCTTCGGTCAGGATGATCTGACAGGCGAGCCGCGATGTTCGCGCCGCATGACTTGCAAGATCGAGCAGGTCCTCTTCTTCTTCGCTGGCCGGCGGCAATTTCGCGAAATCCTCGGCCGCGACGATGACATGGCAGGTCGAGCAGGCCATCACGCCTTCGCAGGCGCCCTCCAGCGGCTCATTTGCCGCCCAGGCGACATCGAGGAGCCGCTGCCCCGGTGCTGCTTCCACTTCCTTGTGCAGGGTCCCGTCCGCCCTGAAAAACCGGACCAACGTCACACGTCTAGCTTTTGCTGGGCATGGCCGGCGGCAGCGATGCGGTGGCATGCGTCAACCAACTCTTCCTGGGTCGTGTAGCGGCCGAAGCCGAGGCGCAACGAGCAGCGCGCCTCGCGCGTCGAAAGCCCAAGCGCGCGAAGCACGTGGCTCGGCCTCCCGGATCCGCTTGCGCAGGCCGAGCCGAGGGAAAAAGCGATGTCGCGGAGGTCGGCAATCAAGCGCGCTCCATCGACGCCTTCGCGACGGATGTTGAGATTGCCCTTGTAACGATGCGCCGTGCTGCCGTTGATCGTCCAGTCGTTGCCGAGGGCCTTCAGCGCCGCGGTCCAGAGATGCAGCAAGCGGTCGTGATCGCGTGTCTCACGCTCGACGGCGAGCTTGGCCGCAGCGCCAAAGCCTACGCAAAGCGCGGGCGACAAGGTTCCGGAGCGAAGGCCCTGTTCCTGGCCGCCACCATGGATGAACGCCGCAGGCTCGACGCCCTTGCGCATCCACAAGGCTCCGATCCCTTTGGGTCCGTGGACCTTGTGCGCAGACACCGCGACGAGGTCGGGTCCCTTGGGAATATCGACGCGCCCGAGCGCCTGGACGGCATCGCAGAGCATGAGCGCACCGCACTTGTGCGCCAGGCGCGCGATCTCGCCGACCGGCTGGATCACCCCAATCTCATTGTTGACGAGCATGACTGCGACGATCGCGACATTCCGGTCGAGTTCGCGCTTCAAATCCTCGAGATCGATCAGTCCGTCCGGCTTGACCGGCAGCAGCGTGAGGTCGGCGCCCCTGCCCGCCAGCCATTCGCATGTGTCGATCACCGCCGCATGCTCGGTCGCGACCGTGATGATCCGGTTGCGGTCGGGCGGCATGCGCTCCATCGTCCCCTTGAGCGCCCAGTTCAGCGCCTCGGTCGCACTTCCGGTGAACGCGACGCTTCCACCCCTGAGGTTGATGGCCTTCTCGACCTGTTCGCGCGCGACCTCGATCGCCGCCGCCGCTTCACGGCCCCAGCGCGAGGGCGAATGCGGATTGGCGAACTTCTCCTCGATCCAGGGCCTCATCGCTTCCGCGACCTGCGGAGCGACGGGGGTCGTCGCCTGATAGTCGAGGTAAATCACGCCGCCTGGGCTCGCGACGCAACCCGGCGCCACTCGGCCAGGAAGCGGTCCACGTCGGCTTCGCTCGTCTGCGAACCGAAGCTTACGCGGATGAAGCTCGACGCGACGTCAGCCGGCACATTCATGGCCGCCAGGACCGCGCTTCCCTTCATCGCGCCTGACGAACAGGCGCTTCCGGCGGATACGGCGATGCCTGCGAGATCGAACTGAACCAGCAAGGAAGCGCTTGAACCGCCCGGGAGCGCGTAGGCGCCGATCGTTGCGATCCGGGGACTTTCCTCGCCGATCACGATTCCGCCAGCATCCTTCACCCCGGCTTCGAGCCGAGCGCGAAGAGCAGCGAGGTGATCCATGTCGTAAGGACGTGCTTCCAAGGCTCCGGCAAAGGACAGCGCGTTGGGCGCATCCTGGGTCCCGCGACGATACCCCCTCTCCTGTCCGCCGACAGGCTCGAGCGTTCCTAAGTCCTTGACCAGAAGCACGCCGATACCCGGCGGTCCGCCAAGCTTGTGGGCGCATGCCGCGATAAAATCCGCATCAGGCAGCGGCAGCTTGCCCGCGGACTGGGCACAGTCCGCCAGGAGGAGCGATCCGGCTTCGCGGATTCGCGGCGCCAACCGGTCCAGCGGCTGGATGATGCCCGTCTCATTGTTCACGTGCTGGATCGCAACCAACGCCGGCCCTTCGGCAAGGACTGTATTGAGCACGTCTTCGTCGACGATCCCGTCCGCACGAACCGGGATGACCCGCGACGCCTCACCCATCCTATGGTGGACGATCGCATGCTCGGTCGCTCCATGCGCCCGCCCGGGAATGCGGGCCCTCGCCGCTGCTATCTCGACGGCCTCGCTGGCGCCACTCGTGAAAATGACGTCATGACGCCAGCCCAGCACATCAGCGATGGTCGAACGCGCTTCCTCCAGCAGCGCACGGGAAGCGCGACCCTCCGCGTGCGGCGAGCTGGGATTTGCCCAGGCTTCGATTCCGCGCTGCAAGGCGGTGCGCGCTTCGGGAAGGATCGGCGTGGTCGCCGCATGGTCGAGATAGAGACGCTCTGAACTACTCAAAAGACGAGGATTCCTGCCGATTGCCACATGAACGGGCGCCCCTATATAGAACCCAACGCCGCTGCGCACCCGCGTCGAGCGGCCTTTCTGTTTATGTGAGCGCCCGCACCCAATGCCCGAAGTGATTTTTCCTGGCCCCGAAGGCCGCCTCGAAGGCCGTTTCCACCCTGGCAGCCGCCCTCGAGCGCCTGTCGCCCTGATCCTGCATTCGCATCCGCAGGCCGGCGGCACGATGAACAACAAGATCGTGCAGCTGCTTTATCAAACATTCGTCCGTCGCGGCTTTGCCACGCTCCGCTTCAATTTTCGCGGGGTCGGCAAGAGCCAGGGCGTGTTCGATAACGGCATCGGTGAGCTCAGCGACGCCGCTTCGGCGCTCGACTGGGTCCAGCAGATCCATCCTGAGGCGGAGACCACCTGGGTCGCCGGCGTGAGCTTCGGTGCCTGGATCGGAATGCAGCTGCTGATGCGCCGTCCGGAGATCCGCGGCTTCATCTCGATCGCACCGCCGGCGAACATGTACGATTTCAGCTTCCTGGCGCCCTGCCCCTCATCGGGCATCATCATCCAGGGCGAGGCGGACGAGGTCGTGACCCCAAGCGCTGTCCAGAAGCTCGTCGACAAGCTGCGCACCCAACGGCATATCACGATCCATCACGATTTGATCCCTGGGGCGAACCACTTCTTCGCCAATGAGCTCGACCTCCTGATGAAGTCGGCCGACGAATATCTCGACATGCGGCTCGCGACCGACCCGATAAAGCCGCCTACATTGTCCAGATCATCACGTTCGTAACCAGCACCGCCGCGGCGACGATCATCAGCGCGCCGCGGCCTCGCGTTTGACGCGAAAGGGCTAGCTTCACTCCCGCGGCAGCGAGCAGGAACGCTGCCAGCATGGTGAGCGCCATTGTGGCTTGTGTGAACTCAGCCATTTTCTCGTCGGCCTTCACTAAGGTTTAACCCGGATCGGTCCAAAGTGGACGACATGCGTACGGCTGACCAAAAAGCTCGCCTTGACGAGGCCTTTGAGCGAATCGAAGAAACGATTCTGCCGTGCATAGCGATGATGCTCGAAACTTTGCTCGAAGCATCGGAGCATGTCGCCGAGGGCGAACGCCGCTTCCTGATCGGCGAGTTGAAGACGCTAGCGGCCGAGCTGGAAGAGCTCACTCGGGCCGTCGAGCGCTCGAGTCCGGTCCACGTCGAGCCGGGTGAATATAAAGCGCGCAACACCGCCGCCTAGGCGACGATCCGCAGATGAAGCGCCGGATCCACATTCCCGCCCGATAGAACCACAACGGTGGCATCCGAGGGCACGATCTTGCCCGCTAGGAGCGCGGCGAGGCCCACCGCCGCTCCAGGCTCGACAACGATTTGATGCTTCTTCCAGGCGAAACGGATCGCGTCTTCTACTTCAGCATCGCTGACCGACCGCGTGGCGGCGTGCCGGTCTGCAAGGATTCCAAAGGTGATCGGTGATACCCGCGGGGTCATGATCGCATCGCAAAATGTATGCGGCGCATCAGGGGCGACGGGCATGATCTCACCCAGATCGAGCGAGCGGCCCATGTCATCCCATCCTTCGGGCTCGACGACCACGATCTCCGAGTCTGGACAAGCCAGAGCGATACCGGAGGCCAAACCGCCGCCTCCGCATGGAATGACGATCTGGCTGGGCTCGCGGCCGAGCTGCTCGGCGATCTCGAGGCCCGCCGTGCCCTGCCCCGCGACGATTGCAGCGTCGTCGAAGCTCGGGACCACGGTTGCGCCGGTTTCGCCGCTGATTCGCGCCGCAATGGCCTCGCGGCTCTCGTTGCGGCGATCGTAGAAAATGATTTCGGCCCCTTCGGCGCGCGTCCCCTCGACCTTCACCGCCGGAGCGTCGGCTGGCATCACGATAATCGCGCGAATCCCGAGGCGTTTTGCCGCGATTGCCACGCCCCGGGCGTGATTGCCCGAGGAGAAAGCGACGACACCCTTCTCGCGCTCCTCGGCGGAAAGCTGTGCCAGGCGGTTGCTCGCACCGCGGAGTTTGAAGCTTCCACCGGTCTGCAAGCACTCCAGTTTCAGCCAGATTCGATGGCCCCCAACCTCGCTCTCGATGAGCGGTGTTCGCTCGACCAGGCCATCGATCCGGGCAGCCGCTTCAACCACATCCCTGTGGGTAACTTTTGTCTCTCTGACTAAGTGGTTGATATTTCACCTTTTCGATTAGCCGTTTCAGATCAGCGACATACGGTAGTTAAATCTTAATTCTGCTCTCAAAGAATCTTTACAGCCGTAAGGCCTGCACATATATCGCGCTCCCGCTGCCCCATGGGACTTCCAACCGCAAGGCAGCTTCTTGTGTCGAACTACGCCGTGGAGGTCCCTTGAGTTGTTCAAGCATCATCGCGCGCTGGGGCTAGCCGCCGCCCCGTCCGGTAGCCGGGGGGCTGCCGCTATCGCCAAGCTGCAACCGGTTGAGCCGGTCACATTGCTGCGTCCGCATGCTGCGCGGCGCGCTGCCCGGTTCTTCGTCGAGAAGTTCCCGGGCCGCTCGCTCTATGCGGTGAAGGCGAATCCTTCGCCCGATCTCCTGCACATCCTGTGGGACGCCGGCGTGACGCATTACGACGTCGCTTCGATCGGTGAGGTTCGGCTCGTCCATGAGACGCTGCCAGAGGCGGTGATTTGCTTCATGCACCCGGTGAAGGCCGAAGAGGTCATCGCCGATGCTTATTTCAATCATGGAGTGAGGACCTTCAGCCTCGACACGCTCGAGGAGCTGGAGAAGATCGTCCGCGCCACAAAGGGAGCGACGGACCTCAACCTGCTGGTCCGCATTCGCGTCGACAATGGCCATGCGAAGCTTAGCCTGGGCGCGAAGTTCGGTGCCGAACCATATGAAATGAAGTCGCTTCTTATGGCTACGCGTCAGGCGGCCGATGCCATGGGTATCTGCTTCCACGTCGGCAGCCAGGCGATGAGCCCGGCGGCTTATGCCGAAGCCATGGGCCGGGTCCGCGAGGCGATCGTCGAAGCCTCCGTCACCGTGGACATCGTCGATGTCGGCGGAGGTTTCCCCTCGGTCTATCCGGGAATGGAGCCGCCGGAGCTGGATAGCTACTTTGCGGTCATCCACGCCGGCTTCGAGGCGCTGCCGATCAGCTACTCGGCCGAGCTATGGTGTGAGCCGGGCCGCGCGCTCTGTGCAGAGTATGCGAGTGTCCTGGTGCGTGTCGAAAAGCGCCGCGGAGACGAGCTCTACATCAACGATGGCGCTTATGGCGCCCTCTTCGATGCCGCGCACATCGGCTGGCGATACCCGGTCCGCCTGCTGCGGGAGAAGGAATCGCGAGTCCGTCCGATGAAGTTCAGCTTCTACGGGCCGACCTGCGACGATCTCGACCGCATGGCGGGTCCGTTCGAGCTGCCGGGCGACGTGAAGGTCGGCGATTATATCGAGATCGGCATGCTCGGCGCCTATGGCACCGCCATGCGCACCGAGTTCAACGGCTTCGGTGTGATCGGATCCGAGATCGTCGACGATGAGCCGATGGCGAGCCTTTACGGAGCGTCAGCAGCCCGCAATCGTTCCAGGGCCCTGTAAGCCAAAACAATTTTACACGCGTCACCCTCGCGAATGCGGGGGTCCCGCTGTTTTTCTTTTGCCAACGCGCCTAGCGGGGTTCCCGCTTTCGCGGGAATGACGAGGTTAAGATGACCACCGATACGCTGAACAAGGTGCAGGACGCCGATCGGATCAACGACACGCGCAAGGCGGAGCTTCTGGCGACGCCGATCGAGCATATCGACATCACGAGCTTCGACGCGCGCCCGATCATCGATTCGATGGGGAAGATGAGCTTCACGAGCCGCGACCTTTCGCGAGCAACAGGCATCTACAACCAGATGCTCGAGGATCGCGATTGCTCGATCATCCTGGTGATCGCGGGCTCGACCTCGGCCGGCGGCTGCATGGACGTCTATGCCGAGCTCGTGAGGTCGAACATGGTCGACGCGGTCGTCGCCACCGGGGCCACGATCGTCGACATGGATTTCTTCGAAGCGCTTGGCCACAGACACTACCAGGCCAATGAAATTCCTGACGATGATACGCTCCGGTCGCTCTACATCGACCGCATCTACGATACCTATATCGACGAGCAGCAGCTGCAGGACTGCGATCATACTATCGGCAAGATCGCCGACAGCCTGGAGCCGCGCGCTTACTCGAGCCGCGCCTTCATCCGCGAGATGGGCAAGTGGCTGAGCGAGGGCAATGCCAAGAAGGAGGGCAGCCTCGTCCAGCTCGCCTATGAGCATGATGTGCCGATCTTCTGTCCGGCCTTCGTCGATTCGTCTGCCGGATTCGGCCTCGTGAAACACCAGGTCGACGCGATGAAGCGCGGCGGTCACTTCATGGTGCTCGACGCGATCGCGGACTTCCGCGAACTGACCGATATCAAGATCAAGGCGGGAACCACCGGCCTGCTGATGATCGGAGGCGGCGTCCCGAAGAACTTCACCCAGGATACGGTTGTCTGCGCCGAAATCCTCGGTCACGACGACGTCGAGGTCCACAAATATGCCGTGCAGATCACAGTCGCCGACGTCCGCGACGGCGCCTGCTCCTCCTCGACGCTCCAGGAAGCGGCTTCGTGGGGCAAGGTCTCGACCGCAATGGAGCAGATGGTCTTTGCCGAAGCGACGTCGGTCCTGCCGTTGCTGGCCAGCGATGCCTACCACCGCGGCGCGTGGAAAAACCGCGAGAAGCGCCGCTTCGCCAAGCTGTTCGACTAAGTCGATTGCAACCTGAAACGAACTGACGCACCCTCCTCTCACCAACGAGGGGAGGGTTTGCATGCACGCCTACAGCCCAATTCTCGCGCCGGTCGTGGCGCTCGTCGCGTGGACGCTCGTCGTCATGTTCTGGATGCTCATCGCTCGACTGATGGAGTTCAGGCGGCTGGGCATTACCCCAACTACGATTCCCGACGGGGCGCGAGGCGTCGACCTTGAAGGTCGAGCCAGCCCGCTCGCCCAATGGAAATCGCACAATTACAACCATTTGATGGAGCAGCCGACGATCTTTTACGCGGTCGCCCTAAGTCTCGCGCTGATGAATTTCGGCGGCGGTATCAATTACTGGCTCGCCTGGGGTTACGTCGGCCTGCGCATCGTCCACAGCCTCATTCAATGCACCGTCAACGTGGTGCGCTTCCGGCTGGCCGTGTTCGGCCTGGCGTCGCTTTGCCTGCTCGGACTCACAGTGCACGCTGGCTTCCGCATCCTGCACGATTGCGGAATTATCGGCTGAAGCAAGCGGCGAGCTCGACATGGGTCGACCAGCGGAACTGGCCGACCGGCTTGATCCATTTGAGGCGGTAGCCGCCGTCGGCGAGCGTCTTTGCATCGCGCGCGAACGTCGCCGGATTGCAGCTGACATAGGCGATCTTCTTCACCGATGAGCCTGCGAGCGCCGTGACCTGTTCCGCGGCACCGGCGCGCGGCGGATCGAGGATCACGGCGTTGAAAGGCTTCAACTCGCTTGCGTCCAGCGGGCGGCGATAGAGGTCGCGATGCTCGACGGCCATGTTTGGCGCGGCGCGCTTGAGAGCTGCTGCAGTGTCGCGTGAAGCCTCGGCGGCGTAGTTGGCGACCACGGCCAGTGCGAAGGTGCCAAGGCCGGCGAACAAATCCGCCGATCGTCCCTCACCGACAGCATCGCGAACAGCCTCGACCAATGCCGCTTCGCCATCCTCTGTCGCCTGCAGGAAACCGCCGACTGGAAAGCTGACGAGATTTCCCGACAGCGAGATCGTCGCGGGTTCGGGCTCGTAAACCGTCTCTGGCCCTAGCCCATGATCGATGCTGAGGCGGGCGAGCCTGTTCTCTTTCGCGAATGACGTTAGACGCTCGATCGCCTGCAGCCCCTTGGGTTCGACGCCCTTGAGCAGGACGTCCACGCCCTGATCCACTAGTGTCAATTGAACCTCGGCGCCTTGCTTCGGCTCGAGCAACTCGCCGAGAAAATCCCGCAATGGCTCGATCAAAGCGAACAATTCGGGCCGCAGGATATGGCATTCGCGCATATCGACGATGCGGTTGGACTTGGCGGCGTTGAAGCCGATCACCGCGCCCTGTCCAACCCTTAACGCGCGCAAGGACGCCCTCCTCCGGCTCTTCGGTGGCGAAAGATGCGGCTCGCGGATTTCCGTCGCCAGCTCATGTTGAGCGAGCGCGGTCTCGACGCGCGAAACCAGATATCCGCGATAGGCCTCGTCATCGGCCTGCTGAAGCTGGCACCCGCCGCATTCCGGGAAGTGGCGGCAAGGCGGCTCCTGGTGGTGTGGACCGAATGCAAGCGCGCCGTCGTCGAGCACCGCATCGCCCGGAACCCCAAACGGAACATGGCGCCCGCTTGGCGTTACGCCGTCGCCGCGCGCCGCAATCCGGACGATCAGCTCGTTCACAGAAGGGCGAGCGCCTGCGGGATTGCCGCAGCAAGATCGTCGGCGATCATTTGCGGCCCGGCGATCTCGGCTGCGCGGCCGTGAATCCAGACGGCCGTACAGGCGGCTTCGAACGCGGGCTGCCCGCGAGCGCGAATTGCTGCGATGATGCCGGAAAGGACATCGCCGGTGCCGGCGGTCGCTAGCCAGTCGGGAGCAGGTGGCGCGAACGCCACACGACCGTCCGGTGCGGCAACCAACGTGTCCGGGCCCTTGTAAACCACGACCGCGCCCGATCTCCTGGCAGCCTCAAGCGCGCGATCTGCCTTCGAGCCCGCAATCTCGCCGAACAATGTACGGAATTCGCCTTCATGTGGGGTGATGATCGCATCCTGCCCTTTCAGGCGCTCGGGTTCACCCAGATGCGTAATGCCATCCGCATCGATGACCTTTGGAGCCTTTGACGTCAGCGCCAAAGTCAGGACCGGCGGGATGTCGCCCATCCCAGGGCCAACCAGTAGGCAATCGATGCGCTCATCGTTGACCTCGGCCGTGTCGACCTGGACGACCGACGAAGGCAGGCCCTCGATCGGCCGCGATGTGGTGACGCGGACGTAGCCCGCTCCCGATAGCGCCGCGGCCTTGGCCGCGAGCGCGATGGCACCGGGCATCTTGCCTGCGAGCGCATGGACGAGGCCGCGATCATATTTGTGACCGCCGGGTTTAAGCGGGGGAAGTTCGGGCCGTGCGATCTCGGTCCAGGACGTGACCGCCTCGATTCCGATGTCGGCGAGCACGACGCGCCCGCACTTGTGCATCGCCGGAAAGAGACGATGCGCGGGCTTCAGCGCGCCGAAGGTGACGGTCAGGCCGAATTCGGGGACCTCGCTGAGATCGGCTCCGCTGTCCGTTTCAACGCCGCTCGGAACGTCGCACGCGATCCTGAGGACAGCTGCTCCAGCCAGCCTCTTGAGCTGGTCTACAGCGGCCTGATCCAGGCCGCGCTTCAGGCCCGTCCCGAACAAAGCGTCGATCATCAGCGGCGCGGGCGCGGTGGCTTCCGCCAGCTCTCCCACTTCGCCATCCCACTTCGATCGCGCCCATTTGGCTGCGTCGCTCTTCGGCTCGGATAGAGCGGCGACACGCACCTTGACGCCGCGCTCCGCGAGATGCCGCGCAGCGACATAGCCATCGCCGCCGTTGTTGCCGGGTCCACAGAGGATCAGCACGTCAAGCGGCCCAGCAAAACGATAGGCAGCCTCGGCCAGCCCCGCCCCTGCCCGCTCCATCAATTCTTCGACACTCGTACCGCCGTCTATCTCCGCCTGTTCGGCGGATTTCATCTGCTGAGATGTCAGGATCGGGCGCATTCGCGCCGTCTAACGCAATCGCGTCGCCAGATGCCACCATTCACGCGGCACTCGGTCCTTGGCTCCCTCGCAGGCCTCTTCGCTTTCGAAGGTCGCGAAGCAGGTGGCGCCGCTGCCCGACATCCGAACGAATTCTGCTCCGGGCTGGACGGCAAGCCACGCGAGGACCGTCTGGATCTGCGGAACGAGAGCAATCGCGGGAGCCTCGAGATCGTTGCGGCCGTGGCGCCAGTCGTCCAGAGGGCCGTAATCTTCGCCATCCCAGCCGGCGTAGACATTTGCAGTCGAAAGCTCGACGCGCGGATTGATCAGCAGCACGGGTTTTCCCGAAATTCCAGGCAAAGCGATCGGGCTTAGCTGATCGCCCGCTCCCTCGCCCTTTGCAGGAAGGCTAAGGAGGCATGCGGGAACATCGCTTCCAAGCTTCGGAGCCACGGCTTCCGCGTGCTTGGGATCGATCTGCCACAATGACGTCAGCAGGCGGAGCGTGGCCGCCGCGTCGGCCGACCCGCCGCCGATCCCCGAAGCCACGGGCAGCCTTTTGTCGAGCAGGATTGCTGCGCCCTTATCGACGCCCGCCGCCTCCCGCAGGGCAGCAGCGGCCTTCAGGACCAGGTTCTCAGTGGGCGCCGGAAGCTCGACCGCGAACGGACCCGATGCCTGAAGCGAAAGGTCGTCGGCCGGCTCGGCGCTCAGCCGATCGCCATCGATGCAGAAAGCAAAGATCGTCTCGATCGCGTGCCGCCCGTCCGGCAATTTGCCCCGGACATGAAGCGCCAGGTTGAGCTTGGCTGGCGCGATCTCACGCGCGGCGGCGGTCAAGGCGCGGCGTTGGCTGAGGTCAATCCAGACGCGAGCTTCGCCTTCACCCGATCGGCGATCTCATCTTCCGCAGTTACAAGCGCCGCGCTCCACGCAAAGCGCGCCTCAAAGCGACGGCCCGACTTGAACAAGGCGTCGCCGAGATGTTCCTGGATTTCGGCCTGGTCGGGATCCTTTTCCGCGGCGCGCTGTAGCGTATCGATCGCCTCCGCTGTCTTGCCGCGCTTGTACTGCGCCCAGCCGAGCGAATCCGTGATCGAAGCATCGTCGGGAGCAAGCTCGCTGGCCTTGCGGATCATTTCCTCCGCCGCATCCATATTCTCGCCGCGCTCGAGCTGCGAATAGCCAAGGAAATTCAAGATCAGTGGTTGGTTGGGCGCGATCGTCAGCGCCTCCTGAAGAGTCTGGCGAGTCTCCGGCCAGCGCTTGGTGTCCTGAAGCGAACTCGCCCTCAACAGCAGCAACGGCCAAAGCTCATCCTTCAAGCCCTGAGCCTTGGCGAGATCGGCGGCCTTCCCATAAGCATCCGCGGCCGCATCCGACCGCTTCATCGCTCCGAGGACGTCGCCGAGCCGCGAAAAATCGGAGATGGTTGCATTCGGCGCCGCCGCCGCCGTCGCGGCGATCCCATAAGCCTCGTTGTAGCGCTTGTCGGCCGTCAGGATGCGGATCTGGACGTCGCGCACCTGCGATTGCAGCGCGTCGTTTAACGGGACCGAGCCAAGGACTCGTAGCGCTTCGTCGGAACGGTCCTGCCCTTCGAGGATGACCGCAAGCAGAAGCGAGGCGCTGCTATTCTGCGGATTGGAGAATCGTGCGACCTGGATCAGGCCGACCGGCGGCGCAACGCGCTCCAGCCGCGCCACGTCGCGGGCAAAGGACGTGAGAATGTCGCTGAGGGCCTTCATCGGCGTGTCGATCGCCTGCCCGCTCGGCTTCCCGGCGAGGATCAATGCCCGTGCCGAGGCAGCGTCGCTCCCGACCCCGTCGAGGATTGCAGTCGCCCGAGCGCGATCGTTTGCGGCGAGGAATCCATCGGCGAAAGCGAGACGGAGTTGCAGCTCCCGAGCGCCTCCAGCAGCAGCGGCGCGCTCGGCATAAGGCTGGGCGTCAGCCGCCCTGCCGAATTTCAGAAGGATCAGCGCGCGCTCCTCGGCGCGAAGCGGGCCGAGCAGGCCCGCGGCGGGAATCTGGTCGACCGCTTCCAAGGCCTTGCTGAGGTCGCCTCGTCCTGCTGCGGTCCAGGCGTTCACGAGCGGTGCGAGGAAATCGAGGCTTCCATTGTCGCCCGAGACCGTCAGCCACGGAAGCGCTCGATCCGGACGATTGCGGCGAAGCTCCGTCGCTGCAAGCAGCAGACGCGCATCCGTGGTCAGCTTGGCCGGCGGGAGACCTTTGGCGAGCTCTAGCGCCAGGTCCATGTTTCCGGCATTGATCGCTTCGCTGATACCTTTCCGTGCAAGGTCGCTGTCAGTGGGCTGATTCTGGGCCAGCGAAGCGAGAAGCTCGGCCGCCCGGGCGTGGTCGCCGTCCATCGCTGCCGCTCGTGCCTGCAGGTAGGCGAGACCAGGATCGTTGGGTGCGACCCGAACCTTCGCGTCAGCAGGGCTTCCCCAGGCAAGCAGCGCGACCATCGCCGCGCCGCCAAGCAACTTACATGTTCGGATAATTTGGTCCTCCACCGCCCTCCGGAGTGACCCAGTTGATGTTCTGGGTCGGGTCCTTGATGTCGCAGGTTTTGCAGTGGACGCAATTCTGCGCGTTGATCTGCAGGCGCGGCTCACCGTTCGCTCCTTCGACAAACTCATAAACTCCAGCGGGACAATATCTCTGCTCGGGTCCGGCATAGACCGGGAGGTTGATCGACGTTGGTATGTCCTGGTCCTTGAGCGTCAGATGAACCGGCTGGTCTTCCTCGTGATTCGTGTTGGAGACGAACACGGATGAGAGCCGGTCGAAGGTCAGCACTCCGTCCGGCTTGGGATAGTCGATCGGAGCGGCCTGCGCCTTCTGTTTGAGCGTCGTGTGATCGGCCTTGAGCTTAAGCGTCCAGGGAACGCCGATGCGGAGATAGCCGAGCCACAGGTCGAGGCCGGCATACAGCGTCCCCGCAAAGCCACCCCAATGTGAGACCGCCGGCTGGGCGTTCCGCACCATCTTCAGCTCCTTGACGACCCAGCTCTTGTGGAGCGCGTCGGAATAAGCATCGAGCACGTCGCCCCTACGGTCCTTCGAGATAGCCTCGAAAGCGGCATCGGCGGCGAGCATGGCCGATTTCATCGCCGTGTGCGTGCCTTTGATCCGTGGAACATTTACGAAGCCGGCAGAGCAGCCGATCAGTGCGCCACCGGGGAAGACGAGCTTCGGAATCGCCTGGTATCCGCCCTCGTTGATGGCGCGGGCGCCGTAGGAGACGCGGCGGCCGCCCTCTATCTCAGCGCGGATTGCAGGATGTAACTTCCACCGCTGGAATTCCTCGAACGGTGAGAGGTACGGGTTCGAATAATCGAGCGCCGTTACAAAGCCGAGCGCGACCTGGTTATTCTCCTGGTGATAGAGGAAGCCCCCGCCCCACGCGTCTTTCAGCGGCCACCCTTGAGTATGGATGACTCGACCGGGCTTATGCTTCTCCGCAGGAACGTCCCACAACTCTTTGACACCAAGTCCGAAAACCTGCGGTCCGCTCTCGCTGCGCAAGCCGAACAAATCTGTCAGCCGCTTGGTCAGATGGCCGCGTGCACCTTCCGCGAAGAAGGTGTAGCGGGCGTGCAGCTCAATTCCCGGCTGATAATCGGGACGATGGCTGCCGTCGCGGGCGATCCCCATGTCGCCGGTTGCAACGCCTTTCACCGATCCATCCTCGTTGAAGAGGATCTCGGCGGCGGGGAATCCCGGGAATATCTCGACGCCAAGCTCTTCCGCCTGCCCCGCCAGCCAACGGCAAAGGTTGCCGAGGCTCAGCGTGTACGTGCCCTTGTTGTTCATGAAGGGCGGCAACAGGAAGTGCGGCATCGCGAATTTGCCGCCCTTGCCGAGAACCCAGTGATGGTTCTCGGTCACCGGGACCGTCAAAGGCGCGCCCTTGTCCTTCCAGTCCGGGATCAGCTCATTGAGCGCGATCGGATCGACGACCGCGCCCGACAGGATGTGGGCCCCGATCTCGCTGCCCTTTTCGAGCACACAGACCGAAACGTCTCGGCCGACCTCGGCGGCAAGCTGCTTCAAACGGATCCCGGCGCTTAGGCCCGCAGGCCCGCCGCCGACGATCACGACATCATATTGCATGGATTCGCGCTGGCTCATCGCCCTCTCGTCGCGGCTGGAACACAATTCGACTCGTCTGCCCTGCCAATTCCTTGACCCTGCCGTCAATGCCGGTGAGGAAAGCATATGGGCGGGGAAACTGAATCGATCGGCTTCGCCGAGGCGCGGAGCGCTTTGGCCTGGTGGCTGGAGTCCGGAGTGGACGTCGCCATCCAGGACGATCCGCGCGACTGGCTGAAACCCCCAGCCCCGCGCGCACCACCACCCCCTGCGGAGCCGCCGAACCTCATCCAGCCGAGCCAGGACACTCTGGCAGAGCTTCAGCAATGGCTGTCGAGCAGCGTCGATCTCCCGTTTGCCGGAGCGGCAGCCCGGAGAGTGCTTCCGCATGGGCCGGAAAATGCCGAGGTCATGCTACTGACCGACGCTCCTACGCTCGAGGATGCGTCATCGGGACAGCCGATCGGCGGAGATAGTTGGGCGCTTGCGGTGCGGATGCTCGCTGCAATCGGAATGAAGCCGGATGAGGCTTACAGCGCCTCGCTCTCGTCATTTTACGCGCCCGGGAGCCGGATGACCGAGAAGGATCGCGAAGCCTGCGCCGAGGTTACTCGCCGGCATATCGCCTTGGCGAAGCCCAAACGGCTGTTGCTGTTGGGTGACGGTCCCTGCGTTGCTCTTCTCGGCAAGCGCCTCGTCGAGGCCCGTGGAAAGGTGCACCATGTGGAGGGCGTGCGCGCCGTCGCGACCTTCCATCCGCGCCAGTTGATTCAGAATTCTGCAAACAAAGCATATGCATGGCGAGATTTGCTGCTTTTGATGGAGGAGGAAGGGTGAGGTTCGGCTGGCTTGGTTTCGGGGCTTTGGTCTGGACTGCCCCGTTGCTTGCGCAGGTGCCAGACCCCTTGGCACCGCTTCCCAAAGCGACAACGCCTCAGCCAGTGGGACAGTCCCCGGCGGGAGCTGTCCCCTCGCAGGTTACTCCGCCTTCCGTGCCGACAATTGCCGTGCCCAAGGATTGGCGCGGCGTGTTCGACGCCATCGACGCCGGTCAATGGGCTTCGGCGCAGGCGGGCATCGCGACGCTTCCGCCGAGCGTCCTCACGCCAGTTGCCAAAGCCGAGCTTTACACCGCCAGGGGATCGCCAACCGTCGATCTCGCCACGCTTCAGGCCCTGATCGCCCAGGCACCCGAGCTGCCCGACGCCGACCAGCTGGCGACGATGGCACTCAAACGCGGCGCGACCGATCCCATCCGGGTCTGGCCTGAGAGACCGACGGTAAGTCTGGGCTCCGCTCCGGGCCGCTACCGCACAAGGCCGGTGCAAGGTGAGCCCGCGGCGGATACGCTTCGCGGCATCCTCGATCCTTTGATCAAGGCCGACGACGCTTCGGGCGCCGAAGCCCAGTTGCTCCTCTACGCGCCGCAGCTTTCCGTCGAAGCCCGCGCAGAGGCAGGCGCACGCGTCGCCTTTGTCTTTTACGTCCTCGGCCTCGACATGGACGCTCGCCGCATCGCCGACACCTGGCGTATCGGCGCCACGGGCGAATGGGCGGCTCAGGCAGCGTGGACGTCCGGTCTCGCTTCATGGCGAATGGGCGATTGCGAATCCGCCTCGCGCACCTTCCAGCAAGTCATTGCGACCGCGCAGCAGCGAGAGCTTCGAGCCGGTGCCTATTATTGGGCCGCGCGTTCCGAGCAGGCCTGCCGCCGGCCATCCTCCGTCGAGCCGTTGCTCCGACAAGCGGCGGCGTCGCAGGAAAGCTTCTACGGGCTCCTTGCCCGCGAGACACTTGGGATGGACACGAAGATCCCGACCAACCCGTATGCAGGATTTGACGCGCCGGTCGATCAATTGCCCAACGTCCAGCGTGCAACCGAGCTCGCCCGGATCGGCGAAACCGCGCTGGCAGACGAAATGCTCCGCCATCAGGCCAGGATCGGCGAGCCCGGAGAACATCACGCCTTGATCCAGGTCGCAAAGCGGCTCGATCTTCCTGCCGCCCAGCTCTGGCTTGCCAACAACGGCCAGTGGGGTGCCCGCTCGGATCCGGCGGATCGCTACCCCAACCCGCGCTGGAGCCCGCTGATGGGCTGGCGCGTCGATCCGGCGCTTGCCTATGGCCACATCGTGCAGGAATCGGCCTTCCGCCGCACCGCCATCAGCACAGCAGGCGCGGTTGGACTGATGCAGGTCCTCCCGGTGACGGCCCAGATGCTCGCGCAGTCGCGAGGCCTGAACTATTCGCGCTCAACGCTCACCGACACGAGCACCAACCTCGAGTTCGGCCAGTCCTTCATCGAGATGATGCGCGGCTCATCGGCGACGGCAGGGCAGCTCCCGCGCGTGATCGCCTCCTACAATGCCGGGCCGCTCCCCGTCGCGCGCTGGGCAACGATCAACGACAAGGGCGATCCTTTGCTCTGGATCGAATCCATCCCTTATTGGGAGACCCGCTATTATGTCCCGGCGGTTCTTCGGAACATGTGGGTCTATCAGGGCCTGAATCATGAGACGACCGGGACCTTGAAATCGATGGCTGAGCATCGTTGGCCGTCCTTCCCGACGAGCATGACCCGCCTCTCCCACTGACCCCCAAACAAAAAACCCCCCGGGCAAGGAGTGCTCGCCCGGGAGGTCAGGATGCGCCGAAGCGCTGGGGTTAATGCGCTTACTCTACTGACCGCGCTCGCCACGTTCGACCGGCGCCGGCGGAGGAGGAGGCGGCGGCGGAGCCGGGCACACTGACGTGGCGAGGATAACCGTTCCATCCGGGCAGGTTTGCGTAGCCGGAGGAGCGGGCGGCGGCGGTGGCGGAGGAGGAGCTGCAGCCGGAACCGGCGGCGGTGCCTCACCCCGCGAATTGAAATTGTAGACGAGGCTCGCAAGCAGGCTGTGCGAGTCATAATTGCCGCTCGCGCTGGTCGTGAAAGGCACGGCATTCAGCGTGAACGCGTCATTGAAGTTCAGCTTGGCCGTGTGGAAATAACGATACTTCAGGCCGACATCGACGTTCGGGCTAACGGCATAGCGCAGGCCGGCAATGCCCTGATAGGCCCAGGCATTGTCGCTATCGCCAGAGAAATTCGCCCAGGCGCGGCCGGCGCCGCCACCAATGTAGCCGCCGAAGCCGCCGCCGAAGTCACCGTCCAGCAGCGCGTTGGCCATCAGGGTCTTGATGCCGATGTGGCTCCCGACATCGAAGTCGGCGGCCGTAGCAGTCGTACCTGCAGCCGTGCCGACGGCGGTGACCAGCGGAGTGCTGACGCCGAGGCTCTTGACCTTCGCGCGCTTGTATCCGGCTTCGCCTTCGATCCGGACCGGCCCAAACTTGTAGCCGAGAATGGCGTCGACGTCGTAGCCGTCCTTGAAGTCGACCTTATAGCCGTTGCTGTAGGTCGTCGTGTTGTTGAGGATGACGTCGAGGTCCATGTTGCGCGGGAATGTGACCCCGCCTTCGAGCCCGACATACGGACCATCAGCGCCAGCGAAGGCTGGCGAGCTCACAGCCGCGATCGCGCTCGCGGCCAGTAGATATTTGCGCATGTATTATTCCCTTTGGCTTCGTGAGCCCCTGTTGCGCGTGCTGATGGGCAGTCCGACTTGGCTGCAGGATGAATGCTTCATTACAAATGTCGGACAGGCGTCAGTTCGCCCGATGAGAGGGGCGGACGGCCCCAATTTGTCATTTGTTCTTGTTATGTTCTCTCGATCGGCCTAATTTGAGGCATGCCGGTCGAGTCGAGACATGGGCGCGGTGCGACGCGCAATCCGACGCCCACGCGGTTCAATCTCAAGGAACGGGTGGCCGAGGGCGAATGGCTCGACCAGGTCGAAGCGTTAGATGGAATCCCGAAGCGCCGAACGACGGTCACGATCGAACATCCGAAGTCGATCCTGACCCGCAATAGCTCGCCGGAAATCGGTTTCGACCGATCGGTGAACGCCTATCGCGGATGCGAGCATGGCTGCATCTATTGTTTCGCGCGCCCTACCCACGCCTATCACGACCTCTCGCCGGGCGTGGATTTCGAATCCCGCTTATTTGTGAAGCCGAACGCAGCGCAGCTGCTCCACGCTGCCCTATCGCGACCGGGATACGACTGCCGTCCCATCGCAATGGGCACGAACACCGACCCCTATCAGCCGATCGAGGAGCGTTGGCGGATCACGCGATCGGTCGTCGAGCTGTTGGTCGAAACGCGCCATCCCTTCACGATCACGACCAAATCCGACCGGGTGCTTCGAGATTTGGACTTGCTCAAGGAAGCGGCGGATTTGCGCATCGCCTCGGTCGCTATATCCGTGACGTCGCTGGACCCAAAGATAGCGCGAACACTCGAGCCGCGGGCGCCGCAACCGCGGAAACGCCTCGCAGCGGTCAAGACACTGAACGACGCCGGTGTGCCTTGCTATGTCGGGATCGCGCCCGTCGTGCCGCAGATCACCGACCACGAACTCGAACATATCGTGGAGGCGGCCGTCGAAGCTGGAGCGCCGGGCGGTTTCTACATGCCGGTGCGCCTTCCGAATGAAGTCGCGCCTTTGTTTCGCGCATGGCTCGAAGAACATTATCCCGACCGAGCATCAAAGGTGATGGCGACCATCCGCTCGTTGCGCGGCGGCCGCGACAACGACCCGAACTTCTTCAGCCGGATGCGGGGACAGGGCGCCTGGGCCGACCTCTTGCGCACGCGTTTCGAGATTGCGGCGAAGAAATACGGCCTGCGCCAGGCGAAGTTCGCGTTGCGCACCGACCTCTTCCGTCCGCCCGAGGGAGATCAGATGCGGTTGCTTTGATCGATGAGCGTCGAAATTTAATCGACTGACGACCGTGACTCTTTTCCCCCCCCTGCCCTAGGCACGTATCATGAAATCTCGTCTCATCGCTTCGCTCCTGCTTGCAACCGCTGCGCCCGCCGCAGCCCAGACCTCCATCACGACGCTTGCTCCGCCTGTGGTTGCGGATCCAAGGGTCGCAGCGCTCCGCGACAACGCGCTTCACAATGACCAATATGCCTGGGACATCGTCGAAGGCCTGACGACCGAGGTCGGACAGCGGCTCGTCGCGACCGAGGCCGAGGCGCGTGCTCGCGACTGGGCCGTCCGCAAGCTCACGGCCATGGGCTTCTCGAACGTGCATGTTGAGCCATTCGAGATGCCGGTCTGGACCCGGGGCTTCGAAAGCGCGGAGATCGTGTCCCCTTTTCCGCAAAAGCTCGTCGTCGCGGCTCTTGGCTATAGCGGCTCGACGGGCCCCGAAGGCGTAACCGGCGAGATCGTCTATTTCGACAGCGTCGATGCCCTGCGCGCCGCGCCAGACAGCGCCGTCAAAGGAAAAATCGTCTTCATCGACCACCATATGATGCCGGCGCAGGACGGGTCGGGATATGGCCAGTTCGGAGCGCCGCGGCGCCAGGGGCCAACGATCGCGTCGCTGAAGGGTGCGCTCGGCATCGTCATCCGCTCGATCGGCACTGACCACCACCGCAATCCGCACACCGGCGTGCAGTACTTCACCGACGGCGCGAAACCGATCCCGGCGGGAGCGCTCACGGTTCCAGATGCCGAGCAGCTCGTTCGAATCCTCAAACGCGGCCAGCCAGTCGTCATGCACCTGACGCTCGCCAGCCAGAAGAGCGAAGGCGGGCATTCGGGCAATGTCGTCGCCGAGATTCCAGGACGCGATCCCAAGGCGCCGATCCTGCTGGTCGGTGGCCACCTCGACAGCTGGGACCAGGGCACTGGAGCGATCGACGATGGCGCGGGCGTGGCAATCACGACGGCCGCCGCCAAGCACATCATGGATGCCGGACGGCCGCTTCGGACGATCCGCGTGGTCTGGTTCGGGGCCGAAGAGCCGGGCGGCTTCGGCGGCGCAGCGCTCGCCAAGGCCCATGCGTCCGATCGCTACGCAATTGCGGGTGAAAGCGACTTCGGCGCCGACCGCATCTGGCGCTTCAGCTCGCAGCTATTGAAGTCTGATCCCGCCGCCTACGCGCAGCTGACCGCGGTGCTGGCGCCCCTCGGAATCACCAAGAACGACAAGGGTGAAGCCGACGGCACCGACGTCGATCCGACTATCCAGGCCGGCGCTCCTTGGATTTCGCTGAACCAGGACGGCACGCGCTACTTCGACTGGCACCACACGCCCGACGATACGCTCGACAAGATCGACCCGGAGCAACTGCGCCAGAACGTCGCGGCATGGACTGCCGTCCTTGCGACCCTGTCGGGCGGAATTGAGCCGGAGCCGAAACGGCGCTCCCGGCGTTAAGCTTCCGAAAGGGAGGAAATTCCGATGCGCATTTTGATGATCGCAATGCCTGCTTTGCTGCTCTGCGCGTGCAACGTCAGCAAGGACGAGGCGAACAATACAGTCAGCGTCACTTACAATGAAGAAGTGGCTGCAAATACGGCTGCCGACGTGACCAACACCGCGCAGAACATCGCGTCAGACATCGGCAATGAGGCGAAGTCGACCGCTGCGAAGGTCAACAACACCGACATCAGCGTGAAGGTCAACAAGGACGAGAAGACCGAGAATACGACCGCGAACAAGCAGTAGTTTTTCTCATGCCGATGGTCGGGGAGACAGGATTCGAACCTGCGACCCTCTGCTCCCAAAGCAGATGCGCTACCAGACTGCGCTACTCCCCGACTTTCGGCGGACCGGGCTGGTTTACCAGCCAAAGCTCCGAAGGAGCGGCGGCTGGTGGGCCCGGAAGGATTCGAACCTCCAACCTAGCCGTTATGAGCGGCCGGCTCTACCGTTGAGCTACAGGCCCTCTCCGGTTTTGGCCAGATAGACGTGCGAATTCGCCGCGCCAAGTCAGGCGCGAGGGAGCAACAGAGATAGTCCGGCGGCGGACGTGACAAGCTCGCCGCCCGCAATGCGCGCGAGACCGCGAACAAGCCTCAGCGAGAAACCGATCCCGAGCGGTGTGCCCTCACCTCCGCCCGACGGATCGAAGAGCTGCGTGTCCTTCATGCCCTTGAGGGCGGCTGGGCGACTGATCGAGAAACGGCAGCTGTCGCCATTGCCTTCGGCAGAGAGCCGCAGCCGCTCACCGGTCGCGGCACGCTCGATGACGCTTGCACAGAGGCGATAGAGCAATCGGTCGGCAAGCTCCGGCTCGATCGCGCAGAGCGGCAATTGCGGACGACGAGGGAGTTCGAGCTCGACGTTCCGGTTGGCAGCGAGCTCACGAAGCGAGGGAACGAGCGCGTCCAGCTGCTCGCCCAAGTCGGAGCGGCGCGCCTCCTGGCTCGTCGCCGAATGAATCTTCGCCGCGAAATCGAGGTCGTCGATCCCGCCGAGAAGCAAGCGCGCCTGGTTGACGATCTCGCCTGCGCGCTCGCGGTACCGCCGGTCGGCCGGCCCGAGCAGCTGATTGTCGATGATCTCTGCGAACCCGACGATCGCGTTCAGTGGGGTTTTGATCTCGTGAACCAGCTCGCGAAGCGAATCCGGGTCGGCAAACACCTCCGCCGACAAAGGTTGGTCGGCCGGAGGCGCCGGAACGTCGCGGAGCGCGATTCCCCGATATCCGGCAAAGCGCCCGTCAGCCGGTTCGAAAGCCGGTACCCCACTGATCTTCCAGTCGCCCGAAGCCGCACCATCACCGGCAAGGCTGAAGGCAGCATCCCGGAAAGGCGCACGCATCGCGAAGGCGCGAGCGACGTCCTCATCGACCCCCTCACCGCTCTCGTCTCGAGTGCGGGCGATCGAACGGCCGATCAGCGCACCGCGCGGAACGCCTTCGACCCAGGCGATTTCGCCCGATGGGCCGCATTCCCAGCGGAACAGTGGCGGCGTCCCGGCGGGCGCCGCAATCGACGCAGCGGCGGCCTGTTGCTGCTCACGGCTGCGGCGACGGCGCTCGATACGGGCAACGACGTCGCCAAGCGATGTTCCTGCAGCCACTGGTGGTGCAGTCCGCTTGGGCGGTTCTGGCTGAGTCTCCGGCGGCGCCCGCTCAACCAAAGCTTCGGTGGCGTCGGGCTCGCCCAGGTCGGGATGCAGCGTCTCGATGAAATTTCGGGTCTCGTCATCGGCGTGGGGCAGCAAGGCGCGCCACTGGGCTGGATCCAGGCTGGCCGCCGCTAGCACGGGAGCAGACACGGTCAGCCGGTCAGCCGCAAAACATTCGAGGAGGCCAAGCGGCAAAGGAAGAGCTGCCACCGCCCGTGCAGCCGCCGCTCGCAAATTCTCGTCGACGTTCTTGGTTTCGGCCCGGATGGTCTCGAGTGCCTCTGCAACGACCGGGCTTGCGCTGTTGGGTCCGGCGCGCGCGACGAGGTCGACCAGCTGCCGCCAGCGGACCGCCAGATCGTGGCGGTCGCCGGCCGGCTGGTTCAGCACTGTCAGCAGACGATCATCGAACCGCACGCTCGTTTACATCCTTCAGCGGCACCCGATCACCGGCTCTATGCGTGAGCGCGCGCGCCGCTAAGGGAGCACCCCTTAACCATCCCGAAACGGGACAGTTTTAACAGGCAAAAAGTAAGGGCGCCGACGAAGCCGCCGGCGCCCCCTTCATTTACCAGGTTCCCGCGCTCAGGCGTGCGTCTGTGTGTAGACCAGCCAATATTTGGCGATCTCCGAATGCGGGCCGCTGACCTTGTTCAACGCAGCAGCTGCCCCCGCCTTGTCGCCGGAGCGGGCGAGAGCCATGCCGAGGTGGAGGTTGGCGAGGTTGGCGTCGGCGCCAGGCTTGGCCATCGCCGCCCGATAGGTGTCCACGGCCTTCGAATATTGGCCGAGCGCATAATAACGGTCGCCGATACGGACGAGCGCATTGGCGTTGGTCGCCGTCTTGCTGGCCGCGACAAGGTCGGCCTCGGTCACCTTGGGCTTCGACTTGAGGCCGGTCACGATCTCCGAGAAAGGCGACTTCGAGGTGTTGACCTTCCCAGCCGCAACACCGGCATCGATGACGTTCTGCGCTTCGACGAAATTGCCCTGCTCAGCCGCCGCCGTAGCGAACAGCTGATAGTCCTCGGCATCCGACAGCGCTCCCGCCGCCTGAAGCAGGCGAAGAAGGTCGAGCGTGTCCTGAACGTCGGGGTTCATGATGTTGCGGTAGATCGCAACCGAGTTCCGCCAGCTGACGGCGTTCGGGTAGGTTGCAACCCAATCACGGCCGATGCCTACAGCCGCCGGCAATTTCGCGTCATACGCGATTCCGAGGGCGCGCTTGTACAGGTCTTCCGACGGCTTTCCGGCGGCCTTGCCCGCCATGATCGCCTTTTGAAGCGCGGCGACCGCGTCAGCCTTGCGGCCCTGCGAATTGCGAGTTTCGGCGAGCATAACGAGCGCCTGTTCGTCGCCCGGCTGAAGGGCCACGGCGTGCTCGTAGGCGGCGCCGGCCTTATCGAACTGATTGGCCTTGTAGTAGGAACCGCCAAGACCCCGATACAGGCTGACGACGCTCGCGTTGTCGAGATAGCCCGAAGCCGCGATTGCATCGATGGCGGCCGCAGCGGACGTCGTGTCATTGCTGGTGGCCGCAGCTTTCAGCTGCAGCTGGGCGATGATATATTTGTCTTCCTTGGTGCTAGCGGCGGCATTGGCATCGGCGAGGCGCGCCGGAATGTTCGCCGTGTCGTTCGCATTCACTGCCTTCTGCAGGTCGATGATCGGCTTCAAAGCCTTGGCGGACGGTTTGATCTTGAAACCGGCGTCAGACGGGGCGGCGGGCTTTTGCTCTTCTTGGGTGGGCATCGGCCGCGGCTGTTGCGCGGTTGCGCCATAGTTGCCTTCACGCTGGGCGATCGCGGCGCCCGATGTTGCAATCAGCGCCAGAGCAAGCGCGGTGGTCGTGAACTTCATGGATTCGGCCTCCTGTTAGGGGAGCATGGTTGGATCTGGATGGGTGATTTCGTCGCCGCCTCTAATCCCGGGCGGGCTGTAGGCCAAGTCTAATGCACCCTTCGGCCTGAACTCCGATTGAACCGTTTCTCGCGTGCGCGCGTACGCGCGCAGGGTGGCGCAGATGGCATTCGTGCCCTAAATAGGACGCGGGGGGCGGCAATCCTGCTGCGTCCCTCAGTGCACCCTTAAAGACAGGATTTTTTCTTGGCCACCGAACCGCCAGTCGACGACCTTAACGATCAAAGCGAACCGCCGTCCGGCGACCACGACATCGCCCCAATCTCGATCGTCGACGAGATGAAAACCAGCTACCTCGATTACGCGATGAGCGTGATCGTGAGCCGCGCTCTGCCCGACGTTCGCGACGGCCTGAAGCCGGTGCACCGGCGGATCCTCTGGTCGGCTTACGAGAACGGATTCTTCTACAACCGGGGATACAACAAGTCGGCCCGCATCGTCGGCGACGTGATGGGTAAATATCACCCGCACGGCGACAGTGCGATTTACGACGCCCTCGCGCGCATGACGCAGAGCTGGTCGATGCGCGTCCCGCTGATCGACGGCCAGGGCAATTTCGGATCGATGGACCCCGATGCTCCGGCAGCCATGCGTTACACGGAAGCGCGGCTGGCCCGCGTCTCCAACTTCCTGCTGACCGACATCGACCGGGACACGGTCAACTTCCAGCCCAATTATGACGCCAAGCAGAGCGAGCCGCAGGTCCTCCCTGCCCGCTTCCCGAACCTGCTCGTCAACGGTGCAGGCGGAATTGCGGTCGGCATGGCGACCAACATCCCGCCCCACAATCTTGGCGAAGTGCTCGCTGCCTGCCGCGCGTACATGGATGATCCGGCAATCACCTCCGAAGGGCTGATGGAGCATGTGAAGGGTCCGGACTTCCCGACCGCGCCACTGATCCTCGGCCAGTCGGGCATCCGCAGCGCCTACACGACGGGCCGAGGCTCGATCATGATGCGCTCTCGCGCCAAGATCGAAGAAGGCCGGGGCGACCGGCGCTCGATCGTCCTCACCGCAATTCCCTACCAGGTCGGCAAGGCGGGCCTGGTCGAAAAGATCGCCGAGGCCGCCAAGGACAAGCGGATCGAAGGCGTCTCCGACATCCGCGACGAATCCAACCGGCGGGGCGTGCGAATCGTCATCGACCTCAAGCGCGACGCGACTCCGGAAGTCGTGCTGAACCAGCTGTGGCGGCACACCCCCGCCCAGTCGAGCTTCCCGGCGAACATGCTCGCGATCCGCAACGGCCGGCCCGAGACGCTGACGCTGCGCGACATCATCGAAAGCTTCGTCCGCTTCCGCGAGGAAGTGATCACCCGACGGACCAAGTTCGAATTGCTCAAGGCCCGCGAGCGCGCCCATTTGCTGCTCGGCCTTGTTGTCGCGGTCACAAACCTCGACGAGGTCGTAAAGCTCATCCGCGGGTCCGCCAGCCCTGCCGAAGCGCGCGAGAAATTGCTCGAGCGCGAATGGCCCGGCGAACAGATCCGGCCCTACATCGCGCTGGTCGAAGCGGTCGAACCACAGAGCAAGAAGGAGAAATACAAGCTCTCCGAAGCCCAGGTCCGGGCAATCCTCGAGCTTCGCCTCCATCGCCTGACCGCACTTGGCCGCGACGAGATCGCAGCGGAGCTCGCTGACCTCGCCAAGAACATCGGCGAATTCCTCGAGATCCTCGCGAACCGCGCCCGCCTCTACGAGGTCATGCGCGAGGAGTTCGACGAGGTCGAAGTCGAATTCGCGACCCCGCGCGTCAGCGAGCTCGCTCCAGCAGCGGACGGCATCGAGGACGAAGACCTGATCGAGCGCGAGGACATGGTCGTGACCGTGACCATGACCGGCTACATCAAGCGCACGCCTCTCTCCGTGTTCCGCGAGCAGAAGCGCGGCGGCAAGGGCCGCGCCGGAATGGCGACCAAGGAAGAGGATGCAGTCACCAACCTCTTCGTCACGTCGACGCACAATCCGGTGCTATTCTTCTCGAACCTCGGACGCGTTTACCGAATGAAGGTGTGGCGGCTTCCCGAAGGCGGGCCGAACACCAAGGGCCGACCAATGGTGAACCTGCTTCCGCTCGCCGAGGGCGAAGTCGTCTCGACCGTCCTTGCCCTTCCCGAGGACGAGGCCGAATGGCCGGCGCTCCACATCATGTTCGCAACGGCGCACGGCACCGTCCGGCGCAACAGCATGGCGGCGTTCACCAACATCCCGAGCGCAGGCAAGATCGCGATGCGCTTCGGTACGACGGAGACCGACAACGAAGATAGCGAAGACCAGGGCGATCCGAGCGATCGCTTGATCGGTGTCGAGCTGCTCACGGAGGGCGATGACGTGCTGCTCGCGACCCGCAACGGCAAGGCGATCCGCTTCATGGCGTCAGACGTTCGCGAGTTCCAGTCGCGCACCTCGACCGGCGTTCGCGGCGTTCGCTTGCTCGCGGGCGACGAAGTCATTTCAATGTCGATCCTGCATCGCGTCGGGACGACCCAGGAGGAGCGCGAAGCCTATCTGAAGTGTCCTCCGTGGCGCGAGCGCGAGGATGTCGAATGCACGCTCCCGGCGGATCGCTATGCCGAGCTTCAGGACAGTGAGCAGTTCATCCTGACCGTGACCGAGAACGGCTACGGCAAGCGCTCTTCGGCCTATGAATATCGCCGCACCAATCGCGGTGGCCAGGGCATCACAAACATCGACACGTCGGAACGCAACGGCCGCGTGATCGCATCATTCCCGGCCCGCCAGGGCGAGGCGCTCATGCTCGTCACCGACCAGGGCAAGATGATCCGCACGACTGTCGGCGACATCCGCATCATGGGCCGCAACACCCAGGGTGTGACCATCTTCCGAGTCGCCGAGAACGAGCATGTCGTCAGCGTCGCGAAGATCGAAGAGAGCGACGAGGAGGTCGATGTCGAGACCGGCGACGAGGTCGCTCCGGTGCCCGATGCGGACACTGGCGAAAGCGAGCTTGAGAAACCCGCCGATCCGGAGCAGGAATAGCTAGTCTAAGGCGGCTTCCCGCTGCGACGAGCGGCGGAGCCGCCGGGACGAGACCCGCGTTCTATCGAGGAACGAAAGGAGACGTCTCTCTATGCCTCTTCCCCATAATGCGCTCGTGCTCGTGGCCGACGGCCGCAAGATGCTGTTCTTCAGGAATCATGGGGACGAAAACCAGATCGACTTGCGTACCGAGGCGCACGAAGCACGCCACGAACGCAGGGACCGGGACATCAAAACGGATGCGCCGGGAACAGTGAAGCAGAGCTTCGGCTTTGGGCACTCAACCTATGAGGAGCCGGACTTCCAGCAACAGGAAGAGGATCGCTGGGTCAAAGAGGCCGCGGACGAGCTCAAGGCGCGCGTGCTGCGCGGCGATTTCGACGCCTTGGCGATCGTCGCTCCGCCGAAGGCCCTGGGCGTGCTCAAAAAGAGCCTCCACAAGGAGGTCGAAAGAAGGATTGTATGCACCGTCAACAAGGAGATGAGCGGAAGGCCCATCCCCGACATTGAGGCCCTGCTCAACGGCCACACCATGCCAGAAGAGCTTCCGGCAGTTTGACGGAGAAAGGCCCGGCTACCGAAGGGCAACCGGGCCTGAACTCACTTAGCCGCGTTCACCACGCTCGCCTGGAGCCGGTGCGGGCGGCGGAGGCGGTGGAGGCGGAGCAACGTTCAGCAGCTGGGCTTGCTGAAGATGCATTTGCATCATCGGGATGGCCTGTTGGGCCGCGGTGCGAAGCGCCGGGACATCGCCGCTCGCCGCATAATTCTGCATCAAGCCGATGGCCTGCTGATGCGCCGTGATCTGTGCCTGCCGATAGGCCATGTCGAAGTTCGGACCGGTTCCGGCTGCAGCCAGCTGGCTAAGCGCGGTCTGCTCTTCGGGGAGAAGCGCGGGCGGCGGAGGCACGATGCCCGCAGACTGCGCAGCAGCGCCAACGGCCTGGCCGAGTCGGGTGTGATCCGAGATGATCAGGTTGGCATAATTGCGGACCTGCGGGTTGCTCGAAGCCTGCAGCGCGAGCTGGCTCGACTGGATCTCGAACATGTTGGCGCTCGTTGCGTGAGCAAGGAAACCGGGCGCCGCGAGCAAATTGTTCATGTCGACTGGCGGAGGCGGCGGCGGTGCCGGCGGCGGCGCCGGTTGGCACGCGGCGAGCAAGATCGCTCCCCCGAGCATGATCGCGAGTTTCCTCATCACTCATTCTCCCTTTCTTATCGTTCCGGCGTGGTAACCATTCACGCTGGGGGCGGTTCCTACGGCCCCGGCAGAGTTAATCAAGCGTAGAGGTCGACGACATCTGCGTCTGGCGCGACGGCTTCGAGAAGCAGGGTCCGGTGGCAAATGGCGGGATCACGCTCCATGCACATCAGCGCACTCGGTTTCTCCGCCGCAAGATCAAGCATTTGCGCGGATTGGGCTATGGCCTCGGAAAGCTCGAGTTGTCCGGCATAGATGCGCTTCATATCCTCATGCCGTCCGGCGCGCGCGGCGTTGCGGCCTTCGGCTGGAGTACCAAGCGCCTTCAAATGCACATAGTCGATTCCCGCTTCCTCGAGCGCGCCTTTCAACGGCGTCTTGGAGAATCCGGGGCGGCGGGAGAGCGGGAGCGCGCGGACGTCGATGACTCGCTTCACGCTTGCGGCTTTCAGGGCTGCGAGAAACTCGGCAACCGTCGAGCCTTCATAGCCGATCGTGAAGATGCGCATCTTGGCTGGATAGCGCAGGCGCAGCGGACTAACAGCCCCCGCATGTCGTTCGACATCCAGATCATCGGCGGCGGCTTGGCCGGGAGCGAGGCGGCGTGGCAGCTGGCCGAAGCGGGCCTCCGCGTGCGCCTCAGCGAAATGCGCGGCGGCGGCGACACGACGCCGGCCCACGAGACCGACCGCCTCGCGGAAATGGTCTGCTCGAACAGCTTCCGGTCGGACGATGCGGAGAACAATGCTGTCGGCCTGCTCCATCAGGAGATGCGAACGCTGGATTCGCTCATCATGCACGCGGGCGACAAACATCGGGTGCCGGCGGGATCAGCATTGGCGGTGGATCGCGACGGCTTCGCTGCGGAAGTCACGCGGACGATTGAGCAGCATCCCAACATCGCGGTCGTCCGTGAGCGGGTGGACTCGCTGCCCGGTCATCCGACAATCATCGCGACCGGTCCGCTCACCGGATCGAAGCTGGCCGAAGCGATCGCGGCAGAGACCGGGCAGGACGCCCTCGCCTTCTTCGACGCCATTGCACCGATCATCCACCGCGACAGCATCGACATGGACGTGGCCTGGATGGCCGCGCGCTGGGACAAAGGCGGCAAGGATTACATCAACTGCCCGCTCGACAAGGAGCAGTATGAGGCGTTCGTGGCTGCGCTCGTCGATGGCGAGAAAATGCCGTTCAAGGATTGGGAAAAGGACACGCCGTACTTCGAAGGCTGCATGCCGATCGAAGTCATGGCGGAGCGCGGGCCCGAGACGTTGCGCTACGGTCCGATGAAGGGCGTCGGCCTCGACGATCCGCGCACCGGGCGCTGGCCTTATGCGGTGGTCCAGCTCCGCCAGGACAATGCGCTTGGCACATTGTGGAACATGGTCGGCTTCCAGACCAAGCTGAAGCACGGCGAGCAGGTCCGAATCTTCCGCACGATCCCGGGCCTCGAAAATGCCGAATTCGCGCGACTGGGCGGGATCCACCGCAACAGCTTTATCAACTCCCCGCGCCTGCTCGACGGCGAGCTTCGCTTAAAGAGCAAGCCCAACATCCGTTTCGCCGGCCAGATCACCGGCTGCGAGGGCTATATTGAGAGCGCCGCTGTCGGCATCCTCGCCGCGCGTTTCGCTACCGCCGAGCTGCGCGGTGAGCGTCTAGCTCCGCCGCCCATCGAAACCGCGATCGGCGCGCTCCTCGGCCACATCACAGGTGGAGCCGACGCCGAGACCTTCCAGCCCATGAACGTCAATTTCGGGCTGATGCCGCCAATCACCGGCCGGCACAAACGCGCCGACCGGAAGAAGGCTTATACCGACCGTGCAAGGGAAGCGCTTGCACGGTGGCTGGAAGAGCAGCGCACGCCTGAACTAGCCTGAACAGCTGCAGGTCTTGTGCTTCGGTGCCGGAGGAGCGGTCGTCGCGTACTCCGCCGGAGTCAGCCAACCCGTGCGGTCGCGGTCCGCGCCCTTGAACTTCTCGATCGTCTTCGCCGCCCATTCGTCGAACGAGAGCGAACCGTTTCCGTTGGTATCCAGCTTGGCAAATGCCTTGTGCCGCGACGCGAAAATCTCATCGGACTCGATCTTGCCGTCCTTGTTCTTGTCGGCGCGGGCGAAGCGCTTTTCCTCACGGGCTTGGGGGCTGGCCTCGGGAGCCAGCAATTGGCCGCCCTTGATGAAGGGCGCAGCGCTTGCCGAGCGCGGCTGAGGAGCATCGGGCAACGCGGGGCCCTGCTCGGCGTGCGATTGCCAGAGAAAGAAAGCGCCGGTGAGAAGTAGGAATGCAGCGGCGGCGCCCGCAAAGAAACGAACCATAGGAATCTCCGAAAACCAGGAGATTCGGCACCGGGACACCCTTCCGTTTCGGATACGTAACTGTCAACTAGTGAGGGAATGAACCGACAATGCGGTGCGTAAGCGCAGCCGCGGCTCGGCCCAGACCGCTCGAACTCCTCAAATCGCTCGCGGCTAGCGCACCCAGGACCGTCATGGAACGAAGCGGCGTCGGCGACCCTGACGGCAAATCTTCAGCAGCGGTGCGGGCTCCGGCAAGCAAATAGTCTTGTGACTCCTGATCGCTGCAATGGTTCGCGCCATCGACGAGGGACCACAAAGCTCCCGCCGCTTCCGCATCGCTTGCTTCGCCTCCGAGCAAGCGAGCACCGATCCCGAACAGGATCCGCCCGCGCAGCTTCAGCCCTTCGGCCTGGGCCGCGCCCCATGGAAATGGTTCGAACAAGGGCAACCACGCATCTTCGAGCTTCGACAATTCGAGCCCTGTCACCCCTCGCGGCAGAAGCGCGGTCTCAACCGCCTGCAGGCGCGGTTCCGCCGGCGCATCTTCTCCCGTATCGAGAGCCTCAAGCCGCTCGCGCCACCACGCAAGCCGGACCACGCCGAGGTTCGGATCGCTGCTGGTCGCCACAACATCGGCGAAGGCCAGATCGAGGTTCCAGAGCGCGAGGAAAGCGGGTCGAACGCGCGCTGGCAGCTGTTGGAGCGCGGTCTCGCGATCTGCGTCGAGCCTTCGCTCAGCGATAGGTGACGGCCTTCACCGCGTCGACGACCTGGGACGCCTTGATCAGCGCCAACTTCTCGAGGTTTGCGGCATAGGGCAGCGGAACGTCGACGTCGGTTACGCGCATGACCGGCGCGTCGAGGTCGTCGAACCCTTCGGTCATCGCAATCGCGATGATCTCCGAGCTGATCGAGCAGACCGGCCAGCCCTCTTCGACCACTACCATCCGGTTGGTGCGCTTGAGGCTTTCGAGCACCGTCGCCTTATCGAGCGGGCGAAGGGTCCGGAGATCGATGACCTCGGCATTGATGCCCTGTCCCATCAGTTCCTGCGCCGCTTCGAGCGCAACCCCCACGCCGATCGAATAGCTGACGATCGTCACATCCTTGCCCGGGCGAACGATCCGCGCCTTGCCGATCGGAAGGACGTAATCGTCCATCTGAGGAACGTCGAAATGCTGGCCGTAGAGCAGCTCATTCTCAAGGAAGACGACGGGGTCGTCGGTGCGAATTGCGGCCTTGAGCAGGCCCTTCGCATCCGCAGCGCTGTACGGGCAGATCACCACCAGGCCGGGAACATGCGCGTACCAGCTTCCGTAATTCTGGCTGTGCTGTGCAGCGACCCTTGCAGCAGCGCCGTTCGGCCCGCGGAACACGATTGGGCAGCGCATCTGCCCGCCCGACATGTAATTGGTCTTCGCCGCCGAATTGATGATGTGGTCGATCGCCTGCATCGCGAAGTTGAAGGTCATAAACTCGACGATCGGGCGAAGGCCGCCCATCGCGGCTCCTGTGCCGAGGCCGGCGAAGCCATATTCGGTGATCGGCGTGTCGACGACGCGCTTCGCCCCGAACTCCTGCAGCAGGTCCTGCGTGACCTTGTACGCGCCCTGATATTCGGCGACCTCTTCGCCCATCACGAAAACACGGTCGTCGCGGCGCATTTCCTCGGCCATCGCGTCGCGGAGTGCCTCACGGACCGTAAGCGTCACAAGCGGCGTGCCTTCAGGAACTTCGGGGTCGTCGCGAGTGTGAGCAACATCCGCAACGAGATCGCGCGCCGCAGTCTCGAACACGTGCGGGGTCGGCGTCGCCTCGTCCTGCTGCGATTCCGGCGCAGGGACCGTCGGCTCTTCCGTCATCGCGGGCTTCGGCTCGGCCGAAGCTGGTACAGCGTCGCTGACCTGTTCGCCGTCCGCGGCAAGGAGCGCGATCGGTTGCCCGACCTTCACTCCGTTAGTGCCTTCGGGCACGAGGATCTTGGCGATCTTGCCTTCATCGACCGCCTCGAATTCCATCGTCGCTTTGTCGGTCTCGATCTCTGCGAGGATGTCACCCGACTTCACGTCGTCGCCTTCCTTCACCAGCCATTTGGCGAGCGTGCCTTCTTCCATCGTCGGAGAGAGTGCGGGCATCTTGAGCTCGGTCGCCATCAGTACGTCCCCACCAAAACGTCGGTGTAAAGCTCCTGGGGCTCAGGCTCGCGCGCATCTTCAGCGAACTTCGCAGCCTCGACCACGATGTCCTTGATTTCCTTGTCGATCGCTTTCAGCTCTTCTTCCTTCACTCCGAGCTTTTCCAGCTCCTTCGATAAATGGTCGATTGGGTCGTTATGTTCGCGCACGTCCTGCACTTCCTCGCGCGTGCGATACTTCGCCGGATCCGACATGGAATGGCCGCGATAACGATAGGTCATGAACTCGATGATGATCGGGCCCTTTCCTCCGCGCGTCCATTCGAGCGCCACTTCCGCAGCGCCCCGAACCGCAAGCACATCCATTCCGTCGACCTGGATGCCTGGGATCCGGAAGCTCTCGCCGCGGCGGTAAAGCAGGGGCTCTGCAGATGAGCGCGAGATGCTCGTGCCCATCGCATATTTGTTGTTCTCGATCGCGTAGATCACAGGCAGGTCCCAGAGCTTGGCCATGTTGAATGCCTCATAGACCTGGCCCTGGTTGACCGCTCCATCGCCGAGATAGGCGAGGCACACGCCACCGTCCTCGCGATACTTGTGGGCGAAGGCGAGACCCGTACCGAGCGGCACCTGCGCTCCGACGATGCCATGGCCGCCGTAAAAACCGTGATCGACGCTGAACATGTGCATCGAGCCACCCTTGCCCTTGGAAATGCCGGCGGCACGCCCCGTCAGCTCCGCCATGATCACTTTCGGATCGATGCCATAGGCGAGCATGTGGCCGTGGTCGCGATAGCCGGTGATGACGCTGTCCTTGCCAACCGTCATCGCGCTCTGAAGGCCGACCGCGACCGCTTCCTGGCCGATGTAGAGGTGGCAGAAGCCGCCGATCAGCCCCAGCCCGTAGAGCTGCCCAGCGCGCTCCTCGAAGCGGCGGATTAGCAGCATCTCACGATAGAATTGCAGCAGCTCGTCTTTGGAAGCCTTGTAGCGCTTCGGCTGAGGCGGGAGTTGGATTTCTGGCTGCTGCGCGGAGGAAATGGCAGCTTTCTTGGCGCTTTTCGCCACGGCGATCTCTCTAACGTTGGAAGCGCGCCCGCCTATAAGTGGCGGTGCGCGCTGCGGCAACCGGGCGAGCGCCGGGCTATCTTTTCGGCTTCACGAACTTCAGCGCATATTGGTCGGTATGGCCCTGAATCGTCTTGTCGAAGATCGGCAGCGTGTGGTCATCGCCCGGACGGCGCAGGAAGTTGCCCTCGGCCACCAATTTGAATCCGGCGGCGGTCACTTCCTTCACGACCAGGTCGCGGTTGATGCGGTGAAGCTTTGCAATCTCGGCTTCCGTCAGTCCCGGCGCACCCTGATGATCGAGGATGAAGAATATTCCGCCGGGTTTCAGCGCTTTATAGACGTCCCGATCGAACGCGAGCGTGTCGACCTTCCCGTATTCTGCGATCTTGAGGTCGTGATAATTCTGGGTCACCCAGGCGATATCGAGCGGCTTGGGAAAAGCCACGGTGCCGAACGGCTGGGCGTTCATGGAGACGTTTTTCAAGCGGCCCTCGGCGAGAATCGCTTCGTTAGCCTTCACCGCGCCCTTCCAACCCTGGTTCTCGAGGCCATAGACGTGTCCGGCCGGACCCACGACATCGCTCAACATGCGCGTGAAATACCCTCCGCCTGGATAGAATTCGCCGACCGCCATGCCCGGACGCACGCCTGAAAAGGCCAGCGTCTCCGCAGGCAGGCGCAGCTCGTCCAAAGCCTTGTTGTCCGCCGGCCGCGAAGGGTCTGCAACGGCGCGCGCGATGTTGGCGTTGATCTTGGAAGGAGTGGCCGCGTGGAGCGGAGCCACAAGTGCAGCAGCGAACATCAGATACACGAAACGGCGCATGCGAGCCTCCCCACGTTTCAGGCGCGCCTAAAGCAATGGCTCAGCAGGGCAATTCGGTTTTCGACGTACAGCCGGTATGTGTCGCCGGTTAATCCAGCGGAACGATCACTTCGTCAGGGCGAACCAGTCCCAGGTCCTTGCGGACCAGCTCATCGGCCATGTCCGGATCGGCCTTGCGCGGATCAAGAAGCGCCGAATGGTGCCTAAGCTGGACCTTTTCCTGCTCGAGGCGAACGAGCTCGATTTTCCGCTCGTTCAATGCGCGGTGATAGCCGCCCCAGGCGAGCAGCCCATTCGGCCCGGCGACCGCATGCCCGGCAAACGTGCCGACGACGATGAGCGCGAGCGCCGGCGCTGCCGAACGGCGAATAAGCTCGAAAAGACGGTTACTTCCACGCATATTCAGCGAAGGAATCACGAAGACGCCACGAAGGCAAGCACAAACGAATGATTTGGTGGATATTTCGCGGATAAGCTGTGGACGAATGCGCCAGCAGTCGCCCTGAACTTGTTTCAGGGTCCATTCCGGAGACCCCTGCGTACTTCAACCAAATGGATGCTGAAACAAGTTCAGCATGACGGCTCAGTGCGAGCGGTAGGCCTTCAACGCCCCACGCCCGGCATATCGCGCCGCCCCTCCTAGTTCTTCCTCGATCCGCAGCAGCTGGTTATACTTCGCCGTCCGGTCGGAACGCGCAAGGCTGCCCGTCTTGATCTGGCCGCAGCTCAGCGCAACCGCGAGGTCGGCGATCGTCGAATCTTCGGTTTCGCCCGAGCGGTGCGACATCACGGCCGTATAGCCATTGGTCTGCGCCAGGCGCACCGCGTCGATGGTCTCGCTGAGCGTCCCAATCTGGTTGACCTTGATCAGGATCGAATTGGCGATCCCGTCCGCGATCCCCTTCTCGAGCCGCTTCACATTGGTGACGAACAGATCGTCGCCGACGAGTTGCACGTGATTACCAAGCTTGTCGGTCAGTGCCTTCCAGCCATCCCAATCGTCCTCGCTCATTCCGTCTTCGATGGAGGCGATCGGGTAATCGGCGGCAAGGCCCGCGAGGAATTCCGCATTCTCGGCCGACGAGAAGGTCTTGCCCTCCCCGACCATCCGATAGGCTCCGTCCTTGAAATATTCGCTGGCAGCGCAATCGAGAGCGAGAAGCACGTCGTTGCCAAGCTTGTAGCCGGCAGCGCTGACGGCTTTTTCAATGTAGCCAATGGCTTCGCGGCTGTTCCTGATTGCCGGAGCGAAGCCGCCCTCGTCGCCTACCGCCGTCGAAAGCCCGGCTGCGTGCAGCGCGCCCTTCAGCGCATGGAAGATCTCGGCACCGCAGCGCAGCGCTTCGGCGAAGGTCGGCGCTCCGACCGGCATCACCATGAATTCCTGGAAATCGATGCCGTTGTCGGCATGGACGCCGCCGTTGAGGATATTCATCATCGGCGTCGGGAGCAGGTTCGCCTCCACTCCTCCAACGTAACGGTAAAGCGGCGCGCCTTCCGACGCCGCAGCGGCTTTCGCCGTCGCCAGGCTTACCCCGAGGATCGCATTCGCGCCGAGCCGGCCCTTGTTCTCCGTCCCGTCGAGCGCGATCATCGCCTCATCGAGGCCGCGCTGGTCGCTCGCGTCGCGCCCGGTCACCGCCTTTGCGATCTCGCCGTTGACGTTGGCGACCGCCTTGTCGACGCCCTTCCCGCCCCAGCGGCCCTTGTCGCCGTCACGAAGCTCGACCGCCTCATGCGCGCCGGTCGATGCGCCCGACGGAACCGCCGCTCGCCCAAAGCTTCCGTCCTCCAATGCCACATCCACTTCGACCGTGGGATTGCCCCGGCTGTCGAGGATTTGGCGGGCGTGAACACGGGCGATCGCAGTCATGGCTTTCCTTCTGGCGGGGGCGTAACAATATGGGTGTACGGCACGGCCTATAGGCGCCGCGTCCGACCGTGCAACTTTCGGGTCCGAGGCACCGGAACGAAGGGCAATCGCCACGGTTGAACGGCTGAAGGAGAACTCGCCATGGCTGACGACAAGACCGCTGAATTGCCCGACGGGACCGACAAGGTGATCGAAGGCGGGTCAGGCGGTACTGTAACCGCGGACACGACACTGGTGAAGGAACGCGAATTGCCAGCACCGAGAACAAGCACTGAACGCGGCTTGGCCGACCGTCTTCGCGAAGGCCGCGAAAATCTGTCCAGCCAGGCGGGCGAGAAAGCCCGCGGGCTCGTGAGTCAGGGCCTCGAGCGTTCGGCCGAAGCGCTTGGCAATGTCGCCAAGCTGGTTGGCGATAGCGCGCCCGGTCTCGAAGATCGGCTCGGACCCGAATATGGCGATTATGCTCGCCGCGCCGCCTCGGCGATCGAGAATGCCGCGAACACGATTGCGGACAAGGATCCGGACGAACTCATCGACGATACGCGCGAGTTCGTTCGCAACAGTCCGGGCCTTGCGATCGCCGGTGCGGCAATCCTCGGCTTCGTCGTTGCGCGCCTGGTCAAGACCGGACTCGCCCGCGACGAAGACGACGACGAGGATTGATGCTGAAACCGCCTGAGCAGGGGCAACCGCCGAACGAAGAGCGGCCTGTCGGCGAGCTGGTCCATCAGCTCGTCGAGGAAGGCAAGGCCTATGCCCAGGCCGAGATCGCGGTCGTCAAGGCAATCGCTTCGGCCAAGCTCAAGGCGCTTGCCGTTCCTGGCGGCCTGCTCTTCGCCGCGATGCTGTTTGCCCAGGCGGCGGTGACCGTCCTTGCGGTCGGCATCTTCTTTGCGCTGTCGTTTGTGATGAACCCGCTTTTCGCGGGGCTGGTTGCGCTTGTGATCTTCGGCGCGATTGCGGGCGGGCTCGCCTGGTACGCCCTAAAGCGATTGCAGCGTGACCTATGAAGGACACGCCTGAAATCGCCGCCGCAAAGGCCGAGGCCGAACGTTCCCGCGCCCAGCTGTTGGCGACCGCGCAGGAGCTGCAGGATCGCCTCAGCCCGAAGACGCTGACCCGCGAGGCGTGGGAAGGCGCGAAGAGCAAGGGCGCCGACCTCGTCGAGGATGCTGTCGATGCGGTTCGCGCCCGTCCCTACGCGGCGACCGGCGTCGTCGCCGCAATCACGATGTTCCTCGCCCGCGAGCCGCTGATGGACCTCGCCAGCAAGCTGATGGACGGGTTTTCGAGCAAGAAGAAAAAGCGCCCGACCCCAAAACGAAAAACCCCAGCCACCACGGAGGCTTCCGAATGATCGACGAACGGACCAACGCGAACGAGAATGAAACCGACGGTTTTGCGGACAATGCCCGGCGCCGTGCGATCGAGGCATATGAAAGCGCCCGGGATGGAGTGAGCGGCGCAGGCAAGCGCGCGGTCGACACGATCGGCGAAGCGCCGTTGATCGCCTTGGCTGGTGGGCTGGCTGCAGGCGCGCTCATCGCCGCCTTACTCCCTCGTACGGGCGCCGAGACCAAGCTCGTCCGTCCGACGGCTCGGCGCGTGAAGAAGACGGCGCGCGCGGCTTATAACGCCGCGAAAGAGACGGGCGGCGAACGGTTCAGCGAACTAGGCCTGACCCGCGAAAAGGGTGAGCAGACGATCCGCTCGCTTTTCGAGGGGGTGACCGACGCTGCGAAGGCGTCAGCCCAGGCGGCGGTCGACGCGGCGCGAAACAAGGACTAGCGTCGCTTAAATGAGCAAGCTCCACCTGGTCTTCGGCGGACGGGTCAAGGATCCGCGCGGGCTCGACTTCGACATGGGCTCGATCGACCTTGTCGGAATCTACGACAGCTACGCCGCCGCCGAAGAGGCGTGGCGCGGCCGGGCGCAGCGGACCGTCGACGATGCCGAGATGAAATATGTCGTCGTCCACCTGCACCGGCTGCTGGAGCCGGACATGGACGGCATCTCACGGCCGAAGTTGGCCGAGCCGGAGCCTCAGGCCGAGCGGTAGCGCCAGAGCAGCAAGGGCCGCTGCAGGATCAAACCGGCAAGGAAGCCTCCGACATGCGCCGGCGTCGCGAGCAGATAGCCCTGCGAGCCCGCAAGGAAGCCCATCATCAGCTGGAGCACGATCCACGCGACCAACAGCCAGACGGTGTTGATCCAGCGGTTAAGCCGGGCTGACTTCGTAAATTGCTTCGCTCGCCCGAAGCTCAGGGCGAATGCGCCGATGATCGCGCTGATCGCGCCACTCGCTCCGACCATCGGAACGATCCCGTTCGGGTCGCTGAACCATTGGGCCAGCGCGGCCGTGTAGGCACCGACCACGTAGAGCGCGACGAGGCTGCCCTTGCCGAGCACGCGCTCGACCGCATTCCCGCACCAAAGGAAGATCACAAGGTTCAGCGCAAGATGCAGCAGCCCGGAGTGGACGAGCGTCGCCGTAAGCGGCGTCAGGAACACGGGCGCTACCGGCCATGGTGGAACCGCCCCTCCCACCCGCGCAGGAATAAAGCCGAGCCCCGCAGCCGCCTGGCTGTCGAGGCCGAGAACAGCCGTGACCAGCCACACCAGCGCCGTCAGGGCCGATATGGCTATTGTAGCGGTGCGCGGAATCCGAGCCATCGACAGGCTCAGACGAACTCGATCTTCTTGATCTCGTAGTAACGGTCGCCGGACGGGGTCGACACTTCGACCTCCTCGCCCTTCTGGCGTCCGATGAGCGCACGCCCGAGCGGTGAGTTGTAGCTGATGCGGCCGACGCGGGCGTCCGCCTCGGTCTGGCCGACGATCTGGTACTTCACCTTCTTGTCGTCCTCGTCGGTCAGCGTGACCGTCGCGCCGAACAAGATCTTGTCGCCAGACAAGGTCGTCGGATCGATCACCATCGCGCGGCTCAGGCGGTCCTCCAGGTCGGCGATCATCGCCTCGATCTGGCCCTGCCGCTCTTTCGCCGCATGATATTCGGCATTCTCGGAAAGGTCGCCATGCGCGCGCGCAGCCTCGATCGCCTCGACGATCGCAGGGCGCTCTTCGCTGCGCAGCCGCTTCAGCTCGTCGTTGAGCTTGCGGTGGCCTTCCTCGAGCATCGGTACCTTGTCGGCACTCGCCATCATTAAAACCTTTTCAAAACCCTGCCCCGGCGCGCCACCCGGGCGCGCGAACGTGAGGCAGATTGTCGGTGGGGGATTTGTTTCTAAGGAGCGGAATAATAGGACTGGAGCGAGGCGACTTCAAGCTGGTGGCCTCTTACCGCCTCGATCGACCGCGCAGCCGCCAAACTCGCCGCTGCAGTCGTGAAATAGGGCACTTTGCGGTGAAGGGCCGTGGCCCGGATCGAATGGCTGTCCTTGAGCGACTGCCAGCCCTCGGTCGTATTGAAAACGAGCGCCACTTCGCCATCCGTCAGCCGGTCGACGATATGCGGTCGTCCCTGCGCCACCTTGTTGACGCGCTCGACGGGGATTCCCTTCGAAGCCAGGTGGTCCGCCGTTCCTCCAGTCGCGATGATCTTGAAGCCCAGCTCCACCAATTTCTCGACGGCCGGAATGATATTGTCCTTGTCCGCATCTTTAACTGAAACGAACGCGGTCCCGTCCTGCGGAAGGCGCATGCCCGCCCCGAGCAGGCCTTTGGCAAATGCGATGTCGAAATCCCTATCGATTCCCATGACTTCGCCGGTGCTCTTCATTTCCGGTCCGAGGACGGGATCGGTCCCCGGGAAGCGCGCGAATGGGAAGACGGACTCCTTGACGGCAATATAGTCGAGGTCGCGGCTGAACTCGCCAAAACTGGCTAGCGGCTCGCCCGCCATAACTCGGGCCGCGATCTTCGCCACCGGCTTGCCGATCGCCTTGGCGACGAACGGCACCGTCCGGCTCGCTCGCGGATTGACCTCGATCAGATAGACCTGGCCCTCCTTCACCGCGAACTGGACGTTCATCAGGCCCTTGACCTTTAGCGCCAGCGCCAGCTCGCGCGTCTGCCGCTCGATCTCGTCAACGATCTCCTTCGACAGGCTGGACGGCGGAATGGAGCAGGCGCTGTCTCCCGAATGGACGCCCGCTTCTTCGATATGCTGCAGCACTCCGCACACCACGACGTCGGTTCCGTCGCAGATGGCGTCGACATCGACCTCGATCGCATCGCGCAGATAACGGTCGATGAGCACGGGGCTCGAACCCGAAACCGCAACAGCGGTCGCGATATAATGGTCGAGCTGCTGAGGCCCATCGACGACCTCCATCCCGCGCCCGCCGAGCACGTAGGAGGGTCGCAGAAGCACTGGATATCCGATCCGTTCGGCGACCATCAGCGCCTCGTCGCGGCTCCGGGCAATGCCGTTCGCCGGCTGCTTGAGGTTCAGCCGCGACACCAGCTTAGCAAAGCGCTCGCGGTCTTCGGCCAGATCGATGCTGTCGGGTGAGGTCCCGAGGATCGGAACGCCCGCTGCCTGCAGCTCGGCCGCCAGCTTGAGAGGCGTTTGCCCGCCAAGCTGCACGATGACGCCAAGCAGCTCCCCCTTTTCCTGCTCGCGCCGGACGATCTCGAGCACGTCCTCGCCCGTCAGCGGCTCGAAATAGAGCCGGTCTGACGTGTCCGGGTCGGTCGAGACCGTCTCCGGATTGCAATTGACCATGATGGTCTCGATGCCCGCGTCGCGCACCGCGAAGGCCGCGTGGCAGCAGCAATAATCAAACTCGATTCCCTGTCCGATCCGGTTCGGCCCGCCGCCGAGGATCATCACCTTCTTGCGGCCCGAAACCTGTGCCTCGTCTTCAGGCTCGCCGAACAAAGGCGCTTCGTAGGTCGAATAGAGATAGGGGGTGGTCGCGTCGAACTCGGCCGCGCAGCTGTCGATGCGCTTGAACACTGGGCGAACGCCGAGCTTGTGGCGATGGTCGCGCACTTCGGTTTCGGTCACTCCGCCGGTCATCGCCCGGATCGCGCTGTGCACTACTCCGGAGCCTCCCGCGGCGACCGCTTCGCTCATCCCGCGCTCCATGCCCGCCGAACGCAGTGACAGCTGCGCGAGGCGAGCGTCGGAAAAGCCCATGCCCTTGAGGCGCCGCATGCCGGCCGCATCGCTCGGAAGGCCGTTCATGCGAACTTCGGCTTCCGCGTCGACGATCTCCTGCAGCCGCTGCAGGAACCAGGGGTCGAAAGCTGCGATTTCGTTGATCCGCTTCACGGTGAAACCCTGGCGGAGCGCTTCGGCCGCAACCAGCAGCCGGTCCGGCGTCGGCCGCGCGAGCAGGCTCTCGATCCGCGCCGTATCCGCATTTTCGAGCTCGCGAACCCGGTCCAGCCCGCACAATCCGATCTCAAGCCCGCGCAGCGCCTTCTGCAGGCTCTCGGCGAAATTTCGCCCAATCGCCATGACTTCGCCCACGGACTTCATCGACGTCGTCAGGATCGCGTCGGCGCCCTTGAACTTCTCGAAGGCGAAGCGCGGCACCTTGGTCACGACATAATCGATGGTCGGCTCGAAGCTCGCGGGCGTCGCCCCGCCGGTGATGTCGTTGGCGATCTCGTCCAGCGTGTATCCAACAGCAAGGCGCGCGGCGACCTTGGCAATCGGAAAGCCCGTCGCCTTCGACGCAAGCGCGGACGAGCGCGAAACGCGTGGGTTCATCTCGATGACGACCATCCGCCCCGTCTTCGGATCGATCGCGAACTGCACGTTCGACCCGCCCGTCTCAACGCCGATCTCGCGCAGAACGGCGATGCTCGCCGAGCGCATGCGCTGATATTCCTTGTCGGTGAGCGTCAGGGCCGGGGCGACCGTGATGCTGTCGCCCGTGTGCACGCCCATCGGATCGACGTTCTCGATCGAACAGATGATGATCGCGTTGTCCGCTTTGTCGCGCACAACCTCCATCTCGAACTCTTTCCAACCGAGCACCGATTCTTCGATGAGGACTTCGGTTGTGGGTGACGCCTCGAGGCCCCCGGTGACGATCTGCAGGAATTCGTCGCGGTTGTAGGCAATGCCGCCGCCTGTCCCGCCGAGCGTGAAGCTTGGGCGGATAATTGCGGGCAGTCCGACAGGGTCGAGCGCGGCCAACGCCTCGTCGACCGTGTGGGCGATCGCCGACCGCGGGCTTTCTAGGCCAATCCGGTCCATCGCCTCGCGGAATTTAAGGCGGTCCTCGGCCTTTTCGATGGCCTCGGCATTGGCGCCGATCAGCTCGATCCCGAGACGATCGAGCGTCCCGTCCTTGTAGAGGTCTAGCGCCGTGTTGAGCGCAGTCTGCCCGCCCATCGTGGGAAGGAGCGCGTCGGGCCGCTCCTTCTCACAAATCTTCGCGACGATCCCGGGGGTGATTGGCTCGATATAGGTGGCGTCGGCAATCTCCGGGTCGGTCATGATCGTCGCCGGGTTCGAGTTGACGACGATGACCCGATAGCCCTCGGCCTTCAGCGCTTTCACCGCCTGGCTTCCGGAATAATCGAACTCGGCCGCCTGGCCGATGACGATCGGCCCCGCGCCAATGACCAGGATGGATTTGATGTCGGTACGTTTAGGCATCAGCGTCCAAATAACTTTCCAAGAAATCCACCCGATTTGACCGGCACTTCGTGCATCCGACCCGCAGCCGCCGCGGCCTGGATTTGGTCCTGCGACAGGCTGAGCCCATTGAGGAAAACTTGCTTGTCGCCGACGGGCGCCAGCTGGAGCTTGAACGTATCGACGTCCGTCTGCGCCGCCTTGATGCCCGCGCGAAGGTCATCGAGGTCTCGCGCGATGAAGAAGAAGTCGCGGTTGCCCTCCCCCGTAACGACCGCGATCAAATAAACCTCGGCATTGGCGTCGGTCAGCTTGCCGAGAAGCCGGTCCTCATAATCGTCGAGATCCTTCGTCGAGACCGGCATTCCATTCAGCCCGACCTGGTCCTCGCGAAGCACGGCGCGGACGCGCATCATCTGGTTTGCGAGGGCGTAAGCCTGGACTGCAGGATCGCCGGCGCGAGAGCGGAACAAAGTCTCGTTGCCGCCGGGAGGAGTCTTCCCGAAGACCTGCCAGTCCGCATCGTCGCCGCTGATCGAAAGCTTGTCGCTCATGTCGATGGCCCCTGTGGAAAATCGATGGCGAGGAAGACGGTCTTGAGGCCGTTGCGCTTCGCCCATTTGGCAACGCACAGGCGCTGTTCGAACGACGGGCGGCTGCGGATCAGGAGCAGCAGCTTCTTCTCGCTCTCGTCCTGGACGAGTTCGCCGAGCGCCAGCCCGCAGCCCTGCGCGACCGTGTTGAGCTCCGCCTCACTGTGCAGCCGCGCGGGCGTGACGCAGGCGGAAAGCGCCACAGTTGCGAGAACTGGAACGAGCCGCCTCACTTCATCGCCCCAACGAATTTCTCGAACAGATAGAAGCTGTCCTGCGGTCCCGGGCTTGCCTCGGGGTGATATTGGACGCTGAACGCCGGGCGGTCGGTCAGCTCGATCCCGCAATTCGAACCGTCGAACAAAGACACGTGCGTCTCGCGGACATTCTTCGGCATGCCTTCGCGTTCGACCGCGAAGCCGTGGTTCATGCTGGTGATCTCGACCGCGCCGTCGGCCAGGCGCTTCACCGGATGATTGGCGCCGCGGTGCCCCTGGAACATCTTGCTCGTCCGCCCGCCGACCGCGAGCGCCAGCATCTGGTGGCCAAGGCAAATGCCGAACAAGGGCTTCTTCGTCTCCAAAAGCTGCTTGATCACGGGCACCGCATATTCGCCTGTCGCCGCGGGATCGCCTGGCCCGTTCGACAGGAAAAAGCCGTCGGGCCCATGCGCCATGATCTCTTCGAATGATGCGTTCGCGGGAACGACCGTCACTCGTGCGCCGGCCTCGACGAGATTGCGGAAAATGTTGCGCTTCGATCCGTAATCGATCGCGACGACGTGCGGGCGCTTCTTATCCTCACCGCCGAGGTGATACCCGTGCCCCCAGTTCCACTTACCGCCAGTCCAGCGCTCAACCTGCAAGCGGCTGACATCCTTGGCGAGATCCATGCCTTCAAGGCCCGGCCAATCCGCTGCCAGCTTCTGCAGCGCATCGAGATCGAACTTGCCGCTCGGGCTGTGTGCGACGGCGATCGTCGGAGGTCCTTCACGGCGAACGAGACGTGTGAGCGCGCGCGTATCGACGCCAGCGATGCCGATGCGGCCCCACTTCCTCATCCAGTCGGCAAAACCCTGGTTCGCGCGATAATTGCTCGGCTCCGTCACCACTTCGCGGACTAGGCAGCCCAGCGCATGGGCTTCGGCGGCTTCGACGTCCTCGTCGTTCGCTCCGACATTGCCGATGTGCGGGAAAGTGAAGGCGATGACCTGCTTCGCATAGCTCGGGTCAGTCATCACTTCCTGGTAGCCGGTCATGGCGGTGTTGAAGCACAGCTCCCCGACCGCTTCGCCCTTCGCACCAAAGCCCTCACCCCAGATGACTCGACCGTCGGCGAACACGATGACTCCCGTCGCACCCCCCGGTTGTGGAGCGCGCGTGAGTTGAGCGTCGGCCATGGGCGTGAAGAGCCTTCCGTCAGGGGTTTTCCAGCGATGTCGCTAAGGGATTGCCGCTATGCGCTTTGGACTGGCGGGTCAACGCTGGTCAGCGTGAAAATGCAACGCTAACGCCGATCCTCATGATCAGGGACGACATCAAGAACGCCACGATCGCCGCGATGAAAGGCGGCGACAAGGAGACCACGGGGACGCTTCGGCTCGTGCAGGCGGCGGTGAAGAACCGCGATATCGAGGCGCGCACCGGCGGCGCTCCCAAGGACGACGACACGCTCGTCACCGAGGTTCTGCAGAAAATGGTGAAGCAGCGGCGCGAATCGGCCGACATCTACCGCAAGAACGGCCGCGAGGATCGTGCCCAGGCGGAAGAAGCCGAGATTACGGTGATCGAGCGCTTCCTTCCCGCTCAGATGAGCGACGCCGAGGCCGAAGCCGCGATCAAGGCGATCGTCGCGGAGACCGGCGCCAGCTCGATGAAGGACATGGGCCGGGTGATGGCTTTGGTGAAAGAGCGCCTGGGCGCTTCGATCGAGCCCGCGAGAGCGAGCGGCCTCGTGAAGGCGGCGCTTTCCTAACCCAAAGAAAAAGGCTCCGCCGCGGGAAGCGACGGAGCCGTCGAAAGTCAGATCGAATTAGTGAGCTGTAGCGGCTGTTCCTGAACCGCCGCCGGCAACTCCCATCACGCCTTCCATTGTCAGGTGATACAGGCGCATGGCAATCGAGGTCGCGAGCGCACCGGCCATGGCTATCTGCAGGTTTCCGCATACGGCGCTCAGTTGGGCGCCGATTGCCGGTATGTTGCCGAGAGCCGCGCCGACGACCGGCAGGGCGATCAGCGTCACTGTCGACAGAACCAATCTGTCTTCGGTTGTCGCCAGGCCGGCGAGCAGGCCGAGAACGACGAGCACCAAAGGCAAGTTCATCATCGTGAGCGCGACGAAGCCACCCACGATTGCGAGGATGATCGCGAGAGCGCGGGCAAGCCCGCCTACCTTTTTCAACATAGAAAACCCCCTCCAATTTGGTTCCGCGTCGCGCTCTCCCGGCGCATTGTTTCGGAACGCGAACAGATTAACCATAAAACGCCGGTTTTCGGAGCGATATGAATCGTTTGAAATCAGCCAACTGCGGGAGTCTGTGGATAACTTTTTCACTGTCGTTTGCTGCGAAATGATTCGCGCATAGGGTCGAGTCGTGACGCTTTCCCCCGCCTGGCTAGATGAACTGCGCGCGCGGACGGTGCTCAGCGCGGTCATCGCCCCGACGGTGAAGCTGATCCGCGCGGGACGCGAGTGGAAGGCCTGCTGCCCGTTCCACAATGAAAAGACGCCGAGTTTCACCGTCAACGACGACAAGGGCTTCTACCATTGCTTCGGTTGTGGAGCCCACGGCGACGCGATCCGCTTCCTGACCGATCATCGCGGAATGCCCTTCATGGATGCGGTGAAGGAGCTTGCGTCCAAGGCCGGGATGGACGTCCCCGCCCCCGATCCGATCGCCCGGGAAAAAGCTGAGCGCGCGGCCTCGCTGACCGACGTCATGGCCGCCTGCCAGAAATGGTACGCCGAACAGCTACAGGGTGTCGCGGGGTCCGAGGCGCGCGAATATTTGAAAAAGCGCGGGATCAAGCCGGCGGCAATCGAGCGTTTTGGATTCGGTTTCGCACCGGATAGCCGGGGCGCTCTCAAGAAGGCGCTCTCCAGCCTCGGCGAGGACAAGCTCATCGAGACAGGCATGCTCATCAAGCCGGACGATGGGGGCGCGAGCTACGACCGCTTCCGCGGGCGCCTGATGATCCCGATCCGCGATGCGCGCGGCCGGGTGATCGGCTTCGGCGGGCGCATCCTTGGCGCGGGGGAGCCCAAGTACCTCAACTCTCCAGACACAGTGCTCTTCGACAAGGGGCGCACGCTCTACAACCTCGATCTCGCCAGTCCCGCGAGCCGCGCCGCCAAGCGCCTGATCGTCGTCGAAGGATATATGGATGTCATAGGGTTAGATCGCGGGGGCATCGCCGAGGTTGTCGCCCCGAACGGCACGGCGGTGACCGAGGCGCAGCTCGAGCGGATGTGGCGGCTCGACCCTTCGCCCATCCTCTGCTTCGACGGCGACGCAGCCGGGCAGAAAGCGGCGATCCGCGCGGCGATGCGAGCCCTGCGCCTGCTCGGCCCCGAGCGCACGCTGCGTTTCGTCGAGCTACCCGCGGGCCAGGACCCGGATGACGTCATCAATGACGGCGGGCGCGAGGCGTTCGAAGCCCTTGTCGAAAAGGCCGAGCCTCTCGTGCAGCGACTCTGGCGCCACGAGCATGACGCGGAGCCACTGACCACCCCCGAAGGCTGGGCGAGCCTCAAGCAGCGCCTCATCACCAACGCCTCGGCGATCGGCCACCAGGATCTCGGCCGCATGTACCGGCAGGACTGGCTCGACCGCTTCTACGCGCTGCGCCGTCCCGAGCGCCCGCAGTTCGAGCGCCGCCCGTTCAACAAGACCGGCCGCTGGACGCCGCCCCCGCCTCCCGTGGGCGACAGTGCCCGCGCCATCGCCGCCAGCGGGATCGACGCCCAGACCGCGCGAGCCCTCATCCTCGGCTTCACCAATTTCCCTGAGGAATTGCCCGCCCATTGCGAGCAGCTGGCGGGCCTTCCGATCGCCGATAAATCGACCGCGAAGATGCGCGATGAGCTGGTCAATGCGGCCTTCTCCGGCGCGACGCTTGATCGAGAGAGCCTAACTACCATATTGGCGCCAGACGGAGCGGCGGGCGGAAAGGCCCCTCGCGCCGCAATGGGCTTTTCCTTCACCCGTCGCGACAGCGATCCGGAGCGCGCGCGAAACGATCTCGCTGCTGCGGTTGAGATCATCGCTGCGAAGGGAGAAGTCGAAAAGGCGCTTGAAGATGCAACAGAACGGCTCGGCCAGGAAACGTCCGACGAGCTTTATGAGGAACAACAACGCCTTAAGCGGGCACAACGTGAATTAAACGACAGGCTGGCATCGCTGGCCGGTACCGATTAAGCGGCGGAAACATATGGCGAAAAACGACACTCAGGAACTCGACACGGCGGAAGCGGGCGATGCCCCGCTGCTCGACCTCAACGACGTAGCGGTGAAGAAGCTCATCGCGCGCGCCAAGAAGCGCGGATACATCACGGTCGATGAGCTGAACGAGGCCCTGCCCCAGGACCAGATGTCGTCCGAGCAGATCGAGGACGTCATGTCCGCGATCAACGAAATGGGCATCAACGTCGTCGAGAATGAAGAAGGCGGCGAGGACGAAGAAGACAAGGCCGACGACAATCCGATCGAGGATGAAGTTGATCCCCTCGACGACGGCGGCCCCCGCCCCGCGGCCGCGACCAAGAAGGAAGCCGTCGACCGCACCGACGACCCGGTCCGCATGTACTTGCGCGAGATGGGCGCGGTGGAGCTGCTCTCCCGCGAGGGCGAGATCGCCATTGCCAAGCGCATCGAGGCCGGCCGCGACACCATGATCTGGGGCCTTTGCGAAAGCCCGATCACCTTCAACGCGATCATCGACTGGTCGAACGCGCTCAACGAAGGCCGCATGCAGCTGCGCGAGATCCTCGATCTCGAAGCCATGCTGTCCAAGGGCCCGACCGCCGAACAATTGAACGAGACCGAAGAGGGCGAAGGCCAGGAAGGCGAGATCAGCGAGAAGGTCGCAGGCCCGTCGATCAAGGAAGAGGAAGAGGTCGAGGACGAGCCCGAAGCCGACAAGTCCGACGACGACGAGGACATGGTCGAGCGGCGCGCCCGCCCGCAGGCCGCCGAGGACGACGATGAGGACAACACCCTGTCGCTCGCCCAGATGGAAGAGACCCTGAAGCCCGCGGCTCTCGAAAAGTTCGCGGAGATCACCTCGATCTTCAAGAAATTCTCCAAGGTGCAGTCGCACCGCATGGAGTCCTTCTCCGCCGGCGCCGAATTCCCCGCCTCAGACGAGAAGAAGTACCAGAAGCTGCGCGAGCAGCTGACCGCGGAAGTGGAGAGCGTCCAGTTCCACGGGTCGAAGATCGAATATCTCGTCGAGCAGCTTTACGCCTACAACCGCCGCCTGACCGCGCTCGGCGGCCAGATGCTGCGCCTCGCCGAGCGTCACCGCGTGCCGCGCCGCGCCTTCCTCGAAAGCTATATGGGCCGCGAGCTCGACGAGAACTGGCTCGACGGCGTCAAGGACCAGGACAAGAAATGGGCCGCCTTCGCCACCGCGGAGAAGGACACCGTCGACCGCATCCGCACCGACATCGCGACGGTCGCCCAGGCGACCGGCACCTCGCTCGGTGAATTCCGGCGCATCGTCAACCAGGTGCAGAAGGCGGAGCGCGAGGCGCGCATCGCCAAGAAGGAAATGGTCGAGGCCAACCTTCGCCTCGTCATCTCGATCGCCAAGAAATATACCAACCGCGGACTGCAGTTCCTCGACCTTATCCAGGAAGGGAACATCGGCCTGATGAAGGCGGTCGATAAGTTCGAATATCGCCGCGGCTACAAGTTCAGCACCTATGCCACCTGGTGGATCCGGCAGGCGATCACCCGCTCGATCGCCGACCAGGCGCGCACCATCCGAATCCCGGTGCACATGATCGAAACGATCAACAAGCTGGTTCGGACGGGCCGCCAGTTCCTCCACGAGACGGGCCGCGAGGCCACGCCGGAGGAGCTTGCCGAGCGCCTCTCCATGCCGCTCGAAAAAGTGCGCAAGGTGATGAAGATCGCGAAGGAGCCGATCAGCCTCGAAACGCCGATCGGCGATGAGGAAGACAGCCACCTCGGCGATTTCATCGAGGACAAGAATGCAGTGATCCCGGTGGACGCCGCGATCCAGTCCAACCTCAAGGAGACGGTGACCCGGGTCCTCGCCTCACTGACCCCGCGCGAGGAGCGCGTGCTGCGCATGCGCTTCGGAATCGGCATGAACACCGATCATACGCTGGAGGAAGTCGGGCAGCAGTTCAGCGTCACCCGCGAACGCATCCGCCAAATTGAGGCGAAGGCGTTGAGGAAGCTGAAGCATCCGTCGCGGTCGAGGAAGATGCGGAGCTTCCTGGATCAATAAAGCCAAGCGGCCGAGCGCAGCGACGCCGGCGCGTAGCGCCGCCGGAGCAGTGCGAAGAGACCGCGCAGTGCTCGGCCGACGGGTCGCGAAGCGAGCCCGATCGACGTCACGAATTCAGTTCGTGACGGCACGGCCCCTTCCCACCAGCTCCCCCCTAGTGCCTTCCCCCCTGCACCGTCGGGTTGCACCCGTTCGCCGGGAACAGGAAGCTGTCGCGCTGGGCCGGGTCGCTTGGGTCGTAGAGCCCGAACTGGGCCATGAAATAGCCGAAGGACTGGACCTGGCCGCCCGGATCGCCCGCCGGCGGGAAGCCGTCCGGCGTGTCGTTGAGGCCCGAGAAGGAGCAGAGCGAATTGCCGTTGCTGATGCTCGTGCCCGGAGCGGGGTTCTGGTTGTGCGGCGGCGGCGGGCCTGTGATCTCGCCAGCCATAGCCGTGGTCGAACCGAGGACGAGCGCGCCCGCGAGCGCCAGGTGCATTGCTGTTTTCATGGGGACATTCCTTTCCGTCACTGACGCCGGGCCGATCCGGCGCGGGACGGATGTGTCGCGGTTGCGCGTGCCTTGCCATGATGCACTGCCGATCAATTGCCGATGATGTCGTGATGATTCAGGCCAAACGGCCAATGCACGAAGTCACGCCCTTGCCGAGTGAGCCTACTTGGCTCGACGCCGACTTCGAAATCGAACTTAACAAAATCACGGTCAGTACGAGCGCCAACGCGAGCTGATCATCGCACCTGCGTAGTATTGCACAAGACTCTTTCCTACAGCCACCGATTGGTGCCTTACCCTTGTCGATGCAGCCTCGACTCCTCCCCAATCATCATCGCGCCGCAACCATGCTCGTCAGAACATTGGGAACATTCGAGCCCCGGATACGCGCCCCCGCTACGGTGCCAACTTTGAGAACTTCCGCGCCTCCGCCCCGACTGCTACGCTCGCACCACATCGCGCGTCGGGGGGCTCGCCATCGATAAATTTTCCTTCTTCTTCGCCTTCTACGGCCTGATCCTCGGCCTCGCCGTGACGGAGCTGCTCGGCGGCTTTGCCGGCATGGTCCGCGCCCATGCCGTGAAGAAGATCGAGGCGCAGACCGCGCTGCTCGCCTTGCTCATCTTCGTGCTGATCTGCGCGACCTGGGTCGACGCCTTCAACATGTCGCAGGGGATCACGCTCGATTTCAGCGATTTGTGGTCTCCGATCCTGCTCGCGACTTTCTATTATCTCGCCGCGGCGGTCGTCTTCCCGCGCGAGCATGAGCAATTTGCCCACCTCCACGCCTATTTCGCCGCCCGGCGAACGTTCGTCATCGGGATGCTGATCGCCGCCGAAGCGGTCGACCATGTCGCCAATTTCAGCTGGTACATCGACCAGCATGCGCATCAGCCGGCGCATTTCTGGGGCTGGCTCATCCCCTACAATCTCGCGATCGACGGCTGTTTCCTGGCGTTGTTCTTTCTGCGCGGACGCAAAGCGACGATCGCGCTGCTCAGCGCCGAGATCCTGCTGTTCCTGGTGCCCTATTGGCACGAAGGGGCAATCGACCGGATGTCGATGCGCCTGTTTGGCTATTGAGGGGCCGAATATCCGGGCTATCTCGCCGCGCCTGTGCTAAGCCCTTCGCATCATCGGCAATCTCCCCCGCAGGCGCCGATGGCTGAGAGTCGCTTAACGTGCTCCCGCTTGCCACGCAGGAGCATCCCCGATGGACCGACCACATCCCCTTGCCGATCCGGTTCCCGACCGCGCGATCGAGCTCAAGCTCGAGCAATATGCCGCCACGCTCGCGCCGCACGCGGCCGCCGGCACTCCGGAAATCTGCGCCGAGCTCGACCGCTACGACATCGCCGTCGTGCTGAAGGCCATCTACGAGTGGGGTGGATACAGCTACACCAATGCGTCGGACGCGATCGCAGCCGCCAAGAGGGCCGCGAAATGAGCCGCGCCTTCAACCTCTCGATGACCGAGGCCGAGGTCGTCAAGCATTGCCGCGACGCCGAGGTCGCGGTCTCCGCGCTCGAAGCCCTGCCCGACGGGGGCACCAGGCTGGTGTGCATGAGCGGCTATGGCGCGTCGAAGATCCGCGCGAAGCTCAAGAACCGGATCATCGACGGCGAAGTGCGGCGCGAACGGTTCCGTCCGGTGCGGCCATTATGGTGACCCGATGACGCTGCGCCTGTTTGCCGCCTACGTCATGATCGTGCTGATCGTGGGCGCGCTCGGGGCCGTCTATCTGCACCTGACGCGGGAGCGGCGGGCTTTCGGTCGCGCCGATCGCGCCTATCGCCGGGCGAAGAGGAAGTCTGACAAGGCGGCTTGAACGAACGCCTGGCGATCTTCACTTTCAGTTCAGCGCCGCTCGGGTTAGTCGGCGCTTCCACGCGACGCATCACGAAGAGTTACCCTGCCCGCTTACGCTTTGCCCGCCGCTTATTCGCGTTCGCCGCTGCGCCGGCGGGCGACCGGCTTCGCGCTCGCGATCGGCATCAATGTCGGGCTGATCCTCATCCTGCTGACGCTCGGCGTCATTCCGCTGCCCGAGAAGAAGCCGAGCGACGCGACGATCGTCGATTTGATCCCGGAATCGCACAGCAAGGCCGCCGCGCCGGCGCACGCCTCCGCCAAGCCCTTGCCCAAGCCGCCGCCGATCATCCTTCCCGTCAAGCCGACCATCCGGCCCTCGCCGACGCAGCCGAAGAAGGCTCCGCCCCTCATCGAGCTCAGCCATGACGAGATGGCGTCCGCTGACCTCCGCAACGTATCGCCGGGCGACTCAGAATATGGCGACAGCGAGGAGGTCGGGCGCGGGCCGCACGGCGAGATCCTCTACGCCGCCGAATGGGCGCGGAGGCCGACCAATGCCGAGCTCGGCGGATATTTGCCGCAAGATGCGCCGGACGGCTGGGGGCTGATCGCGTGCAAGACCATTCCGCAAAACCGCGTCGACAATTGCTTCGTGCTCGGCGAATCGCCTTTGGGGTCGCACCTCGGCCGGGCGGTCGAGAAGGCAGCCTGGCAGTTCCACGTTCGCCCGCCGCGCAAGGGCGGCAAGGTGCTCGTCGGCGAATGGGTCACCATCCGGATCGATTACGAGGGGCGCGGGGGTTAGGGTTTGAGCTTGTGCGGCCGGGTGCGTTTCGGCCGGCGCTTCCTGCCCGACTCGATCTGCCGCCAGAGATTGATGCTTTTGTCGTCCATCGTTGGGGCTACGCAACGTCGGGTGGACGACTCTGGTTCCTAAGGCTGAAGCCCCGCTTCCGCCTTTCGCACAGCTTCGGCGGCTTTCAGCTGCTCCGAGCGCTCAGCACGGTCGGCGAGCGCCTGCCACGCCGCTTCGGAGCGGCGGCAACGCTCGCGCACGTGGTCGAGCGTCGCCGCCTCTCCCTCGGCCCGCGCCTGGGCGGCACGGGCGAGGTAGAAGTCGAGGTTGGTGTTCCGTACTGTCACCAAGGTCAGGCTTCCTCACCCCCGTCATTGGCGGCGGCGGGAGACTCTTCGGCGGAAGCTTCGGGGGCCTCGGCCTCATCGGCGGAACGGAGGTTCTCGGCCTTCATCTTGCCGCGATTGTCCTCCTGCAGGTCATAGGCGACCCGCTGGTTTTCGCGCAGGGTGCGCATTCCGGCACGTTCGACCGCGGTGATGTGAACGAACGCGTCCTGGCCGCCCCCATCCTGCTGGATGAAGCCGTAGCCCTTGTTCTCGTTGAAAAATTTTACGGTGCCAGTCGGCATTTCCATTCCTTCCATTCGTCGGGACCGGGAGTCGGTCCCCTGGTGCTAGGAGCGACAAGAGAAGGAAGAAGGAGCCGCAAAGCGCCTCAGGCCCGTCAGTTTGCGACTAGTAGCACACCCTAGATAGGCTCAATCGCGCGAAATTGTAACCGAAAGGATGCTGCGCCGGGTTCTTACGGCAGTTTGTTTCACTTGGTTTCCCTTGAGCTAATGGGCTAGGGACGACTCTCGCTCATCAAGGGGGTTGAGTAATAATGGCCAGGAACATCGGACCAGAAGATCGGGTCGTTCGAATCATTGCCGGGCTCGGGCTCGGGCTTCTCGCTTATCTCCAGGTGCTCGGCCCCGTGGCGTCCATCGTCTGCTGGGTCCTCGGAGCCTACCTCCTGATCACCGGCATCTTCGCGCGCTGCGTCATCTATAAGATGATCGACGTCGACACGAGCGTGCAGGAACAGCCCTACTCGACCACCGACGACCGCGCGGGGCTTTAACAAGGCACTGGAGCGGGCCGGATTTCGCCGAACCCGCTCGATCTCACGCCCAATCTAGTGGTTCCGCTGGGCGAACCAGTCGCTCGCCAGGACCTCTTCGATATGATTGGTGATGTAATATTGGCCGTCGCCGTGCCGGTCGCACGTCCAGGCCCTCGTCAGGAAACTGGCCGCCTCGCCAGTCGTGTCGAACAGATCCGGGAAAGTCGCAACGAGCCAATCCTTCTCGACATTGCTCATGCCGGCACTGGCGGCTTCGCACGCGCCGCGTGATGGGAATGCGGTTTCGGTATCGTGCGCAATTGCCGGACGTGCCGATAGCATCGCAGCCAACCCGATCAGGATGCCGAGTTTCTTCATATATATCCTCCGCTGGTTCAAACGGCGCGGGGTGTGCGCCGCGAGCGGAGGTTTCCGCCCTTCCCGACCGATCAGGAATGACGAAGGGCTGAGCGAAAGCTGATGGTTGCCGATGGCATCCTACTCGCCGCAGCCGTGCGCGCCGGCGAGGATTCCCTGAATTTGCGAGACTGCGTAGGCGCGCGCGATCTTCGCATCGACGTCACGATAAGCTTGATAATATTTGGTAAGCTCGGCGATCGCGGCATTGGCGAGCGCCGGAGGCACGCCCTTCACGCGCGTCAACTTGACCGGCTTGTGCGCGTCGCCTGACCTCACGAACTCCTTTGCGTCGGGACCGATGCCGAGCCGGGCCTGGTTCACCGCGGTATCGAAGAATCTATAAGCTGAATATCGGATCGTCCCCTCGCAATTGGGCCAAGAGTCGTCGATCTTGTCGACGAGCTTCTTGAGCGCGGGCAGAGGGGGCAGCGTCTCTTCACAGTCCGGGTAGAGGATGAAATTGTCGAGCGTGCTGCCGAAAACCGCATCGGTCGCGTCAAGGAGATCCCGCCGGCGGACGATCGCCGCGCACGGCATCTGATGCGGTGTTGGATTCGATTGCAGATAAGCCGAAGCAATTTGGATGAACTGGATGAAACTCTGGTCGGATTTCAGCGCGTCCGCGGTTTCCTTGATTCCGCTGTCCGCGAGGATGTCCTTGCCGAAGCCGAGCATATTCTCGGATTTGAAGCGCTCGAAATAGGACTGGAGGAGATGGATCATCCGATCGCGGTTCAAAGGCGCATTCCAGCTCTTGGGCGCGTCCACATAAATTGTGATCGCCTCGTACATCGGTGCCGCTTCGGGATCGAGCTTGCGCAAGGTGGCGAGCGCGAACTCTGGGTCGATGAAGAGCGACGCGACCGCCAGCATCTGGTTCCGCGACGCGTAGCGCCTCGTGAGGCATGCCGCGATCGGTGCATCGGTCTTGCAACCCTCACGATCCTTCAGCCATTCGCGCTGAGCGGCGAGTTCGTTCGATGGACCTCGGCCGAAAGCACTCGTTCGGTTCGCTTTGTAAAGACGAGCCATGGTTGCGTCCGCCTCGGCCAACGCGGGATCGCTGCAGATGGTCTTGGCGATAGTGTCCTTCGCAGCGGTGCAGTCGAAGCTTGGCGACGGCGCGGCACTGGTCGACGCCGCGAACGCGCCGGCGAACGCGGCAAGCAACGACAGCACCCAGCGACGCATTCTCGCCCTCCCTTAAAAGGAGAGCTTAGCGCGGCGGTTCCAGCCGCCAAGAGTAGAATTCGCTGGGCTGAACAGCTCCAGCTAGTTCTTGCACTTCATGAATTTGCCCTTCGCGTCCTTGCAGACCTTGGGCTTCGCCGTCGCGCACTTGATGAACTTGCCTTTGGAATCGCGGCAGACCTTCGGTTTCGCCACGGGGCACTTAATGAACTTGCCCTTGGCGTCCTTGCACGGCGCGGCGAAGGATGGAGCAGATCCCGCGAGCAGACTGAGCGCGGTGAACGCGAGCACGAGCTTCTTCATATTTCCTCCCTGCAACTGGGAGCTACGGAAATGCGCGCGGCCGTCCAACCGGGCAATATCCGCCAGATTAAATCGCGGCCATGCGGGCGACGCGATCAGACGCTGTGAAGCTTCCTGCGGCGCTCCGCCGGGCTATCGTCACCACTCAAGAGATTGGCGACCTCGCGGGCGAGGTCTGCTTCCCGGAACGGCTTGGCGAGCCGCGGCATGCCCACAGCCTCGCCTTTCGCTAGGTTGGCGTAACCGGTTAGGAGGAGCGCCGGGAGGTTATCACGATGCGAGCGAATCTCCTCGACGACCTCGCTGCCGCGCATGCCCGGCATTAGATAATCGGTGACGAGAAGATCTACCTCGCCGCCGGAAACGACGTGAGAGACCGCCGCTGCGCCGCTGTCGCACTCGATCACGCGATGGCCCATTTCGCGCAGCATCTCGGCCGTCGCCATGCGGACCAGCTCCTCATCGTCGACCAGCAGGATCGTCGCGCGGCGGGGCTGTTGGGCAAGACGCTCTTCGCGATTTCCGAAGTCATCCGCTTCACCCTCCGCTGCGGGGAGCCAGATTTCGGCGGTCGTTCCCTTGCCGACCTGGCTGTGGATTCTGAGCGCTCCTCCCGACTGAGCGGCAAGGCCGTGGATCATTGAAAGCCCGAGACCCGTGCCCTCGCCCTGTCCCTTGGTCGTGAAGAAGGGCTCCACGGCCCGCGCGAGCGTCTGTTCGTCCATGCCAACGCCGGTGTCGCTTACGGCAAGGCGGATATAGGGACCCGGTTCCAGGCCGTGCATCGGGTGCTCGAGTATCGCCTGGTCGAGCTTGAGGCGTAGGTTCCCCCCGCCGGCCATCGCGTCACGAGCGTTGACGGCGAGGTTGAGGATCGCAAGCTCGAGCTGGCCGGGATCGATCCGCGCTGGCGGCAGATCGCCTTCCGTATCGACGGTAACGCTGATGTGCGGGCCTATGGTTCGCTGGATAAGGTCGTGCATGCCTTCGACAAGCTCGCCGACGTCGATCGTGCGGGTCTCGAGATGTTGGCGCCGCGCGAACGACAGAAGCCGTTGAACCAGCGTCGCCGCGCGCTGGGAAGCCTGCAGCGCGCCGGCGATGAGTCGGCTCGACTTGGGGTCGTTGTCGTGCTGGCGCCGGAGCATGTCAAGCGCCCCGACGATTGGAGTCAGCAGATTGTTGAAGTCATGCGCGACACCGCCGGTCAGCTGGCCCAATGTATCGAGCTTGGCCATTTCGTGCATCCGCTCGGTCGCTTCTGCCAGCTTCTCCTGGTCGCGGACGTTTTCGGCGACCGCTTCGGCAATTCGGTTTTCAAGCGTGGCATTGAGGTCCTGCAGTGCGATCTCGGCAGCGCGCCGGCCGGTGATGTCCTGGAACAGCACTGCCACCTGGCGCTTCTCGGGTGGCTCGATGCGGAAAGCCGCAAGTTCGAGGTGGCGGCCGGTCGCGACCAGCTCGCGCTCGAAGCGGATGGACTCTCCTGTCTTCAGCACCTCGCTGTAGACACGGACCCATTCCTCGGCCTCGTCGGGCACCATCTCACGGACCTTTTGGCCGACAACATTGGGAATGCCTGCGTGCCGGGCGTACGCCTCATTGGCTTCGACATGGATGTAATCGCTCAGCGGACCATCAGGCCCATCGAGGAATTCGATGATGCAGAACCCCTCATCCATCGACTTGAAGAGAGTACGGTACTTGGCTTCGCTCTCGCGGAGCCGCCGCTGGCTTTCTTCGAGTTCGACGACATGCTGTTCCGCAACATATTGCCGGCGTCGGCCGCGAAGGGCCGATTGACCGAGGCTCACCAGGGTTGTCGGGTGGAAGGGCCGCTCCAGAAAGGTGACGTTGCCTAAAACGTCGAGATAGCGTCCGGCGGCTGGATTGCGCTCGAGCCCGCCACCTTTTTGGGTCAGGAGAACGAAGGGAAAGTCCGACCATTGCGCCTGATCGTCTAGCCATCGGGCAAGCGGACGTAGATCGCTTCCGGTCAACGCTTCTTCCGTCACGACCGCGAATCCGGCGCCGGCCTCCAGCTCCGCAACAAGCTGGAGCAGATCAAAAACGACGGCACAGACGATCCCCGCTTCTGCGAGCATTGCCTCCGCGACGATTGCGTCGCGTCCCTGCGGAGCGAGGATCAGTGCCCGTTCTGAAAGCGATCCGGTCACCGGTCGGTTGATTCCAAAAGCCCTCTCGTGTTGTCAACGAGTTCGGGAACGCCGCGCAGCACACCCTGGAAGCCGGTCAACGGCTCGCCGAGCGTGATACCCCGGCTGTCGATCCGGAACTCACGGATCGTATCCTCGTGGGCACCCGTGCGTTTTTTGATTACCGAAACCGCGCGACGCACTCGGCCAAGCACCTCGAAGTACCGTAGCAGCAACACAGTGTCGGCGAGATACGTAACATCGACGGGCGCTTTCATGTCTCCGACCAGTCCGTGTTGAGCCACGGTGAGGAAGGTCGAAGCGCCCTGGCGATTCAAATATTGCAACAACTCGTGCATGTGGAGGATCAGCGCTTGTTCCTCCGGCATCGCAGCTTGGTACCCATTGAGACTGTCGATCACGACCGTCCTGGCCGAATGTTCCTCAACGCAATGCCGCACGCGCGCTGATAGCTCGCCGGGCGTCAGCTCGGCGGCATCGACCTGTTCGATTATTAGCTGTTCCTTGTCGACCATTGTCTGAAGGTCGATCCCAAGGCCCCTGGCCCGCTCGATCAGCAAGCCGAGCTCTTCATCGAACACAAACATCGCCGCTCGCTCGCCGCGCTCGACCGCTCCAACGACAAAGGTCAGAGCCAGAAGCGATTTGCCGGTGCCGGCGGGACCCAGGATGAGCACGCTCGAACCGCGTTCGACGCCGCCGCCAAGCAGTGCGTTGAGTTCCTTGGAATCGCTTGCGAGAATCTCGCGCTTGAATGTCGTCTTGTGCTCAGCCGCCACCAGGCGCGGAAACACCCGTACGCCTCCCGTCTCGATTACGAAGTCATGATAACCTCCGCGATACTTTTGACCGCGGTATTTGATGATCCGTAGCCGGCGCCGCTCTGCCCCGTAGGAGGGCGAAAGCTCCTCGAGCCGGATCACCCCATGCGCTATGCTGTGCATGGTTCGCTCGTTCGTGTCGGTCGACAGGTCATCCAGCAAGAGAACCGTCGCACCGCTGCGCGAGAAAAAATGCTTCAACGCAAGGATCTGGCGGCGGTAGCGAAGCGAAGACTGGGCAAGAAGGCGGATTTCCGAGAGGCTGTCGAGAACAACGCGTTGCGGTTTCACTTTCTCGAAAACTTCGAAGATCCGCTTGGTCGTCTCACCGAGCTCCAGATCGGATGAGTAGAGCAAACTTTGCTGCTGTTCTTCGTCAAGCAGGCTTTCAGGCGGCACCAATTCAAAGATGTCGATACCGTCCAGGGTCCAGCCATGGGAAGCGGCCCCGATCCGCAACTCGTCCTCGGTTTCCGACAACGTAATATAGAGCGCGCGCTCACCCGCCGCTGCGCCAGCCATCAGAAATTGCGTCGCAATCGTCGTTTTCCCCGTCCCGGGATTCCCTTCGAGGAGGAAGAGCCGGCCTCGGGCAAGGCCGCCGCAAGTGACATCATCCAGCCCATGGACGCCAAACGCGGCCTTTCCATTCAGTTCGGACATGCGAACTCCGTCTTGATTAGGCACGAGGGCGTAACGAGAAGAACGAAATTGCGATCCCAAGTCGCGCGAAGGGGCCGCAAATTCCCCGCCGGTCTCTTAATTTCACTTAACCATTTCCCCTCATCTGCCGCTAACCGCCGCAGCGTTAATTTCCGACTCGGCAGCGATGGCTCCGAGACTTTAGCGAGCTCCCGAGCCCCCGCTGCCACCAAGTAGCCAGTTGTAAGGAAGCCCTGCCACTACCCCTCGCCTCCCCGGCCTCGGCAGGGCTTCCCCAACTCCCTCCAAAGAACAACCGTAGGAACCAGTGAGGCGGCGCGCCGTTTGCGGTCTGTCACGCGGCCTCCCTTCGTGATCCCCCTGGGCAAGCGTGGCGGCGTCAAAAAAGCGGCCCAGCGAACTTCCGCACGTTGGGCCGCTTTTTGTTGTCCGGTGAGAATTCCCAACTTTCAGCGCCACAGCTCAGCTTCAAACAAGAACGTTTCGGCGCCGCGTTCTGCTAACTTATTGAAACTACACACTTCATCAAGTTTGGCACGGCTCTTGCTCCTGCTCTTGCATTGGGATCGGAGCCTTCCCATCTGACCGCCAGCGGATCGGCTGGGGAGAAGCTCCGCAAGGAACGAGAGGACCCCAGTCGATGCATGATGTTGCGCTGCATTCCGAAAAGACCGAGCCCCGCGTGGCGCTCCCCCTTCGCGACCACACCATCCTTGGCGTGTGCGAAGCGCTTGGCGAAGACTTCGGCTTCAACCCGGTGTGGATCCGCATCCCGCTGGCTGCGATGGTCCTGTGGAGCCCACTGATCGCGATCGGCGCTTACTTCGCGCTTGGCGCGGTGGTGCTGGGCTCGCGGCTGCTCTTCCCGGTTCCGGAATCGGAAACCGCTCCGGCCCGCGTCGGCCCGGTTCACGTCGCCGCCAATTCGGAGCGCGAAGAGCGAGTCGCTGCCTGAACGGCGAACTTGCGCACAGGTTTTTCCAAAGACTTATCCACAGGAATCTGATTCAGACCCACGAGTCGCCCTCAGATTCCGCTTGCTCAACCGTAAGCCGCCGTTAAAGTCGGTCTCGTGCTTTGGGACTTCGGTTTCAAAGCATGGGGAACCCCGCCGGGTCAAACCGGTGGGGTTTACCCGTTTATGGGCTCCGAGAATCTCAAAATAGCGGAATGATCGGCTGCGGTAGAGCGCAGGATCAATAGTCGCCCCGGGCCTCCGCCCTCGCCTCAAGCAGATCGAACAATGCGCGGTGCTGAAGAAGCATCTGCTCTCCGCCGAACGCCAATGCGCGCTCGCTCGCGGGACTGTCCGACGCTGCGTTGATGACCTCGACGACCGACGCCTCGTCGGGAAGCGACGGCGCCGGGCAATCAAGACCCACGCGGGCTGCGACCCGATCGAGAAGACGGCGGATCGGCCACCAATCGCCGACAAGCGCCGTTGCCGATCCGAGAGCGCAACCCTTGCGCTCCGACACGGCCAGGGTTTCCAGCGCATGGCGAGCGGCGACCAGGCTTGCTTCGGTTTCAGCCGCGCCCGGCGTGCTCGGCAGCGGGCCGACGGCCGACGTCAGGCGGACGAGGTAAAGGCGCTCCCGCTCGAATGAGTCGGCGGCGTGGCCCAGCCACTCGTGCGCTGGTCCCTTCGGACAACGTTCGAGCGCCATCTGGATCAGGCCAGGATAGCGGCCATGAAGGCTGCACAGCAGGTGGACGGAATCGGCGAGGTCGCGGCCGGCATGCGGTCCGGCGGCTTCGAGGAGGGCAACGAGGTGATGATGGCGCGAGGTTCCCTCGCCCGCGACCCGCGCGAGCTGGGCTTCGGCAACGCTGACCGGTGTGCGGCCGACGGACCGATTAATCGCCATCCTTTTCCCCTCGTCCGAATGTCACAAGGCAAGCCTTAGGAACTCGTCCGTAACGCAAGGGCGTAAAGACGAGGTTTATGTGCCGGTAAGAAAGCAGTGACCGAGATTAATCGTCGCGGTAGGCGAGCTCGAAATTCCCCCAGCGCCGGCCCCTGAACCACAAGGGCACGAACACATTCTTCACCGGAATAAATTTGTCGCCGAGTTCCATCCGATAGGTCGCAAGTGTCGCGGGCCGGTCGCTGGCCAGCGCATTGCGGGTCGTGTCGTCGATGAGAATACGCTTGTTGCGGCAATGCTCATCGTTCCAGACTGGATCCGGTCCCTGCGGATGGCTGCGTTCGGTGAGATGCGTTGGCAAATAGCCGTTCATGTCGCCGATCGCGGAGCCAATGATCCGGCCATCGGAAGCCTTCGTCCGATCGAGGATCGGCCGCACGAGCCTGTCCGCGGCCGCATTGAAGCGAACGTCATACTGCACGGGGTTGGTGCCCTCGACGATCGTATAGTCGCGGTCGAACACGTCCTCGACGCCGATCTCGCCTTCGTCGATTGCACGCTCGACGGCCGTCATGATCAGCCGCGCGGCTTCCTGGGCCTTGAGGATGAAGGGCGTGTCGTCGATCTCGGCGCCCGAGTTGGCGAGCGTATCAAGCATCGTGTTGGACAACATCTCAAGATGCCCCAGCCGCTTTTGCGCTGAAAGCAGCTCGGTGCCGTTGTCGCGAGCATCGCCGGCAAAATCCGTAAGACCCGCCTTCACGCGGTCGACGCTGGTCTGGATCATGCTGGTCGAATGAGCGATCCCTTCGGTCTGGCGATCGACCATGCCGACGATCTCCGAGACTTCGCGGACAGTATCGCTGATCTGGCCGAAACCGGATTGTGCGGCGCGGCTGCGCTCGACGCCGGTCTTGATCTCGGTCGTGACGGCGCTCGCTTCACGGGTCAGCTCGCCGATCGTCGAGGCGATCTGGCTCGTCGCTGCACGCGTGTCGTGAGCGAGCTTCTTCACTTCCGCAGCGACGACTGCGAAGCTGCGGCCGGCATCACCGGCGCGCGCCGCCTCGATCGTCGCATTGAGCGCGAGCATGTTGGTCTTGCGGGCGATTGTTTCGATGGTCGAGGAGACAGTCTGCACCTGGTTCATCGCGGACGCGAAGCCGGCCATGCGCTCACCCAGCTGAACGACGAGCTCGGTAAGTCCCTTGAAGCCGCCGATCGTGTCTTCGATTGCGGCACGTCCAGCCTCGAGCTTGGTTTTTGCCTGTTCCGAAAGAAGGCGGGCCTCGTCGGTCGAGTCCGATACGCGAGCCTGGTCGGCCAGCAAGCGCGTCGTCACCTCTTCGAGCTGGTCGAGCATCTTCAAATGCTCGCCAATGCGGGTCGCGACACCTTGCACGTAGCCGGCGACATCGCTGCACTCCATGGACAGCGATCCGCAGTCGCGAGCAACCACGCGGATAGCGTTTTCAGTAACTTCTTCGATCCCCAAAGTGGCCATCGGCGCGCCCACTCCCCCCAACAAACTCCGGATTGGAGATAAGAGGAACGTCCTACTTCTTCGTTAACCAAAGCCGCCGGAGCGCCTCAGTAGAGCAAAAAAGGCTGCCTCTGCTCGCGCCAGCTGCGCTCATCTGGATCAGTAAGCGTGTCGAGGTCGCTGGGCTCGGCCGCCTGATCGTCGACCCATTCGCGAAGCAGGGTCGACCCGTTGATCACGTCGATCGCCAGCTTGTCGAATTCATATTCATAGGGAAAATCGCGCCACAAATCGTAATCGGGATGGAGACGGCGGATCGCCTTGAAGCCTAACGATTGCAGCCGCCACGCTTTGAAAGCGTCGTGATCGTAGAACTTGCCTTCGGCGTGGATGAAGACGCCGCGGCACATCTCCCCGGCATGTTTGTGGAACGTCGGCTGGAAGGTGACGTCGCGAAGCTTACATCCCGCAAGCCAATTCGGCGCCAAGGCTTTCATTTCCGACATGATGCGGGTGGGATCGAGGTCCGGCGCGCCGAACAGCTCCAGCGGGCGCGTTGTGCCCCTGCCCTCGCTGAGCGTCGTGCCTTCCAGCATGACGGTGCCGGCATAGGCCCGCGCCATGTTGAGGTTCGCCGCATTGGGGCTCGGGTTGATCCACACGCGTTCTGGCGGCCATCCGAATCCGGGGCCCTCATCAGGGCGCCAGCCTTCCATCTCGATCACGCGAAAATCGACGTCGAGCTCGAAATGGTCGACGAACCATTTGCCGAGTTCGCCAAGCGTCAGGCCATGGCGCATTGGGATCGGACCCGCGCCGACGAAGCTCTCCCAGCCAGGACGGAGCGTCAGTCCCTCGATGGGGCGACCAGCGGGATTGGGCCGGTCGAGCACCCAGACGCTCTTCCCATGCTCGGCCGCTGCTTCGAGCACGTAGAGCAGGGTCGTGATGAAGGTGTAGATCCGGCAGCCCACGTCCTGGAGATCGATTAGGATGACATCGAACGTCCCCATCGACTGTCCGGAAGGGCGGCGTACCTCGCCGTACAGGCTGAACACCGGGACGCCGTAGGTCGGATCAGTGAAGTCGGGCGACTCCATCATATTGTCCTGGAGGTCGCCGCGGACGCCATGCTGCGGCCCGAATACGGCCGAGACGTTTAGGCCGGTGGCGACCAAAGCGTCCAGGCTATGGGTCAGGTCCTGGGTGACCGAAGCTGGATGAGCGAGCAGCGCGACGCGCTTGTCTTCCAGGGGTTTGCGCAATTCCGGATCGGTGAGCAGCCGGTCGATTCCGAACAGGGTCATTGCGGCTGTCTAGGGAAGCTTGGCCGCGAAGCAATCCGCTGCGTGGAAATCGGGTTTGTCGCCGGCTGGATGGGCAAGCGCCCAATAGGATTTGGAGCCGTCCTGCTCCTCGAGAACTGCCGACAGCCCTAACGACCAGATTGCGTCGGACTCGACTGGGATGGTCGCGCCCAGACCCCACCAGGTGAAGTTATCCTCGACGCGAATGTACGGCGGCGCGACCTCCGGACTGCTCCTGGCGTCGCGATAGCTTTCGAAATCGTAGGCGGCCCATTCGCCGGACGGCGCGAAATTCCATTCCCGGTAAGCGTCGGCACCCGGGATTCGGAGGAAAGCCTCGAAGCAGGTGGTCTGCCACAAATCATCGGCTCTCGCGGGCTCGACCGCCTCCGGAATGACGAAACGGCTCGCAGGAGCACCCACGCCGAACCAGATGTTCGTCGATGCAACCGAACCGAGGACGCCGGCATGCTCGACCGTCGCCCAGACCTTCGTGGGTTGGGACGGCGGCGTGCTGAGGTGCGGCACCAGATTCAGCTGCATCCGCTCATAGTAGCAGCGCGCGCAGCTAGACGCTAAGCGCTGTTTGATGACCTCGTACCGTTCTTCCCTTCTCAAGCTGCTCGATGAGCGCGGCTACATCCATCAGATCACCGACGCCGAGGCGCTCGACGCGCTCGCGTCGAAGCAAGTTATCCCCGGCTACGTCGGTTACGATGCCACGGCGCCCAGCCTTCACGTTGGAAATCTCGTTTCGATCATGCTGCTTCGGCGGCTGCAGCAGGCGGGTCACAAGCCGATCGTCCTGATGGGCGGCGGCACGACGAAAGTCGGCGACCCATCGGGCAAGGACGAAGGCCGCAAGCTTCTGACGCCGGAGACGATCGCGGAGAACATCGCGTCGATCCGCCGCTGCTTCGAGCGCTTCTTGCACTTCGGCGATGGTCCGAGCGACGCGATCATGGTCAACAATGACGAATGGCTGAGCGGGCTCGAATATATCCCGTTCCTTCGTGAGGTCGGCCGGCATTTCACCATCAACCGGATGCTGACCTTTGACAGCGTGAAGCTGCGGCTCGACCGCGAGCAGCCGCTGACGTTCCTCGAGTTCAACTACATGATCCTGCAGGCCTACGATTTCCTCGAACTGTCGCGCGCCGCGGGTTGCCGGTTGCAAATGGGCGGATCGGATCAGTGGGGAAATATCGTCAACGGCATCGAGCTCGCGCGGCGGATCGACGGGACCGAGATGTACGGCGTCACGACCCCGCTGATCACGACCGCGGATGGGGCCAAGATGGGCAAGACCGCCTCAGGCGCCGTCTGGCTCAATGCTGAGCAGCTTAGCCCGTACGATTATTGGCAATTCTGGCGGAACTCTGCCGATGCGGATGTCGGCAAGTTCCTGAGATTGTTCACCGATCTGTCGCTGGACGAGATCGCTCGGCTCGAAAGCCTTCCGGGCGCCGAGATTAACGAAGCGAAGATCGTCCTCGCGACCGAAGCGACGGCGCTGCTGCACGGTCGGACGGAGGCGGAAAAGGCCGCACAGACGGCGAAGACGACCTTCGCGGAAGGTGGCGTTGGCGCCGACCTGCCGACGCTCAATGTCGGCGACGGCGTCTCGATCCTGGCCGCGCTCACTGGCCTCGGGTTCTGCGCCTCAAACGGTGAAGCCAAGCGCAAGATCGCCGAGGGCGCGGTTCGACTGAATGACGTCACTGTGAATGACCCCGGGCTTATGCTCTCCGCCGCCGATGAGCCGCTGAAGCTTAGCCTTGGCAAGAAAAGGCACGGACTGCTGGTTCGCTAACCGCTCCGGATCAGGCCCACGGCCTGGTCACGCTCGAACAGATAGAGGCAGACGCGCGCTGCCTGTCCGCGCAGGCCGGATAGCCCGCCGTCGCGCTCGAGCAGCAGCTGCGCATCGCTCGTCGCCACGGAGGCGAGCTCCTGGACCAGCTCGGGGGTAGCAACGCGAAACTGCACCTCGCCGGACTGCCGCGTTCCGAGGATTTCTCCAGGCCCACGCAGCCGCAAATCCTCTTCGGCGATGCGGAAACCGTCATTGGTCTCTCGCATCAGTGACAGCCGGGCGCGGCCAACTTCAGTCAGATTCTGGCCACGGATAAGCAGGCACGTGCTCTTGCCGCTTCCACGTCCAACGCGCCCCCGAAGCTGGTGAAGCTGCGCGAGCCCGAAGCGCTCCGCGCCTTCGACGACCATCAGTGTGGCATTGGGAACATCGACCCCGACCTCGATCACCGTCGTCGCGACAAGCACGCCTAGCTCGCCGCCAGCGAAGCGCGCCATGACCGCGTCCTTCTCGGGCCCTTTCATTCGTCCGTGAACGAGCCCGACGCCATCGTCGCCGAACCGGAGTTTCAGGATCCGCGCGCGCTCTTCGGCCGCAGCCGCATCGAGCTTCTCGCTATCCTCGACCAGCGGGCACACCCAATAAGCCTGGCCGCCATTCGAAAGGTGACGCTCCAGCCCATCCACAACGTCCGGCAGCTTCTCCTCGCTGATCACGCGCGTTTCGACGGGTGTCCGTCCGGGCGGCATCTCGTCGATCTTGCTGACGTCCATCTCGCCATATTGCGTGAGCGTCAGCGTGCGCGGGATCGGCGTCGCGGTCATCACCAGCAAATGCGGCGGCCGTTCGGCCTTGGACGCCAGCATCAGCCGCTGTGACACACCGAAGCGATGCTGCTCGTCAATCACCGCCAGCCCCAGGTTCTTGTAGGCGACCTTCTCCTGGAAAATCGCGTGCGTGCCGACGAGGATGTCGATCGAACCATCGGCGAGGCCCATGAGCGCGCTCTCGCGAGCCTTTCCCTTTTCGCGCCCGGTGAGGATCGCCACACGCACGCCGAGGCTGTCGATCTGGCTCAAAAGCGTCGCGTGATGCTGGCGAGCTAGGATTTCCGTAGGCGCAAGCATTGCCGCCTGCGCGCCGGACTCAACCGCGGTCAGCATCGCAGCGAGCGCCACGATCGTCTTCCCCGAGCCGACATCGCCCTGAAGCAGGCGCAGCATCGGAACTGCCTGCACAAGGTCGCCGCGGATATCGCGGATGACCCGGCGCTGCGCGTCGGTCATTTGATAAGGCAGCTTGAGGTTGCGGATCAGCTCGCCAGTGCCGGCCAGCGGCGCCGTGCGATGCCGCCGCTGCGACTGCCGAAGCAGCAACAAAGCCAGCTGATTGGCGAAAATCTCGTCATACGCGAGCCGCCGCCGGGCTTGTTCAACGCCCGGCTCCCGATGTGCCAAAGCCAGCGAGGCGTGCCATGCTCCCCAGCCCTCCTGGCCAGCAAGTCCTGAATCGATCCACTCGGGTAGCTCGGGTGCGCGCTCCAGCGCATCACGGGCAAGCTCACCGATCCTGCGGTTCGTCAGGCCCTCGGTCAGCGGATAGACCGGCTCCCGAAGCGCGGGCTCCACGCCCTTTCCGGCCTGGACGATCTCAGGATGAATAATCTGCCACTCGTCGCCATAGGATTCGAGCTTGCCCGAAACGACGCGCTTCTCGCCCTTGGGAAGGCTCCGCTTCGCCCAGCCCGGATTGTTGAAATAGACGAGGCTGATCGTGTTGCCGTCGCTGTCCGACGCATAGACGCGCATCGGACCGCGGCCCGAGCGCGGCTCTCGGCTGTCGAACGGCGTCAGCTCAAGGATCACATTGCGGCCAAGCAAAGCGGAGCTTGCCGCCGGCGCCCGGACCCGTTCGATCGCTCCCGTGGGCAGATGATAGAGCACGTCCACGACCCGACTGAGCTCGAGCCGCTTGAGCAGCTTCGAGACCTGCGGGCCCACGCCTTTCAGCACCTCCACCTCGGCGAAGAGCGGGTTGAGGATGTCCGGGCGCATATCCGGTTGTTAGCGCACCTCCGCCGATCAGCAATAATCCTCATCGAAACGGGCCAGTGCGTCCCGGCCCTTCTTCATGAATTCCCAGAAATTGCCTTCGGACGGGAGGCCAACAGTCCAATTGGAAGAAAGCAGAACCTGCATCTCGCCATCCGCCGAGGCATTTGTGGGATCCAGCAGCATGAGAGCCTCGCTCATAGGCGGTTCTTCAAGGCTGATTTCGACCATCGCCGCGACGTTACGGAGAGGGTCGTCAGGGGGGAGAAGCTCGGCCGCAACCTCGAGGCCAAGTTCACTCGCTGCGTGATGGCCAAGGCGCTCAGCGGCTTCATGCCCCTTCGTCATGTAGTAGAGCTGATACAGGGAGCCATCGACAAATGCGGCGATGTTCTTGTTGTTGGAATCGCCCAGCCTTTCAATGCCTTCGACCGCGAGGATCATGCGGACGTCGGGATGAGGCCAATGCCAGCCGTTAGAGACACGGTAGAAAGCCTTGAACGACGGCGGCAGCGTCAAACCGAGGCGAAGTTCGGCTGCGGCAATTGCCTCCTCAGCAGCTGGCGGCTCTCCCAGCCAGCCTCGTTTCAATACGTCTTCGGGCACCTCCTCGCTCAACCCACATTCGAGAACGAGCTGATTCATTGCGCTGAGCAGGTCTCGCCAATCCGACTCCAACGTCCCCTTCGACACAAGGCAGCTCCTGATCTGTGATCTTCGGGAGCTATCATTCGCGCCCGATCGGCCAGCGGAGTTATTGGCGGTCTCGTCGAAAACTTCTGAGGCCGTGTTGCACTTCCTTTGCTGACCGGCCTTGCCTACATGCCAGCCATGCCTTCCGACGCGGACCTCAAACGCCTTCACTGGCGCGCGCACCATCGCGGCACGCGCGAGGCTGACGCGTTGATCGGCGGCTTTTTCGACGCTCATCACGCGTCGTGGAGCGCGGACGAGCGCGCCTTGTTCGATGCAATGCTTGAGAGCCAAGACGTCGACATCATGGCCTGGGCGATCGGAACGGCCGAGCCGCCCGAGCGCTTCGCCGGTCCCATGATCGATGCGATGAAGAAGCTCGATTACATCCGGATCGCGCGATGACCGAGCCGCTTCAGCTCGTCCTTCGCGCCGACCACCCTCTCACCCTGGCCGGTGTGCCGACGGGCTTCCTGCCATGGCTTGCGGCTGACCTTGCGCGAGCGGCGCACGGGTCGAGCAAAAGCGGACGGGCCGTTGTCATTGCCGCGGACGAAGCCGCGATGCGGGCGCTCGCTGAGACCGTTCCATTGTTCGCGCCCGAGGTTGAGGTGCTGACCTTCCCCGGCTGGGATTGTTTGCCGTATGACCGTGCCTCGCCTGCCCTTCGAGTCATGGCCGAGCGCCTCGCGACGCTGAATGCGCTGCAGGGCAAGATCGAAAAGCCTCAGTTGCTGATTGCGACCGCAAGCGCGGCGACCCAGCGCGCGCTGACGCCATTCCGGATTCGCCAATTGACGCGGAGGATCGCAGCGGGTGACCGGATCGACCGCGAAGCCCTGGTCCAGCAATTGAACGCCCTCGGCTACCAGCGGACCGACACAGTCGCCGAGCACGGCGAATACGCCGTTCGCGGTTCGTTGATCGACGTCTTTCCCGCGGGCGAGGAAATGGCGCTGCGCCTCGACTTCTTCGGCGACGAGATCGATAGCCTCCGCCGTTTCGACCCCTCCGACCAAAGATCGACAGACAAGGCCAAGGGCTTCACGCTCATGCCTGCGTCCGAGGCTTTGCTCGACGAAGAGACGATCAAGCGCTTCCGCTCACGTTACCGGGAGACGTTTGGAGCGACCGCGACCCAAGACCCGCTCTACCAGGCGATCTCCGATGGCCGGCGGATGAGCGGGATGGAGCACTGGCTCCCTTTGCTCGAGGAGCGGCTCGATACCCTTTTCGATCATCTCGCTGAGAACGACCTGATCCTGCGCGACGCTACGGCAGACAAAGCGATCGATGGGCGCCGCGAGGCGGTCGACGATTATTACCAGAACCGCATCCGCGCGACCGATTCCGAGCCCGGCAGTTATCGCCCGCTCGAGCCAGGCGACCTATACCTCGGCAAAGAGGAATGGGATCGCTTTGTCGATGGACGCCCTATCCACCTCGCTTCGCCCTTTCCCGAGCCCGCGAGCGACCGCACGATCGATTTCGGCGTCGAACCCGCGCGCGATTTCACGCCCGAGCGGACGCAGCAGTCGAACGTCTATGAGGCCGTCACCGCCCATATCGGCGCGCTCAGGAAGGGCGGACACAAGGTAATCCTTGCGAGCTACACGAAGGGCGCGCGTGAGCGGCTTGCAGGCCTGCTCGACGAGAATGGCCTCAAGGCGCAGAAGCTCGTTGACAGTTGGCAGGAAGCGCTCGGCAGCAAGACGCAGCCGGCAATGCTGGTGCTCCCGCTCGACCACGGCTTTACGACACCCGACGTCGCGGTCCTCACCGAGCAGGACATGCTCGGCGACCGGCTCGTGCGCCGTCGCAAGCGCCGTCGCGCCGCCGATGCTTTCCTCGCCGAGCTCGCGACCCTGTCGCCGGGCGACCTCGTCGTTCACGAAGAACATGGGATCGGCCGCTACGAAGGCCTGACCCAGATCCCGGTCAGCAAAGTCCCCCACGACTGCGTCGCACTTGAATATGCGCGCGGCAACAAGCTCTATGTTCCTGTCGAGAATATCGAGCTGCTTTCGCGCTACGGCAACGAGAGCGAGGGCGTGGTTCTCGACAGCCTCGGCGGCGAAGGCTGGCAGCGGCGCAAGTCGCGGATGAAGGAGCGCATCCGCGAGATCGCGGGTGAGCTCATCAAGACCGCGGCGCTTCGGGCAACCCGGGCCGCCCCCGTTGCCGAGCCGGACAGCGCATTCCCGCAGTTCGTCGATCGCTTTCCTTACGAGGAGACGGATGACCAGGAACGCGCGATCGAGGATGTGCTGACGGATCTCGAAGCCGGGAAACCGATGGATCGGCTGGTCTGCGGCGACGTCGGCTTTGGAAAAACCGAGGTCGGCCTTCGCGCGGCCTTCGTCATGGCCATGTCCGGCAAGCAGGTGGCGTTGATCTGCCCGACCACCCTCCTCGCCCGGCAGCATTACAAGAATTTCGTCGAGCGGCTTCAGGGCTTCCCGATCAATGTTGGGCGGCTGTCGAGACTGGTCCCTGCGGCTGAAGCGAAGAAGACCAAGGAAGGCATAACCGACGGGACGGTCGATATCGTGATCGGAACGCACGCGCTTCTGGCCAAGGGCATCCATTTCAAGCGCTTGGGTCTCGTCATCGTCGACGAGGAGCAGCATTTCGGAGTCACGCACAAAGAGCGGCTGAAAGCCCTGCGCGCGGATGTGCACGTACTGACGCTGACCGCGACGCCGATTCCCCGCACGCTGCAAATGGCGATGTCCGGCCTTCGCGACCTCAGCGTCATCCAAACGCCTCCGGTCGATCGCCTCGCTGTGCGGACCTACGTCGCCCCGTGGGACGGGGTGGTTGTTCGCGAGGCGCTACTTCGCGAGCATTTCCGCGGCGGCCAAAGCTTCTTCGTCGTTCCGCGCATCGCCGACTTGCCCGCGGTCGAGGAATGGCTTCGGGACCAGGTGCCCGAGGTGAAGGCGGTCACCGCGCACGGCCAGATGAGCGCGGGTCAAGTTGAAGAGCGCATGAGCGCCTTCTACGACCGCAAATATGATGTGCTGCTGTCGACGACGATCGTCGAAAGCGGCCTCGACATCCCGAGCGCGAATACGCTGATCGTCTATCGCTCCGACCGGTTCGGGCTGGCGCAACTCTACCAGCTCCGAGGACGCGTCGGTAGGTCGAAGGCGCGCGCTTATGCATACCTGACCATGCCCGCGGACCGTTCGATCACCGAAGCGGCGATGAAGCGGCTGCAGGTGCTGGCCGAACTCGACAGCCTTGGCGCCGGTTTCCAGCTTGCAAGCCACGACCTCGACATCCGGGGCGCGGGCAATCTGCTTGGCGACGAGCAGTCAGGACACATCAAGGAAGTCGGGTTCGAGCTCTACCAGTCGATGCTTGAGGACGCGATCATCGAGCTGAAGGCCGGCGGTGGAGCGCGTCCGGAGGAATTCACGCCGCAGATCAGCGTCGATGCGCCGATCCTCATCCCCGAGCATTATGTGCCGGACCTCGACCTCCGAATGGGTCTGTACCGGCGTCTCGGTGACCTCGAGGATCGCCAGGCGATCGACGCCTTCGCTGCCGAGCTGATCGACCGCTTCGGCAAGCTTCCGGACGAAACCGCGAACCTGATGAAGATCGTCGAGGTAAAGCTGAACTGCAAAGCCGCGAGCATCGCCAAGCTCGATGTTGGGCCGAAGGGCGCGGTCATCACCTTTGCCCCGAGCGGCTTCGCCGATCTCGGAGCACTGCTAGGTTACATCGACCGCCTGAAGGGCGCCGCAAAGCTCCGCCCCGACAGCAAGATGACCATCTCACGCGACTGGCCGTCGGCCGACGCCCGGCTCAACGGCGCCGTCCAGCTGTCACGAGGGCTCGCCCGCGTCGCGGCGGCCGGCAATGCGGCGAAGAAAGAGCTCGAACCCGCTTAGTTGGGCTTCACGAATTTGTAGGCGAACTGGCTCGTGTGCCCGCGGATCGACTTGTCGAACACGGGAACGTCGAGCGGGTCATTGGGGTTGTTGAGCACCTTGCTCTCACCTGCGAAGCGGAAGCCCGCGTTTTCCACGATCTGCTTTACCGCCGCCGGATCGATCCGGTGAAGCGTGTCCGTGTCCGCGAGGCCGCGGCCCGGCTTGGTCATATGATCGATGATCATGAAGGTGCCGCCGGGTTTCAGGATCTTGTACGCGTCCTTTGCCAGCTGCGACGGGTCGCCCTTGCCCATGAACTCGTCGGGATAGTCGTGGAAGTTCTGCGACGTCCAAACCACGTCTAGCGATTCCGGAGCGGTTAGCGCCGTCGTCGGCTCAACCTCTGTGACGATATTCCCATAATATTTGTCGGCCGACAGCTTTCGCATGTTGGCGACGTCGCCCATCGCCTCGCGGGCGTAGGCCTGGGGCCAGACCGCATAGACCTTGCCCTCGGGGCCGACGACCTTGCTGAAGATCCTTGTCCAATAAGCGCCGCCCGGAATGAGATCGAGCACCTTGTCGCCCGGCTGCACGCCGGCGAGCGCGATGAGCGGACCAGGCTTGCGGCGCTCATCTGAAGATTCGCGCTGATCCTTTCGACCCGGGTCGGCGAGTGCCTTGTCGAGGGCGGCCTGCGAGAAATGCCGCGGCTCGCTCTTCTGGCACGCGGTGAGCAGTGCAACAGCGGCGAAGGCAAGGATAATCCGGGTCATGAACACCTCCGTCGGAGGCGCTTAGAGAGCTTGCGGCGATCCTGAACGGCTGTTTCGACCTACGCGGCCTGGATTTCTGCAGTCGCCACAAAACGCCTGAGTTCGTCCTCTGTCAGCGCGCCGGCGCCGAGGAAGCCCTGGTAAAGGTCGCATCCCCAATCGGCGAGCAGGGCCAGCTGGCCCGTGCTTTCGACGCCCTCGACGATGACCTTCAGGTCGAGTTCTCGAGCGAGACGGATCATCGCTTTCACAACAATCCTGTCTCGCTCGCCCCCCACGATGTCGGCGATCAGGCCGCGATCGATCTTGATCATGTCGAGTGGAAGCGTCGTCAGGTAAGCCAGGCTCGCATAGCCAGTTCCGAAATCATCGATCGCGATGGTAACGCCCGCCTCGCGGAGACGAGCAAGCCTTTCGGCCACTTCCTCCTGGTCGACCAGCAAAGCGCTCTCGGTGATTTCAGCCGTTACGCGCGCCGGATCGATGCCAGCAGCGTCGATCTCCTCGAGCAGCCAACGCTCATAGCCATCGCGCGAAATATCCTCGGGCAGAAGGTTGATCGACAGCTTGAGCCCCTTGAGCGGACCTTCCCAAATAGCCGCAGATCGAAGAGCCTTGCGCTGGATCAACCGGGAGAGCCGCTCGGACAGGCCGGCTGCAGAAGCACGCGCGAACAGGCTCGGCGCAGATGGTTCGATGGCCGATCGGACGAGCGCCTCGGCACCGGTCACTCGGCCGCTGAACGGCTCGATCTGCGGCTGGTACAGCACCTCGACCCGTTCGTGCGCGATGAGCCGCTCGAGATTCGCATCCGGGGCCGGGATGACCTGCGGCTGGATCGGCTGATCGGACGCACGGCGTCCCCAAGGAAAAACGCTACCCCACATGCGACCCCGCTAACGCGCGCGGCCGCGCCCCGGAAGCATGGTCCTCGCCCATGAGCCGAAACGGGACAGTGACGCGCCCGGCCAATGGCCTTATGTTCCGGGGCAGTCGCGGCAGTACGAGGACCAAAATTTGAGCGCGGACCTGCCCCGCCCCGCGGGCAACGCCACCGATCTGAAGAGCCTCGGCATCGGCCTGCTATCGTCGCAGACCGAGGTGTCGCGCACCGCGGAAGCGACGCTTCGGAAGCGCTATTCCTGGGCCGATTCTGATCAGGCCGAGATCCTGGTCGCCTTGGGCGGCGACGGCTTCATGCTCCAGACGCTCCATCACATGCTCGATGCTGGCTGCACCAAGCCGGTATTTGGGATGAACCGAGGAACGGTCGGTTTCCTGATGAACGAATGGAAGCTCGATCGGCTTGCGGAGCGAATTGCCGCGGCCAAAGCGATCAGAGTCACTCCGCTGGAAATGCGCGCGACCACCGTCGGCGGAGAGACTTTCTCTCATGCGGCGATCAATGAAGTGTCGCTGCTTCGCGAAACGCGGCAGACGGCGAAGATCGAAATTTCGGTGAACGGCCGCGTCGCTCTTCCCGAGCTCGCGTGCGACGGTGTCCTCGTCGCCACGCCGGCCGGCTCGACCGCCTATAACCTTTCCGCGCACGGGCCGATCCTGCCACTCGCCGCAAGAATGCTGGCCCTGACGCCGATCAGCCCTTTCCGCCCTCGGCGCTGGTCGGGCGCGATCCTTCCGGACGATACGGCGGTCTGTTTCAAGATCCTCGAAGCGCAGAATCGTCCGGTTTCGGCCGTCGCCGATCAGGTCGAGGTGCGCGACGTCGCCCGCGTCGAGGTGTCGCTGGACCGCGAACGCTCATTGACCTTGCTATTCGATCCCGAACACGCTTTGGACGAACGCATTGCGATGGAGCAATTCATCACCTGAGCGGACGAGGGGCATGCAAATAAGTTTCAAATCTCTGCCTATGGCAACCAAGGTTGCGACGGTTCTCACTTTCTTCGCCTTTTGGGTCCTTTTCGAAGAACTGATTATCGATCGTCACCACCTTGACCGCTTTCTCCCGCTCTATCGCGTCGGCAATCTCTGCATCTACGATTTGACGGTCGCAGGCCTTCTGCTTTGGATGTGGGTACGGCTGAACCGCTCGGAGCCAAACGCCTCGTAATCGCAGCTTTTACTGCGGAGTTCCCCTTGCCTTTAAGGCAGTCTTCGCTATCTAGCCGCGGCGCCCAGCATGGGCTGCTCCCCGGTAGCTCAGCGGTAGAGCATCCGACTGTTAATCGGACGGCCGCCTGTTCGAATCAGGCCCGGGGAGCCATCTTCTTCTCGGCCTTGAGCTTGGCCAGCTCGGCCTTGCAGTCGTAGGGCAAGTCGGGTTCAAAGCAGAAGTCGGGCAAGACCCCGCTTTTGACCCAATAGTCGGTCACTCCAAAAACTTTCGCGATCTGCATGAAGCGCGGATCGCGCCGCACCTCGTGTAGCGGTGGCCTGAACAGCATTTCCGCACCGTCCCCGGAATCGCCGCCGTAAGGATAGCTAAGTAGAAACCTGATCGCCTCTTCCTTGCGACCAAATGTGCCGAGCGCCTGCGCGACCCATCCAGGTTCGATCGGAAATTCCTGATAACCCGCCATCAGGGCAGCAATCGCACGATCCACGTTGGCTTTGGTCGGATCACGCCGCGCCTCGAGGAACTTCATCATCGGAACCTCGACAACCGAGTGACCGCTCCGCGCGATGTCCAATGCGCGAGCCGGATCGCCGTACCGCTCTTCCATCACCCATCGAACGCTCCGCAGGTTCGGCGCCCCGGGATTTGCCTGCTCGGCTCTGTCGAGGACGCTTCGCGCCGCTTCGAGCCGGCCGGAATGCATCAAGGACTTCGCATATTCGGCATTGGCAGCGGAAGACTGAGGATAAAGCGCGACGGCCTCACCAGCAGTCTTGGCGGCATCGTCCATTCTCCCGACCGAACGGAGCTGCCAGGATCGTGCCAGCATCAGCGGGAGGTTGTGCGGATGACGAGCAAGGCCGGCATCGTAGAGCTGCAGCCTTTCGAACCGCGCGTTGAGCGGTAGGACCGCGGCTCTAGCAATATAGGTCTCAGGAACCTCGATATGCCGAGCTGCCGACGCCGCGATGTCGGCCTTCAGGCTTTTAACATAATCGATGCGCGGAAGTCCTTCGATCGCCTCCGCCTTGCTGAGGAATAGCTTCGACCAGGCGCCCCGAAGCTGGGGAGATCTCGTGGTGACTTTTTCGAACGTATCGACGAGCAACCGCATCTCGGCTCCGAACCACGGTTCGAACTTCGAACATCCGTCCAAATAAAGCTTCACCGTTTCCTGATCGGGTCGATTGCGGCCCACATGGGTTTCAGCGGCACAAGAGAGGACTAATGCGCCAGTTTCCTTGGCGAGTTGGCCGAGCGATGCAGATTCCTCCGGCGGCTTGGTGACCGACCAGTTCCAAAGGACCGCCTTACCGCTTTCGGAGAAGAGGGTGAGATTTACCTTGCGCCCATCCCTGGCCCGCAGATCCTGCACCCTGAGCGCGAAGTCCGCTCCTTTCGGGTTTTCGTCCAGCAGTCTCAACGGGACTTGGTAAGTGGCTGCGGTCGTAAGCGTGGCACTCGCAATTGCATTGGCCAACTCGGCCGAAGGAGAACCCGCGGCTGCCTCAACGGCAACGGATGGCTCAGGCAGCCGGTTGATCGCGAACCACGCCGTGCCACTGAGCAACAATAATCCGACAAGGCCGGCCGCAACCACGACCGGCCGTTTTGACCTACGTTCTCGTTGGTCGCTCTCCGTCTCCCCATCGACCAGAAGGCGGTAGCCCGTGCGGGGAATGCTTTCGATTCGGAAGGCGCCTGGCCCCGCTTCAGCGGCGATCCTCCGCACCATCGTGATCGTGCGATTGAGGCTATAGTCGCCAACCGCCACACCGCCCCAACATTCGTCGTAGAGATGGTTCCGGGTGACGACCTGCCCTTTGGCGTCGGCCAGGACGAGAAACACCTGCATCGTCAGCGGTTCGACATGAAGTTCGCCCGCCGGACCTTTGATGAAGCGCAAAGCAGGGCTCACCCGAAGCGGCCCGAGTGTGAAGTCTTCTCGCACGGCTAAGTCGGCGAGCTTGAGCACGGAAGCCCCCAATTGTCCCGCGTGATCAGCAGATCATAAGCTAATCATAAGCACTTCCCAATCGGTCATTGGTTCTGAGCAAACTAAAACCCTCCCCACTCTTTCGCGATTGAGGAGGAAGCGATGCGTTCTTCTTGCATTCACGCGGTCTTGCCGGTCTTTTTTGCAGCAATGCTCAGTGCGTGCGGCGGAGGCTCCGGCGGCGTTGAGTCAATGCCGATCCCAACGCCGACACCGACTCCAACGCCGACGCCGACGCCTGCATCCCTGGACATCCTCGATACGGGCGGGATCAGCCAGCAGTTCGCGAGCAAAGGCGCCACTTATGCCGGTGGCGATCGAGCAAATCCGCTGGTCGCGGACACTGATCAGCTGATGCTCCGCTACGATGCTGCGTCAAAGACTTACGAAATCAGGCTCCCGTCATCCAATTCATGGGCTGCCATTATACCCTCTGTCGACAGCTCCGGCGGTGTCAGTTGGGCCACGGCAGACAATTCGGTCAGCCTTTCTTCTGTTGGTGACGGCAGCACAGCGATCGTTCGCTGGTCGGGAGATAATGTCTTTGGCGTTACGGCGGTTGCGATACCTGCCACGTCATCGTCGATCCCGACCACAGGCTCAGGTACCTTTGCCGGGACGCTAGCCGGCTATTCTTCCGAGCAGGTGCCCTACGGCGACATCTCAATTCCCGGTAAAATTATCGGCACGATCAACCTGACCTTCAATTTCGGAAGCGGAACGCTGAATGGGTCAATTGCGCCTAGATTGACCGGACGCGGCCCACCCATATTCACCCTGCCAACCCTGGCATTCAAAGACACGGTTTATTCGGTTGGAAGCACGACCTTTTCCGGGAGGTTCGACACGAACGTTCCCGGGCTGAACGCATTTTCCGGTTTGTTCGCTGGCTCAACCGCCGAAGACGTCGCCGGCAGTTTCGCATTCCCCTATCTTTCACCGCAAAATGGCTCAGCCCAGCAAGCCTCGGGAGCCTTCACCGGCACAAAGACGGGTCCGTGAGGGCGTGAGGCGTGGGTGCGCGAGCATCAAAGCTGGTGTTGTTTGTGCTCTGTTGGGTCGGAACGCCCTGTCTTGCCGACGTGATGCTTCGCGCCACACCCACCCAAATGCTGGGACTAGCTGACCAACTGCTGCAGAAGGGCGAGCGGGCCCAAGCTGTCCAAATCCTCGACCTTCTTTCGGAGGATCCTGATCGGACGATCAGGAATGAAGCTCGATTTCGCCGCGCCAAGCTCCTCCAGACGCAGGGCGCCCGAACGGGAGCGGCCGTTCTCCTTCGCCGCATCCTGGATGAAAACCCCAAGGCAACTGCGGTCCGCCTGCAGCTTGCGCAACTGCTCGACCAGATGGGTGACAAGGATGAAGCGTGGCGCCAGGTCCGCGCGGTTCAAGCTTCGGGACTTCCACTTGAAGTCGCCCGCATCGTCGATCGTTATTCGGAGGCGCTTCGCGCTGCTCGCCTGGTCGGAGCAAGCTTCGAACTTGCGATAGCGCCGGACAGCAACATTAGTCGAGCGACAAGGTCCAGCACGCTCGGTACCTTGCTCGGCGATTTCGTGATCGGCGACGAAAGCAAAGCACGGTCGGGCCTGGGCCTCTCCTTGCATGGCCAAGCCTACCGCCGCCTGGCGATCGACCGACATCTCGGCCTGTTGTTCCGGACGGCCGGATCCGCCGATCTCTATCGCGGATCCCGGTTCAACGACATTGCATTCGACCTTGCCACGGGACCGGAGCTCCAGCTTGGGCGCGGCCGCCTCGAGCTCGAAACGGGAGCAACCCTGCGCTGGTACGGCCAGAAGCCGTTCGAGCGCTCGGCACGCCTCGGTACGACTTGGTCCCAGCCGCTTGGCCGTCGCAGCGAAGTCCGGCTCAGTGCCTCCGTCGCCCTGGTCGATGACAGAATGAACGATCTCAGAAATGGGAAGGCCTTCTCCGGCCAGCTCGCGTTTGAACGCGCCTTGTCGCCCACGACCGGGCTGGCTGTCATCCTGGGCGCGGAACGCCGCTCCTTGAGGGACCCCGGTTATTCGACCACCGGTTGGCAGGCGAGCGCCTTCCTCTGGCGAGACGTGGGCCGGGCAACCTTTACCGCGGGGTTTCAATATGGCCGCCTCAAAGCGGACGAGCGCCTGGTGCTTTTTCCCGAGAAGAGATCTGAGCGCTATACGCGGATCACGCTCGGCGCTTCCTATCGCCGGTTGATGTTGGGCGGCTTTGCACCCGTCACCCGCCTTGTCATCGAGCGGAATCGCAGCACGATTGAATTCTACGATTTTCACCGGTCGCGAGCGGAATTCGGCGTCACTCGTGCATTTTGAAGTACGAAGCGGCCGAACCCGGATAGCCCGGCCGCTCCGGCGAGGTGCGTTCGTGTCTCGTTAAAAAGACCACCCCGCAACGGCCTTCAACCATCCTGCGTATGGCGCGCTCCAGACCCCAGTTCCGACCGTGCCACCGTGGGACAGGTCAGGTGCAGCGATAGTCGAGATGGTCGCCCACAATGGTCAGGGCGGCGTAGCTTTCGCTCCCGACTGTGTAGAAGCATCCGTCGGCCGAATACCTCTTGCCATTGAGGGTCCAGGAGACAGTACCCGTGTCTTCGCCGGCAAAGTGACCGTGGAATGTCGTTTTTGCTCCGGGACTGAGGGCGCCGAGCTTCCAGACGGCCCCGCCATCGCTCACCGAAAGGTCGCGGACTTCGACCTTGGTACCGTTGATGATGTCGAAGTCGTTGTAATAGCCGCTGCAACCGGACAACGACGCAGCGACGATGAGGGCGCCAGCGAGACGTCGCACCGTCCTTAGCCCTCCAGAGCGGCCATGAGCGAAGCGTTCCCGCCCGCGGCAGTCGTGTCGATGCAAGTGACGCGTTCTGTCGCGAAACGCGCGACATAATGCGGACCGCCGGCCTTCGGCCCGGTGCCGCTGAGGCCCTCACCGCCGAACGGCTGGCTCTCGACGACGGCGCCGATCTGGTTGCGGTTGACGTAGAAATTGCCGACCCGCGCATGCTCCTCGACATAATCGCGGACGGTATCGATGCGACTCTGGAGGCCGAGCGTCAGCCCGTAGCCAGTCGTGTTGATCGCGGCGACGACCTTATCGAGCTCATCGCCGGCAAAACGGACGACGTGGAGGATCGCGCCGAAATTCTCTTGATTCAATTGGCTTAGCGACTTGATTTCATAAAAGGCGGGAGCAACGAAACAGCCGTTCGCGGCCTCCTTCGGCGCCTTCAACCGGCAGATCTTCTTCGCATTCTTGTCGAGCCACTTGATGTGGTCATCGAGCACTTTCTTCGCCGCCTCGTCGATCACGGGCCCGACGTCCGTAGCAATATCGCTCGGGTCGCCGACGGTGAGCGCCTCCATCGCGCCCGAGATCATTTCGATCATGCTGTCGGCAACGTCTTCCTGGACGAACAACACGCGCAGCGCCGAGCAGCGCTGACCGGCGCTCTGGAACGCCGAGGAAATGACGTCGCGAGTCACCTGCTCCGGGAGCGCCGAGCTATCGACGATCATCGCGTTCTGACCGCCGGTTTCGGCCACGAAAGGAATGATCGGCCCGTCGCGCTCGGCCAAAGTGCGGTTAATCATCCGCGCGGTTTCGGTCGAACCGGTGAACACGACGCCAGATAGGAGCGGATGCGCGGTGAGCGTGCCGCCGACCACCCTGCCCGAGCCAGGAGCGAGTTGCACGATGTCCTTGGGGATGCCGGCCTGATGCATCAGCTCGACGGCCAGCGCGGCAATGAGTGGCGTTTGCCCGGCCGGCTTTGCGATCACTGCGTTGCCGGCAGCCAAAGGCGCGGAGACAAGGCCGGTGAAGATGGCGAGCGGGAAATTCCACGGCGAAATAGCCGCGATCACGCCGCGGCCATGCAACCTCAGCTCGTTCTGCTCGCCGGTTGGGCCCGGCAGCGGAAGCGGTTTTGTGAACTGGCGCCGAGCTTCGGAGGCGTAGAAACGCAGGAAGTCGACGGCCTCCCGCACCTCGAGCACTCCGTCGATCAGGGTCTTCCCGCCCTCTCGAGTGCAGAGAGAGAAGAATTCCTCCGCATGCTCCTCATAGAGGTCGGCGGCCCGTTCGAGCAGCTGCGCCCTTTTCTCTCCGCCGAGCGAATCCCATTCGACCTGCGCGGCATTGGCGGCACGAACCATTCGGTCGACATCGGCAGCCGTCGCCTCGAACGTCGTTCCGACCGTGATTCGATGATCATGGGGAGAGACAATCGCCCTTGCCTCGCCCTTTCCAAGGCCCGGCTTTGCAGTCCAGCTGCGGCCTTCGAGTGCTTTCAGCCGGTCGAGCAAAGGTTCACGTACCAGCGGATCGCTGAGATCGACACCATTGCTGTTGCGGCGCTGCACTCCGAAGAGCTCGGTCGGCAGGACGATCTTCGGATTGCGCTTGGGCTCCAGCGCCGAAAGCTCGGTCACCGGATCGCGAACCAGTTCATCCAACGACACTTGCTCGTCGGCAATGCGGTTGACGAAGCTCGAGTTCGCGCCATTCTCGAGAAGGCGACGAACCAGATAGGCCAGCAACTCTTTGTGGCTTCCGACCGGCGCGTAAATGCGGACCGGCGTTCGCGGATCGCCGATCCCGGCCTCCAGCTTCGCCAGTTCCTCGTACAGCCCCTCGCCCATTCCATGCAGCCGCTGGAATTCGAACACGCGGCCGGCCGCGAGTGCTTTCACCTGCCCGATCGTGTTCGCATTGTGCGTCGCGAACGCTGGATAGATGACGTCGCTCGCGTCGAGCAAAATCTTGGCGCAAGCGAGGTAGGAAACGTCCGTCGCGACCTTGCGCGTGAAGACCGGATAGTCAGTGAGGCCCGCAACCTGGGCCAGCTTGATCTCCGTATCCCAGTAAGCGCCCTTGACGAGGCGAACCATCAGCTTGCGGCCATGAGCTCGCGCCGCCTTCACGACCCATTGGCACAGCGGCGCGGCCCGCTTCTGATAGGCCTGGATCGCTACGCCGAACCCGCCCCAGCCGTTGGCGAACAATTCATCGTCCGCGAGCAGGGCTTCGAACACGTCCATCTGCAGCTCGAGCCGGTCGGCCTCCTCCGCATCGATGGTGAAATGGACGTCGGCTTTGGAAGCCTTCAACGCGAGCTCGCGAACGACTGGCAGGGCGGCAGCGATCGCTTCCTCGGCGTGGGTCCATTCGTAGCGCGGATGAAGAGCTGTCAGTTTGACCGAAATCCCCGGCGATTTCTTGAAACCGTCCTTGGATTCCTTCGCGATGCGATCGAGCGCGCCGCGATAGGCCTTCGCATAGCGCTCTGCATCGTCGAAGGTCTTCGCCGCCTCGCCCAGCATGTCGAAGCTGTGACTAAGCCCTTGGCGCCGTTCTGGCGCGGCCCGCTTCAAGGCCTCGCCGATATCCCGGCCGAAGACGAAATTGCGGCCGAGGATCTTCATCGCCTCGCGAACCGCGGTCCGTACGACGGGCTCGCCCAAGCGGCCAACCGCACGTCCGAGCGCCGCTTTCCAATTGTCGGAGCGATCCTGGGCGCCCTCGAGCACCTTTCCCGTCAGCAGGAGCGAGAAGGTCGCCGCGTTCACGAAGGCGGAATCCGAAGCGCCCAGCTTATCCGACCAGTCCGGCCCAGCCAGCTTGTCGGCGATGAGCTCATCGGCGGTGTGGGCGTCCGGAATGCGAAGAAGCGCCTCCGCGAGGCACATCATCGCAATACCTTCGTCGGATCCCAGATCGTAGGCGTGAAGGAAAGCGTCGATGCCCGACGGCTTGTGCGCCCGAACCCCCTTCACAAGCGTCCGCGCAGTCGCGGTCGCCTCACCCAGCGTCGCAGCATCCAGGCGCGCCTGTGCGAGCCGCTCGCGAACGACCGAATCTTCGTCGGGACGATAGGCCTGCCTGACGGCAGTGCGGTCAGTCGGCTGGGAAGCGGTTGCCCGCTTCGTCTTTAAGCGAACTGCCCGTGGCAATGCTTGTACTTCTTGCCCGAGCCGCACGGACAGGGAGCGTTGCGGCTGATCGGCGCCTCAACGACGCCGCCGTCTTCCCGGCTAGGCAACGACGGTTGCGGAATGTTCAACAGCGGAAGGCCGGCCATCAACCCGCGGGCCGAGGCGTCGATATCCGCCGTATCATCGTCCGCGGAGAATGGATCGAGGTGCTGGGTGATGAAGTCGGGCAGCGGGGGCGGCGGAGCGTCCTGGAACTGGAACTGCGCGCGCATCAATTTCTGCGTGACGTCCTCGCGGATCGCCACAAGCAGCCTCTCGAAAAGCAGGAAGGCCTCCTGCTTATATTCGTCGATCGGCTTCTTCTGCGCGTAGCTCCGAAGGTGGATGACCTGACGAAGGGCATCGAGGGTCGCGAGATGCTCCTTCCAGTGATGGTCGAGCGTCTGCAACAGGAGCTGCTTTTCAACTTCCTTATAGCTTGCCGGGTCGAGCTCGGCGGTTTTCGTGGCCATGGCCTCATCGGCCAGGTTCTGAAGCCGCTCCGCGATCATGTTCGGCTCGACGGCTTCCTCTTCCAACCATTCGTTTAGTGGCGGCTGCAGGCCGAAGACAGCGTCGATGCTCTCCCGAAGCTCGTCGACGTTCCACTGCTCGGGATAGGTCCCTTCGGGGCAGTTGACCGCGACGATCGATGCTGCCGTCTCGGCGCGCATGTCGGTGATCGTGTCGCTGACGCTTTCCGCGTCCATGATGTCCGAGCGCTGCTCGTAAATGACCTTCCGCTGGTCGTTCATCACGTCGTCGAATTCGACGACCTGCTTGCGGATGTCGTAGTTGCGCGCTTCGACCTTCTTCTGGGCCGTCTCGATCGCCTTGGAGATCCACGGGCTGACGATTGCTTCGCCATCCTCAAGGTTCTTGTTCATCAGCCGGGCGAACATCGTCTGCGGACCAAAGATGCGCAGCAGGTCATCGTCGAGGCTGAGGTAGAAACGCGAGAGGCCAGGGTCGCCCTGACGGCCTGAACGGCCGCGCAACTGGTTGTCGATGCGCCGGCTCTCGTGACGCTCCGTGCCGAGAACGAACAGGCCGCCCACGTCGAGCACGCGCTGCTTTTCCTCAGCGATCTCCTGCTTGATCCGCTCGACCGCCTTTTCGCGCTTCGGACCTTCCTCGACGTCCTTCAGCTCATCCTCGATGCGGAAGTCGATATTACCGCCGAGCTGAATGTCGGTGCCGCGGCCCGCCATGTTGGTGGATACTGTAACCGCGCCCATCCGGCCCGCCTGGGCGACGATATGCGCTTCGGTCTCGTGGAAGCGGGCGTTCAGCACCGAATGCTGGATCTTCTCCTTCTGGAGAAACTCCGAAAGCATTTCAGACTTTTCGATCGAGACAGTGCCGACCAGGACCGGCTGGCCCTTCTCCTGCCGCGCCTTGATCTCCTTGGCGATTGCGGCGAACTTGTCCGTGATGTTCTTGTAGAACTCGTCGTCCTCGTCGATGCGCTTGACGTCGACGTTGGTTGGAATCGCGACCACGTTCATCTTGTAAATGTCGAAGAATTCCGGGGCCTCGGTCATCGCCGTTCCGGTCATGCCCGACAGCTTCGGATACATGCGGAAGTAATTCTGAAAGGTGATCGAAGCGAGCGTCTGGTTCTCCGGCTCAATGTCGACGCCTTCCTTGGCTTCGACCGCCTGGTGAAGGCCGTCGGACCAGCGCCGCCCGTCCATCATTCGGCCGGTGAACTCATCGATGATGATGACCTTCCCGTCCTTCACGATGTAGTCGATGTCGCGCTTGAACATGACGTTGGCTTTCAGCGCCTGGTTCAAGTGGTGGACAACCTGCGTGTTGGCGATGTCGTAGAGGTTGCGACCCTCGATCATGCCCTCGGCCTCGAGCATCCGCTCGGCCTTCTCCGTCCCGTCCTCGGTAAGGACGACGCTCTTCTGCTTCTCGTCCTTGTCGTAGTCGGCCTCGACGAAGGTTTTCACCAGCTTGTCGACGGAGATGTACAGGTCAGACTTGTCGTCGGTCGGACCGGAAATGATCAGCGGCGTCCGCGCCTCGTCGATCAGGATCGAGTCCACCTCGTCGACAATCGCGAAATGGAACGGCCGCTGGACCATCTGGTCCCGCGAATATTTCATATTGTCGCGGAGGTAGTCGAAGCCGAGCTCGTTGTTCGTCGCGTAGGTGATGTCCGAATTATAGGCGTCGCGCTTTTCCTGGTCGGACATGTTGGGGACGATCACGCCCACGGTCATTCCGAGGAAGCGGTAGATCTGGCCCATCCAGTCGGCGTCGCGGCGGGCGAGGTAGTCGTTCACCGTAACAACGTGGACGCCCCTGCCTTCGAGCGCGTTCAGATAGACCGCGAGCGTTGCCACCAGCGTCTTTCCTTCGCCGGTCTTCATCTCGGCGATCTCGCCGCGATGCAGCGCGATTCCGCCGATCAGCTGGACGTCGTAGTGACGCTGTCCGAGCGTACGGATGGCCGCTTCACGTACGGTGGCGAAGGCTTCGGGGAGCAGGTCGTCGAGCCGCGTTCCCTCGGCCAGTCTCCCGCGGAAGAGCTTGGTCTGGCCCTTCAGCTCCTCGTCGGTGAGCGCGGAAATCGTCGGCTCGAACCCGTTGACGGCGTCGACATATTTGCCCAGCCCCCGGACATAGCGGTCGTTTGCCGATCCGAAGATGCTCTTGGCCAATCCGGCGATCATGAAATTCCCTTAAAAACCCGCGCGTTCAAATAAGGCGGAAACCCGTCGCCGACGCTCTGGGAAACTGCGTCGGGCGATGTAAGGAGCGCCCCTGTTATAGTCAATTAACGGCGGGTCGAACGGAGCCGCGCGGCAAGCGCCTAGAGATTGCCCTCGAGCCATTGCTGGATCTGGCTGCGCGGAGCGGCGCCGACCTTCTGCGCGATGGGCTGGCCGCCCTTGAACAGAAGCATCGTGGGAATGCCGCGCACTCCATAGCGGCCCGGAATGTCGGGATTCTCGTCAATGTTGAGCTTCGCGACTGTGACTTTGTCGCCAAGCTCGTTCGAGATTTCCTCCAGCGCCGGAGCGATCATCCGGCAAGGTCCGCACCATTCCGCCCAGAAATCGACCAATACCGGCCCGTCAGCCCCCAAAACGTCGTCTGCAAAGCTTTGATCGGTAACGGTCTTGGTAGCCATGACGGTGACTCTCCTGCGAGTTGTTAGCGACCATATGGGGGCTCGGATGTTCCCTCTCAAGCAGCAAGTTCAAAGAGGACCGGCCCAGCCGTGTAGAGCAGCGCAGCCTTCACCTCGCGGCCCGGAAAAATGACCTTCAGCGCCTCCACATAGGCCGCCATCTGCCGACGATGCGTGGCAGGGATCTTGCTTTCGTCGGCAGGCACTTTGCCGGTCTTGAAGTCGAGAACCGAAACCCGTTCATCCTCGACGAGCAGGCGGTCGACGGTACCGGCAATGACCCGGCCATCGGGGAGGGTCGCGGCAAGCGGTGCTTCAGCCAGCGAGCCCGGCCCGAACAGCGGAGCGAAACGCTCATCCCCAAGCACGCCGCAAACCTGTTCAACGATATCTGGAGCATCCAGGCCTGCGGACCTCCGCAGCCAAAGCTCGGCCCGATTTCGGCGATCGGCGGGATCGACGTCGGCAAGGCGCTCGAGCAGCTGGTGGATCAACGTCCCTCGCCACGCGGCCTCCCGCATCGCTTCGCTTGGCGGAGGCGCGGCCTCATCATCTTCACCAATCGAGGACGGCGCCAATGGGCGTGGCGGGCGTTCCTCTTCGGGCGCCGGCTTCTGCGTCCAATCTGGAACAGCGACGGCGGGCAGCTCGACCTTCGGCTTCGATCTTTTTGGAGCCGCCGACGCGGAACCATATTTCAGCGCAAGTCCCCACGGGCCTTCGACCGGCTCGGCTCCCACATCCTGCAGCGCGCGCTCGACGATGCGGTGCCAACAGTTGGGCGGGCGCGGATCGGCGCCGTCCTTCCTGCTCCTGGGCTCAACACCGCTGACGATAAGCCGGTCGGCCGCCCTGGTCAGCGCGACGTAAAGCAGCCGCCAATGCTCTTCGAGATCGCGCTTCTCCTGATCGAGGATGATCTCATTGAACGGCGAGCAGCGTTCATCCTTCTTCGGCCGGAGCAGCGGAACCTTGCCCCATGGCTCGACGTCCAAATCGACGGTCAACGGAATTCGCCCAAGCCGCACCGGATCGGCAGTCGCGTCGGCGAGGATCACGACCGGCGCCTCCAGGCCCTTTGCGCCGTGCACCGTCATCACGCGCACCTGGTTCGCGGGCATTCCCGGATCGCGCTGGACGTCGACCGTCCCTCGCGAGAACCAGGCGATGAACCGATCGAGCGAGGCGATCTCGTTGCGCTCGAACTCCAGCGCGCTGTTCATCAGCTCGTCGATCGCGTCGCGCGCCGCCATCCCGAGCCGGCTGTACAGGCGACGGCGTCCCTGCATCGACCCGGAAAGGATGGTCTCGAGGAACCGCGACGGCGTTGTGAAATCCGCGATCCGCAGTAGTTCGCTCAGCGCGTCATGCGCTGCGGGGAAGTCAACCGCACGTTGACGGAGCTCTCGCCAAAGCGAAGCCTTCCGTCCGAATGCCAGCTCGCGCAGCTGGTCCTGGTCCCAGCCGATCAGTGGCGACACCAGCAAATTGGCGAGGTTGAGGTCGTCGTTCGGCTGGACCGCGAACTTCATCGCCGCCAGCAAATCCTGGACCACGATCGGCTCGTGCAAGTGGAGGCGATCGACCCCCGCCACCGGCACGCCCGCCGAGAAGAGCCGCGCAACGATCAGCGACGCGAGTTCGCCCCGGCTTCGGACGAGGATCAGGATATCGCCCGGAGTGAGCGCGCGTTTCGTCGACGCGAGATAGGGCACTTCGTCGACCATGCGCCAGATGCGGTCGGCCAGCGCCTCCGCGTAATGACGGTCGCGGAGGTCGACCCAGCGCTCCTCTCCTTCATCGGACTCATCTTCGCTGTCTTCAATTTTGAAGGGCTGCCACAGCTCGACCTGGCCGGGGCGATCCGAATGGTGCGCCAGATGAGGCGGAGGCGGATCACTCAGAGACAGCGCCTCGTAGCCCAAAGCGCCGATTGTGGCGTTGACGACGTCGAGTACCGGCTGCGCAGAGCGGAAGCTCGCGGCGATCGAAAGGTCGCGAAACTCCCGCGCCCGCCGCCGGAAAAGATCGAGCGTGTCGCCGCTGTCCGAAAGCGAATCCGAAAGCCGTTTGAATTCGTCTCGCGCCTCCTGAAAACGCTTCGGATCGGTGCCCTGGAACCCGTAGATCGCCTGCTTCAAGTCGCCGACCATGAAGAGCGTCCGGTGACGTTCCTCGCTCTCACTCGACCCGCTGAAATATTCCTCGACCAGCCGCTTGATGATGTCCCACTGCGCCGCGTTCGTGTCCTGCGCCTCGTCGACGAGCACATGATCGATCTGCCGGTCGAGCTTGTAGCGGATCCAGTCGCCCATCCCGGGCTGGGCCAAGAGCCGTTTCGTCCAGCCGATCAGGTCGTCGAAATCCGCTACGCCCGCGCTGCGTTTGGCCTGCGTGTAAGCTGCAGCGAAGGCCTGCCCGGCGCTTAGCCCCGCGGTAATTTCCGCGGCCAGCCGTGCACCATTCTGAATACGCAGCAACTCACCGACGAGGTTGGCCAGCCGCCCCGCGTGGGACTCATAATGCGGCTCGGCCTTCGTCTGCCCCGCGGAAATGCGCAGCGTCTCCTTGTCGGTGAGCACCACCTTGCGAAGCTTGGTGAGCTCGGCCGCGCGTTCAATCGGCGTTAGAGCCAGCCAATTCTCGATGACCTCGGCATGACCGATGCCTGACTGCGTTCCCCACCGCCGGTTCGCATCCGCGACCGCGCGGAGAAGCTCGCAGTCGAAACCCTCGTCGCCGCATTGATCGGCGATATAATCCTCGACCGAGCCCTGCGGCAGGTCGATCAGCCGTTGGATCGATCGTTCGATCTCCGCGCGTGAGCCAAGCGCAGCCAGCGCCTCATGCCGCCGCGCACAAATCTGCAGGTATTCGATCGCTCCCGCTTCACCGAGGCGCCTGCTCAGCACCTGCACGTCGCGGATCAGCCGGTCGTCGCCCCTTTCCTCGGCGCCCGCCATCAGCTCGGCGAGCGTGCGGCGCACGAGCTCCTGCTCCGCGCGGCCTTCGATGGGCTGGAAGCCCGGCACGATCCCCGCCTCGGCCGGGAATGCCGCGAGGATCGATTGGGCGAAGCTGTGGATCGTCTGGATCTTCAGCCCGCCCGGACAGTCGAGGACCTTGGCGAACAACTGGCGGGCGCGCTCACGTGTCTTCGGATCGTTCGATTCTCCGAGCGCCAGCAAATCGCCCGCAAGCTCGCTGTCCTTCAGCCGAACCCATTTCGCGAGCCGTGCCCCGATGCGGTTGGCCATCTCCGCCGCTGCAGCCTTGGTGAAGGTCAGGCACAGGATCGATTCCGGCCGCGCACCCTGAAGCAGCAAGCGCAATACGCGCGCCGTCAAAACCTGCGTCTTCCCGGTGCCCGCCGACGCAGAAAGCGCAGCGTGGACCTGCGGGTCCGCTGCCCGTGCCTGTTCCCCTTTCAGCTCGGGAAGCAGCTTGAAGCGCGCGCTCATGCGGCTTTCCAACCGTGTTTTGACGCCATAGAGAGCAGGCCATGACTGATGAGAGTGACAAGGCCAGCGAAGAGCGTCGTGCGAAGCTGGTGAAGGCCGGCGTAGCGGTCGGGGTCGGATCGGCGGCAATCGTCGCCGCGCTTCTTTACGCATCCAAGATCAAGAAGAAGCCCAAAGCCTAGCTTCATTTGCGGCCGTACCATTCCTCCAGCCGCATCAGCTGGTCGTAATCGCCGTAGGGCGCGTAGGCCGGATTGAGCTTGGCTGTGAACGGCTCGTTGCCGGTTAGCCATTTCTGGACAGCTTCGGCAAAGTTGCGGCCCGCGTGCTCCAGGAACTCTCCCGGCTCCATGTCCTTGTCGGGAGTCATCAACCGGCCGAATTTGCCGCGATATCGGGCTAGCGACCAATATTCGAAGGCTTCGGGGTCGCCGCTGACCTGGTCGAACCCGCCAGCGCGCCCGATCAGTCCCAGCAGGCCAAGCTGAAGCGCGAAACCTTCCTTGACCGCCTTCTGCGTCGGCGGCGCCCCGGTCTTGTAGTCGATGATCGCAAGGCCGCCGCCGCTCAGCCGGTCGATCCGGTCGGCACGGCCATGCACGGTTACGCCCGAGACAACCGCCTCGCCCTCGACCTCCGCCTTGATCGGGCGCCGCCCGTTCGCGCGGTTCCCACGCTCCTGATCGGCCATCCAGTCGATCGCTTCGAGGAGGCGCGGCGCCCACAGCGCCCGGAGCATCGGGTGGATCGCCTCATCGCGAAGCAATTGCTCGGCACGTGGCCTCAACTTGGCAGGATCGCACTCGTCGTGATCGAGCCATTCCTGCAGCGCCTGGTGCACCGCAATGCCCTTCCAGGCTGCGGTATGATCGGCATCGACGGGTTCAAGCCGCCGCAGGCCAAGGATCGACTGCGCGTAGAAAGCAAAGGGATCCGACATCAGCCGATCGACCGATGTGACCGAAATTCGCTCAGGCCTCTGTTCCGCTGGTGGTGACGGCGCGGGACGATCAACCGGTTTGGGTGCACCCGCATCGTCGAGCACGCCCGTTATTCTCTCGAGCCTGAGGTCTCGCGGCAGTCCGCCGCTCAAGGCGTCGAGCCGCAGCAGGAAACGCGAGGCTACCGTCGGCGACCGGCTGTCACGTTTGGACCGCGTGATCAGGACCTCCGGGGCTCCGAGTGCGCTCGCGAAGTCATGAGCCGCGAGGCCGATCCTGAACTCGAGGCCGGGCAGGCCCAGTGACGCTCGGACCTTGGGCGCAAGCCAGGGATCGGGTCGCGGCAGTGCGGGCCACGCGCCCTCGTTCAAGCCGCCCAGGATCATCAGGTCGGCGCGCTGAAGCCGGGCTTCTAGCAAGCCCCAGATGAAGATCCGCGGATGCCCGCCATAAGGCGGACGGACGCTGCGGCCGTCGAGCAATTGCCGAAGTAAGGGCACCGCGTCATCAGGGGTCAATTCGAGTCTGGCGGCGGCATCCGAAGCCTCAAGTTCCGCAAGCAACTCGGCTGCGGCCCTTCCCGCTGGCCCGCGCCATGAATTGTCGCCCGCGAGCGTTTCGGCAGCTTCGACCAGCAATTGCGCCAGTCGGCCAAGCGTGACCTGGCCTTTGAACAGGGCTTCCACCGGCTCGATCCGCGGGCGGATTCGCCGCCATTCGCGCTCTGCCTCCTTGTCGCGGAACATATTGTCCAGCGCCCCTAGGCCGGCCGGCGGCCGTGGCCCCCTGAGCTTTAGGTCGATCGCGCGAACTGCTTCCAGCCACGCGAGCCGTTCGTCACCTTCGCCGCCGACCAAAGGATGCTTGGCGAGAGCCAGCAAAGCCACCGGTGCGAGCTCTTCAGCGGCTGCGGACGCGATCCCAAGCAGCAACGTACCCGTTGCAGTCTGCGATAGCAGCGTTCCGGCGCTGTCATCCGCCTCGATCCCCCACCGGGCGAGAAGCGCGGAAACCCGCGTCGCGAGCTGGCGATCGGGAGTGACCAGCGCAGCGGTCTTGCCGGGAGTTTCAAGCGCTTCACGAAGGGCAAGCGCAACAGCCTGCGCTTCGGAGGCCGCATCGGATAGCTCGGCAAGACGGATTCCTGAAAGCCGCCGGTCTGCGGGCCTCAAGCTCTCCCATTTGTGAGAATATTCCGGCGCGGTCATCGCATTGGCGACGGCGCGGGCACGAGTCGGCGAGGATGCCGCACGTCCGGAAATCCGCCACGGCTCGACTTCGCCACGGCCGATCCCCATCCGGTCGAGAAGCAGCTTCAGGTGGAATTGCGGATGGGTTTCGTCGCCCCTTCCCTGCTCATCCGGCCCAAGGCGGTCCCACTCCTCATCAGGCAGAAGGTTCGGAAGGCTAAGGCCAGGAAGAACGACCATCCCGTCGGGCATGCGTGCAACGGTTGCGAGAAGTGCCGCGAGTGCGGGCGCGGCGGTCGTCAC
>JADMIO010921727.1_pt1 | contig 115424 bp, 101 predicted proteins | sample 8958161 | NCBI WGS metagenome assembly JADMIO01 (sample SAMN16585339, study PRJNA669376) | soil metagenome | isolation source: Crop rotation soil | place: USA: Cullars Rotation, Alabama | collected 2011 | reverse complement strand
CGCGACAACTTGTCCACGTGGAATTCTAAGCTTAGGATCCCAATGTGCTGGAAAGGAGTATCCCCTTCCCAGTGCCCGATGGAGTGGCCGTAATTGGTGGGTTCGAGATCCTTGGGATGGGTCCGGCCGTCCATGTAGATGATCCTGAAAGAGTGGGGGCCGCCATTATCCATGATGTACATACGTTGGAGATCGGGGATCTCCACAAACTCCGTTCCATAAGGCGTGGCAAATTGTCTTGCGCCGCCGGAGGCCTTGCACCGCGTGTGCGGTTCGAACTGGTCGATCTGGCGCTGGTCGTAAACGGCCTTAGCCCACGGCTGGAAGGGAACTTTGTCCAGCATGCCTTGCGGTAGCGTGGTTACGCCGCCGCTCCAGCGCCCGGCTTCTTGTCCCGGCACGGGACCCAGAATCGGTCTGCCGTCTGCGCGGCGGGGAGTCGGCAGAGACGGAACAGCGGCGCCGCCCCGCCCGCCCCGTTGTGCCTGTTGTCCTTGTTGTGCAGGCTGCGCTCCACCTGCCGGCGCGGCTCCGCGTTGAGCTGCTGGAGCCGCTGCCTGGCCAAAGCCGGCCGTCGTTAGCGCTAGCACACATACGACCGCTGCCATTACTGCGAAAACGTGTTTCGTTGACCGGCTTCGCACGATAGAACCTCCCTTATGAATTGACCGTAACTAACTCTTACGGAGTATTGCCTTCGCTCGAAGCCGCGCCCATTTTCTGGCCCGTCTTGGCCAACGTAACCGTTCTCGCATTCGCTTTGTTGCTGCCGTTTCTGGCAAGCGTTCCAGCTACGATCACTTCGTCACCGAGCTGCATCGTTGTGCGCGTCCAGCCACTGCCCTGAAGCCCGTGCGGGGGGCCCATTTCAAAGCCCCAATTGGTGACCTTGCCGGTCTTCGGATCCTTCACATTGACGTAGAACCAAACATGGGGGTTCGTCCATTCCACCTTCGTTACAAATCCCCTCAGTTCCACGGGCTTTGTGGCGTCAAATTCAGCCGCAAAGGAATGGTGTGCGATTGCCGGTACCACCGACGTCAGCAAACCGAAACCCAGAGCCAAAAAAACGTACAGTGCTTTCTTCATCGGAATTGCTCCTTTTCTGCGAGTTAATTATGGGCGGTTGTCCTGGCACAGATAATAGGGCATTTCCTCCCCAGGAATCCACTCAAACGTCCAACTACTTGTCCACATTTTCGTGTACGCGCCTGGATCGTCAATCGTTACCTCGTACTTCATGGTCTTCATGTCGGTTCGCGTGAACCGCTCGATCAGATGAAGCTGCTCGGTATGCGGAAGTCCGCCGTTGTCGAACCAGAACTTTTCATTGAAACCTTTAACGTCCTCCACCAAGGTATCGCCCGCCCAGAAGGCGGCCGCGCGGCCGTAGTACAAGGGGTTGTCCGCGTCACCCTGAATCTGCCCAACCTGAAAACGGCCATCCGTGTAGATGATCCGCTCGTTGCGGTTTCCGCCGCCCAGAAGGACAAAAATGCGGTGGAACGTCGGATCTTCAACAAGCTGAAATCCATAGATCTGCTCAAACTGCCTGGGGCCGCCAGGCGGTTTACAAGTCAGATACATGGGATCGTCTTTCAAGAAATTCCGCTGGCGCAATTCATAAAGATCCCGCGCCCACTTTTGCATGGGCGCCACCTTGTCCACGTCCGCAATGTTCTTCAGAAGGCCATAAGCGTCCATTTCAACGGTCGCGCCATCCTGCAACAAAGAAGTGCGGCTCGGATTTCCCCAATATCCCGTCTGGCCCGGAGGAGGACCAAGCCTGGGCTGCCCGTTCGGCCATCGTGGCACCGGTCCTGAGGCTACAGCTCTCGGGGGAACGGTTCCGTTGGTTCCCACATAGACATTCTTTCCGGCACTGGTGACAACCGATCTGCCCGATATCTGGTTGCTTCCATCCCTGGCGGCAAAACCCTGAACCGTAATCGTTTCACCCAGCGGCAAAGATGTCTTGTTCCACCCATTTTTTGCCAGGATGATCGTGCTTTCCAATTCCACTGCCCACACGACCAAACGGCCGTTGGCGCCCGGCACTTTCATCACGACATGCACATATGGATTGGCCCAATCGATCTGGGTAACCGTTCCCTTAAGGGTAAGCGGCTTGGTCAGATCGAACTTTGCAGCGACAGTGTGTTGCGCAGAGACGGACGTCAATATCAGTAACATGGCAATACAAACGGTTAATAAACCGATGGCAGTACGCCTCATCAGTGTTTTCCTCCTGAACGTGCTCCGCGGATCATACTCTTGTAGGCGATTAATTCCAAACGGACGGTGAAAAGTTTTTGAGAAAACGAACTGCGAATTCCCACTCTGTGAGGCGACGGAGAGGCAATCGTCAGGAGAGCCCGCGGAGCAGGCTCTCCTGATTTCGAAGCGTCAGGCGAATGGCGCGAGAATGCTGTTGAACGTGGGACTGGGACGCATGGCACTGGAAGCAAGCTCAGGGTTGGGGAAGTAATATCCCCCGATATCCATGGGCTTGCCCTGTACGGCGTTCAGCTCTTCGAGAATTTTTGCTTCGTTCTCCGCCAGTTGCTTGGCGAGGGGCGCGAAACGCGCTTTCAGTTCGGGTTCTTCGTTCTGTTTGGCCAGCGCTTCGGCCCAATACATGGCGATATAGAATTGGCTGCCACGATTGTCGAGTTCTCTGACCTTGCGTGAAGGCGACTTGCGGTTATCGAGGAGTTTCGCGGTTGCCTCGTCCAACGCCCGGCCCATCACCTTGGCTCGCGGATTTCCAGTGGTTTCGCCCAACTGCTCGAGCGAAACGGCCAGTGCCAGGAATTCCCCGAGCGAATCCCACCTCAGGTGGTTCTCCTTGTTGAACTGCTGGACGTGCTTTGGGGCGGACCCGCCCGCGCCGGTTTCGAACATCGCGCCGCCGTTCAACATCGGAACGACGGAAAGAGTTTTTGCGCTGGTTCCCAGTTCGAGGATGGGGAACAGGTCGGTGAGGTAGTCGCGCAGGACGTTGCCGGTCACTGTGATGGTGTCCTGACCATCCTTGAGGCGCTTCAGTGTAACTTTGGTGGCCTCCACTGGAGGCATGATGTCAATCTCGAGCCCGCTGGTGTCGTGTTTGGGAAGGTACTGTTTGACCTTCTTGATTAACTCCGCATCGTGACCACGTTTGGGATTGAGCCAGAAGATCGCCGGTGCATGCGTGGCGCGGGCGCGGCTGACCGCGAGCTTGACCCAGTCCTGAATCGCAGCGTCCGTGGTTTGGCACATGCGCCAGATGTCGCCGGCCTCAACCTTATGTTCGATGAGCGTAGCGCCCGAATCGTCCACGACGCGGACGACGCCTGCAGCCGGCACTTCGAAAGTCTTGTCGTGCGATCCATATTCTTCGGCCGCCTGCGCCATCAGGCCGACGTTGGGCGCTGTGCCCATCGTCGCGGGGTTGAAAGCTCCGTTTTCTTTGCAGAAGGCGATCGTCTCCTGATACACGCCGGCATAGCTGTTGTCGGGAATTACGGCCTTGGCGTCTTCCTCCTTGCCTTCCTTGTTCCACATCTTGCCGGAGGCGCGGATCATCGCAGGCATCGACGCATCCACGATGATGTCGCTCGGCACATGGAGATTCGTAATGCCTTTGTCGGAGTCCACCATGGCGAGTCCTGGCCGCTTTTCGTAAGCTGCCTGGATGTCTGCCTCAATCTCTTTGCGCTTGGCTTCGGGCAACGTCCGAATCGCGCTCAGAAGAGCGGCGAACCCGTCATTCACGTTGACTCCCAGTTCATTGAACGTCGCGCCGTGTTTCGCGAAGACGTCCTTGAAGAACACTTTTACGGCATGACCGAACATGATGGGATCGGAGACCTTCATCATGGTTGCCTTCAGGTGCAGCGAAAACAGCACGCCCTGGCGTTTGGCGTCTTCAATCTCTTGTTCAAAGAATGCAGTCAGGGCGCGCACGCTCATCACGCTTGCATCTATGACTTCTCCAGCACCGACAGGAGTCTTTTGCTTGAGGACGGTCACCTTGCCGTCGGCGCCCGCAAGCTCGATTCGAACGTTCCCGGCCTTGGAGACGGTTACAGCCTTCTCGTTGGAGAAGAAGTCGCCGCCGTCCATGTGCGAGACGTGCGTCTTGGAGTCCTTCGACCATGCGCCCATGGAGTGCGGATTCTTCTTGGCGTACTGTTTCACGGAGTTGGGTGCGCGGCGGTCGGAGTTGCCTTGCCGCAGGACGGGATTGACGGCGCTTCCCTTGACGGTATCGTAACGGGCTTTGATGTCCTTTTCCTTGTCATTCGCCGGTTCGTCCGGGTAATTGGGAAGCGCATAGCCTTTGGCCTGCAGTTCGGCGATGGCGGCCTTCAACTGAGGAATCGAAGCGCTGATGTTCGGCAACTTGATGATGTTTGCCTCAGGCGTCAACGCCAATTCGCCCAATTCGGCCAGTGCGTCCGGAATGCGCTGCGCCTCGGTCAGCCACTCGGGGAACGTGGCGACAATGCGGCCTGCCAGCGAAATGTCACGGGTCTCGACCGCGACGTTACAGGCCCCTGCGAAGGTCTGAATGATAGGAAGGAAGGAATAAGTCGCCAGTGCCGGCGCCTCGTCCGTGTGCGTATAAATGATCTTCGGTTTCGCGTTCGTCATCTCTCATCCTTTGTGGTTGTTGATCGTCATTGCCGCCGAAATAAACTACCTAGTATATCTACACAACTGGCGGCCGGTCAGCGCCGATTTTGTTTTTTTAGCTGAGAAATCGAGGACGGGGAGTTGATAAGAAGAAGGGAAAGTCCCCTCCCGGACAAGTGCCGGGAGGGGACTTTTCTATTCCCAGCGGCCGATCGTCTTGCCGTCTGCGAACTTTGCGCCCACAAATCCACCGGCAGGCGAGCCATTCGCCATGGGATTCAGGCGGAAGGTTACTTTGGCGCCCGGCGGGAATGTCGAAGGACGATAGCCCTGCCGGCCGAGTGCATTCGGCGCTCCCCATTCGAGGCTCCACTCCACTTTCTTGCCTTTGGGGTCGTCAACCATCACCTGAATCCAGGAATGGGGATTCTTGAACTGGAATTCCTTGATCGTACCGGTGATTTCAACCACTTTATTGCTGTCAAAGCCCGCCCCGGAGTGATGCGCAACGGCGGGTTGAACGGACAGGAACAGGCCTGCAAGGAGCAAACCTGCTAATACGAACGCGTAAGCCGACCTCATAACGAATACCTCCTGAAAGAATGCGCTCTAGTCTGGATTGAGCGGCTTGCCATCCGGACCCAATACCAATGTTTTTCCCGTTGTTACATCGACGGGATTGCGGTTGTTTTCCGCGCACCCGTAATCATAAAGACGGGTTCCCGCGGGTTGTTTCCGGAACTGTTTGGTGACGACCCAGGGTTTGGTCAACGCCTTTGGGTCCTCAATAGTCATCTGAACCTCGAGATTGTTCGCATCGGTCTTGCGAATGCGCGTGGTCGCGTGCGACTTATCGCTCAGGACCAGACCGGTTCTGTCGAGGATCACGTCACCGTCCCGCGAACCCTTCAAACCGATCGTCGTGAATACCAGGGTGTCGCCCTCCCAGTGACCCACCGAGTCTCCGGTGTAGGTTTCCCACTGATCTTCCAGATGCTTCCTGCCATCGGTGTAGATGCGCATGACGTTGGGGCCGTTTTCCGCCAGAATCCAGGTCTGTTCGGGGCGAACGACAAATTCATAAGGATCCGGCAGGTTGAACTGACGCGGAAATCCGGCAGGGACCCCGCAGTTGGTAATGGTGTCGGGAAGCAGAGTTTTGTCCCGCAACGCGACGTTTTTCGAATAGATGCCTTCCCATTCCGCGTTGTAGGGAGGATGTTCCCGCACGCCCGGCGTGGTTGATCCGCCCTCTCCAGTCTGCGACGCGCGGTCGAAAATCGTCCCGCCCTGCATCGCCCACACGCCGCTCCAGTCGGGAAGCTTGTCATAGGGGAGAACCGTGGTCGTCTGCGCGGCCTGCCCAAAATTCAGGCCAGGCAACAGCATGAAGCCGACAACGAGTCCGATCAGCATCGCTCCTATTTTTCTATCCATAGGATTTGATTCTCCGCGCACGGCCATCCTGTTTGGACAGCCTTGCCTTGTGAAATTATTGAGCAACGCTATCTTATATTACCTTCACGTATTCAAGTAAAGTGCAATACACCTGCCTGCAACCGCCTCCGTCCAGGTTCGAAGGACGTTGAATTGGGGCTCATGAATAAAATTGACTCCCCTTTGCTGCGGGACATATAAAGAACCACATTCGAACCGCGCAAAAGCCAGGAGAGTCAATCATGAAGTCGACAAGACTGTGGGTATCCGCTTTCACGATGGTGTTGACGGCAATCGCAATCGCGAACCCGGTTGCGGCGAGTGCAGCTGTGCCGTGTGAAAGTCTCTCATCGCTCAAATTACAGGATGCCTCCATCACCCTGGCTCAGACTGTAGCGCCGGGAGCATTCGCTCTTCCGGGGGCTCGCGGCCGGCAGAATCCCCCGATCCAGGATTTGCCGGGTTTTTGCCGGGTTGCCGCAACACTCACGCCGACATCGGACTCCGATATCAAAATCGAAGTGTGGCTGCCCACCTCGAATTGGAATGGCAAGTTCCAGGCGGTCGGTAACGGCGGTTGGGCGGGAACCATCAGTTACGGCGCGATGATCGATGCCCTCCGCAGAGGATATGCTGCAAGTTCCACCGATACGGGACACACCGGCGGGAGCGGCAGTTTTACGTTGGGGCACCCTGAGAAGCTGATCGACTTTGGCTATCGCGCGGTGCATGAAATGACCGTCAAGGCGAAGGTGATCATCGATAGCTACTACGGCAGGGGCCCGCAGTACTCCTATTGGAATGGCTGTTCGACCGGAGGCCGCCAGGGACTCAAGGAGGCGCAGCGCTTTCCCGACGACTACGACGGCATCATCGCCGGTGCTGCGGCGAACCCCCGCACGCGTTTGTCTGCATGGGAACTGTGGGTTGGGCAAGCCACGCTGAAAGATCCGGCCACCCACATTCCGACAACGATGTACCCCATGATTCATCAGGCAGTGCTGGGCGCCTGTGACGCGAATGACGGCCTCAAAGACGGGCTCATCAGTAATCCCCCGCAATGCCGGTTCGATCCAGCTGTGCTCGCATGTAAGAGCGAGGACGGCGGCAATTGCCTTAGTCCGCTACAGGTGCAGGCCGCGAAGAGAATCATGAGTTCACCTAAAGACGCCCGCGGGAATGAGATTTATCCTGGGCTCGAGCCCGGTACCGAACTCGGATGGACAGTCCTGGCAGGCGGGCCGCAACCTTTCCTCACTGCGGCCGATCAGTTCAAGTATGTCGTGTTCAAAGATCCCAACTGGGACTGGCGCACACTGCAAATTGAAACCGATGTGGCTCTCGCCGACAAAATCGATAACGACACCATCAATGCAAAACCCGAGTTGAAGGCTTTCGTCGAAAGCGGCGGCAAGCTTTTGATGTACCACGGCTGGAGCGATCCCAATGTAGCGCCGAGAGCCAGCGTGAACTACTACAATGCCGTCGTCGAATCGATGGGCGGAGCGAAAAAGAACTCTGATTGGATACGGCTGTTCATGGAACCAGGCGTCGGACATTGCGGAGGCGGCGAGGGCCCCAATACGTTCGATGCCATCGGGACGCTGGAGCAATGGGTGGAGCAGAAGAAAGCTCCAGATCAGATTCTCGCCTCTCACCTGACAGGCGGCAAGATCGACCGCACCCGGCCGCTCTGCGCCTATCCGCTGATTGCGCGGTACAAGGGAACCGGCAGCATCGATGAGGCTGCCAACTTCGAGTGCAAGTAGCGGACAGCCCACGAGAGAGAGGCCCCTCCTAACTTCAGGAGGGGCCTTCACAGGTCCTCCTCATTAGACCGAATTCTGAGCAACAAAAAGTGCCGTCCGCAATCCCCGAATCTCCTTCGTCGTGTATGATGATTTCGGGTCCCGCAATCAATGAGGAGTGGTCATGACAGCAACCTTTATTAACGGTACACGCATCGCTGAAGGCATCAAGCGTGAGGTCGCTGCGGAAGTTGAGGAACTGAGAAAACGCGACGTGCAGCCGGGTCTTGCGGTGATTCTCGTCGGAGACGATCCTGCATCTGCATCATACGTGAACATGAAGGTCCGCACCTGCGAACAACTCGGAATAATCAGCCGCAAAATTGTCCTGCCGGAGTCGATCTCAACGTCGCAGATTATCGAACAGATCCGAATCTTAAATTCTGACGACGGGATCGATGGAATTCTGGTTCAACTGCCGCTCCCGAAGCACGTTTCCAAACACGCTGTACTGGAAAGCGTGGATCCCGCCAAAGATGTTGACGGCCTCCACTCGAGCAATCTGGGAGCGCTGCTGCTCGGCCACCAGAATGCGATGGTCGCCTGTACGCCTTCCGGCGTCATGGAACTTCTGCGCCGTTCGGGCGTTCAGTTTGAGGGAGCTCGCGCCGCGGTCATCGGATGGAGCGACGATGTCGGCAAGCCCCAGGCCGTTTTGCTGACTCACGCGAATGCGACGGTCACCTGCTGTCACCACCTGACTCGAAATCTGGCGGAAATCACTCGCCAGGCGGATATCGTTGTGGCCGCCATCGGCCAGACTGCGATGGTGACGAGCGATTTCATCAAGCCTGGCGCGGTCATTGTCGATGTCGGGACCAACAAAGTATCGGATCCGGCCGTAGTGCAAAGACTGTTTGGCGACGACGAGACGCGTTGGAAAGATTTTGAGAAGCGCGGCTACATCTGGGTTGGCGATGTGCACGAGCGATCCGTGCGGGAGGTTGCATCCATGCTGACGCCGGTGCCCGGCGGCGTCGGCCCCATGACGATTGCGCAGCTGATGAAAAATACCATCAGGGCCGCGAGCCTGCGGCGAGGGATCCCAAGTTACGCGTTGGATTGACTCAGTGCGGTCCGGAAAGGGGCCGCGACACAATGGAAGTAGCCGGCTCAATCAGCGATGTCCTGAAGCAAAAAGGCTCTGAGGACGTGTGGTGGGTAGAACCCAACGCGACAGTATTCGACGCCATAAAAATGATGTCCGAGCGGCATGTGGGCGCGTTGCTGGTGATGTCGGACGGCAAGCTGGCCGGTCTTATTTCCGAACGTGACTACGCCCGCCGCGTCGATCTCGAAGGGAAATCTTCCGAGCGAACCCAGGTGATGGAAATCATGACGAGTCCTGTCGTGTTTGTGGCGCCCGATCGCTCCGTGGGCGAGTGCATGAGAATCATGACGGACAGCCGGATCCGTCATCTTCCGATAGTCGAAAACGATCGGGTCCTCGGCGTCGTTTCCATCGGCGACCTGGTGAAATGGGTGATTTCACAACAAGCCGACACCATCCGGCACCTGACCAGCTATATCACCGGAGCGCCCCCGGACTGAGGGCGCCCCGAAGATTGCTTACTCCAGATCCGATGGCGTGACCTTCTGAATGTATTCACGGTAAGAGGTGTAGCCGACTTCGCGCATCCGCTTGTCCACGCGCGCCAGGATGGCGTTGACCTTTTCGGGAGGGAGCGGTTGCTTGCCCCGGAGATACTCCTTCACCTTCTCCGCCTGTTCTTCTCCGCGGGCCTGGCTGGCATCCGAAACGCCAGAAATATCCCGGTCTCCATTGCCGACGCCGAGATAGTTTTCAAGGACCATCTTCGAAACCGACGCCGCGTGTTTGCGCGACAGATCGATGTTTCCCTGGCCGGTCACCACATTGCCGAGACCGAAAACTCCTTCCACCTTGGCATATTCCCCTGTGTCCCAGTCCTTCCACGTGTAGTACTCGCCCTTCATGTCAACTCCCGGGATCGGCTCGGGAATGCTGCCGACGGACGAAATGACCAGAGAAGCGCGAACGTCAACCTCGGATCCGGGAATGGACGAGACCTTGCCGCCTTCGACCTTCGTTCTCAGGAACCGGATACCGACCAGACGATCGCCCTCGACGATCGGCGCTTCCGGCAGATGACGGTCCTTGAAGACGACTCGATACTTCTCAATCACCCTGCCGAGAATCTTCTTTCGGACGTTCTGAGTTTTTTCCAGCTGTTCCGGAGTTGCATTGTCAGGCGCCTGCGCCAGCGGCATGTCGATGTCGCGGCGACGGTAGTAGAGCACCACGTCCTGAACGCCGAGATCGTCGGGATTGATCTGATGATCCTTACAAACCGCCGGAATTCCCTTGTGCTCGAGTTCGAGCATCGTGACGTGAATTCCTCTCTCGCGTAAGGCGGCCTCGTAGAGTTCCACCTGAACGGCTTTCACCACGTCGATCGATGCCAACCCGCCACCGATAACAATCGTGTCGCGGGGAATTTCGTAACGGGGTCCGGAATAATCTTTCTCATTCTTGTGATTGAACCAATAGATGAAGGGATTCTGATAGATCAGACCCTTGTCCAGATACTTATCGATGGAGTCGGGGAGCGGGCGATCCTTCCAGGCGCCGTTGGCCAATATGACCGCGCTGAATCCCCAGTCATCGATCAACTCCTTGAAGTCCACATCTTTCCCTAAACGCGTGTTGGGCAGAAAAAAGACGCCGGGCTTGTCCAGGCGGGTGTTGATGCGCTCGTACTCCATCAAACGCTGTTTAGTGTGCCACCGCGGCAGTCCATCCTCGATCTTCCCGTAGGGCCGGACATTTTGCTCGATGACGACAACGTTGACGCCCGCATCGGCCAGAACCTGGACCGCCGTCGAACCGGCAACGGCGCCGCCAATCATTGCAACCACGTGTTTAGGTTCATTGACAACCATTGTGCTCACAAATACCCATCCTTTATCGCTGCTGTGTAGTCGTTTCCTTTGTAAAATCCTGCCGAAAAAAAGTCACGAAATACCGGGCGATCCCGTTACTTGAGGCTCTTTTCGAGTCGATCGAGCATCCTCATTGCCGGCAGAACCTGCGCGACGCTGGCGTTGGGTTCGCGGCCTTCCTCGATTGCAGAAATGAATTCGCGATCCTGCAGCTCGATGCCGTCCATCGACACATCCACTTTCGAGACATCGACCGGCTTGTCCTTGCCGTCGATCAACTCGTCGTAGCGCGCAATGTAGGTGCCGTTGTCGCAAATGTACCGAAAGAACGTGCCCAGCGGTCCTTCATTGTTGAAGGACAACGCCAGCGTACAGATCGGACCCGACGGCACTTTCATCTGGATGCTCATATCCATCGCGATTCCAAGTTCAGGATGGATGGGGCCCTGGAGTACGCGGCCTTCAGACGCCGTCTCTCCGGTTTGATATTGGAACAGATCGACCGTGTGACAGGCGTGATGCCACAGAAGATGGTCCGTCCAGCTTCTCATCTTGCCTTCGGCATTCATATTGGTGCGGCGGAAGAAGAATGTCTGCACGACCAGGTGCAGGACCTTCAGCTCGCCTGCCTTGATTCTTTTGTGAATCCACTGGTGGCTTGGATTAAAGCGCCTCGTGTGTCCGCCCATCGCGATCTTGCCGGTCTCTTTCTGGACAGCGAGAATGTGCTCCGCGTCGGCCAGCGTGTCTGAAATCGGAATCTCGATGTGAACGTGTTTACCTGCCCTCATCACCTTTTCTGCCTGGGCCGCATGCACTTGTGTGGGTGAGTTCAGAATTGCGGCGTCGAGCCCGGGTTGGGCCAATGCTTCGTCGAGATCCGTGGTCCAAAGGGGTATTCCGTACTGTTTCGCCACCTCTTCGGTGGTCGATGGAGTCCGGCCCACAATGCTGACGACCTCAGTCCCTTTAATGCGCTTCAACGCGTCGAGATGCTTCTTTGCGAAGGCGCCATTCCCAACCATGCAAATTTTCATTCGTTTCCTCCATACGATGTTTGATAGCGGATAGCGATCTTAAGCCTCTATATGACCTTGGAATGGTATCGGTACCACGAATCGTCGTCCATTCATTTCTGGTTGGCGCGCGGTTTGCAAACGGGCCGGTATGTCTGGCGGGAACGACCTGATTTTCAGGATTGTCCAATCTGCGCGCCTGGTCCACGGAAGTCTCGGCCCCGGATTCCTGGAAATAGTGTATGTCCGGGCATTGCTGGGGGAACTGAGGTCCCGCGGTTTCAGGGTCGAGCGGGAGAAACTCGTTAAGATTCGATATGGCTTGCAGGTTGTGGGACGGCATCGGCTCGACCTGGTTGTGGAAAACTCCGTAGTCGTTGAATTGAAAGCGGGCCGCGGCATTGCCGTCATTCATAAGGCACAAGTCCGCTCTTACCTGCATGCGACGAAATTCCCGTTTGGATTGATCTTGAATTTCGGAATGCCGGAACTCGAATGGGAGTCGATCTCATCCGAAGAGACGCAGAGATAGAAGTCCGGCGAGACCGGCGAATTCCAAAGCGGCTGTGTCACGCAATTGCCGGACTTTTCGAATGCCAGGATGCCATCATCGGCCGTTTCCGGGGGGAGGATTATAATGAGGGCCATGAATCCTCGAAGCGCGGAATACATTGAGGCGGCAAGCCATTTGCCTGCCGAAGCAATCCTGCTCTACGGCGGAGTGACCTGGGAGGAATACGAAGCGGTCTTGCAAGATCTTGAAAGCCGTCCGGGGCTGCGCGTCAGCTATGACGAAGGAAGGCTCGAGATTGTGAGTCCGTCAGACCGGCACGAGTACTTGAAGGAAGTCATCACGCTGCTGGCTCGCGCGTTTGCCGAGGCCGCCGAGATCCCACTCGAGGACTATGGATCGACGACCTGGAAGCGCCAAAAGATTCGGAAAGGTGCGGAACCGGACGCATGTTTTTATGTGGCAAATGCCGATCGGGTTATTGGAAAGCCGAAGATCGACCTGGAAAGAGATCCGGCGCCGGATGTCGTCGTCGAGGTTGAAATCACTCGAGGAGCCTTGAACAAGTTTTCTATTTATGCCGCCCTCGGCGTACCGGAAATCTGGCGATACGATGGAAAAAGCCTGCATATTTACGAGCTTGCTTCTGATGGACGCTACACCCCGGCCGCGAGTAGCTGCTCCCTTCCCGGATTGATGAATTCGATACTGACCGAGTTCATTGAATTCGGCAAAAGCCACGGCCAGACCGAAATGCTCAAAGCTTTCCGCCGGGTGCTCCAGGCGCGCAAACCGTAGCCCGAAAAAGGGAAGTCCTGTATCGTGACGGATACCGGGAGCAGAACTATGAATCCAAAACGCGGTTTGTGGCTGTCCCTGCTTTTCGGCCTCTTTCCAGTTGGGCTCTGGGCACAGCATCGGTTGGAACCCACACCGAAGACCGTCGTGTGGGGATATTACGATGCGGCTTCGCCTCCTGTGCTGCGAATCAGGTCCGGAGAAAGCGTCGAGATCCACACGCTTCTTGTCGCGAGCCCGCAAACGCTCGAGGCAGCAGGCGTTCCGCCCGATCAGATTGAGCAGCAGCTCAGGGATATCTATCGCGAACTCAAGAGCGAAGGCCCCCACATTCTTACCGGCCCCATCTACGTCGAGGAAGCTCAACCGGGCGACGTGCTCGAAGTCCGCATCCGGTCCGTCAGACCGGCCATTCCTTATGCCATTAATTTTTTTGGAGGCCGCGGAGGCTTTCTGCCGGAGGATTTTCCAACCTCAAAACAGAAGATCGTCCCCCTCGATGAAAAACGCGGCGTCGCCAGATTCTCCGAAGACATTTCGATCCCGCTGCGTCCTTTCTTCGGGAGCATGGGAGTGGCGCCCCCTGCGGGAACCCACTTCGGCAGCGGTCCGCCGTCGATTCATGCAGGGAACCTCGACAACAAGGAACTCGTTGCAGGGTCGGTCCTGTTCATTCCGATCCATGTCGCGGGAGCTTTGTTTCAGGCCGGTGACGGCCACGCTGCGCAGGGAGACGGCGAGGTGGACATTACCGCACTGGAAACATCGCTCGTCGGAACGCTGGAATTTGTCGTTCGCAAGGATATGCATCTCCAATTGCCCAGAGCAGAGACGCCGACGGCATATATCACGATGGGATTCGATAGGGACCTGACCGCCGCCGCCAAGATCGCAGTGCGCGAGATGATCGACTTTCTCTCCACCGAGAAGAAGCTTTCGCGCGATGAGGCCTACATGCTCGCAAGCGTGGCGGTCGATCTGAGAATTACTCAGGTAGTGGACGGAAACGTGGGAGTTCACGCGGTGCTTCCCAAATCCTTGTTCCTGAACAAATGACGCCGCGCTACAACCTTGTCGGTTCCGGTTCCTCTGGAGATGGATCCCTGAGAGGTTCGGGGTCGCGCGGCAGTGGGTCCTTAATTGGCGGAACAGGCTCTCCGCGCTTCGCCGGTGGAGGCTCCTTGACGGGCGGTGGAATGCCGGGCGTCTCCGGAGGTTTGCCGGGTGGGGATGGCTCTCTGGTGTTTTGCACGGTGTCGAATTCCCTGATCGCCGGTTTCATTAGATCTTATGAACTCCAATCAATTCTCCAGAGCGTAGCATGAACAGTGAATCACGAAACGCGCGTGAAGTGTGGGGCTCCGCGCCGGCGGGTGCGGTGTCATGAGGTCTTCAGTGATCGCCGCGCTCTCTGTCGCATATCGCGATATTCGGCAGCACAAGTGGCTGGCCGCGCGCGCAGTGCTCACAGGTGCGGCTGGTCTATTCCTGCTCTGGAGTCTTCTGGCGTTGCGGCTGGCGAACCTGGACGACTGGCTCTATTTGACCGGGCTCGCCGATATACGCCATTTCTGGCGGAACGGCAGGGCAGTCTTTTCTCACTTTCTGATTGGCGGCGCGCTCAACTTCACGGTGGGTTGGGTGGTTGGGGTATTGCACCGGCAGCATCGAACATCCATGGTACTCGTTTTCTTTGTGTCGCTATTGCTGCTCCTGGACCTTCCGCGAGTGATTCCCGCCGCCATCGAGGCTGCTCACCGTGCGGAAACCTTTTCATCATTCGTGGGCATTGCCCTGATGGATTTCCTGTTTCTTAGAGTGCCGATTCTGGCCGGCGGTATCTGGTGCGTTCGCCCCCGCCCGAGCTCCCGGCTGGAAATGAACCGCGCCACCCTATAACCTGTGGAGGAAAGACGCTATGAAACCAACCACCGGTAAAGCCTCCAGTACTGCGGCTGAATTCCTCGATGCCTCCCGTGGATTCCTCCGTAACGATTTTCTGCCCCGCATGAAGCAGTGCATTAGTGTGCTCAAGGAAGAAGATATCTGGTGGCGCCCGAACGAAGCCTCAAACAGCATCGGCAATCTCATGCTGCACCTGGAAGGGAATATGCGTCAGTGGATCCTTGAAGGACTCGGAGGCATTCCGTCCCGTCGTGACAGGGATTCGGAATTTTCGGAGCGCAGTCCGATTCCGAAGGCCGCGTTACTCGCCCGGCTGGAGCAGACTGTGACGGAGGTTGACGGAATTCTTGAGACCTTCGATGGCGGCCAGTTGCTGGCGCAACGCCGCATTCAGGTTTACGACGTGTCGTCGCTTCAGGCGATCTACCACGTCGTGGAACACTTCAGCTATCACCTCGGACAGGTTCTATACATCTGCAAGCTGCGCACCGGCCGCGACATGGAGTTTTATCGGGAGCTCGAAAACAAATAGTCCTGTGGACGTCTGATAGCCGAACTCTCAGGCGGCGTGTCCGGCGGAAGCGCGCCCGGGTGTTTTGGAGAGTTCGTAGAGCTTTGCCTGGAGGAAAATTTCAAAGTAGGCGCTGTCCAGTTTTCCGTTTCTTGCATCTGCGGCAATGATGTCGAGGGCCCGGTCAATCGGCATTGCCGGTTTGTAGGGTCTGTCGTTGGCAGTCAGGGCATCGAAGACGTCGCAAATGGTCAGCATCCGTGTTTGGGGCGGAATGGATTCTCCGCTGAGTTGCTTGGGATAACCGGACCCATCGAGTTTCTCGTGATGGCCGTAAGCGATATCCGCGACCTGCTCGAGACCTCTGCTCCAGGGAATCATTTTCAGGATGTGAAACGTCTTGCTGACGTGGTCTTCGATTTCGAGGCGTTCAGACTCGGAAAGCGAACCCACCGAAATTGAGAGCTTGCGGCTTTCCTCTTCGGTCAGGGCCGACAGGATTTCACCTGTGTCCAGCGGGACTCTCAAAGAGTGAAGGTCTTTGACCAGGTCATGGGTAGAGCAGCTCAATATCGATGGTTCATTGGCTTCGGTCACTTGTTTCCACGCGTCATCGAGCCGGATGATGGAGTCCTGATAATGTCCCTTTCCGGTTTCTTCAAGAAATACCATTTGCGCGCGCATGAGCTTAAAACGCATGGAGATGATTTCCATCTCGTGCGGAAGGAGCTTCTTTTGTTTCTGCAGGACCTGCTCTTTGACGCCGACCTTGCCCACATCGTGAAGCATCGCGGCATAACGTAACTCACGGACCTGAGCCGGCGTAAACAGGACGTCCTTCAGGGGACCTGAATGAGTCCGGCCAACCGCTTCGGCGAGTCCGGTCGTGTAGTTGGATACGCGCATACTGTGCCCGGAGGTGATCGGGTCGCGGGCTTCGATTGCCGTAACGCAGGCGTTCACAAAACCTTCGATCAGACGTTCCTGTTCGACGAGCAACAAGCTGTTTTCGATGGCAAGCGCCGCCTGGCCTGCAAAAATCGAAAAGAGGCGTTCGTCATTTTCTCCAAAATCGGGAAGCGGCGAGTGGTCCTGCGGGCAAAACGGCGTGCCGTCCTGCGGAAGCTTGTTCAGGAGCTGCACGACGCCGATGAGATCCCCGCGTGGCGTGAGGAGCGGGCCTGAGAATATGTTCCGGGTGACATAGTTCAACAGCTGATTCACGATGGGGGACGCCTTGCCGTCTCCCGAGGTGAGGTTCAGGAGCATGGACTTCTTGTGCAAAGCGGTTTTCCCGACGATGCTCGATTCGTCGATGGCGAATTGAAGATTGCGCAGGTGTTCGGGAACGCCTCGCAGGTTGATGCTTCGCGTGATCATGGCCTCAAAGGTGAGGACGTTTGCGCCTTCCGAGTTTTTTCGAACCGTGAAGACGGAGCCCGCGTCGCACTGCACAAGGTCCAGAAACGAGTTCAGCGTGGTGTCCAGAATTTTGTGCAGGTTATCGATGGTTTCGTCGCCCATGTCTATACGTGTATCGGCAGGGTTCCGCGGAATAATGAGGAAAATTTTGCGACAATTTGGACGCTGTAAGTTATTGCCATGTCAATCGTTAGCGTCCTGAGCCGCCGGGGGTTTCGACATCGTCGGTGCTGAAGGTCTGCGCCAGCGCGGCTGTCAGTTTTTCGACATTGCGGCGCGCAAACAAGGAGCGGCAAATTGTGAGACTTTCCTCGTAGTAGGAGCGCGCCAAGTCCTTCTGACCGAAGCTGGCTGCAACGTCCCCGAGGGACTGCAGCGCTTCCGCGCCTCCGAGCTTCTCGCCAAGCTGGCGAAATCTTTGGAGGGCGTCCTCCAGCAGCCGGCGCGCCAGCGGCAGATCTCCGCGGCGCCAGGCAACGCGGCCCAGTTCCGCAATGTAGGCGGCTTCACTCAGATGATCGCCAAGGTCCTTGGAAATCTGCAGCGCTTCCTGAAGTTGCGATTCGGCCGCGGCATAATCGCCAAGGTTGTGCATGATTGTCCCAAGATTGTTCAGCACTGCGCCGATTGCGCCCCGCTGTTCGCCGAGCGACCGGAACAATTCCAGCGACTCGCTGAACAGGGGAAGCGCGCCGGTGAAATCTTCTCGATAAAAATGCACCAGCCCCAGGTTGTTCAGCGCCGCCGCTATGCCTCTCTTGTCGTTTAAACCGCGGCGAAGCTCGAGGCTCTGCAGATAGGATGATTCGGCCGATGCATAGTCGCCAAGCTGGCAGGCAAGGTGGCCGCATGCGTTCAATGCCTGGGCGCGATCTGCCGGATTCGTTTCGGAGGATTCCAGCGCTCGTTTCAGCCGCGTCAGGCCTTCCTGCCAGTGCCCGCGCACCATCCAGAAGCGAGCCAGGCAGCACGACATGCGCAGAAGCTTTTGTTCATCCTCGGGATTACCTGTGTTTCCGGTGAGGGCGGCGCGGATATTGTCGTGATCGCGCGCCAGCCGGTCATACCATCGGCCTTGATCGGCTCCACCGAATTCGGCCGCGGCCTGTTCTGCGAGCTTGAGAAAGAATTCCATATGCCGGCGGCGTATGGCTTCGCTTTCGCCCGACTGCTGAAGCTTTTCTGCGGCATATTCCTGGATAGTCTCGAGCAGGCGATAACGGTAGTTGCCTTCTTCGTCGTCGGCGATCACCAGGGATTTGTCCACCAGCCGGCAGAGACAGTCCAATACTTCAAGGGGCGGAAGATCCGCGCCGCATACGGACTGCGCAGTCTCGAGTGTAAAGCCTCCGATGAAGGCGGAAAGGCGTCGAAACAGCAGGCCTTCCAATCCGCCGAGAAGCTGGTAGCTCCAGTCGATTGTCGCTCTCAAGGTTTGGTGACGGGGCAGTGCAGTCCGGCTTCCGCCGGTCAGCAACTGGAACCGGTCGTCGAGACGAAGGGCGATCTCCTCCGGACTCAGGATGCGAATGCGCGCCGTGGCGAGCTCAATGGCGAGCGGAATACCGTCGAGGCGCCGGCAGATGGCGACAACCGACGCGACATTGGCGGAATTCAAGGTGAAGCTGGGATCGACTCCCGACGCACGATCGACAAAGAGGCGGACCGCCGAGTATTGCGCTACTTCATTCGGGTCGTATGTTTGTGTGACAGGCGGCAGCGCCAGAGAAGGTACGCGCCAGGTTTTTTCTCCTGGAATATTGAGGCCTTCCCGGCTGGTCGCGATGATCTTCAGATTCGGACAGGACTGAAGGAGGTTCTGGGCGAAAATGGCGGCCGCGTCGACCAGGTGTTCGCAGTTATCAAGCACCACCAGCACGCTCTTCGTGCGAAGGAAGGCGATCAGCGTCTGTTGTATGGATTGTCCCGCCTCTTCACGCAGCCGCAGCGCGGACGCCATGGCATGAGGAACGAACTGCGGGTCGGTTACCGGCGCGAGTTCTACAAACCACGCGCCGTGAGCGTATTCATCCACGACTTCGGCCGCCGCCTGCAACGCCAGGCGCGTTTTGCCGCTGCCGCCTGCGCCGCAGAGCGTTACCAGCCGGCTGCCCGCCAACAGCGTGCGGATTTCCACCACCTCCCGCTCGCGGCCGACAAAGCTTGTGAGCTGAATCGGCAGGTTGTTGGCGCATGTGTTCAACGACTGCAGCGCCGGGAATTCACTGGCCAGCACATCGTCGGCATACTGCGCTATATGCTCGGATCGGACGAGATCCTTCAGCCGATGTTCACCAAGATCGATGAGCCGGCCGCCGGGCGGCATTCTTCCGCCCACATCCTCAACCGCCTGGCGGCTGAGCAGGATCTGTCCGCCGTGGCCTGCGGCGACCAAGCGGGCGATGCGATTCAGTGTCGGGCCGAAATAGTCGCCATCGCGATCCGTCACGGCCCCACGATGAATCGCCATGCGGACGCGGATGGGCTCGATTTCGCCCCAGTCCTGGGACGCCAATTCCTGCTGTGCGTGTACGGCGGCGTAGAGCGCATCCGCGGAGTTTGTAAATACCGCGCAGAAGGCGTCGCCTATGGTCTTGAAGACGACGCCTTCGTAGGCCTCGATGGAGCGGCGCATGATCGCGTCGTGACGAGCCAGCGTCTCCGGCATGGTCGCCGGATGGCGCTCCCACAGGCTCGTGCTGCCTTCAATGTCCGTAAATAGAAATGCGAGGTCTTTCATCGAATGCTCACCAGTGCAACCTTGTCCTCAGTTGACGAGGATCCGGCCGCAAGCTTGTGATCGGCGCTCATTAGTTCTTTCTGTTCCGCGTGAGGCGGAGAACCTGCGACATTCGCAAATTCGCATCAAAAGTCTCGTTCGTTTCCAATGTGACGTCCGCGAGCAGGCCGAGAATGGATTCTTTCTGCGCCTGGATCCTGAGCTTCTCAGCGGTTCTGCGAACGCCAAGAGCCGCCGCCTGGTCTATATCCGGGCGATTCAGCGCGCGCAGCGCGACCAGTTGGCACAATCCGAGAACGGCGATCCAGTAGTCGTTGCCCTCTTCTTCAAAGATCGCCTGGGCGCTGGCGAACTCATGCAACGCGGCTTCAGGTTCCTCATTCTGCATCAGGGCGATTCCGAGAAAGGCGCCGGCTTTGGCTTGCTCGTAACGCATTTTCAGATCGGAGAATGCCTGCACTGCACTGCGGGTGAGGTCAATGGCTGTGCTCGGCGGGCCGACATGCAAGTGGATTTCTCCCATGTCGAGATCGCACAGCGCCATATGGCGCTGGCTGCCCGATTTCCGAAAGCTATCCTTAAGTTCGACAAAGGATTTCAGAGCATAGAGACAGCGCCCGCGAAGGAAGTGCAAGTACACCCGGTTGTAGCGCGCCTGGATCTGCAATTCATGTAATCCCAAACGCTGACTGGTCTCCTCGCACTGCTCGTACATGCGATCGGCCTCGGCGTATTGCTGGACATAGGACAGGGAATTTCCAAGATTCAAACTGCAAACCGCGATCGCATTTCCGTCAGCCAGAGTTTCGAACAGCGATTGGGCTTTGCGATGGCATTCCAGGGCTTCCGTGTGTTCCTCGCGCCGGAAGTAGAGATTTCCCACGTTCGTGTAAAGCCGCGCCCGTCCGGTGTCGTCGGCGGTCTTGATAAACCCCGCCTCCGCCGTTGCCGCCTGCTTCACGGCTTCGCTGTAATTTCCGGTCATGCTCAAGGCCCCGATAAACCCCAGGCGGGTGCGGGCGGCCGGTTGCGCGGCGCCGAGGCTGTCCAGAAGGTCAAGCGCCTCACGATAGTAGGGAATGGAATCCGCGTACTGTTCATTGGCGCTGAGCGTATAGGCCATCATCCGGCATGCTTCCGCCCGGTGCGCCTTGTTATCGCTCCTCAAGGCAAGCGCCAGGGCGGCTTCGCACATCGACACGGCGTCCACCGTTTCATGGCTTCGAGGTTGGCCGGAGAGAAAGTTTCTCGCTTGAATCTGTCTCCACGCGTCGCTGAGAACTCTTTTGAGTTCCGCCTCATTTGGCGGGAGGGCGTCCTTGCCTTCAGGCGATGCGGGCATGACGAAGGGAAAACGGGAGGCGTCACGCGCACCGGGGTAAGAGATGGTCTTCAAGTCTTTTGTACCGTCATCCATAACAGTTGACACTTGCGCCGGTCAGAGAGTTATTTATCCGATTCCATCGGATAGACTTGAGCGGCGTGATCTCATCGTCAGACGCGGCATGACTTATGCGGTGGAGGCAGCCTAACCGAGGCTGGTCCTTTCCCGGCACACTGTGCAGCCTAATCATGGCGTGGGGCCATCAGTATTCCAACAAAACTTCAGCTCCGGTCTGCATTCGGCCTGACAGGCGAATATGGGGCGAAGTTCGCCGGGAGGCCCGCGAGATCCCGGCTGATGACCGTTGCCCGTAGGACAACAATCTCACTGATTTTTGGGCTCGATCCGCACGAAAAATCGCTTAAGATTGAGAGCCGGTAAGGCGCCGTACCCAAGTGGTAAGGGAGAGGTCTGCAAAACCTTTATGCATCGGTTCGAATCCGATCGGCGCCTCTGCATCTCCCTTTGGAAGGCTTTGGCGCGCTGTGGTCGCTATCAGAGTCCGACCTCCAGCGCGCCTTGAGATAACCATTCCTGTTGAGCTTGCTTAGGGTTCACTCGGGTGTTTCTCCCGAATAACCGCTTCTAACTATTAATTACTACTACCGCTGCCGCTATTGCTGCTGCCGCTATCGCCACTGCCGCTATCGCCACTGCCGCTGCCGCTGCTATCGCTGCCGCTGTTGTTGGTGGACCACGGTTGGATGGCGAGCGCCTTCTGGAGATCGATACGTCCTGAACCGAGCTGGTTCCAGTAGCCGGGATTCAGTGCATCGATCTTGACGACTCCCTGGGTAATGGCCTGGGTGGCCGTGTTCCGGTAAGACAAAAGCAGAGCCGTCTCTCCCGCGACGATTGGTGCGGCGAAGGACGTTCCGGACGCCACGGCGTAATATCCTCCCGGATACGCGGAAACAATGTTCGCGCCGGGGGCATCCACATCGATAGTTGTACCGTAGTTGGAGAAGCTGCCTTTCTTATCCTGATTCGTGGTCGCGGCGACCGAGATCACGCCGCTATAAGCTGCTGGATACTGCGGAACCGCCGAATTCTTGTTTCCCGCGGATGCGATGACGATAACGCCGGCGTCCCTTGCCTTGTCGATGGCTTCTTTGATCGCCTTGGACGATTCGTCCAAGCCGAAACTCATATTGATCACGTTGGCGCCATTCTTCACGGCATACCGAATCGCCTTGGTGATCTTGGCGATATCCCCGTCGCCCTCGTCATCGAACACTCTCAGGGGCATGATCATTGCATCCGGCGCAACCGCGGCAATGATTCCCGCAACGAGTGTGCCGTGGCCATGCGCTGGATTAGCCATGTCCAGGAAACTCGCGGACGACTGGTCCAGAAAAGACGCACTGGACTGATCCAGAAACGAGGCGCTCGACTGGTCCAGGAACGATGCGGACGACTGATCGAGGAAACTCGCAGACGACTGGTCCAGGAAGGACGCGGAGGACTGGTTCAAGAAGCTCTCCGAATCCGTCTTATCAACTTTAGAGCCTGCCACAAAGTCGTAACCGGCCGTCAGGTGGCCGATCAATGCCGGATGCCCGTAGTCGACTGCGGAGTTGATATCCGCTACAACGATGCGGCGTCCAGTGGAAATTCTTAATGCGGCCGGCAGATTGACCAACTGCATGGCCGGCTGTTGCTGGTACCAGAGGGCAGTGCCGCTGGTTACGGTCTTCGAAACTATCGAAAACGTCTGCTTCGGCGTCCGCATTGGCTTGTCGACTTCGCAGAACTGAACGCCAAACGGAAGAAGCGAGGGAAAGCTCTTCGTAGAGAGCACGTAAGTATTGTTTTCGGAATCTGAATCAACGACCGTTGCCTTTAACAGACTGGCGATCGCTTTAGCATCGATTCCAGGCGATGTCTTGCACACGATGTTTCCGGCCAGCGCATTCGACGCCAGCGAGAGAAACAGCAAGCACAGGAACAGGGAACGTTTCATGGTTTCTCCTTAAGCTCAATCGACCCAACGCACAGTGCTCGGGTCCACATGTGTATCGGCCGGGGGGCCTGGGAGCTTTAGGCTATTTTTTAGCGAAATGTCGGAGGCCCATTTGGACAGGAACGAGGAGAGGGAAACACATCCCCCTTGAAGGGGTCTGCCAGCCCAAATTTCTACATAAATCATTGAATGTACATGGTATATCTAGCTTGGAAGCCTGCTCAGAAATGAAGGTGTAGCCGAATGCTGTGGTCCGGGAGTTCCGTTTGGGCCGGTCTGCATGCAGTCCCGGTTGTTTTGGCCGCCTCTTCCAGGCGCAGCACAAATGTACGGGAAAGCCAAAGTCCCCTCCTAAGTTAGGAGGGGACAGCTGCGAGGACGAAGTCCGAAGCAGCAGGGGTGGTTCCCTAAACCATTGACTGCCAAGGAGCTACTTCGGAACCACCCCGCGCTACGCGCTGCCCCGCCTACCTCCAGTAGCTCAAAATCGTCACAATCGCGACAGTCACCAGGGCTGCCAGCAGACCGTAGTTCCACAAGCGCTGCGTCCGCATCGCTCTGAGGTGTCTCTCATTTTGGGTATTCAGCATCTGGGCGACAGCCTCGAAGTTCCGATCGATTTCGGCGCGATGACGGGCGAAGATTCCGGGGAGGTCGGGGGATTGAGGAGTTTGGTCGGCGGGAGTCTCACGCGTTTCGGTTGTCGCCACAGCCTCGCGAATCAAGTCGGAAGCAAGCTTGATCCAGTTCAAATTCATTGGTAGTACTCCAGCAGGCTGGCGCGGTAGGCGCTCCACGCGTCCGGGTCGTCGCCGCGCTCAAAATACTCGTCGATATCGTCGGTTTCAATATCCACCATCAATGGCATAGCCGCAGTGGCGTGCTTGATCAGGCGGCTGTCCTCCGGAAGGCGGAAGTGGGCGACAATTGTGATGACGTGGCCCTGCAGCGCTGTGGATTCGGGCGTTCGTGAAATTATTTTCCGCAGCGCCGTCAATACCTCGTCCCGCGCGTCCGGGTTAAGCACGGCAATGCCCTCCAGCGCCGATGCCGCGACCGACCGGATTGTCACGTCCAGGCTTTGGTCTTCGACGATCGACGACAACGGGTTAATGGCGGGCTGCCCGGCTTGAGCCAACGCAATCGGGAGGTCCTCAAGAACTTCTTCGTGGCGCGTGCTGTATGCCAGAAAAATTGCATCGATTAAAGCGGGCATCGCGTCCTTTGCGTTCAACTGACTTATCAGACGTATTGAATGCAACACGGCCCAACGGCCCGCGTCTTCGGTGTGCCACAGCCGGATGTTCCGGATCAGGGTGACGAGCTTTGCGCCGATCGTCGACCCAGGCTTTGTAGCCTCTCTTATGGCATCCTCGGACAATTGAGGTTCGCCATGTAGGATTTCCTTGAGGACGTCTTCGGTCGTCATCCTCCTATAATACGCTTCGCTCGAATGCGTCGAGCGAACCAACACGCGGTGATGTATGCCAGATCGACAGAATCCAAGCGAGAAAGGTTCTCGCGCAAAGCGGCTTCAAAATCCACCATCCTGACGTCTCCGATGATCCGTACGTAGGAGATGCTGCGCGCCAGGCCAATCCAGTCGTCGATCGTCATCGGCATCACAAATCGGAACTCCGCGCGATCGATCACTTTGAAATCTCCTGTCGATTCGACAACCTTGTCCCAGTCTTTACGGCGATAACCGCATTCGTGTTCCGGATTGAATGCGCTGACCAGCTCCTCGAAAGCCTGCACAGGAGCGCCGCCCAGGTCCCGACTGTTCCAGAAGACGGCGAAGAACCCACTGTTTCCGAGCACGCGCGCGAATTCCGGAAGAGCGTCGTCTGGCCGGAACCAATGAAAGGACTGGGCGGAACTAACCAGATCGAAACTCGCGCCGGCAAATGGCAGTGCTTCGGCGCGGCTGCGGAGGTAGCGCAGGCCGGGATAAGATGCTAAACCCTGCAGGGCCATTTCGCGGCTTGGCTCCGCGGAGACGACGGGTATGCCGCGCTCCAGAAACGGGACGCTCGCTTTTCCCGTACCCGCGCCCACATCGAGCACCAGCGAGCCTCGCGTCAAGTTCGCGGAACTGACGAGATACTCATGCAACTCGGGGGGATAACCGGGCCGAAACCGGCTGTAGTCTTTTGAACATTCATCGAAGGGGTTGTCCGTGCGCTCAGGTGACATCGATCACGTCGTCAAGATTTTGAAGAAAGAGAATCGCCAATGGCCGGCGGCCGCGCTCGAGAAATATGTTCACACGCCGTTTACCGTGCTGATCTCCTGCATTCTCAGCCTGCGTACACAGGATAAAACCACAATGGCTGCCGGCGACCGTCTTTTTGCAATGGCGGCAGATCCGGCGACGATGCTTGCGACGGCGGTCGATCGGATCGAGAAGGCCATTTATCCGGTTTCCTTCTATCGCGTGAAGGCGCGAACGATTCATCGAATCTCCGAACATCTGCTGGCTCGCTTCGGCGGGACCGTGCCCGCGGACATGGACGATTTGCTGTCGTTGCCCGGAGTCGGCCGGAAAACCGCCAACATCGTGGTGACGCTCGGATTTCGGAAGCCCGGTATCGCCGTGGACACGCACGTTCATCGGATTTCCAACCGGCTTGGTTATGTACGAACCCGAACCCCGGACGAGACCGAGATGGCCCTGCGCCGGAAACTGCCGCGGCGCTATTGGATTGGCTTCAATGACCTGCTGGTGGTCTACGGTCAAAACCTCTGCAGGCCGATCAGCCCGTTTTGTTCGAAATGCAGGATTGCAGAATTTTGCAGCCGGGTGGGCGTTGGCGTGAGCCGCTAGCGGCGGCGAGCCGCAACGATTGCGACCAGTTGCTCCAGGAAGGGAAGCTCGATCTCGCTCTCTCTGGCGAACGCTTCGATCTGATCCGGGCGGAACGTCTGCAGATCTCTGCCGAGGGCATGCACGCATGAGTTACACCCATCCGTCGCGTAGAGCGTGTGATTCTGTTCGGAATAAGCGAGCAGGCGCGGCGACGTGCTGTCACGCAAAACCCTGCCGTCCCGTTCGTACTGGTCGGCCCATACGATCCATACCTGCGGCGCCGGCTCATGGGCGCCGGAAAGCACCAGGCGGATCGAAGCCATATCAAATTCGACCAGGTCCTGAGCCTTTGCCGGGAGTTCGCGTTCTGGCCAGTAGTGAATCTTCAAAGGGTTTGTCACTATTTTTCGAGTTCGCCCGCCACAATGTTCAGCGAACCCAGCGCCGCCACGGCGTCGGATATATATCCGCCTTTCACCATCTGGCTGAACGCCTGGAAAATGTAGAAGCATGCGCCGCGGCACCGCAGGCGATAGGGTCGCTTGCTGCCGTCGCTCACCAGATAGAAACCAAGTTCGCCATTGGCCGCTTCCCAGTAGGAATACACCTCGCCGGTGGGTGGAAGAATGCCATCCTGAATAAGCTCGAAGTGGTTCATCAGGTCTTCGATGTTCGAGTAAACCCCTTTTTTCGGGGGAAGGCTGATTCTCCGGTCCACAATCTGCACCGGGCCCTCCGGCAAATTCTCCAGGGCCTGACGAATGATCCTCAGGCTCTGGCGAACTTCTTCGATACGGACAAGGTAACGGTCGTAGACGTCGCCGCGTTCTCCGACCGGCACGTCGAACTCGAACTTGTCGTAGTCGTAATTGGGAAACCACTTTCGTATATCGTACGGGACGCCTGCGGCGCGGAGCACCGGGCCTGTGAATCCCCAGTCGATGGCGTCTTCTGCGGAAATCGCCGTCACTCCCTCGGTTCGCATTTTGAAGAGTTTGTTCTGGCGATTCATGTTTTCGATGTCGTCCACATACTTCGGAATCGAGTCGAGCAACTTCCGGGATCGCGTTACGAAGTCCTTGGGAATATCTTCGGCCACGCCGCCGATTCGTACGTAGCTGACCGTCAAACGTCCGCCGCAGCAGGATTCGATCAAGTCATAGATCTCTTCCCGCGGCCGAAAGCCATACCAGAAGTTGGTGATGGAGCCGAGGTCGACAAGATTGGTTCCGATGCAAACGAGATGATCGGCAATGCGGCTGAACTCCGACAGGATGACGCGGATGTACTGGGCCCGCTTCGGAATTTCCACGCCGAACATCTTCTCGACCGACATTGCATACGCCACGCCGTTCATCATGGCCGACATGTAGTTCAGCCGGTCGGTGAACGGAATGACCTGCCAGTACATGTGGGTTTCCGACATCTTCTCGAAACAGCGATGGAGATAGCCGATTTCGGTATCCGAATCGATGATGCGCTCCCCGTCGGCGGCAACTTGCAGCCGGAACGTTCCATGCATAGCGGGATGCTGGGGGCCGAGGTTCAGAATTTGCGGATTCGATAGTCCGTGAGATTCCGCATGCTTTCGAGCGCGCTCCACCACGGGAAGGTCGATCGTTTGCGTGGCCATCGTGCGCTGGCCGGGAGGGAAGTCGCGCCGCAGCGGGTGTCCCTGAAACTGCGAGTGCGTCAGGATTCGGCGTAAGTCCGGGTGGCCCTTGAACTGAATCCCGAACATGTCATAGGCCTCGCGTTCAGACCAATCGGCCCCCTTCCATACGTCGACGACAGAATCGATGGCGGGATCTTCTCCGGGAACCTCCGCCTTAATGCGGACCCGGTGCTTGTTGGAAAGCGACAGCAGGTGGTACACCACGTCGTAACGGTTCGATCGTTCCGACAGATAGTCCACGGCCGTGACGTCGAGAAGCATTTTGAAATCGAACGCGGGATCGGACTTCAGGGTTTTCAGAACACTCTTGATGTTGTCGCGTTTGACTGAAATCGAAAGGTCGGCGCGGAATTCCCGCATGCCGATCAGATCGTCCGGGAATCGTTCCTTGAAGGCTCTGGCAATGGGTCCTGCCGGCTCCTGCTTTTCTTCGAGAAAACGTACCAGGGAGCGAGGCGGCGGCTGCAGGCTGTGCACGGTGGCGTCAATTTCGGGAACTCTCAACTGCGTTTGGCGCGGATGCCGCTCATAGGAGAGACGCGTGTCGCCCTCGATCTGCTGTTGAAGTTTGATGACCGCGTCCAGTACGGCTTCGGGAACCGGCGGGCAGCCCGGAATGTACACATCTACGGGCACAATTTCGTCGATGCCCTGCATCACGTGATAGGCGCGGTAGAAGCCCCCGCACGTGGCGCAGGCGCCCATCGAGATTACCCACTTGGGCTCGGCCATCTGATCGTAGATCTGCTTGAGGACCGGCGCCATCTTGTCGTTGATCGTGCCGAGCACCATCAAAACGTCGGACTGTTTGGGAGCGAAGCGCACCACTTCGGAACCGAAACGCGCGATGTCATAGTGAGAAGACACCGTTGCCATGAACTCAATGGCGCAGCACGCTGTCCCGAACGGATATGGCCAAAGAGACCCTTTCCGCGCCCAATTGATCAGAGAGGCCGCGGTGGTGGTGAAGAAATTTTCTCGTTCTTTTGGCTCGACTTCTGCTGCTTTCATGCGTTTTTAATTCTAGCAGAAGCGTTCTGATCGTCCTCGATTACTTGGGTTCGTACGCGAGGTTCGGGCGCAGCCAACGTTCGAGTTCGGCGAGAGTCATGCCCTTGCGAGCCTGATAGTCCTCGAGCTGGTCACGGTCGATTTTCCCCACGCTGAAATACCTCGCATCGGGGTGAGAAAAGTACAGGCCGGAGACGGAACTTGCAGGCAACATGGCGAAGTTTTCCGTCAGCTTGATGCCCGCATTCCGGTCGGGCTGGAGAAGCGAGAAAAGAGTCTCCTTCTCCGTATGATCCGGAGAAGCGGGATAACCCGGTGCAGGCCGGATGCCCTGGTAGCGTTCGTGGACGAGATCCTCGACAGTCAGAGTCTCGACGATGCCCCAGTCTTCGCGCGCCCGCTTGTGCAGGTATTCCGCCAAACCTTCGGCAAGGCGATCCGCGAGCACCTTCGCCATGATCGAGTTGTAGTCGTCATGATCTTTCTCGAAACGGGCGCAGATGGCGTCCAGCCCTTCGCCTGTGCTGACAGCGAACCCGCCGAGGTAGTCGGGAATTCCCGACGACTTCGGCGCGACAAAATCCGCCAGCGCATAGTTCGGTTCGCTATCCGCCTTTTTCATTTGCTGGCGAAGTGTGTGGAACGTCGCCAGAACGGTGGAACGTCCTTCATCCGCGTAAAGCTGGATGTCGTCGCCGACGCTGTTGGCCGGCCAGAACGCATACACCGCGCGAGCGCGAAGCAGTTTTCCGGCCGTGATCTCCTTCAGGAGTTTTTGACCATCGGCTAACAGTTCTTTGGCCCGGGGACCGATCACCGGATCTTCGAGAATTTTCGGAAAACTTCCCCGCAGTTCCCAGGCGTGGAAGAAAGGTGACCAGTCGATGAAGGGAACGATTTCGCAAAGAGGAATATCGTTCAGCACTCTGATGCCGGTGAATGCGGGCCTGGCAGGATGGCCCCAATCCAGCACCGGTTTCTTCGCCCGCGCCTGGGCAATGTCCAGCAGAGGAACATCACTCTGGCGGCTGAGATACTTTTCGCGAGCCGCGTCCTGCGCCCGCCGATTATCGTCGATGAACGCTTCCCGCTGGTCTGCGCGTTCCAGGTTGCTGACGACTCCCACGGCCTTCGATGCGTCGAGGACGTGGACCACCGCGCCATGGTAGGCCGGCGCAATCCTCACTGCGGTGTGCATGCGGCTGGTGGTCGCGCCCCCGATCAACAGCGGGACCTTGAAACCTTCTCGCTCCATTTCTTTGGCTACATGCACCATTTCATCCAGTGACGGCGTGATCAGCCCGCTCAACCCGATAATGTCGGCGCCGATCTCTTTCGCGGTTCCCAGAATTTTGTCCACGGGAACCATGACGCCCAGATCCGTAATCTCATAGTTGTTGCAGGCGAGCACGACCCCCACGATGTTCTTGCCAATGTCGTGGACATCGCCTTTGACGGTCGCCATCAACACTTTCCCGCGGGGCCGGCCGCCGCCGGCCTTTTTCTTTTCGGCTTCCATGTAGGGGATGAGGATGGCCACCGCCTTTTTCATCACCCGGGCGCTCTTCACCACCTGAGGGAGAAACATTTTGCCGGCGCCGAAGAGTTCGCCGACCACATTCATTCCGTCCATTAAGGGGCCTTCGATAATCAGGAGGGGCCTGGGGTACTTCTGGCGCGCTTCCTCCACGTCCACATCGATGAAATCGACAACTCCCTTCACGAGTGCGTGTTTCAACCTTTCTTCGACGGACTGCTCGCGCCACGCATCCACTTTCGCTTCGGTCTTGTCTTTGGCCTTGACGGAGTCCGCGAAGGCGAGCAGGCGCTCCGTCGCGTCGGGCCGGCGATTCAACAGGACGTCTTCAACAAGCTCGAGCAGGTCCTTTGGAATCTCCTCGTACACGGCAAGCTGGCCGGCATTGACGATGCCCATGTCGAGCCCCGCACGAATCGCATGGTAGAGAAACGCGGAGTGCATCGCTTCGCGTACTACGTTGTTGCCGCGAAATGAAAACGAGATGTTGCTGATGCCGCCGCTGACCTTCGCGAGCGGGAGTTCGGCCTTGATTCGCCGAGCGGCTTCGATGAAATTGACGGCATACGCATTGTGCTCTTCCATGCCGGTGGCGACCGTCAGGACGTTGGGATCGAAGATGATGTCTTGCGGAGGAAAGCCGACTTCATCGGTCAGAATCCGGTAGGCGCGGGTACAGATTTCGAGCTTTCGTTCGACCGTGTCGGCCTGCCCCTTTTCATCGAATGCCATCACGACGACGGCGGCGCCGTACTGGCGGACAATGCGGGCATACTTCCGGAAGGCCTCTTCGCCTTCCTTCAAGCTGATGGAATTGACGATGCCTTTGCCTTGAAGACACTTCAGGCCTGCTTCGATGACCGACCATTTCGAGCTGTCCACCATCACGGGAACCCGCGCGATATCGGGCTCGGCGGCGATCAGATTCATGAAGCGCGTCATTGCCGCTTCGGAGTCCAGCAGTCCCTCGTCCATGTTCACATCGATGATCTGCGCGCCGCCTTCCACCTGCTGGCGCGCTACAGACAAGGCTTCCTCAAATTCACCGGCAAGGATCAGCTTGGCGAAGCGGGGAGAGCCGGTGACATTTGTCCGTTCGCCGATGTTGACGAAATTGAGGTCTGGCCGCAGGGTCAGCGGCTCCAGACCGCTCAGTCTCATATACGGCGCGGGCCGCGGAGGCACGCGGGGTTTCAGTCCCTTCACGGTCTCTGCGATGGCCTTGATGTGGGCAGGAGTAGTGCCGCAACAGCCGCCAACGAGATTCAACCAGCCGTTGTCTGCAAACTCGCGAAGAATCCCGGCGGTTTCCGAGGCGCCTTCGTCGTAGCCGCCGAATGCATTGGGCAGCCCGGCGTTGGGATAACAGCTCAAATACACCGGCGCTACCGAAGAGAGCTCTTCGATGTAGGGCCGCATCTGTCTGCCGCCCAGCGCGCAGTTGATGCCAACTGAAAGAAGCTCGATGTGAGATACCGAATTCCAGAATGCTTCGACCGTCTGGCCCGACAGGTTTCTGCCGCTGTTGTCCGTAATTGTGACGGACGCCATTACCGGCAACTTTCTGCCTATATCTTGAAAGAGCTTTTGGAAAGCCAGCAGGGCGGCTTTTCCATTGAGCGTGTCAAAGATGGTCTCGGCGAGCAGGAAGTCCACCCCTCCATCCACCAGAGCGCGCGCCTGTTCGTAGTAAGCGGTGACGAGCTGGTCGAAGGTGGTGGCGCGGAACGCGGGATTATTGACGTCCGGAGAAAGGGATGCCGTCCGGTTCGTCGGACCCGCGGCGCCCGCAACGAATCGCGGCCGGCTGGGATCCTTTGCCGTGAACTCGTCAGCCGCACTGCGGGCCAGTTTCGCCGCCGCGACGTTGAGCTCGTACACCATCGATTCCATCTTGTAGTCCGCCATCGAAAACGAATTCGAATTGAATGTATTCGTCTCGATGATGTCCGCGCCGGCCTCAAGATATTGGCGGTGCAGGCCGCTGATGATCTCGGGACGCGTCAGGCAAAGCAGATCGTTGTTGCCCCGGACATCCACTGGGTGGTCTTTGAAATGGCCCCGGTAGCCGGCTTCATCGAGCTTGAACGTCTGGATCATCGTCCCCATCGGGCCGTCGAGAATCACGATCCTCTCGTGAAGCAGTTTCTGTATTTCTTCGGCTGCGTTTCGTTTTTTCATTGCACTATTAGTTTAACTTCCGGCCTACAACAACGACGTTTTTTCCAATCGGCGGAGCGATCGCCTTCTCAACCATTTGCGAAATGGGAACCACGCACCGGTCGTAGAATCGCACCAGACCGGATTCCATCGTCGTGGAGCCCAGGAGGCGATACTTCAACCACCACGGGGCTATTCCCAGAATGTCGAAATGCGAAGAAAAGCAGATCTGGAAGCCGGCGGCCCGGCATTTATGCGTAAGCTCCCGCAGGGTATAGCGGCGAAAGTGCCCCATTTGACGATCCATCGCGCTCATCAGCCAGCGATTTGCCGGTACAAAAATCAGGACCCGCCCGCCAGGCGAGAGCAGGGCATGCACGGCGGCGAGTTCACCTTCGTCGTCCTCTATGTGTTCGAGCACATTCACATAGAGGACAGAATCGGGCGGCGGCGCGATACATTCCACTGCGTCGCCCAGCGTGCGCTGATATGCGCGGCCAACGCCGGCCTTGTCGAAGGTCGGCAGTCGCGCTGCGAGCAAGGGATAGAGATTCGCGGAAGGCTCCAGCATCGTCAGGGCCTCCGGAACAGTCTCCATAAGAAGTTGGGAGAACGAGCCCGAACCTGCGCCGACCTCCACAATGCGCGTTCCGAGAAACGGCCGGAAGGTCTTCAGAATCCAACGGTGATAGTTCACGGCAAAATCCATGGACTCCAGTTCGCGGCCCGAATAAACCTCGTTCTGTTTCATCGGATCAGGGACGTCCTACCGGTTGTCCCGTATAGCCATGGGACCGTTGGATCCGGACTTCGGGCAGAGTCCTGAAGGAGCGCTTGAGACTGCAAAAGAGGTTGAAGCGGAAGACATACCAGATCGCCAGAAGACCGTCGCGGAGGCCGATTTTCTTGCCCTCCAGGTAGGTGCGCCCATAGTAACTGATCGGCACTTCATACACGACTGCTCCGAGTTTGGCGATCTTCGCCGTCACTTCGATCTCCACGCCAAAGCCGCTGGACTGGATGATCATGTTGCGGATGATGTCGCCGCGAAACGCTTTGTAGCCTGTTTCGACATCGGTCATGTTGAGGTTGGTGAGCAGGTTCGACAGGAACGTGAGAAAGTGATTCGCCAGAAAGTGGTAATAGAACAGAACGCGCGCAGCGCGTCTGACCAGAAAGCGCGAACCGTACACGACGTCGGCATGGCCATTCGCGATAGGTTCGACGACGTGGATGATTTCAGCCGGATCGTATTCCAGGTCGGCATCCTGAACGATGACAATCTCGCCCTGAGACATTTCGAAGGCCCGCTTCAATGCCGCGGTCTTTCCGGTGTTTTTCTGATGAACGAGGCGGATCCGTTTTTCGTCGCGCGCCAGCGCCTCGAGAATTGCCGGGCTGCCATCGGTCGATCCATCGTTGACGATGATCAATTCCAGGCTAAAGGGAACCTCGTCGAGCACGCGGCGGATGACGGTCGCAACGGTCGCTTCTTCATTGAAAACCGGCATCACTATCGAGAGCGTCGTCATAACTCCTTGGAGCTTACACCAACACTTGCAAAATTCTAAGAACAACTATATCCTTTAATCCGGCTATACGGATGAAAGAAGTTTCCGCAGTTGTCGATCAGCTCACTGTGCTCTCGGATTCCATACGGGTTCGCATGCTCGCGGTCCTGGAGGATCAGGAACTTACGGTTTCCGAATTGTGCGACGTTGTCCAGTTGCCGCAGTCCACGGTGAGCCGTCATTTGAAGACGCTGGCCGAAGGGGACTGGGTGGCTTCGCGGCGTGATGGGACGCGCCGGCTCTACACGATGCCGTTGGACGACATTCATATTTCCGCGCGGCGGTTGTGGGAAGTTGTGCGCGAGCAGACGGCGTCCTCAGCCACCGCTTCACACGATGAACGGCGGTTGAAACAGGTTCTCGCCAACCGTCGAAGTCAGTCCGAAGCCTTCTTCGCTTCATCGGCGGGGGAGTGGGATCGGCTGCGTGAGGAGCTTTTCGGCCGGACCAGCGATCTTCGCGCGCTGGCCGGCCTCTTTGCGGCGGGTCTGGTGGTGGGTGATCTGGGTTGCGGAACGGGCAAAGTCGCCGAATGGCTCGGTCTGTTTGCCCATCGGATCATTGCCGTGGACGCGTCCAAGGAGATGCTTCGGGCCGCCGCCGAACATCTTTCCGGGCAGAAGCACGTTGAAATCCGTCACGGATCGCTGGAAGAGCTTCCGATCCGGAACGGCGAGTTGGACGTTGCGCTTATGATGCTCGTATTGCACCATTTGCCGGAGCCCAGGCGCGTGCTGGTGGAAGCGGCGCGGACCCTCAAACCCGGCGGACGGCTTGTGATTCTCGATATGCTGCCTCATGAACGGGAGGAGTATCGACAGACGATGGGGCACGTCTGGCTCGGCTTTAGCGAGAAACAAATGAGTCCATGGCTGCATGCCGCCGGATTCAAGGACATTCGTTGGCGCCCGTTGCCGCCTGAATCGAAAACCAAAGGACCTTCTTTATTCGTCGCGACCTCGCGCCGAAGCTAATATGGAATTTTTGACCTCAACCTAAAGGAGCAGTAAATGTCCGTTACCATCGAACGTACCCACGCCTTTGACGACGCCCGGAATGCGGGGCGCGAGCCCTTCAAAGTAAGAGACCTGTCCCTTGCGGAATTCGGCCGCAAGGAAATTCGGCTCGCCGAACAGGAGATGCCCGGATTGATGGCAGTGCGCGCCCGCTATGCGGCAAAAAAACCGCTGGCCGGGCTTCAGGTCATGGGAAGTTTGCACATGACGATCCAGACGGCCGTGCTCATCGAGACTCTCGCGGAACTGGGCGCCAATGTGCGCTGGGTATCGTGCAATATTTTCTCGACCCAGGATCATGCGGCGGCGGCTGTCGTTGTCGGCCGGCCCGAAACCAACGGCACTCCCGAAAATCCACGCGGCATTCCGGTATTTGCGTGGAAAGGGGAAACCCTCGAAGAGTATTGGTGGTGCACCGCTGAAGCAATGCGGTGGCCGGATAACTCCGGTCCGGACCAAATCGTGGACGACGGGGGCGACGCCACGCTGTTTGTGCACAAAGCGCTCGAGTTCGAACGCGCCGGCAAGGTTCCGGCGTTCAATGCCGCCACCGATCCGGAAGAATGGGGAGTCATCTTGAGCATGCTTACCAGTGAACTCAAGGAGCGGCCGGGCGTATGGTCCAAGATCGCGAAGGCAATCCGCGGCGTTTCAGAAGAGACGACTACCGGCGTGCATCGCCTGTATCAAATGGAAGAAGGCGGCACATTGCTGTTTCCCGCGATCAACGTGAACGACTCCGTCACCAAGAGCAAATTCGACAACATTTATGGCTGCCGGCACTCGCTCCCGGATGGCCTGATGCGCGCGACGGACGTGATGTTGGGTGGAAAAGTCGCCGTGGTCCTCGGCTATGGAGAAGTTGGCAAGGGATGCGCTCAATCTCTGCGCGGGCAGGGTTGCCGCGTGATTGTCACGGAGATCGACCCCATCTGCGCGCTGCAGGCGGCGATGGAGGGTTATGAAGTGAAGACAATCGACGACGCCGTCGAGACGGCCGACATCTTCATCACCACAACCGGCAACAAAGACGTCATCACCACAGCCCACATGTCCAGGATGAAGGACAAGGCCATTGTCGGCAATATCGGTCACTTCGATAACGAGATCGATATGGCGGGTTTGAAAAAGGTGAAGGGAATTGAAAGGATCAATATCAAACCGCAGTATGACGAGTGGAGATTCCCCGACGGTCACAGTGTGATGATTCTCGCTGAAGGCCGGTTGTTGAACCTCGGCTGCGCCACAGGTCATCCGAGCTTCGTGATGTCGGCGTCATTCACCAATCAAGTGCTCGCGCAGTTGGATCTGAAGGACAACGGAAGCAAGTATCAGAAGAAGGTTTACATGCTTCCCAAGCAGCTCGATGAGGAAGTCGCGCGGCTGCACCTCGAACACCTCGGCGTGAAGCTCACGAAGCTCACTCCGGACCAGGCCGCCTACATCGGCGTCCCTTCTGAAGGGCCATACAAGCCTTCGCACTATCGGTACTAGTTCTTCATTCAGAATCATCGGTTGCCTTCCTCGATGGAGGAGGGCAGCCGATCTCGTCATCCCCCGATGTTGTGGGGGAACCTCTCAATCTCCTTCGCTTCAAGATCGTGCTTTTTCGCGATCCCGCTCACGTGGATGATGTCGCCTTTTTTCAGGCTGTTCCAGGGGATCGTCTTCCCATCCTCTTTGACGACGGTGGCGTCCGTGATCCAGATCTTGGTTCGCAAGTTCTCAATCAAATTGGGGTCAGTCCGCTCTGTGCGGGTGCGCCCATAGCTTCCGCGCCGCCCGCGGCGGCCGAACGGCCCGCCTTGTGCCGGGAACGGTTCAGGCCGCTCTTCGGATTCTTTCGGACTTTCGATCGTGATGGTCCGCTTTTGCTCGTCGATCTTGACGATGTGACCGACCTGAAGAAGGCGTACATCGTTTTTGTCCGCCTTGCCGGGCGATGCGTCCGCCGGGTCCGTGGGAGCGTCAGCGGTTTGCGCACCCAGCGAAACAGTGATTGCGAGAGAGAGAAACAAAACAGGAAATGAAGCCTTCGAAAAAATCTGCATCAACACTAAGACTGTAATTCGAGACTTTGGTTTAGTTGTAACGGAGTGAGGACTGCGGCCGTAAGACAAGGTGAGGTTCGCGCCGTCACTGCTATGAAGTCCGTCCTGAGATTGATTCTTTTACTATCCATCGTATTGTCCGCCATTACGTATTCGACAAGCGCGCAGTCGCGAGCCCCGGAAGAGAACACTCTTGTGCAGGGAACCGTTCAGTCCGGCAATACGCCTCTACCGGGAGCGTCCGTTCAGGCGCTGTCCGCGGATACTCGCGAAGTTGTAACGGCGATCACGGATCTCAACGGGCGCTATTCGATTCGACTGCGCGGTCCCGGCAGCTATGCGCTCTCAGCGGAGATGACTGCTTTCGCAACCGTCAATCGCCAGATTGTTATTACCGACGCCTCGAAACCGGTGCAGACAAATTTCGATCTGACTCTTCTTTCACGGTTGCAACGGGTCGCTCAGGCCAACCGCCCGAACATTCCACCTGCACAGGAAGGGCCTTTGCCGGGAACGAGTGTTGAAGCCGAATTGCTGACGCCCAGCCTGGACGCGAGCCAGGCCGTCCTGCCGCCGGACCTCGCTCTGCCGGGGATGTCTCCCGACACTGCGACGGAGTCGGTTGCCGTTTCGGGGAACACGGCCTCGCCTGCTTTCGGCGGGATATTCGATGAGGATCGCCTGGCGCAGCTCGGAGGATTTGGCGGCTTCGGAGGTCCCGGCGCACTGCCGGTAGGGCCAGTGGCTCCAGACGGAACGGGCGGCACCCCTGCGGGACCGGGCGGCCGCGGCGGACCAGGGGGACCGGTTGGTCCTGGAGCTCAACGGGGAGGTTTCGGTGCGGCCCCTGGAGCGAGGGGAGGACGCGGAGGCTTCCCCCCCGGCGGCGCTGGGGGAGGCAGAGGCGGAGGCGGATTCGTCCTTGGCGGCCAGGCAGGCCGCGGCAACATCAACCGGCCGAATATCAACGTCAGCTACACGCTGGCGGATTCCGCACTCGATGCGGCTCCGTATTCACTCAAAGGATCTGCGGAAAAACCCGGCTATGTTCAGAATCGCTTCAACGTGACGATTGGCGGCCCGCTCTCGATCCCGCATTTGTTCAACCCGCAGCGAAATAATTTCGCACTGACCTACGGCGGCGCGCGAATGCGAACGCCTTACGACGTATTTTCCACGGTTCCGACCCTTGCCGAACGCGCCGGAGATTTTTCGCAAAGTGTCTTCAGAGGAAGTTCAGTTCAAATTTTGGATCCACGGAGCGGCCTCCCGTTCGCGAACAACACGATCCCTGCTTCCTTGATCGATCCTGCGGCCGCCGGTTTGCTTGCCTTCATACCCGAACCTAACGCACCGGGGGCCACGCAGAATTTTCACTACGCGGCATCGAACAAGAACAACAATGACGATCTCAACTTCAGATTGACGCACGCGTTGGGGACCACGGGACCGAGAGGCCAGCGCGGCGCCGGGCCGCGCGGCGGCGGTGTCAACGGCGCGGGACGCGGCGTTGAACGCGGAAGCAGCATCAGCGTCGGCATTCAGTACCGGTCGGCGGATAGTGTCGCGAACAATCCATTCCCGTCGATTGGCGGATCCAATAAGACATCGGGACTCAACGCTCCGATCTCATTTGCGCGCACATTCGGCAGAGTGCCGGTCAGCCTGCGATTCAGCTATAACCGTAATCGGACCACGACCACGAATCTCTTCGCCTACAACAATGACATTGAAGGAAATCTGGGCATCCTCGGCGTGTCCCGGGATCCCTTCGACTGGGGCGTTCCGGCATTGTCGTTCACGACCTTCAGTTCGCTGAACGATCAGCGCCCATCGGTTCGGGACAACCAGACCTACCAGATTGCGGAAACTATGCTGCTGCCAACGCGCCGGCATACTTTCCAGCTCGGTCTGGATTTCAGTCATAACCGGCTGAATGCGCACACTGCCGGCAATGCGCGCGGTGCCTTCACCTTCACGGGGTCGGCCACAGGCTATGACTTTGCGGACTTTCTTCTGGGACTTCCGCAACTCACTGCGGTGCAGTACGGTTCAAGTAATTTTCATTTCCGCGCGAACTCCGCCAATGCGTTCTTTCAGGATGTCTGGAGGGTTCGCGGAAACCTGACCATTCAAATGGGGATTCGGTACGAGTACTCGTCGCCATTTACGGAACGAGACAATCGGATCGTGAATCTCGACGCCGCCCGGGATTTTTCAGCCGTGGCGGCCGTGCGTCCTGGAGAGAGTGGGCCATTCTCGGGTGAATTCCCGTCCGGACTGGTGAATCCGGATCGCAACAACTGGGCGCCGCGCATCGGAATTGCGTGGCGAGGGCCTCAGAGCACGATCGTTCGAGCCGGATACGGCATCAACTACAACAACTCTGCGTATACGAGCATGGTGCAGCAGTTTGCATTGCAGCCGCCGTTTACGGTGACACAAACCAACATCGCATCGCCCTCGCTTGCTCTGACATTGCAAAACGGTTTTCCAACGCTGCCGGCCGCGACGCTGACCAATAACTTTGGCGTCGATCGAAACTATCGGATCGGTTACGCGCAGATCTGGAATCTCGATATCCAGCGCCAGATCCCGCTGGGAATGACGATGAGCCTGGACTACAGCGGTACTAAAGGCACGGCGCTGAACCTGCTTGAAGCCCCAAATCGTACGGCGCGGGGCATACGTATTTCCGGCGTCCAGCCGTTCACGTGGCAAACATCGGCGGGCGACTCCATTGCTCATGCCGGCTCATTGCAATTGCGACGCCGCCTGCAGAAAGGGTTTTCCATCGGCGGTACGTATACCTTCGCCAAGGCGATCGACAATGTGGCGGGGGGCGGGTTGGTCACAGGCGGACTGGCCCAGGATGCATTCGACATCGCCGCTGAGCGGGCTGCGGCCAACACGGACCAACGCCACCGGTTTACCGGCGATTACTTGTGGGAGCTACCTTTTGGTACGAACAAGCGATGGCTGTCTGGCGCTGGACTTCTTGAGCATGCGTTTGGAGGCTGGCAGCTCAGCGGCGCCTGGACGCTGGGATCCGGCCTGCCGTTTACTCCACGAGTGCTCGGCGCCGTCAATGACATCAGCAGCGGCATGAGCGGAACGCTTCGGGCTGACGCCACAGGCGCGCCCGTCTCCATAGCAGATCCCAGCGCCGCCCGGTGGTTCAACACTGCCGCGTTCACGGCGCCGGCTCCAGGCACTTTCGGCAACGCAGGCAGGAACACGATTCGTGGTCCTGCCGTGAAGAGTTCCGACATGGCGCTGAGCAAAACGCTGCAGCTGAAGGACAACCACAGCCTGGAGGTCCGGCTCCAGGCGAGCAACGTGTTCAATATCGTTCAATATCGATCCATAGACACCACGGTAAATTCGGCGTCCTTCGGCAGAGTGACGTCTGTAGCTCCGATGAGAAAGGTCCAGATTGTCCTTCGATACAGGTTTTAGAACACGGGCCATGACAGTCCGCGCACGGGCGAAATCACTGTTCTGTCTAGCGGCGATCCTGCTTTTGGCTTCGCCCGCAATTCCTCAGAATTCGTCGCGATTTACGATCAAAACCGCGACCGACCTCGTGCTCGTCAACGTGACCGTGCGAGACCGGAACGGCAACTTTGTTCGGGATCTGAAACCCGAGGACTTCACGGTCCTTGAAGACGGCCGTCCGCAGGAAATTCTTTCGATGGACATGGAGAATACCGGCGTCATCGACGCATCTGCGCCTCAGGCCGCCAATCTCCTGGGAACTCTTAACCCGACCGCGGCAGGTCCATCGCAGCCTGAACCTCAGCCCCTATCCAGTGAGGAATTTCGCGATCGCCGGTTGATCGTCCTCTTCTTCGACCTGAGTTCGATGCAACCTGACGAGATTTTCCGCGCCGTACAGTCCGCCGAAGATTATGTGGACAAGCAGATGACGCCGGCAGACCTCGTTGCGCTGGTGACGCTGTCCAACACGCTCAAGGTGGAGCAGGATTTCACAGCCGATCGTGCAGAACTCAAGGCGGCGCTGGACGCCTTCAATCCGGAGAGCGCGAACGGATTCGAGCAGGCCGCAGCCGCGGACGATGCCTCCTCAGATGCGCAAGCGCAGACGGACGATTCCACTGCGTTCACGGCCGACGATACGGAATACAACGTTTTCAATACGGATCGCCGTCTCGATGCCCTGCAGTCGATTGCCGACACCCTTTCCGGAATCGAGCAGAAGAAGTCCCTCCTCTATTTCAGCAGCGGTTTGAGTCGCACTGGCGTTGAAAATCAGGCTCAGCTTCGGGCCGCGACCAACGCGGCGGTGCGCGCGAATCTATCGATCTACACGATTGATGCACGCGGCCTGCAGGCGATCGTTCCCGGCGGGGCCGCGTCGCAGGCGAGCAGCCGGGGTGCATTTTCAGGAAAGGGAGCGAGGCAGGCGTTCGATTCCAATGCTGCGTCCCAGGAAACGCTGGTCGCGCTCGCGAATGACACAGGAGGAAAGGCCTTCCTCGACGACAACGATTTTCGTCCCGCCTTCGTAAAAATGCAGGAGGACACGGCGCTGTATTACGTGCTCGGATATACGAGCGCCAATACCGTCAAAGATGGCCGTTATCGCAAGATTTCGGTCACGGTTAAACGCAAGGACGTCAAAATTGAGAGCCGGCGCGGCTACTATGCCGAAGCCGATTTCGAGCACACGACGAAACAGAATCGAGAGACGCAGCTCCAGCAGGAACTCGCGTCCGAGCTTTCCAGCACGGATCTTCCGATATATTTGTCGACAGGCTATTTTCGTCTGGAGGACACCCGCTATTTCGTTCCGGTCTCCATTGTCGTTCCGGGCTCTGCGATTCCATTCGCGCGCGACAGCGATCAGGACCGGGCGACGCTGGATCTTGCCGGAATGGTTCTGGGGGAAGGGAATCGGCCGTACGGAACAGTTCGGGACACCGTGAAGCTCGCATTGGACGCGACGCAGGAAGTGCAGCGCAAGAACGTTCAATACGACAGCGGCTTCCTGCTGCCCCCCGGGTCATACCGGCTGAAGTTTGTGTTGCGGGAAAACCAAACAGGCCAGGTAGGGTCCTTTGAGACTAACATTTTCGTGCCGAACCTGAAGGATGCTCCAGTCAGAATCAGCTCGGTCATCCCGTCAAGCCAGAAGCAGCCGGCAAAGCCAAAGAAGGACAACCCGCTGTTTCGAGACGGATCGGAAATCATACCGAGCGTGAGTCACGTGTTTTCCTCCGGACAGCATCTGTACCTCTATTACGAAATCTACGATGCTGGACGCCCTTCAGACGCGGATCCGAAAGAAAAGTCGGCGATACGCGTGCTCACGAATGCCGTATTTTTCAAGGGAGACAAGAAGGCTTATGAAACGCCGCTGACGCGGATCGATCGGCTCACCACGCCTGAGCGTCACGCCGCCGCAGTCGAACTCGATGTGGCGCTGTCGCAATTGAAACCGGGATTCTACACGTGCCAGATCAATGTTGTGGACGATGCGTCGGGCCGCTTCGTCTTTCCGCGCGTCGGGATTCTGGTGAGGTAGTTCAAAGGACCGGCTGGCGAAATCCCCCCGCGGCAGTCCGCCTGGGCTGTCGCGCCACCCCTCCCGGGACTTGTATGGACCGGGGACATAGGTAACAGCGTTCGGAGACATGGGTAACACTTTTGATAAGGTCAAACCGATGCACGAAAGAGGTGAATCGGATTGGCTTGGCAAGAAGTAGTAACCACAATGTCGTTCCGCAAAGAAATCGTGAGTTTGGCGAATCGGTCGGACGCGAATATTCGAGAGATTAGCCGTCGTTTCAACGTCAGCCCGAAGACAATTTATAAATGGCTGGGCCGCTATGACGAGACTGGCGAGGAGGGATTGCGAGATCGTTCGCGACGTCCGCATCACTCGCCCAAACGAAGCGGCAAAAAGGTCGAATCGAAAGTACTGGAGGTTCGGGATCGTCACCCGGCGTGGGGAGCCCGTAAAATCGGGGCTCGCCTGCGGGCAATGGGGGAGATGGTGGTTCCGGTCGATAGCACGATTCACGAAATTCTGCGACGTCACCAGCGGATCGACCCGCAAGAGTCGGAGAAACACCACGCGTGGAAACGGTTCGAACATGCGGAGCCGAATCAACTCTGGCAGATGGATTTCAAGGGCTGGTTTACGGTGGGAGGCCAGGGAGTTCAGTGTCACCCGTTGACGATCCTGGACGACCATTCGCGCTACGTGGTGTGTCTGAAAGCTTGCCCGAATGAGCGGACTGAAACGGTTCAGTTGCACATGACAGAAACGTTTCGCCGGTATGGATTGCCGGAGCGAATGACGATGGACAATGGGGCGCCGTGGGGCAATGACGCGGAGCATCGCTATACGCCTCTGACGGTTTGGCTGATTCGACTGGGTATTGGAGTCAGCCATTCGCGGCCTTATCATCCCCAGACGCAAGGGAAGGATGAACGTTTTCATCGGACGCTCAAAGCCGAGGTGTTGCGCGGGAGCCACTTTTCCGATATGGGCCGCGCTCAACAGCGTTTTGATGAATGGCTTCCAATTTACAATCACGAACGGCCTCACCAGGCGCTCGGCATGGCCGTACCCTCGAGCCGTTACCAGATCAGCTGGCGAGAGTTTCCCGCCGCACTTGCGGCCATCGAGTACTGTTCTGGAGACGATATCCGCCGCGTCCAAGAGAAGGGCCATGTGGGCTACAAAGGTCACCGAATTATGCTCGGGAAAGCGTTTCATGGTTACCCGGTCGCCTTTCGGCCGACCACGGACGACGGAATTCTTGATGTTTATTTCTGCCAGCATCGGATCACTCAAATTGATATGAGGAATCTCAAATGATCCGACCGCAAGGGGCTGTGGAAATGCCGGGAGTGTGGAAAACGCAAACGACGCGTTTCCCACACTCCCTTGGAAAACCCTTTGGGTTTCCCACATTCCCACAGCCCCGACGGCTGGTCTTACTAACCCAAAAAAGTGTTACCTATGTCTCCGAACGACCGTTACCCATGTCTCCCGGCCAAACAGGACTCGGGAGGGGTGGACTTTTGAACCAGTACGAGTGGTCTTACTTCTTGGCGCCTTTGGTAATTTCCTGGTACGCCGTTTCAACGAACGTCAAATTGGGAGTGGGCGCTGGACCGCCGCGGCCTGCGGCAGCCCCGGCAGCGGGTGCGCCGGCTCCGCGATTCGCGCCGCCCTGGGGAGCAGCAGCGGCCGCACCTCCAGGCGCAGCCGCACCGCGAGGTGCAGCGCCCGGGGCCGGAGCATCAGGCAGCGCGGCCTTGATCTCTTCGAGCGTCTTACCTTCCTTCACCATTGCCGCGATCTTGTTCCGCCGCTCGGTAGTCGCGTTGAGTTTTCGCTGAAGATCGGCCTTGGTCACCAGGTCTCCATGTCCTGTAACGTAGGTGTCGGCATTGAGTCCGATCATTTCCTTCACGTTCTTGAGCCATCCTTCGGTGGAGCCGTTCTTCTCAAAATGAATGTTCGGATTGTCGTCGGCGCGGTTCGTCACGACAAGATCGCCCGTAGAGACGATCTTCTGATCCGGGAGGTACACCACGAGATCGCCGCTCGTGTGCGCGGGCGCGAAGTGATAGAGCTCGAGCTTCACGCCGTCGATTGTCATCGTTTCCTTGGTCTTTGTCGTGACCTGGTTCGGCAGCCTGTCCGCAGGGGGTGCGCCGCGGGCGCCGGACGAAATTGCCGCTTGCTGTTCCTTCTTGTTGTTTTCGTGCGCGATGATCTTGACCCCCGCTGGAAACGCCACCAGTCCGTTCAAGTGGTCGCCATCGCTATGAGTGATGATCGCCGTCGTCACCGGTTTCGGAGTGATCTTGGCGATTTCGGCCAGCAGGTCCTTCGCGCCGGCCTCTGTCTGCTTGGCGTCCACCACAATGACGCCTGTCTTGCCGATGATGATCGTGCTGTTACCGCCCGATCCGCCAAGACCCGCCCACACGTCGGGTTTCAGCATTTTCATTGTGATCGGCGGCGGCGCCTGTTGCGCCACGGCGACAGTGGCGATCGCGCCACACAGCACCACGCCGAGACCTAGCCAGAAAGTCTTTAGATTTGACATAAAATGTATCCTTTCAAGTTGAAGACTCTACTACTCTATCCAGACCGAAGCAAACTCCCCCAATCCGGTGACGTTAATCGAATTCAATTTCCTGCGTCGAGGTATGCCCGGATCTCCAAAATCAATGTTGCGAGCCACGGGCTCTGCGTCTCCGTCCATGCCAGGCATGACTCATTCGCATGGATCAGGTTCGCCGCCGATTCTTGCGGTCGGCGAATTGCGTCAACGTCACCGTATTTCTGTTTGTAGATCGGGCGGCATGTTGGTTATGGTCTTGGAGAGGGTTCAAATCGCCCAGGAGGAACGCCATGAAGGTATTCGCGCTTGCCTGCTTATTGACAATGTTGCCGGCCGGTCAGACTTTGCAGGCTCAGGGTATTCTTTTCGTCCAGCAGGACACGCGAGACGGAAAGACCAACACGAACGAGATCCGGATGGACAAGACGCATATCCGCGCTGAATTCCACGCTTCGACCGGCGGCTCGGCATTCACGTTCGATGCGGGAACGAAGGTCGCTCGCGTGATCAGTATCGAAAAAAAGACTTATTTCGAACTCGACCAGGCCCAGATGCTGCAAATCCGCCAGCAAATGGCGAAGATGGAAGAACAGATGAAGAATCTGCCGCCACAGCAGCGGGAAATGATGGAACAGATGATGCGCGGACGCGGGGGGATTCCCGGCATGGGCGCGCCTGCCCGCCCGGATTTTCGGCAATCCGGTTCGGACAAAGTGGGACAGTGGTCGTGCACAAAATACGAAGGGTTCCGCGGTAGCGAGAAAGTGTCCGAGGTGTGCACCGTCGATCCTGGAACGTTTGGCCTTACTCCGGCCGACTTCACGGCCGCCACGCAACTTGCCGAGTTCATGAAGAGTATGATGCCGCAACTGGCGGATCAGTCGTTTGTCTACGGCACGCAAGCCGACCAGGGCTTCTCCGGCGTTCCGGTTCGCCGGACGTCCTATGAAAATGGCAAGGTCGTTTCCGTCAGTGAGATCAAGGAATTTCGACGCGAAGCGTTTCCGCCGTCAACCTGGGAGACTCCAGCTGGTTTCAAGAAACAGACAATGCCCGGCATGCCTGCGCGCTGAACCTGCGCCAGACTGGATGGAAGAGCCGAGGCGCAAATCCGCCCCGGCTCTTTTCCCGCATGAGTGCAGCCTACCTCCACTCCCAGATCTTGGAATGAGTATTTCCGTTGCCGTCAATTTCGAATTCGAAAACGCCTACGATGGCATTCAATCTCGCGAGTTTTGAAGATGTCGTGCTGTAGCTCAGGGCCCCGCGATAGCTGACCATTCCACCTTCGCCCAATCGTCCGGAGCCGACGCCTTTCCAGGTGACGAACTCGCCGTCCATCGTTGCCCATACACCTTCGCCGTCGCCATGAAGGCTTCCGTCAGGCTTCCGACGGGAAACATAGGTTCCTACGTTCATTCCATCCACGCCCATCAGCCTCGTCATGTCTTCGAAGGAAACTTCAATTTTGAAATCCGGGTCCGTGCCGACCACGCGCCGTGCGGTCCGTTTGCCGCGGCCTTCGCCGATTTGTTCGCCTAACATGTGTTTGTTCTCCTTTTCGTCGATTCCTGCGTCAGCAATTTCACTGATACTACGAACGATCATGGGGAATCAGATGGGTATCCCGCAGTCACGACGAAGCCGACGAGTAGGCCTTCACGCCCGCATTCCACAGCAACTTCATCACCACAAATGCAGCCGCTGTGACTCCGAGCATGTGAATGACGAGCTGCGCGCTGAATCCCTCAAAGAGTGCGCGCGTCGGAAACGAAACAATGAGGGCGAACGGGAGAATGGTGACCAGCAACCGCGCCAGCCAGCCTCGGAAGATCCCGAAAGGTCTGGTGACGTACTGTTCCATCGAAAAGAAGATCTCCCGAAGACCGCTGGAGGAGAGCATCCAAAACGTCGGGATGAGAAAAATCATGTTCAAGGCGTAGTGCAGCATGACTCCGACGAGTAACAACAGGGAGTAGAAGAGAATGGCGCTCGGCGCCAGTGGCTCCGGATATCGAATCAGGGTCCAGGCAAGAATTCCCAGCGCGACAAGCAGGTTCATGCAGGAGTTCGCTGCGAAATCCCGCAAACTGAGGAAAAACAGCGGGGAGACCGGGCGGGTGAGGTGATAGTCCAGTTCGCCTTTGTTGATCGCGAACGGAAACCACCACATGTTGCTGGCAAAAACAGTCATGTTGATGGCGTCGTAGACGAAGACGCCTCCCGTAAACACGAGCATTTGGTCGAACGTCCATCCCCCCAGAAGCGTTGTATGCCGGTATATGATCCAGAAGAAACCGAGATTCACAACGTTCCACACCAGGTCCATTGCGGTTCTAAAGAAAAAATCCAGGCGGAATTCCATGGCCCGGCTGAAAGAGAATCGCAGGAAATAAGCGTACAGACGCATGTAGCGGATCACATGCCCACCCCGGTGTACTGCAAATCGCCGCGGCGCCAGATCCGATTCCCGATGGCCGCTATGATTCCGCACCATGCCGCGGTGATCGCCAGTCCCATCGCCCACTCGCTCAGACTGACCATGCCCAGCAGCGTCCTGGCCGGCGCCGAGTAAAGATACGGAAATGGCAGCCATGCCAATATGCTCTGCGCCCATTCCGGGAATAGCTGCAACGGCAGCAACTGTCCACCGAGCATAGACATTCCGATGCGCGCTGCCACCAGCAGGCTCCAGACGTTGTCCGCCCAGAAGGCCACAGCCTGGACCGGACGAAGCAGAAGGAAATAGAGGAGGTTTGCAACAGCGATGGACACGGTCGCCATTGCTACCGCGGTCACGGTAATGTGTATCTCTTCCGGTATACCCACAACGAGCGGCGCCAATGAGCCGAACAGAATCAGTTGCAGCATTTGCGGTGTGAGCGCTCCCCATTGTTGAGCGTATTTCACGAAACCGTAGCGCACGGGGTAAAGGAGATATCTGCTGAGACTCCCGTCGTAAATATCCTGCGAAATTCCCATGTCCAGTTCAGTCGATTGCACCAGCCGGCCGATGAGCGTGACAAAGAAATAATAGAGAATCATTCCCTGCACGGAAAACCCGGCGAGTGTCGGCCTGCCGGAAGCGAAGAGCGCATATGTCAGAAACCAAAAAAAGCTGAAGCTGACGAGAGTGCCCACAATCGAGGTGATCCAGAAATCGGCGCGGTAGGACATTCGCTTTCTCGCTTCCACTGTCAGCACGTCCCAGAACAATCGGGGCCTCATTGTTCCTCCCGGCGCGACCGTTGGATGCGCTCAATGACGGTTCCCACCGCCACTTCTTCGATTGCGAGATCCACCACGGGCCATCGCCGAAGCAATTCCGTCGCCGCTTCAGCCACCCGATTCCGTGGAACTCGGAGACGTACCAGGTCTGCATTGGATTCCTCGATTGTTCCCAATCGATCCAGGCCGTCGAGCCCTGGGACGCCGGTATCGTCCTTGCGGAAGTGGGCAATGATCACCTTGTGCTCCGCGTATTCCGCGACCACTTTTTCTACGCTGCCGTCGAACACAATTTCGCCCTCACGTAAGATGATGATGCGGCGGCAAAGCCGCTCAATATCCTCCATGTAATGACTGGTCAGAATCATCGCCGGCCGGTGTTCCGCGCGGTAGCGCAGAAGGAATTCGCGAATGGCGCGCTGCGCCGTGAGGTCAAGCCCGATCGTCGGTTCGTCGAGGTACACGACGCGCGGGGAGTGGAGCAGTGCGGCGATAAGTTCCATTTTCATTCGCTCTCCCAGCGAGAGCCGCCGGATCTGCACTTGCAACTCGTCGCGAATTTCCAGAGCATCGGATAGATAATCGAGCGTCGCCCGATACCGGTCGTCGGGTATCTGATAGATTTCCTTCAGCAGCAGAAAACAGTCGGCGGCGGGCAAGTCCCACCACAGCTGCGCCTTTTGACCCATGATCAAGGCGATCTGTACGCGCATCCGATTGTCGCGTTCGGATGGCACAAAACCCAGGACGTTTGCCTGCCCCGATGTGGGATGAATGATACCGGCCAGCATCTTGACGATTGTCGTCTTGCCTGCGCCGTTCGCTCCGACCAGTCCGACAATCTCTCCCTCGGCGACGGTGAACGACACCTCGCGCACCGCCCGCTTTTGAATGTACTCCCGCTTGAAGAGTGCACGCACGGATCCGGCGAGTCCCGGTTCCTTCTTGTGAATCGTGTAGGTTTTCGAGAGCCGATTCGCCTCGATCATGGCCCGACAGCATACCGCAAAGCCGGAGGCCTTTTAGCTCGCTATGGAATTTCCCGAGAGTGTTGGAGAATGAATGCATGGCGAGCGCCGCTTCAGTCGAAGAAACCTTCACAGATCAGGTACTGGAACCGGTGGACTGGCAGGCACGCCGTCACGCCCACGAAGCGCGGGTGCAGCCGTGGATCGATTCCCGTAGGGTTCGGACCTCACGCGGCCAAAGACATCCGGTCTACGATTTTCTCTTCAACTATTACTTCTTTCGTCCCGGCTGGCTGCGCCAGTGGCATCCCGGGCCGAATCTGACACTGGCGGGCGTGGAGGCGGCGGAGTTTCTGCGTTGGCCGGAATATCGTCCGACAGGGAGCGGGGTGGCTCTGGATCGCACGGCATTGGCTTCTCACCGGCGCGAATTTGTCGTGTGGCTGCGGGCGCTGCTCACAACAATGCGGGCTCGTCCACCGTTTTTCGGTTGTTTTGGCCTGCACGAGTGGGCGATGGTTTACCGCCAGGAACCCAACGCGATCCGCCACAATTCGTATACCCTTCGTTTTCCGCCACAGGAGATTGCGCGCATCGTTGAAGCCAATGGCGTCTGCTGTACGCACTTCGACGCCTTTCGTTTCTTCACAGCGCCGGCGCGCCCGCTCAACCGCCATCAACCGACCCGAGAAGCGATGCTCAACCTGGAGCAGCGTGGTTGCCTGCACGCCAACATGGACCTCTATAAGTGGTCTTTCAAGCTCGCGCCCTTCACTCCGGGCGAACTGGTAGCCGATTGTTTCGCGCTGGCTCATGACATCCGGGAGGTGGACATGCGTGCGAGTCCCTACGATCTTCGTGCGCTGGGGTTCACGCCGATTCGAGTCGAAACTTCCGAGGGCCGCGTTGAATACGAACAGTACCAACACATTTTCGCGGCTCGCGGTGAACCTCTGCGCGCTCGACTGATTGCCCTTTGCAATTGGCTTCTCCGTGACTGAGGCTGCCGGCCGGAATTAACGGGCGTTCAGAGTCTTCCAGATCGCAGCTGCGTCTTGAGAAGCTTCACGTGCGAGCAACCGCTCCAGGCGGGCATTTCGATTCATGTATCTCGTAACAGTTTGCGGGTAGACTTGGAAGAATACGCGCGCATTTCTTCTAGGATCGATTCGAAAATCCCTTGGGATGGAGGCTGCGTGAAATGAGTTCGGTGGGGATACAGGCGCCTGGATGTCTTGAAGCTATCTGGATCAAACGCGCGCATCTGGGTCCGATGGACGCCAGGCTGTCGGCGCACGCGGTTCCGGGACGTGGTCTTCTGGGATGTGCGAGCAATAGCCGTCACCGTCAAGTCACTCTGATCGAGCGCGAAGTTTGGGATGCGCTGATGAAACAAACAGGATCGGCGGCGCCGCCGTCGGAGCGGCGCGCGAACCTGCTGGTGAGGGGAATCGCGCTCGCCAACACGCGCGACCGCGTCCTTCGCGTAGGCAATGTTCGCCTGCGAATCGCAGGAGAGACCAAACCCTGCGAGCGCATGGAGGAGGCGGTTCCCGGATTGCAGTCCGCGATGTATCCGAACTGGGGCGGCGGCGCCTTTGCAGAGGTCCTGGACGAGGGCGACATTACCGTTGGAGATCGCGTGGAGTGGGTCACGCCTGATGAGGCATGAGAATTCGGAGACGGAGAATGAATTCACTCGCTGCATCACATTCCAACCATGAAGTGCTGCCTCTCGACTTCGGCGGTCACCTGGTCTTGTAAAGGCACAGCCTCCGATGAATCCAGGGGCGGGGTGCGTGACCGCGAGGCGTGTTCTGAAACACTCACTCGCTACCAGGCTAAGGTTGATTCTTTCCCCGGGTCAGCAGTGCGACTGCCGTCTTCCGAGCAGCTTGTTTGTTTCTGCTGTTTTTCCGATGAAATGGCGTCGGAGTGACAGGTCGACGGACCTGCAAAGTCTCCTTTGGCCCGCATAAGTATCTTTGCTGCAATCCGGACATGTTTTGAGCAAACCGATGCGGGATAATCTCGACCATGAGATTGCCTGACTTTCTCGTCATCGGGGCCGCAAAATCCGGAACAATCTCGCTGTACCACTACCTCGGACAACATCCGGAAATCTTTATGTGCCCGGTCAATGAGTGCAATTTCTTTGCGTTGGAACGTGCGGACTGGACGTCCCAGTACCGGGGACCCGTCGATCGGTATTACCTGGATCGCCACTGTATCAAGACGCTGGAGGCATATCGGGATCTCTTCAGCGGAGCGGCTTCCGGCCAGGTTGTCGGAGAATCCTCGCCTTTGTATTTGTTCAGCGAGACGGCGCCGGCCTGTATTCATCACCATAATTCCAGCGCAAAAATCATCGCGATCTTGCGTCAGCCGGCCGATCGTGCATTTTCAAACTACGAGGACCTGCGCCGCGGGGGGATCGAACCGATCCCGGACTTTCGTGAAGCCATTCGAGCCGAGTCCATCCGGCACGAGCAGGGATGGGGCCCGTGGCCTTTTTGGTATTACACTGAGATGGGTTTTTTTGCCCGGCAATTGCAAAACTACCTTAATTATTTTGATCCTGGGCAGATCTTCATCAGACTCTACGAAGATTTGCAGAAAGATGCCGTGGGGTTAATGAGAGAACTCTACGAATTTATCGGGGTGGATGGAAGTTTTGTACCCGACGTTTCCACACGGCACAACCTGGGTGGCGTTCCTCGTCACGATTGGCTTCAACAGTTGATCCATCGACCAAATGCCGCCAAGCATTGGGTCAAGAAGGTTGTCCCAGGCCTGCTCAGGCATCGCCTTCGAGATCGAATCTCGGAATGGAACACAGACAAGAAGCGGCTTGATCCGGATTTCCGGGTGGAATTGAATCAAATGTATCGAAAAGACATTCTGGCTCTTGAAGGATTAATTGGCCGGGACCTGTCTCATTGGCTATAAGTCGGAAGATCGGGTTCCTTCTCGCCCGCGCGACGCTCCGCTCTTTGGGCGTGCGGCCAATGCCGGCCGTGTTCATCATGGGCCATATGCGGTGCGGCTCCACTCTGCTGCTTCATATCCTTTTAAGCAATCGTGAGTGCATCGGATGCGGCGAACGGAATGCCGAATATCGTTCAACCGAGGACTTGGACAAACTGGAGATCGCATCGCGTATCGCGCAGCGAGCCCCGTTTCGTCGAGGTCATGCGATCGATCAGATCAATCATGACCGGTTCACGCCGAACGCCGAACTCCTGCATGACGAAAGGGTGCGCTGCATCTTCCTGATCCGCGATCCGCAGGCGACGGTTCAAAGCATCCTCAACCTGACCCAAACATTCTATAAAGCGTGGACAGTGGAGCGCGCCGTGGACTACTACGTCGAACGCCTCGAAAAGCTCGCGGCCCACGCCGAAGGAGTCCGGAGAGAGCGCGAAACCCTGGCACTGACCTACGACAGTCTCGTCCACGATAGTGCCAAAGCGCTACGCCTGCTGGAAGGCTTCCTTGGTTTGAGCGGCGAGTTGGGTGAGCGGTACACGATTCAAAGATTCACCGGAAAGCGGGGCGATCCTTCCGAGAATATCCGGGTTGGGCGCATTATGCGCGAGCGAGTCGATCGCCCCGTCGAAATTCCAACTGGCGAGCTTGACCGCGCCTGGGATGCCTACCGCGCCTGCGCCCAAACCCTTAAACTCGATGGAACAGTCCGGTGAAGCTGACGTGATATGATTGGCTGCCATGAAGCCTCTGGCACGGTACATGGAAGATGCTGGCACCAGCCTTGATCAACTCGTCTTGAACTCCGGGTTGGAAGCAAAATTGGTTAAAGCGATCGTGACGGGCAACTACATCCCCAGTCCGTTCGAACGACAACGGCTGGCCGACGCGATAGGCGTTTCGATCGACGATATTTCCTGGGGACATGCCGTTCCCGTCGAGCACCTCCGCGGCAACGGTCCCCAATCCGGCCGCTCCACCTGACCCTCAAAATGCGGTGACGTTGATCGAATTCAGATCTTGCACGGCTCGAGGCACTCCGTCATTCTAGGTTTGCCTTTTGCATTTCCGCGCCGCGGGTTTCTCCTGACGGTGTCATCAACAACTTAAAATGTCGCGCAAGGCACGTGTCGTAGTGCCCGGGATGCCGCACCATATTACCGACCGCGGCAGCCGTCGTTCTGATGTCTTTCATGACGACGCTGACCGGCTTCTCTACCTGGAATTGATGGGAGAAAGTTGTCGGCAATTTCTGCTGCGCATCTGGGCTTACTGTCTGATGACTAATCATGTCCACTTCATTGCTGTTCCCGATCGGGAAGACTCGATCCAACGAACATTCCATCGCACCAACGGCGCGTATTCGAAGAGATTTAACGCTAAAAATCGCTTGGTTGGTCACCTTTGGCAAGAACGCCCGTTTTCGTGTGTGTTGGCCGAGGATCATCTGTGGAATGCGATTCGCTATGTCGAGCGGAATCCGATCCGCGCGGGCTTGGTGGAGAAAGCGGGCCACTATCGCTGGTCGAGCGCATCCGCGCATTGTGATGGAACAGTCGACGATCTGCTGGATGCGGACTGGAATTCTCGTGTCGTGATGTCCAACTGGTCGGCCTGGCTGGAAGGATCGGACAATGTGGACTTCGAATCGCTGATCCGGGACCGCACCTTGGCGGGGTCGCCTTGCGGGGGTAGCGAATTCGTCCGGGATATCGAGAAGGCGAAAAGCGACTGCTCCCTGGACCGGAAGATGGAAGCAGTGATGGAGCCCCGTCGTTGAAGAGCTGCTGGCATTTCTTCGCAGTCTGTGATTCACTGTCCTTCCCCCCCGTCTGAGGTTCATGAAGCTTTAAGGTACGGCAGTCATGATCATCCTTCTCAACCCGAATAGCGCGCGCTGGAAGTATCGTCTCCCGTTGTCGGTTCTTGCGGTGGGGGCGGTGCTGGAAGGGAAGTATCCCTATCAAATCATCGACGGAAATCTTGACCGTGATTTGAGGGGCACTTTGCTGCGAACTATTCGCGAGCAGAGCATCCGGTATTTGGGCGTCACGGTGATGCCCGGTCCTCAACTCCAGCAGGCGATTCGTCTGAGTGAGGAGCTGAAGCAAACGTTCCCGCAGTTGAAAATCATCTGGGGCGGCTATTTCCCATCGCTTCAGGGAAACATCGTCGAGAATTCCGGTTTCGTGGACTATGTCATTCGCGGCCAGGGCGAATACGCGTTTCTGGAACTGATCGATTCACTTGAAAAAGGGGGTGGGGTGGCGAGGGCTTCCCGCCAAGGCGCCACGGACCCGAACACCCTTCCACCGATTCCTTATCATCGCGTCAATGTTGAAAAGTATCTGCCCCGCACGGTACTGGGTTCGCGAACGATCGTCTATCACTCGAGTTTCGGTTGTCCGTTTGTGTGCGGATTCTGCGCTGTAGCCGGCGTGTACAAGGGGCGTTGGATGGGACGCGCCGCCGGGACCATTGTTAGCGACGTCCTCGAACTGCGGGCGCGTTATGCCATCGACGCGGTGGAGTTCATCGACAACAATTTCTTTGTCGCGGAGAGCCGGACGGCGGACGTGGCGGAAGGGCTGCGCGGCCAGAACATTGCCTGGTGGGGCGAGGCAAGGCCCGACACCGTGATGCACTACTCCGACCAAACCTGGCGCAGCATGTCGGCCGGCGGGTGCAGAATGATGTTCTTCGGCGTGGAGTCCAGTTCGGAAAGCACCCTGGAAATGATGCAGAAGGGGGGAACCCAGACTCCCGCCATGGTTCTGGATCTCGCGCGACGCATGCGCGAATTTGGAATCGTTCCGGAATTCTCGTTCGTGCTGGGCGCGCCTTCCGACCATGTTGCCGAAGACATCGAACGCGACATTCGCTACATTCGCCGGATCAAGGAAATCAATCCGGCAAGCGAAATCATTATCTACGTCTATTCGCCGGTCTCCTTTGACGACGCGACGCTGCTGAACCGCGCCAGAGATTTCGGGTTCGAATTTCCGCGACAACTTAAGGACTGGATGAATCCGCCGTGGTCGACGTTCGATCTGCGAAAGAATCCGGGTACACCCTGGCTCAGGCCGGAACATGTTGCGCGCATTCGCGATTTCGAGCGAGTGCTGAACGCGCGTTATCCCACCGTTTCCGACATCAAGTTGAAGCCCTGGCAGGCCGCCTCATTACGCGTGCTGGGAGGCTGGCGTTACGCCACGGAATTTTATAGAGCTCCATGGGAGATCCGATTTGTAGCGAATCGGCTTTTTAAATATCAACAGCCGGAGACTGAGGGATTCTGAGCGTGAGTTCCTCCAGATTATCAGAGGTTCGAAATGGCTGACATTCTACTGGCACACGCATATTTCCTGAAGGACGACATCATCGAACGGCGCGTGATGAAGCCGTATCCGCCGTTGGGAATTCTCTATTTGTCCGCATATTTAAAGCGCGCTGGTTTTACGGTGGACGTGTTCGATGCCACGTTCCGTGATCCGAAAGACTTTCAGGAAATGGTTCGGCGGACCCGGCCGTGCATTGTCGGCATTTACGCAAATATCATCACCCGCGCCAATGTTTTTCGATTGGCGCAGATTTCCCGTGAAAATGGCGTCAAGCACGTCATTTGCGGCGGGCCGGATGCTCCGGAGTGGGCAGATCTCTATCTTCAAAACGGCGTGGACATCATCGGTACGAGCGAAGGGGAGCGGACGCTCGAAGAACTGATCCCGTGGCTGGATCAGCGCGGCATGTCGCGGCTCGAGGAGATTCCCGGGATTATCTATCGCCGCGACGGCCGGGTGATGCGAACCGCCGCCCGCGCACCGATCATGGACCTTGACAGCCTGCCCTGGCCGGATCGTGACGTTCTGATCATGGAGGACTATTTCAAGGCGTGGAAATCCCATCACAACGAAACTTCTGTATCGCTCATCACCGCTCGCGGGTGCCCGTTTCATTGCGCCTGGTGCTCATCCGAAGTGTTTGGCCACTCCCATCGGCAGCGGTCGCCCGCCAATGTCGTCGATGAAATGCAGATGATAAAGCGGAAATACAGCCCCGATATCATGTGGATCTCCGACGACGTCCTGACGATCAACCGCAAGTGGTCGTTCCAGTTCTTTGAAGAAGTGAAGCGGCGTGAAGCCCAACACCCATACGAATGTTTGAGCCGGGTGGATCTTGTGGATCGAGAGATCCTGGCCGGCCTGAAGGAGAGCGGCTGTTTCAGAATCTGGTATGGCGCGGAGTCGGGCTCGCAACTGATTCTGGACAGCATGAAAAAGGGAACGACCGTCGAGCAGGTCCGGAAGGCGGCTCGAACGACGCAGGAGTTGGGAATTCAGGCAGGCTTCTTCATCCTGCTCGGTTATCCGGACGAGACGACGGCCGACATCAGGAAAACGATCGATCTGCTGAAAGAAACGAGGCCGGACGTGTTCGGCACTTCTGTGGCATTCCCGATGAAGGGCACGGAATTTTACAGTCGCGTCGCCGACCGCATCATTCCCAATGACAACTGGTCGTCCCGAAATCAGAACAAGCTGTTGTTCAAGGCGAAGTATTCCCGCCTGTACTACTGGTTCGCCGTGCGCTGGCTCGTCAAGGAAGTGAATCTTGCCAGGATGTGGCGCGCCGGCAAGCGGCCTTATCGCAAGATCATTCCAGAGGCTGCGAAGATTGCCATCGCCCGGGCGGGAGTCTTTGCGATGGATCTGGCCGCATTGCACCGCACGCAACCGGCCCCGCTGGACCATGCAGATCGCGTTTGACGCCACCGTCCTTCACGGACGTAAATCGGGCATCGGCTACTATTGCGAGGAACTGCTCAAGGGCATGGCGGCCTTGGATCGCACGACGGATTTTTTCGTGTTCTCGCACCGCCCTCTGGATCTGAACATCCCGCACGCAAATGGCAACTTCCATTATTGTGAAGACCGTTATTTCCCAATTCGCGCCATTTATCTCCACACGCTGCTTCCGGGCATCCTTGATCGCGTTCGTCCGGACCTTTGCCATTACACGAATTTTCTAGCGCCCATCACTGAAAGCCGACCCTATGTGGTCACCATCCATGACATGGGGTTGGAAGTTCTTCGCGGATCGCATCCGTTCGCCAAGCGTCTTTATACGAGGAACCTGATTCCGCGCGTCGCGCGCAATGCGCGCCTGATTCTCACCAACTCGGAGTATTCCAAGTGGGAGATCGTTCGGTATCTGAGCATTCCGGAAGACCGTATTCGGGTGACCCCGCTTGCGGCCTCCTCTGAGTTCACGCCCACCCACGATCCGGATTCTGAAATTCAAACATCTCCCTCTTATTTCCTGTATGTCGGCAACCTCGAACCTCGGAAGAATCTTACAAGGCTGATCGAGGCGTTTTCGTTGCTAAAGGAACTCGATCACCAGCTTTGGATTGTCGGCAACACGTGGTATCGGGCCTCAGCGGTTCACAACAAAGTGCGTTCGCTCGGGATCGAGCATCGGGTTCGGTTTCTGGACTATGTTCCCCGCGAAGCGTTGCCGGGACTGTACCGCGGCGCCACAGCATTTGTGTACCCGTCGCTTCTGGAAGGTTTTGGCTTGCCTGTTGTTGAAGCCATGGCCTGTGGAACGCCGGTCATCACTTCCGATAACTCGGCGTTAAGGGAAATCGCTTCCGGGGCGGCGGTACTGGTCGACCCGACGAGTGTGCGAGCCATCGCCGATGCCATGGGGCGACTGGCATTGGGGCATGGGGAGCGGGCGGCCTTGCGCGAGCGCGGTCTGGTGCGGGCTGCGGCGTTTTCATGGGAAACAACCGCAGCCCGGACGTTGGAAGCGTATCAGGAAGCTGCCGGATCGCTCGGGACGTCCGGGGCCAGACCCCCGGCCAGACCGTCAACCGAGATTGGCGACGCCATCTGCAAGACAATCGATTATGCCGCGAACTTCGGGTATCCGCTGAAGCCCGCCGAGATCCATGAGCGTCTTTTTGGCGTGCACGCGGATCGGATTGCCTTTGAGCGCGCGCTCGAAGAACTCGATCTCGCCCGCTGCGGCGATTTCGTCAGCGCCAGCCGCGACCTCGTGGACAGCCGGGCGTTTCGTGAAGCGATCTCCGACCGGGCGATCAAGCGGGCGTGGCCGGGCCTGAGAGTCTTGAGTGCGATACCTTTTGTGCGGATGGTCGCATTTTCCGGGTCCACGGCGCATCGGAACATGACGAGTCTGGAAGACATTGACCTGTTCATGGTGGTGGAAGAGGGAAAACTTTGGTTTGCGTTTTCGGTCGCGATTTTATGGGCGAAGCTTTGTGGAGTGCGAAAGACGTTTTGTATGAACTACGTGCTGAGCGACTCCGCTCTGCCGCTATTCGAACACGATCCTTTTACGGCGCAGCAAATGGCCTCGCTCAAGCCTTTTTACGGCAAGGCCTGCTACGACGAGTTCCTTGCGCTGAATCCATTCGTCCGTCGTTGTTTCCCCAACTTTGAGGCGATTCGGCATCGCGAGATGTATCCCGAAATTGAACCGTCCATGCTCAAACGGGCGTTGGAAAAGCTACTCCGGATGGGGCCGGCGCAGTTGCTGGAATGCTTCAGCCGGGCGGTGCTTGGCTGGTATCTCAGACGCAAGGCTGCCGATGCTTCCCGGACAGGCGATTGCGATGTTGTGATCGAACGGCGGCGGCTGAAGCTTCACCTACAGAGCCATAAGCGAGCGACATTGCAACAAACGGGAATGCTTGTTGAAGGCCGTTAGGCGCCTTCAGGAGGAGCGCCGGCGCGGCCTTGCAGCCGGAGCAATCGCCGAGACGTAGTCTAGCGGGCCAACACCATTCCGCGTCCGTTCGCTCCAACCGCGGAGAAGAGTCAGAAAAAGAATTCGCGCGTCCAGTCCCCAGGACCAGTTCCGCACATAATAGAGGTCGTGCTTCAACCGTTCCTCGACGCTCGTATCCCCGCGCCAACCGTGGATTTGCGCATAACCTGTCAGGCCGCAGCGCACAGAGTGCCGGTCGTCGTAGCCGGCCCACTCGTTGCGGAATTCTCGGACAAAATGTGGACGCTCGGGGCGCGGTCCCACCAGACTCATTTCGCCGCGAAGGATATTCCAGAGCTGAGGAAGCTCGTCTAAGCCGAAACGGCGCAGCCAGCTTCCAAGTCGCGTGCAGCGAGGGTCGTTCGGGACCGACCATACCGGGCCCAGATCGCGTTCCGCCCCAACATGCATCGTTCGAAATTTAATAATTTCGAATTGCCTGCCATTCAAACCGATGCGCGTTTGTTTGTAGAACAGCGGTCCGGCGCTCGTCAGTTTCACGAGAAGTGCGATGACAGCAAGAAGGGGGCTAAGCAGGATCAACGACCCAATCGCGCCGGCAGCGTCCACTGCGCGCTTGGCCCGGCCGTTTGTGCCGGCCACGGACCTATGCGTGGTGCTGCGCGACCGAAAACGAAGTCCGGGATAACGCTGCGGCGATGGATTGTTGGATCTCGTTCTTGAACGTTTCACGCGAAAACTTTTGGACGTTTCCCCGCACTTGCTCGGCGGGCCACGACATCAGTTCGAACTCTTGAACAGCGCGTACGATGGCTTCCGGCGTTTGCTCCGCGAAGAATACGCCGGAGATTCGATCCTGTACTGTTTCCAGGGCTCCGCCCGCGGCAAAAGCCAGAACCGGGCATCCACAGGACTGCGCTTCCACCGGCATGATTCCGAAATCATCCCGGGCCGCGAAAACAAAAGCGCGGGCGCTGCAATAAAGACGTCGCAAATCGGCATCGCTGACCCAGCCGGTAAACTCGATCCGTGGGCCCGCGATTCTGCGGAGACGTCCCAACTCAGGACCGCTTCCAGCGACAACAAGCCGTTTGCCGAGCCGGTTAAAGGCCTGCAGGATGACATCGACTCTCTTGTAGGGCGCCAGCGCGCCCGCGACCAGATAAAAATCCGAACGTCCGGCCGTTGGCTGTGGCGTAAAAAACCGAGTGTCGACGGGGGGGTGAATCACTGCTGCGTCGCGGTCATAATAACGCCGAATGCGCTGGCGCACAAAGTCGGAATTTGCAATGAAGTGATCGACGTTCTTTGCGCTCTCGCGATCCCACCGCTGCAAATTTGAGCGGACCGCCCTGAACACGGATGCCGACAACGCATGCATGGCATAGTCGGATTCGGAGTCCCAGATATACCTCATTGGCGTGTGGCAATAGCAGACATGCAACGCGCCCTGCTTCCGGACTCCTTTGGCAACGGCATGACTCGAGCTGATCGTCAGGTCGAAATTTCTCAGATCGAAAGATTCGATCGCCGCAGGAAAGAAAGGCAGAAGGTTTCGGTAGTGGCGATAGATTCCGGGCACGCGATCAAGCCATGACGTCACGATGGGGGTCGCCGCGATTCGCCGAGAAACCTTGCCCCGTTGGTAGAAGAGGGTATAAATAGTCGAGTCCGGAAAGAGCTCCAACAGCGCCTCGAGTACTTTTTCGCCCCCGCGCATTCCGTTGAGCCAATCATGGACTATCGCAACTTTCATAGGAAAAGTCAGAATCTCAGAAGACAGATTACAAGACGGGGGTGGGATCTTGCTGTTTGCCATTCTAGCAGCCACCGGCTGCTAGTTCTCACTCCCGAATTCTTGTGTGAATTTGGAATTCCGGATCTCACCGATGCTCTATAGCCCGTTGAAGGTCGCCGCTGTTTTTGTTCTCGTCGGCATTGCCTTGTTCGGAGCATCTTTGAACGACCCGTTTCATTTCGACGACGTTCTGATCCTCAAGGACAGCAATGTCACCAATTCCGGGCGCCTGTTCCACTTCCTGAATCCGTTTCATCTGCGCCAGCTCACCTTTCTGTCGTTTTATCTAAACTACCTGGTTGGCGGAGGCGATCCTTCCGGCTTCCACATCGTCAATATCGCCCTGCACATCGCCAATTCGGTGTTGCTCTATTCTGTTCTGAGTTCCGTGCTCGAGGGCTGGACCGCGCTGGCCGCGTCGGCAATTTTTCTCGTGCATCCGATTCAAACCGAACCGGTGCTGTATATCTATCAGCGATCGATTCTGCTGGCCTGTTTCTTTTCGCTGCTTGCTCTGATGGCGTTTCAGAAACGACATCCGTGGATTGGGGTGATGCTGTTCGTGTTCGCATTTGAGTCCAAGGAATCGGCGCTGGCCGTGCCGCTGGCTCTGGCTCTTTTGCACGTGCACCGATTGCGCCGCACCCTTCTGGCAGGGGTCTTGACTCTGGAAATGGGGGCATTGGCGTTGCTTGCATACCGGAATGAGGCGACGGTAGGGTTTGGGGCGGCGCGCCAGATCAGCCCCCTGCAGTACCTGGAGGCTCAATTCCGTGTGGTGTATACGTATTTGCGGCTGTTGGTCTGGCCCTATCCACAATCACTCGAGTATGAGTTTCCTGCGAGTCCGGGTTTGTGGCTGCTGATCGCACAGGTTGCAGGGCTGCTAGCGCTTGTTGGGTTCGGGATGTGGGCCTGGCGGCAGGACAGATGGAGAGTTTTTGGAGTTTCGATTCTCGCATTTCTTGTTCTCCTGGCGCCGACCTCGAGCATCATTCCAAGCGCGGATGCGGCCTTTGAGCATCGTCTCTACTTGCCGATGCTCGCGTTTGCAGTTTTCCTCAGCTCGGTCCTGACGCGGCTGCCATGGCAAAAACTTGTGACCACCGCCGTTCTTGCGCTCTTTGCTATTGTCACCGTTCAGCGCGGCACGGTGTGGTCTTCCGATGTAAAACTCTGGGAGGATGCAACGGCGAAGGCTCCTCACAAAGCCCGCGCCTGGTTCAATCTGGGAGGAGCGTTGCTGGCAACGGATCCGGAAAAAGCAAAAGCGGCGTTCGGACGCGCTTTGGAACTTCAACCCGTCTATCCTGAAATCTACTATGACCTCGGAATGATCGAGCAGGCGAACAACAGTTTTCTGACGGCGATGGCGTACTATCAGCGGGCCGTGGAACAGGACGAGACATTCTGGCCCGCCTGGAACAATATGGGAAACGCCATGGTCGGCCTGGGAGAACGCGATCGCGCGATTGCCTGCTTTGAAAGAACTTTGAGCTTGAATCCCGATTACTGGCCAGCGCAATATAACATCGCAGTTGTACACGCGCAGAACGGACGCTTCGACGAGGCGATTCAGAGACTCAGAATCGTTCTCGATTGGAGTCCGGATTTCAAAGACGCGCAGTATTTGCTGGCCACTTCTCTCAGCCGGGCTGGACATTCAGCGGAAGCTGAAGAAGAATGGAAAAAGATTGGTGGATCCGCCGGGCCCTCCCCCCCGCCCGCAACGATCTTGGCTCCCAAACGCTGAGGACCTTCGTTCGGAGGATCGCATGAAGCATACTTTTCTAGCTTGCCTGACTATTCTCGCTGCCGCAGCTATCGGTTCGGCCCAGACGACGTTCTACTATCCGCATGTGGTTAATGGCGTGTTGGGCGGCACGGTGTGGAAGACAACGATACTGCTGACCAATCCCGCTCCCAATGGAACTGCGCCGGCAAGCGGCTCTGTGACCCTGACCAAGGATGACTCCGTAAATCGCTCGGCCCCCGGGACCCCACTGGTGCTGAGCTTCACGGATGAAACCGGCGCCGCCGTGGGCAGTGGAAATGTGATCTCGTTTTTGATTCCTGGAGGCCAGACAAAGAAATTCACGTCCTCCGGGACTGGGGTTTTCAGCGGAGGTTTTGCCGCCGTCGCCTCAACGAACGCGTTGGCGGGCACGGCGATTTTTTCCGAGTTTGACACCGCCGGACATTTGATCACGGAGGCTGGTGTTCCGGCCGCCCAGGCTGTGACAAGACAAGCGATCTTTGTGGACACGCAGCAGGGATACAACATCGGTGTGGCGTACGCGAATCCGGGAACCACAATCGCAAATGTGACGCTCCAGCTTTTGAACGCGAACGCCGCGCTGGTGAGTACGACCACAACCCAACTTGGACCCGGAAACCACGACGCCCGGTTTACTTTCCAACTCTTCAGTCCTGCTCCCGCGGCCTTGACCGGGACCATGGTCATCGAAAGTCAGAGTCCTCTGGCCGCAGTGGCGCTCCGGACGGATCCGACGTTTTCCTTGTATACGACGTTGCCTCCCGTGACCCTGGCGTCGATATTCCGTCCCGCCCTGGAATGGATTCAGCAGCGGCCCTGGATGTCGCCCTTCACTTCAATCGCACGGCTGATGTCGAATTTGCCGCTCCGAATGGGATAACCGGATTTCGGTTTAGGGAACCACCCCGCTGCGCCTTCCGGCGCAGCCGCCCTCCTGACTCAGGAGTGCCGGTCGGGGGACGGCGGGCTCTTCCGGCTACCCCGTGGTAACATTCAGCGATGGAAACGCAGCAGGCCCGCGCTGAATTGAAAACCTACCTGAACGAGTGCAAATCCGACTTTCTGGCCAAGCCGGGCTTCGCGCCGATCGAGCATCGCATCTGCCAAAAGGTGGACGAAGTGGTGACCGCCCTATGGCGGACGGTACTTCCCGAGCAGACCTCGGGCTTTGCCCTTATGGCCATTGGCGGTTACGGGCGGGGCGCTCTGCATCCCGAGTCGGATCTCGATCTACTCCTCTTTTTTAAAGATGCCGTAAAAGAGGAAATCGTAAAGGCTGTATTGAACCCCCTCTGGGATTTGCCATTCCGGGTCGGACACCAGATACGCCAGGCATCGGACTTCAAGAAGTACGATGCGACGCAGATCGAATCCTATGCCGCATTTCTGGACGACCGTTTTCTTGCCGGTTCTCCCGCCGTCGCTGCTGAATTTCAAAAGGAGGTTTTCGCCGGTTTCGTTCACCGCCACCGCGTCCAGATGCTCAATGGACTGGTCGAAGCCAAGCGCACGCGATATGCACGGTTCGGTCAAACCCCGTTTCAGCTCGAGCCGGATTTGAAAGACGCGCCGGGAGGTGTTCGAGATTCCCACTGGGCGGACTGGGTTCGCAAAATTCTTCAGGCTCCGACCGAAGCAGATCTCTCCGGAACGCTCGAATTGCATCACTGTTTGCGGAATTTTTTACATTTTCAGGTCGGACGGAATTTCAACGTTCTTTCCTATGAATTTCAGGAAGAGATTGCGCCGAAACTCGGATACCGGGATTCGGCCCATGGCGAAGCCGCGGAAACGATGATGCGCGATTATTTCCTGAAGGCGACGGAGATCGTCCACCGCGCCAGCATGTGGCAGGAGGAGGTTGTCGGGCAGCCCAATCGCATCGCGATCCAATCCGATTTCCGGGATCCCTTCGATATGATCGAGGCTTTCGCCGAAGCTCACCGGCAAAAAGCGGGCCTGCACGCTGTTACATTGGCCGCCATACGCCAGCGCCTGGCTTCCGGAAGCGGGATTCTTGCGAACAATCCGCGCGCCGGGAAGGCGGTGCTGGAAATGATGAAGGACCGCAAGGGGATCTACGACACCCTGCTGACGATGCATGAGCTGGGCCTTCTCGGAAAGATCTTCCCCGATTTTGAAGACATCCGCTGCCGCGTGATTCGCGACTTCTTTCATCGCTACACGGTGGATGAACACTCACTGATCGCCATCCGCAACATCGAAGATTTGCCGCCGAACCACAGGCTGTCGATGGTGTCGAATGAATTGGAGCATCCGGAGCTCCTGTTATTGTCCCTGTTGTTCCACGATATCGGGAAGGCGCACCGCCATGACGAAGGAAACCATGTCCATCCGAGCACGGAGGGAGTAAGGATCATTCTTCGCGATTTGCAGTTGCCTGAAAATGAGGTGGACAAGGTCGTCTTTGCGATAAAGAACCACCTGGAAATGTCGAAAATTATTCTTCGCAGGGATTTCACCGATGACGACGTCATCGGACAATTTGCGGATCTGGTGGGCAATGTCGACAACCTCCGAATGCTTTGCCTGGTCACGTATGCCGACATTAAGGCGGTCAACAACGAGGTGTTGACGCCGTGGAAGGAAGACCTGCTATGGCAACTGTACGTGGAGACCTACAACTATCTGACCAGGACGTTTGCCGTGGATCAATATGACCAGCAACCCGGGCTGGAGAGCGACATCGAAGAGGTGCTCAAATTCTTACCGAAGAAGACGCAGCCTCAGGAAGTTCGGGATTTTCTGGCTGGGTTCCCCCGCCGCTACCTGAAAATTACGCCCAAAGCTCATATCGCCGAACACTTTCAACTGTCGCGTCAGCTCGACAAGACGCCGATGGTGATGCACCTGGCCCCTCGCGACCAACGCATTTACGACCTGCTGGTGATGACGGCGGACCGGCCATTCCTGTTTTCAAAAATCACAGGAGTGCTCTCGTATTTCGGCATGAATATTCTTCGAGGTCAGGCATTTTCCAACCGTCACAAAACGATTTTCGATCTCATCACCTTCGAAGATGTCGACGACTACTTCAAGAAGAATCCCACCGAGGTCGAACGCTTTTACAAGATGCTTACCGACGTCACCGAAGGCAGGGTCGAATTGGACAACCTGCTCAAGGGAAAGATGACCAGCGTGCTTTTCAAGACCAAGGGCGGCTACTACGTGCAACCCGCCGTACACTTCGACAGCGAGTTTTCACAGCGGTGCTCCATCATGGAGATCATGACTCGCGACTCATTTGGGCTCTTGTATCGTATTGCGCGCGTGATCGGTTTACATGGCTGCAATATCGAAGTCGCGCTGATATCGACCGAGGGCCAGCGCGCCATCGACGTCTTTTATCTGACGCACCAGGGCGACAAGCTCATGCCCGACCTCGAACGCAAGCTGCAGCTCGATCTCACCCAGACGCTCTCGCAGGCATAGAAGCCTTCCGGCTCATTTCTTGTTGGTATCGCCGAGTCCGTGTTCGAAACCGCAAACCGGACACATGGTGGGTTCCATGGTGTTATCGACATGGTGGACCACGGGTTTCAGGTTGTGAATATAGGCGAACACGGCCTTGAGGTCCTCGTCGGTCATGTTGCCATAACCGCCCCATGGCATGATGGGGTCCAGTTTGCGCGCCCCGATCTGACCCGTCCGGATGGTGTTGATGAATGTCGCTTCGTCGTAGTAGGGAATGCCGCTCGCGTCTGAAGTGAGGTTGGATGCGGCAACAGGCTTTCCATTGAAACCGCGCAGCACGAAGCCGCCTGCAAACTCCATGTTGGGCAAAGGTTGGCCGTTCGGATCCGGCGGCGTGTGGCAATCCGCGCAACTGGCCAGCCGGACGATGTGTTCTCCGCGGGCGATTGCGGTTGGAAAGACAGGTTCCTCGATAGGGTCGATGATAGGTTCCGGAACGCTCATGATCAACCGGTTCACGGGAAAGTTGATCTGAGTTTTGGGGAGCTGGTTTCGAACCGCAGGTATCGAGCGGATATACGCCACGACGGATGCCAGGTCTTCGTCGGGCAGATTACGGTAATTCAGATATGGCATGAGGGGAAACAAGGCGCGGCCATCGCCGCCAATCCCTTCGCGGATCGCGCGCGCCACCGCATCGTCGGTCCAGTCCCCGATTCCTGTTTCGAGATCCGGCGTGATGTTGCTGGCCACGATAACGCCCGGCGTCTCAGCTTCTTCAAACGGCGCCCCGCTTCCCTCACGCCCGGCTTTCGGAGGAGCGCCCGGAAGGGAAGAGTCGCGTTCGCTGTGGCAGTAAAAGCATCCCAGCACACCATTGACGAGGTATTTTCCGCGTTCCAGCCGCGCCGGAGTAGCTTCAAACAGGCGATCGGTGAGCGGCCGCGAGCGCGGCCCGATCAGCGGCCTCCAGCCGATCGTAAACGTGATGGCGAGAGGAACCAGCAGGATGAGGACAACAACGACGAAGAAAAGGACCTTCAACAGGCGCATCATGCGCGAGAAAATTTATACGAAAAATGGACGGACACCTAATCTTAATGTGCAAAATCAGGCGTCAGCATCCGTTTTTCCTACATCATGTCGCGTTCGCCGGTCCGAATATTGTAGCCATGTTCGAGCGGCAGCACGAACACGCGCCCGTCTCCGATTTCACCCGTTCGAGCCGTGTTGATAATGGCTTTGATGATTTCTTCAACGCGATCGTCTGTCACAACGAGTTCAATCATGATCTTTGGCAGGAGCGTGACGCTGTATTCCGCGCCCCGGTACACCGCCTTATGGCCCTTCTGGCGGCCATGACCGCGGACCTCCGTCACCGTCATGCCCGTAACATTTACGGCAGTCAGAGCATCCTTCACTTCTTCCAGCTTGTTAGGCCGAATGATGGCCTTGAGCAGTTTCATTGGGGCACCTCATTTTAGATGTCGTCAATACAGAGAGACTCGGGTGGCTCAGGCAAAAAATAAAAAAGCCCTCGACCCGAAGAAATGGATCGAAGACCCCATCGTCGTTTTAGCCGTACGTCGTCGTAACAGACTGTCTGGAACTTTAAACAATATTCCGGCGAGTGTCCAGACAATACCAGATTTCCAGCACGTTCTACCCGGCGCGCGGGGAGAAATGCTCCGGATTATCAGGTCCAAAGATGCGCTCGAAGATGCTGTTGACTTCGCCGGTGTGACGTTGGTAATCGCGCAACAAATGTTCCGCGGCCAGGCCGCTGTCGTTGTCGAAATAACCCAGCAGGCGGGCGCAGGTAGTCAATTCCGCCTGTTCCAGGGGGAGGGAGTGGGTTTGTGCATCATTGGCCATCTGCAGTTTGTTTTCGACGTTGCGTAGAAAGATATAGGCCCGGGTGAGTGTGTCGCGTTCCTCCACAGTGATGAGCGACTCTTCACAGAGCGCCTGGAGGGTCTTCAATGTGTTGCGTTCGCGTATTTGCGGGAGCCCGCCCCCATGGCAGACCTGCAGCGACTGAGCGATCAATTCGATTTCCCGAATTCCGCCGGTCCCCAGTTTGACGTTCCGAGTAAGCTGCCGGCTGACGACCATCTTCCGGTCAATTTTCTGCTTCATGCTGCGGACGTCATCCCGGGAGCCGGCATCGAACGGCGCATCGTAAATGAACTCCCGCGCCATTTCGAGAAATGCCCGGCCCAGCGCGCGGCTGCCGGCAGCGGGCCACGCTTTGAGCAACGCCAGACGTTCCCATGTTCTCAGCCGTGTCTGATAGTAGCGCTGGTATCCATCCAGAGAATAAGCGATGTGCCCGGCCTTGCCCTCGGGGCGCAGGCGCAAATCGACCCGGTAAACGTAACCCTCCGCTGTGAACTCATCCAGTCCAGCGGTGATCTTCTGAGAAAGCCGGAGAAAGTAGTCCGATGCTGAAATCGACGGAACGTCTTCTTCGCCGGCGGAATATACATAGATCAAATCGACATCGGAGCTGAAGTTGAGCTCGCGTCCCCCGAGCTTCCCCATTCCGAGAATTGTAAAGTTCGTGAACGCCTTGGCTGGAATCTGGTAAGTCCGGCGCAGCGCCCTTGCGGAAATCCAGTAGGCAGCCGAGATCAATGCCTCGGCCAATACCGACAAGGCCGTCAGTGTTTCTTCCACTGAGCACAGCCTCAACAGGTCGCGCACGCCGATGTGCAGCATTTCTCTTCGCTTGAAAAAACGCAGATAGTCGAGTTGCTTCTGCTCGTCCGCAAGGAGCTTCAGCGTACGTAACAGTTCGCGTTCGATGGCGCGTTTTTTTCGCGGGCTATGCAGCGTCTGCGGATCGCTCACCCAGTAGAAATGCTGAGGATCTCGAATCAGGATTTCCGACATATAGGGGCTTCCGCCCAGGGTCTTGGCGAGCATCTCGATGGTTCGCGGCGAATCCTTGAGGTAGGAAAACAGATGCGTCCTGTTGAGGGCCGCGCGGGCGAATCTCTCGAAGTAATTCAACGCCTGATCGGGGTCCGCGGACTGCGACACGGCAGCGAGAAGCTCTTCGAGGATCGCTGCGAGGACCTGGCGTTCCGCCGGATCTTCCGCCATTGCCTGTAAGTTCGCATCCGCCTTTACCGCATCTTTGAAGCTGTATGGGCGCAGCAACGCGGCTACCTGGGCTCGATCAAGCCGTGGGGCGAGCAGGAGATCCGTGACGTTAAGCGGCGTCATACTCTGTGAGATAAGATAAGGTGTGATCAGCCCAGAGTCGAAACAAACTATTCATTCTCTCTGTCCGGAAGTTGCCGGGGATGTTCTCGAAGATTTCTTCGCTCGAATGGACGAAGACTACTTTGCGACATTCTCTCCGGCGGAGATTGCGGCCCACATCCGGATGTCCGTTGGTCTCGACGCCAGGCGCCGTCTTCAGGTTCGCATGACGCCGAGTTCGTCCGGCGCGGAATTCAAGATTGTCATTGTCGGTTTTGATTATCTCGCGGAGTTTTCGATTTTCTGCGGCCTGTTGTCCGCTTTCGGCCTCGACATACGGGCTGGCGACAGCTATTCCTTCGCTAAGCGAGGTGTTGCCCCAAAACGGGGTGCCGCGCGGCCCTCTCCTCGAAAAATCGTGGATGTCTTCACCGTCAGGATCAAAGCCGGTGAGACATTCGACGAGGCCAAACAAAAGGAATTTGAAGCGGAACTGCAGACGCTTGCCCAGTTGCTGGCCGAGGGCTCGATCAATCAGGCCAGAGAGCGATTGTATCGCTTCCTGACTGAGCGAATCGAAAGGATGAACCAGCAACTCGGCGGCCTGAACTCCCCGATCGCGATCCATTTCTACAATCAGCTCTCCTCAGAATGGACTGTGATGGATGCGCTTTCCGAGGACGCATTTGGTTTTCTCTACGCGGTCTCAAATGCGCTGGCGATGCGAGGGATCTACATTCATAAAGTAAAAATCCGAAGTATTGGCTCCGAAGTAATGGATCAGTTTTTTATCGCGGATCAATGGGGGCGGAAGATCGAGGACGCTCGCGAGCAGGAAAGGCTGCGGATGGCTGTGGCGATGATCAAGCAGTTTACCCGTTTTCTGCCCCTCGCTCCCGATCCGGCCAAGGCGATGCGCCATTTCGACCAGCTTTTGGACAAAATGGCTGAGGAGCAATTTCCCGATCACTTCCTGGCGTTTCTCGCCGATGAACGCGGCATGAACCTGCTGGCCGAACTGCTCGGATCGAGCGACTTCCTGTGGGACGACTTTTTGGGCATTCACTTCCGCGACCTGCTTCCAGTTTTGGAAGACATCGCAAAGATGCAAACGCCGCCCCGGTCGGACAAGGACTCGTTGCGCCGCGAGCTTCGAGTGCGTCTCGAAAGCGGGAGTTCAACATTCGATGAAATGAAGAAAATTCTCAATCGGTTCAAGGATGAGCAGGTGTTTCTGATTGATGTGAAACATCTCCTGGAGCCGCACGGAACATTGACGGACTTTTCCGAAGCGTTGACCGATCTCGCGGAAGTAGTCATCGACGAGGCCGCGAAGATCTGTTACCAGCGAATGATTGAAACGAAAGGAGAACTGAGACAACCGGTGGGAGAGGATGGAAAAGCGTTCCCGTATACGATGTGCGGTCTGGGTAAATTCGGGGGACGCGAGATGGGCTATGCGTCCGATCTCGAACTGTTGTTCGTTCATGATGGGACCGGAACCACACCGTTCTTTGAAACGCTGGCGCGCCACGTGGTGGACTTCATCGAAGCGCGAGACAAGGGCATCTTTCATATTGACCTCCGGCTCAGGCCTTTCGGGGACGCTGGTTCGTGGTCTGTCCCATTTGAACAGTTGACCAACTACTACAGGCCCAACGGCCAGGCCGCCCCGCTCGAAAGACAGGCGCTCATCAAATTGAGATGGGTAGCGGGCGATGAGTCTTTGGGACGGCGGGTGGAGGCGCATCGAGACAGCTTCACCTACAGCGGCGCCCCGTGGGATTGGGAAAACGCGCTGCATTTGCGCGGCCGGCAGATGCGTGAGTTGGTGAAGCACGGCGAAATCAACGTCAAATACAGCGCCGGTGGAATCATTGATATCGAGTACGCCGTGCAGTATCTCCAACTGCTCAACGGCAGGGAGCATCCGGAAGTGCGAGTTCCAAACACGCTCGAGGCGCTGGATCGGTTGCGCCGTTTGCAAATCATCCGGGAGCCGGACTACGACGTGTTGCATGCGGCCTATGTGTTCCTGCGGAATCTGATTGACGCTCTCAGAATTGTGCGCGGAGACGCCAGCGACCTGGTGCTGCCGCCGCAAGCTTCCGACGAATTCAAATCGCTCGGCCGCAGGCTGGGTTATCGAGTGCAGGACAGGACAGAGGGAGCGGCCCTGTTGTCAGCGGACATACGCGCGCACATGAAGAAGGTGAATGATTACTTCATCACCCGTTTCGGCGGGAAGAATTCGGTGACGTTAATTCGGTGACGTTGATCGAATTCTTGTACTTCAGAATTCGATCAACGTCACCGAATTAACGTTCCAAGCGCTACAGGCTGTAGTACATATCGAACTCAACCGGGTGAGTCGTCATTCGGAATTTCGTGACTTCTTCCATCTTCAGCTCGATATAGGCATCGATCATATCGTCGCTAAACACGCCGCCTTTGGTCAGGAACCCGCGGTCCTTACTCAGCTCGTTTAGCGCTTCGTCGAGGGAAGCGCAGGGATGTGGAATGTCCTTGGCTTCCTCGGGAGCCAGGTCATATAGATTTTTATCCATGGGTTCGCCTGGATGGATCTTGTTCTGCACCCCATCGAGTCCAGCCATCATCATCGCGGTGAAGGCGAGATAGGGGTTGGCCATAGGGTCAGGGAAACGTACTTCGATCCGGCGAGCCGGGTCGCTTTGCACGAGCGGGATGCGCACAGCCGCCGAACGGTTGCGAGCCGAATAGGCTAGATTGATCGGCGCCTCGAAGCCCGGGACCAGACGCTTGTAGGAGTTGGTTCCGGGATTGGTGATCCCATTCAGCGCCTTGGCATGCTTGATGATCCCGCCGATATAGTAGATTGCGAATTCGGACAGCTTGGCATAGCCCTCGCCGGCGAATAGGTTTTTCCCGCCCTTCCAAATCGACTGGTGCACGTGCATTCCGGAGCCGTTATCGCCGACGATCGGCTTAGGCATGAAGGTCGCGGTCTTGCCCGCTTTGTGCGCAACATTGTGGACGGCATATTTCAGCCGCAGCAGCCAGTCTGCGCGTTGCACCAGCGGAGCGAACTTCGTGCCGATTTCGTTCTGGCCCGCTGTCGCCACTTCATGGTGATGGACTTCCACCTCAACGCCCATTTGCTCCAGGACCATGCAGATCTGGGAACGAATATTCTGTAATGAATCGACGGGGGGGACGGGGAAATAGCCTCCCTTGACCGTCGGGCGATGGCCTTTATTACCTCGCTCGAACTTCTCACCGGTTGCCCATGCCGCCTCTTCCGAGAAGATCTTGCAGTAGGAACCCGACATGTCTACCGACCACTCGACCGAATCGAAAATGAAAAACTCGGGCTCGGGTCCGAAATAAGCGGTGTCGCCCAAGCCAGACGCTTTGAGATAGGCATCTCCGCGTTTCGCGATCGAACGGGGATCCCGGTCATAACCCTTCATTTCCAATGGTTCGTAGACATCGCATGTGATCGCCAGCGTTGTTGCATCCAGGAACGGATCGATAAAAGAAGAAGAGGGATCGGGCATCAGAAGCATGTCCGAAGCCTGAATGCCCTTCCATCCCGCGATGGAGGAGCCATCGAAATAGTGACCCTTGTCGAATTTGTCCGGCCCGAAGGCTTTTGCGGGCACGCTGACGTGCTGTTCCTTACCTCGCGTGTCGGTGAAGCGAAGGTCGATGAATTTGACATCCTTTTCTTTGATCGTTTGGAATATTTCTTTTGGAGACATTAGTTTTCCCTCGGACGTGAAATGATTGCCAATCTAAGTTGTTCTGAATGTCAGGGACTCTTGTGGTGAGTGCCGATCGCCGTTGATCGAAGAACGTAACCGGGCGACATTTTGACATCATTTTGATGCGAAAGCATCAAAATCTTTCGGCTCTCAGTTGGCTTTTGCCTTGTCTTTAATGCGCCTTGCGAGTTTCTCGATTCGGTCGGCTCTGTCGACAATTCGAGCGGAAATCACATCCTCTCCGCCTTCCACGACATCCTGATTTAATTTTTGACTCAGGTCAGCCAACTCGGCAGCGGATTCCTTTAACTCTTTGAAATTTTTTGCGGCGGCTTCCTTCTCTCGGATGCGGGCGGCCTCCTTGAACGGATCAAGCGGTGTGCCATCAAGTGAACGATTCTGTTTCGTACGCTCGGTAGATTTCTGCTCCGGTTGTTGTTGTCCGACGGTGCTTCCGGCAAGCAGAAGAAGTCCCGCCGCAAGGGTAGCGATGAATTTCATAGGGCCTCCGGGTGGCTCGTATTCTATGCTTAAGGAAGGTGGCGCGTCTATGGGGCAACAGTGTTTCGGGGCCTTTTTCCCCGAAGGAGGGCCGTGACGCATGCTAAGCTGGTGTGTTGCTTCTGCCAGCCCGAAAGTCCATAGGCAATCCTACCCAATTGCAAGTGGACGCAAAGATTTAAGATGGCAATATTGAAATCGATTTCTGCGTGGCTGTTGGCGACGTTTTTGCCCTATGGCGGATTCGGGCTGATGATCCTCGCAATCGGGGATTCATCTTTCCTGTCGTTGCCCGAGGTAAATGACGTCCTGCTGATGACATTTTCGATCGGGGCGCCGGAGAAAATGCTGGAGATGGCGGCGCTGACCACGCTCGGATCGGTGATCGGGTGCCTCCTGTTGTACACGGTTGGGCGCAAGGGGGGCGAAGCTTTCCTGAGCAAGCGACTGGCGGACGACAGAATCTTAAAGATTCGAGCCTGGTATCAGAAGTATGGCGTGCTGGCTGTAATAGTTCCGTCCCTGCTGCCTCCGCCGACCCCTTTTAAAATCTTCGTTTTGTCGGCTGGAGCCTTTGGCATTTCCTGGCCGCGTTTTCTGATTGCAGTCACGCTGGGTCGAGGACTCAGATATTTTTCCGAGGGGTTTCTTGCAGTCGCGTACGGTCCTGCGGCGCTCGACTTCGTTAAGTACAATTTCGGGAAGATCGGTATTGCATTAGCCGCCCTAATTGTAGCCAGCGTCGTGGTTTATCTGTTTGCGCGCCGTAGAATGAACAGTATCGAAGCGTGAAACAACGAATCGCTCTCTTGTTACTCATGTCGTCCCTCCTGTTGCAGGGGTGTCTCTCGCGCAAGCGGGTGATTCCGCAGGATCAAAGGCTGCTTCCGGCCCAAAATATGAGCCGCGCCGATCTTCTGAAAAAACTCGACGAACGCAGCAGGGCCACGCAGAAGATGTCCGCTACCGTGGTTCTCGATGCCGCCGGCGGTGCGCTCAAGACCGGAGTTCTGACCGAATACCGGCAAACCCGCGGATTTCTCCTTGTCGAACGGCCGAGTCGCATTCGCGTGATCGTACAGGCGCCGCTCGCCCTCGCCACGATTGCAGACATGGTTTCCGACGGGCGCCAATACAAGGTCTCGGTACCCATTAAGAACAAGTTCATGGTGGGGAATGCCGACGCGCCCCCTACGTCCGACAATCTGCTGTCCAATCTCCGGCCCAACCACATCATGGACGCCCTCTTCATCAATACGGTTCCCTATCAGAACAACGCTCAGGTTCGAGCCGTTCTGGAAGAGACGACGCTCGGACAACGCAGTTTTTATGTGGTGGAGTTCGTGAATATTTCAGCAGCTAGTCCGGAGTTGCTCGAAAAGGTTTGGGTGGATCGCACCGATCTGGAAATTGCTCGAAAGCAGATCTTCAAGCCCGAGGGCAAGCTCGAAATGGATGTCGAGTACTCTCAGTACCAGGTGATCGACAACATGCCCTTTCCGTTGGCGATCAATATCCAGCGTCCTCTTGAAGACTATTCGTTGAAGATTACGTTCGATCCCCAAAAGACAACCTTGAATGGAACCTTGGCCGCCGATGCTTTCCAGCTCGCGCAGCCCAGCGGCGCCGAACTGGTTCAGCTCAATCCGAGGTAGGGTATCAATCCATGAACAGACAAATGATCATCGCCAGCCTGCGAGCCCGGCCCGTTCGTACGGCTGTGAGCATCCTTGCCGTTGCGCTGGAAGTCGCGCTGATTCTCGTCGTGGTGGGGCTCACCGCCGGAATTACTAATGAAACCGGCAAGCGTATTGAGGGCGTTGGCGGAGACATCATGCTGCAGGCGCCCAATTCATCCGTCATTCTCGGCATGAATTCGGCAGTGATGCCGGAATCCATCGCGGGCAAGATTGCGGAGGAAGTTGAAGGAGTGAAGGCAGTCACCCCGGTGCTATTGCAGACGAACTCGCAGAACGGTCTGGAGATCGTCTACGGCATCGATCCCAAAAGTTTCGATGCTGTCAGCGGCGGCTTTGATTTTCACGAGGGACGAATGTTTGCGGACTACGATCCGAACCAGGAAAGTGAGATTGTGGTCGACGACTGGTTTGCCGATGCCAGAAGCGTGAATGTGGGAGATGAAATCTCCTTGCTGAATCAGAAGTTCAAGGTGTCCGGCATTGTCGAACACGGCAAGGGCGCTCGCGTCTTCATGGCGCTGCCGGCAGCTCAGGAGATGACCGGCCATGTGGGCAAGGCTTCGCTGTTCTTCATCAAGTTGAACAATCCCGCCGAAATCCAGCCTGTGATTGACCGGCTTGGCACACTGCTGCCCACTTATCCTGCGCGTAACATGCGCGAATACGCGTCTCTCATGACCAGCCAGAGCATTCCCGCGCTGGACGCGTTCATCAAGACGGTTGTGTTTGTGGCGGTCTGCATCGGCGTCCTGGTCATTTTCCTCTCGATGTACACGACCATCACGGAGCGGACGCGTGAGATTGGAATCCTGCGCTCGTTGGGCGCATCGAAAACGTTCATTGTGACGCTTATTCTGCAGGAATCCATTTTCCTTTGTGCTATCGGCGTCATAATAGGAACAGGCGCCAGTTTCGCGATCGCGCGCGCGGTAACATTCGAATTTCGGACTCTGGTGGTATTGATCACCTCGGACTGGATCTGGAGAGCGGCCGTGTTTGCGGTGCTCAGCGGAGTGATTGGATCGCTGTACCCCTCGATCAAGGCAGCCCGGCAGGATCCTATCGAGGCGCTGGCGTATGAATAGAGAACGTATGAAGCTTGGCGGTGCTTCCTTATGAGTGTATTGCTTGAGACCGTTGATCTGAGAAAGACATACAGGTCGGGAAAGCTCGAAGTCGAAGCTCTCAAGGGTGTCAGCATACAGATCGACTCCGGCGAGCTTGTTGCGATCATGGGGCCTTCCGGATCTGGCAAGTCCACGCTGATGCATCTATTGGGCGCGATGGCCAAGGCGTCGAGCGGCAAAGTGCTGATCGAAGGACAAGACGTTGCCGACATGAACGATGGGCAGCGCACCCAGATTCGCCGAAAGAAGATCGGTTTCGTCTTTCAGAAATTCAATCTGTTGCCGACGTTGACGGCGCGCGCAAACATTGAAATCGCCCGCAGGATTCACGGAGCTCCCGCTGCAGACAGCGACAAATACCTTGCCGATATCTTGCGGCTTCTGATGATCGAGGACAAAATCGGGCGGAGGCCGTCCGAGCTCTCCGGCGGCGAACAACAGAGAGTGGCGATCGCGCGGTCTGTGGCGAATCGGCCGGCGATTCTTCTGGCAGACGAGCCGACTGGAGCTCTGGACTCGAAGAATTCCGAGATCGTCTTGCACATGTTTCAGGAACTCAACCGCAAATTCAAACAGACGATCATTCTCGTTACGCACAATCCCGAACTTGCAGCCTATACCGATCGTTTGATCGAAATGCGCGACGGCGTCGTCATCGGCGATGACCGCGCGCGCGCGGGCTCCAAAATCGAACTTGTACGCAATGTATGAAACGGTACTTGCTCTGGTCGTTTGAACGAGGGTCGAAACCGTACGACATTATTTGCGGAATCATCCTCGCTTTCATTGTCCTGGCGCCTCCTTCGGTGTTCAACGATCGGCCCGAGTTCATGCGTATCCCCGCTGAACCCATACATGAAACGACAGACGATAGCGGAAACACCGTTTTCACCGTCAAAGTAGAGACGCCCGCGTTTTCCACGGAACAGGTGAATCGGGCGGCAGCGCTCGATGCGTTGAGAGCGTCCGTGGGAACGCAGTTTACGGTGTCCAGAATGGAGCCGCTCTACGACACTAGAGGCGCCCTGATTGCATACTCGATCTGGATAGAAAGGGAAACCGAACAATGAAGAATCCTCTTGTATTCAGACTGATTCACCTTGGGCTTATGGCGATTCTTGTTTTGACCATGTCGCCCGGCGCGCAGGCCCAGTCCTACACTCTGGACCAGGTAATTTCAAAGCTCGATCAGGCGGGCCGAACCTTTAAAACCCTGGAAGCATCTATCCAGCGGACGAAAGTTACCGTACTGGTGAACGACAAATCTACCGATTCGGGGAAAATGTATGTGGCGCGGCAGGGAAACGCGAACAGACTGAAACTTGAGTTCAAGGCCCCGACTGAGCAAAGCGTCCTGATCGATCAGGGCAAGATTCTGCTGTACTACCCCAGGCTCAAACAGGCTCAGGAGTACGTTGTTGGAAAGGACTCGGATAAAGCCGCCGGATTCTTGCTGGTCGGTTTCGGCCAATCCGGAGCAGACATCAAAAAGGACTACGTGGTCTCACTTGCCGGCTCCGAGATGATCAATGGACAGAAAACCACGATGATCGAGCTCAAACCGAAAGCGCCGAAGCTGGCGGCGCAGATCAAGTCGATCGTGCTGTGGCTTGACGAACAGCGGTGGGTTCCCGTCCAGATGAAGCACAACGAAGCCAGCGGCGATTATCAGATCCTGACACTGACGAGCAGCAAGCTGAATGGCAGCCTTTCCAACTCAGTGTTTTCGTTGAAGCTTCCCAAAGACGTCAAGGTGACGAAGGGCACAATCTAACGGCATCGCGCTCACTCTCCGCGTTCGATGCGTCGGGACTCCTGCCACGTGTACCAGATCCGCTGCGAAACCGTCCAGTTGGAGAGGATCGCCATCACCCACAGCACCTGCGCCATGCGATTAAACAGCGACCCGAGAATCAGCAGAACGATGCGCTCGGGTCTCTCCAGGAAACCAACCTTGCATGAAGGAATGAGCGATTCGGCGCGAGCGCGGGTGTAACTGGTCATGAGGGAGCCGATCAGCACAATTCCGGTGAGACCCACGTAGAACATACTGTTCAGCTTTGCATACCAGATCACCAGGCCCAGGAGCAGGACGACGTCGGAGTAGCGGTCGATTACAGAGTCGAAAAATGCGCCGAATTTGGTGACGCGCTTGGTGCGGCGGGCGACCTCGCCGTCCATGATGTCGAAGAGCCCGGCCAGGATCACAACGAGCCCGCCCCAGAAGAACAATCCTTTTGCAAACAGAACGGCGCCGACAATGTTGATTGCGAGACCGATGAGCGTCAGGTTATTCGGGCTGATCATGAGGGCTGAGAGAAGCCCGACGATTGAATCGATGATTCTCTTGCCCCTGTCGCCGAGACGCCCGCTGATTGAAGTCGCTTGCATTTCTGACGTTAAGTTTGCTGGTCGTGCATGGTCGTGAATTTCAGGACCTCAAATGTTCGCGTGCCTGCCGGTATCTTCACCTCGACAGTATCGCCCTGACGTTTGTTTAAAAGACTGCGGCCGATCGGCGAGGTCGTGGAAATCAGGCCCTTCGTCACGTCTGCGTCTTCGCTGGTCACGAGCCGGTATGTAATCTCCTCAGTCTTGTCCAGGTCCAGAAGCACGACGGTGGACCCGAGATTGATTCGGTCCCTGGGAATCTTGTCAAAATTTACCAGAGATAGGTCTGCCAATCGTTGTTTCAGCCCGCCAAGGCGAGCCTTGACGAAATCCTGCCGCTCTCTGGCGGCCTGGTAGTCTGCGTTTTCGCTCAGGTCGCCCAGGGCGGCGGCCAACTTCAATGCACGGGGAAGCTCTTCACGCAGTTCTTTTTCGAGGAGATGAATCTCTTCTTCCAGTTTCTTTCTAGGATCTGCACTCATATTTCCTTTGCAGTCTTAAAACAACTTAAAGTTGATTGTTAGGAACTTTTTGGGATCTTGCCTGAAATCGTACAACAGTTTCTGGATTTCCGACGTGGCCTGATTGGCGTTGTTGAACAGAGCAGGGTCCTTGATGAGCTTGCCCGCAGTTCCGTCCCCGTTCTCGATTGCTGCAATAAGGCCATTAACTCGACCCATGGTCTCGCGCAGATCGTTATACAGAGCGTCGTCTTTAGACAACTTCCCCAGTGTTCCTTCACCGCGATCGATTCGATCCGCCAGCGCCTGAAATTTGACGACCAGGTCGTTCGCATTGTTGTAGACGGACGGATCGTTGATCAGCTTTCCAATGGTGCCGTTGCCTTGATCGATTTTGCTGATGAGCATATCTACATGGTCGGTAAGGGTCGTGATCTGCCGATAGAGGGCGTCGTCGGAAAGGAGTCTGCCCACGGTGCCGTTTCCGGTGCGGGCGTCGCGTACGAGAGCGTTCGCCTCGCGGACGGTAAGGTTGAGGTTGTCGTACATCGAGGAGTCAGTGAGCACTTTTCCCAGTGTGCCCTCGCCCCGGTCCACGCGTTCCGCCATCTTCTTCACCTGATCGCTCAACACTTCCAGGTTCGCGATGAAGTCATTGGTTCCGGTGATGATTTGCTTGATATCGCCCGCTTCCATACCTTGGAGGGTTCCTCCATCGTTGACAACCTGCCCGGCCGAGGATCCTCGCGTAATGTCCACATAGCGGTCGCCCAGCAACCCTGCCGTTTGGACGGCGACGACCGAATCGCTCCGGATGAGACTCTGAACTGCGGCATCCAGTCGTAAGTCCGCTTCGACTGCGCGCGCGGGATCGGTGTCCTTGGAAATACGCACTTCGTCGACATTCCCGACCGTCACGCCCTCCAGCGTGACTTCAGCCCCTTTAGTGAGACCGTTGGCGGAGGAAAAATACGCGGTCAGCGTGTATTTGGGACCGAAGATGTTGGTGTCGCCGCCGATGTAAAAGATCGCCAGCGCAAGAATAAAGAAACTGGCAATCACCAGGATGCCGACTCGCAGTTCGGACCAGGCAAGTGAGCGTCGTTGGGCCATGATGTGCTCCGTCCTTCTTGGCGTGGTTTCCCACGCCGTTAAGCGAGAAACCGTTTGATGTAGGGGTCTTCAGACCGTCTCAGGAGTTCGTCGGGTCCCTCAAAGATTATCTTACCCTCGTGAAGCATCAGAAATCGCGTATTGGCGATACACAGATCATCACCTTCCCAATGAAACAGGGTTTTGCCATCCCCGTTGGTCGCATACTCCGATGCCAGCGTGAACGCGTCGCGCAGCCGGTGAGTGACGAAAACTCCCGTGACATTTTTCAGATCCCGAAGAGCGATGATCAGTTCATTGATCTTTCGCGATGTCACCGGATCAAGGCCGGCAGTGGGTTCGTCGTAGAGCATGATGCCGGGCTCTCCGATCAGTGCGCGGGCGAGCGCCACGCGCCGCTTCATGCCCCCGGAGAGTTCGGAGGGGTACTTGTCAATAGCCTGCTCAAGGCCCACGAATCCCAGAACCTGGCGCACTCGCGGCTCGATCTTCTCTTCCCCCTCGTGGTCCTCGTACAGCCGGTATGCAACGTTTTCTCGTACCGTCATCGAATCGAATAATGCGGATTCCTGAAACACCATTCCAATTTTCTGCCGGAAAGGCGCCATCCGGTCTTCCCGGAGATTGGTGATCTCCGAGCCTTCGACAAAGATACTGCCGGCATCAGGTTTGTCCAGCCCCATGAGAAGTTTCAGAATCGTGGACTTCCCTGAGCCGCTGGCCCCGATAATGATTTTCGTCTCTCCCCGCAGTACCTGAAAAGAGACTCCGTCCAGGACCTGCGTATTTCCGTACGACTTGACGACATCTTTCATTTCCAGGACGGGTTCGATCATGTGGTGTACGCCAGAATGATGCGTGTCAGGAACAGATTCAAAATCAGAATGAGGATGGAGGCAGCAACGACCGCCTGCGTGGTGGATCTGCCGACGCCCTGGGTGCCGCCGTAGGTTCTAAGGCCGCAGTGGCACCCGATGATGGAGAGCGTTGCGCCGAAGACCAGCGGTTTAAGGAGCCCGCCAAACAGGTCCATATAGGTAAGACCATTCCAGGCCGAACTCAGGTACAGAGTCGAACTGATGTGAAGGACAAAGACCGCAATAAATAAACCGCCCAGCACGCCCACCGCATTCCCGACAATGGTCAAAATAGGGAGCATCGTGGTCGTTGCGAGGACTCGCGGGATCACCAGTTTCTTGATCGGGTCCGTGCCCAGCGCGCGCATGGCATTGATCTGCTCCGTCACCAACATCGAACCAAGCTCCGATGCCATTCCTGACCCGACCCGGCCCGCGACCATCAGAGCAGCAAGGACCGGTCCTAACTCCCGCACGAGAGAGATGGCAACAAGTTGACCCGTGAGAGCTTTCGCCCCGAATTGCGTCAGGCTCTTCGACGTTTGCAAGGTGAGGACAGCGCCGGTGAAAAAACCGGTAAGCATTACCACCGCGAGCGAACCCACGCCAATCAGATCCATTTGGCCCAGAATGTCTCGGAAGTAATACGGTCTGCGGAAGACGCTGACAAGCGCTTTACCGGTGAGGAGGGAGATGTCTTGCACCTCCTTGACAGCGGCTAGCGGAGAAAACGGCATCGTCGTTCATCGTAGCGGAAATGTTCTTTTAGGAGCAAGCAGTTACAGGAGAGTTCGCAATTCGGATTTCAATCGTCGGTTCAAGTGTCTGGCGCCAACGTTGCCAAATCCGAAATCCGGATTGCGAAATTTCCCGGTATACTCCCTACCATGTTCAGTTACAGCACTGCCGGAGAGTCTCACGGCCCTGCCCTGATCGCTCTGGTCGAGGGCCTTCCCGCAAACCTTCCGATCGATTTTGACTTCATTGATAACGAATTGAAGCGCCGCCAGGGTGGTTATGGCCGCGGCGGAAGGATGAAGATCGAGAGGGATCAGGTGCGATTCCTGTCCGGCGTGCGCCATGGGAAGACTTTGGGGAGTCCCGTGGCGATGATGATCGAAAATCGCGATTGGACCAATTGGGAAGACATCATGTCCGCGCGGGAAGTCTCCGCCGATGTTGCAGCCAAGCGTCGCGTCACCCGCCCGCGTCCGGGGCACACGGATCTCGCGGGATCCCTGAAGTTCAACCAGCTGGATGCCCGCAATATTCTCGAACGATCCAGCGCCCGCGAGACGGCGGCGCGCGTGGCCGCAGGCGGTCTGGCGAAGGTGTTTCTGCAGGTCTTCGGGATCGAGATTCTCAGCCATACCACCGCGATCGGGCTGGTTCGTCTTCCGGCTGACTTTCAGGTGACCTGGGAGCAACTGGAAGCCATCCGCAACGACGATGTGGTGCGCTGCGTGTTGCCGGATGTTGCCGGCCAAATGGTTCAGGAAATCGAGCGGTCGCAAAAAGACGGCGATACCATCGGCGGTACTTTCGAGGTCATCGCCCGCCGTGTCCCCACCGGCCTCGGGTCCCATACATCGTGGAATGAACGGCTTGATGGACGGCTCGCCCAGGCCATCGCTTCAATCAATGCTGTTAAGGCCGTCGAAATCGGCAGCGGAGTGCGGATCGCCTACAGCCGGGGTTCCGAAGTACACGATGAAATCGCCTACGATGCGGGTGAAAGCCGTTTTTATCGGCTGAGCAATCGGGCGGGAGGACTCGAAGGGGGAATCACAAATGGGGAAGACGTCCGGGTGGTCGGCTACCTGAAACCCATCCCAACCCTCAAAAAAGCGCTGCGTTCGGTTGACATGATCACCAAGGAGCCGTTTCTCGCTCAGCATGAGCGATCCGATACCTGCACCGTTCCCGCCGCCGGGGTGATCGGAGAAACCATGGTCGCCCTCGTCCTTGCCGAAGTCTTCCTGCGGAAGTTCGGCGGTGATTCCATTGAGGAAACCTCCCGAAATTACCGTGGCTATCTCGATCAGCTTCGAAGGTATCCCGATTCACTATAGGCGCGACGGGAAGCCGCGTTTGCGTGCTAAGATTTGAGGGTATGTTACGTTCGATAGTCCTCTTCGGGGCAGAGGTTCTCGACAAACGCTCCGAACCCGTTACCAACATCTCCGATGAAGAGGTGCGTCTTGTACGCGACATGATCGATACCATGTACAAGGCCCCCGGAGTGGGATTGGCAGCGCCCCAGGTCGGGGTGGGCAAACGCATCATGGTGACGGACCCGAGCGCGGGCGAGAAACCAGGCCAGCTGATTACCGTCGTCAATCCGGAAATTGTCGATGCGGAAGGCGAACAGTACGAGGAGGAGGGCTGCCTGAGCGTTCCCGGATTTACCGCCTCGGTTACGCGTCCTCAGAAGGTCGTTCTGAGAGGCGTCGATCTGAATGGAAAAGAGGTGATCGTCGAGGGAAAAGATCTGCTCGCGCGGGCCTTCTGCCATGAGATGGATCACCTGAACGGCGTCTTTTTTCTGGATCATCTGAGCTTCATCAAGAGGGATATGATCAAACGCAAGATCCGCAAATTGATGAAGCAGGGCGAGTGGGAATAGGGCTCAAACTGGCCTACCTTGGGACGTCCTCATTCGCCGTACCCACCCTTCAACAACTCTTCGAAACCGGCTACGGCATTCAAGGCGTCATCACCCAACCGGATAAGCCCGGCGGCCGGGGACAAAACCTGCAGGCGACTCCCGTAAAGCGCAAAGCTCAGGAACTACAGATTCCCGTATACCAACCCGCCGGACTCAAGGACGACAACGCTCGAGCGCTGTTTACGGCGCTGGATGCGGATATGTTCGTGGTGGTTGCATATGGAAAGCTTCTGCCTCCGTGGCTCGTGAAGCTTCCTCCCTATGGCGTCATCAATCTGCATGGTTCGCTGCTTCCGCAATACCGCGGCGCGGCGCCGATTCACTGGGCCATCGCCAATGGGGAGGTCGAAACCGGCGTCTGCACGATGCAAATCGATGAAGGGTTGGACACAGGGCCCGTGTATTTGTCGGAGCGAGCGGCGATCGGCGCCGAGGATACCGTGCAGGAACTCTCCCAACGGCTTGCAGGCATCGGGAGCGGGCTGGTCATTCGAACCATCGAGGGAATTGCATGTGGGACCTTGCAGCCGACTCCTCAGGACAATGATCGCGCCACCTACGCTCCAGTCCTCAAGAAGCAGGATGGACAAATCGACTGGCGCGAACCCGCTCACGTCATTCACAACAAGATCCGGGCGTTTAATCCCTGGCCCGGTTCAGTGACCCGCTTTCGGGGAGCGCTTTGCAAAATTCTGAAGTCCAAGCCAGGAGCGGCCGCGCCGCTGGTGGATCCCGGGTCCATCGTCCTGTCCAGACAGTCGCTGTCTGTGGTTTGCGGGGACGCCGTGTTGCTGGAACTCCTGGAGGTCCAGCCCGAAAACCGAAAGCCAATCCCTGCCACCGCCTTTGCCAACGGCGCGCGCATTACGGCCGGTGATAAATTTGAGCAGGTGGGCGATAATTGAGAATCGGACGTCCGGCATTCCTCAAATGAGACAACGGTCACAAGTCCAGGACAGCAAGGCGGAGAGCCAGTTTTCGCGCCTTTCCAGCATCGTTCTCATGGTTGCCATACTGATAGTGGCGGGGATTTTGAGCGCCCTCACTGCCATGCGGTTCGCGATCCGCGGCCGCGAGGTCGTGGTTCCGGCGCTGGCCGGAAAAACGGAAGACGAGGCCAGGCAGCTCCTCCAGAGCCGCGGCCTGCTTCTGCGCGTTTCCAGCAAACGGTTCAGTTCCGATACTCCCGAAGGGAAAATTCTTGAACAATTTCCGCCCGGCGGAACCGGCTTGAAGACCAATCGAAGCGTGAAAGTGTTACTTTCGCTCGGCTCGCGTAAGTATACGGTTCCAAATCTGGTTGGAACCAGTCTGAGAACGGCGCAACTGTCCCTCGGTCAACGGCAATTGACGCTGGGAAACACGCTTTACGCCCACACCATGGGAGATCCGTCCACCGTGGCCTATCAGTCTCCGAAACCCGGGGCCCAGGGTGGGACCGACCCGACCGTGAACATTCTCATTTCGCTTGGTCCTTCGGAAGAATACTTCATCATGCCTGACCTGATCGGCCAGCCGGCCGAATTGGTGGCTTCCCGCGCGCGAAGCGAAGGGTTCCGGATCGGCAAATTGAGCTATCAGGCGTATCCCGGAGTCGATTCGGGGATCGTTATCCAACAGAAGCCCCAGGCAGGGTATCGGCTCTCCAAGAACGAAACCATCCTTTTGGATGTGAGCCAGTGAGTATACGTATCGCCCCCTCGATCCTGTCGGCGAACTTCGCAGCTCTGGGTGAAGAGATCGCAATGGTTGAACAGGCCGGAGCCCATCTGCTGCATGTGGATGTGATGGACGGGCATTTTGTGCCGAATATCACCATTGGGCCGCCGGTGGTGAAATCTCTACGAAAAGTCACGAAACTGCCGCTGGACGTCCATTTGATGATTTCCGATCCCGACAAGTACATCCCGGCATTTGTGGATGCCGGTGCAGACATGTTAACGGTTCATTCGGAGGCGACGGTTCATCTGGACCGAACCCTCAACTTGATCCGATCTCACAAAGTGGGAGTTGGCGTGTCTATTAATCCTGCAACCCCGCTCTCCATGGTGGAGCATGCATTGGCTTTGGCGGACATGCTTCTGATCATGAGCGTGAATCCGGGTTTTGGAGGGCAGCAATTCATTCCCTATTGCCTGGAAAAGATTCGGCGGGCACGGCAAACCATCGAAGAGCGGAGGTATCAGTGCGTTATCGAAGTGGATGGCGGCATCGATATTGACAATCTCCCCGATGTTGTCAGGGCCGGCGCCGGAGTGGTGGTGGCAGGGGCCGCCATTTTCAAAGCGTCCGATCCAGCCCGCAAAATCAAGGAGATGCTGGAAATAGCCGCTCCGCTGGGCTATCATTCAACATACGCATAGATTCAGCATGGGGCTTCTGGCCCAATCGCCAATTTGAAGGTTTTCTAATGAAGAAGTTATTACTGCTCGCCCTGTTTTGTCTGCTGGGTGCATGCGGCCGCAATGCGGCCGTTAATACCCCGGACGAACTCGATGAGCCTGACAAGGTTTTATACGATCGCGCCATGCACGAGATGGAACGAAACCGTTATACGGTGGCGCGACTTGCCCTGCAGACACTGATTAATACCTATCCCGACAGTGAGTTCCTTCCCCAGGCCAAGTATGGGCTGGCCGAATCCTTCTATAGGGAGGGAGGCACGTCCATGCTCAACCAGTCTGAGGTTGAATTCAGGGATTACATCACTTTCTTTCCAGCGACGGATCTGGCCGACGATGCGCAGCTAATGGTGGCGCTCACTCATGTGCGGCAGATGGAAAAGCCGGATCGGGATCCCACTCAGGCAAGAGCGGCCGAAGCCGAGCTCAAAAAGATGATTTCGGCCTATCCCGACAGTCCATTGCTCGATGAGGCGAAACAGCGGCTGCGTGACGTTCAGGAGATTCTTGCAGAAGGTATTTTCAAGGTCGGCCACCAATACCTGCTTCGAAGGTCTTATCCCGCCGCGAGCAGCCGCTACCGGGAGATTCTGGAGAAGTATCCGGATTATTCCAAAATGGATGAAACCCTATACTCTCTGGCCGAATCGCTGCGCCGGAATAACAATCCTCCCGAAAGCGCTATCTACTACGCGCGTATTGTCAGCGACCATCCGCAGTCGGAATTCGTTGAGGATGCCAAGGAGCACCTCACCGAGTTGAAGATGCCGATTCCCGAAGTCAATCCTGTAGCCATTGCCCGGGCGCAACAACGTCCCGAAGGCAAAGGACTGTTCGGAAAGGTGATCGGTGTGTTTGGCCGCCGGCCAGAAGTTGCTACCGAAACCGGGGCGGCCAGAGTGGGCCCGGAACCCGAAGAGCAATCCTCCAGCGGCCGGGACGGGGATGGATCTTTCACCGTTAATGGCAGGGTGGTGGTAGATCCGTCCAAGCCGGAAGTCAAACCGGAGGTCAATCCGGAAGTGAAGCCGGAACTCAAACCGGAAGTTAAGCCTGAATGCAAGCCGGACGACAAGCTGGAAAACAGGCCGGAATGCAAGCCGGAAGATAAGAAGTAAAACCGGGAAAAGAGAAGGGGAAATTTCGGTAATCGGGGTTCCAATGACCCGATACGGCAATTTCCTCTTTTTTCTGAGGGCATATGCGACGAACGATTCTGCTGGCGGACGACAGCCCGACGATTCAACGCCTGGTGACGCAGACTTTTGCCGACGCCGACTTTGACGTGATTTCGGTGAGCAATGGCGAGGCGGCAATCCGAAAGTTCGACGAGACGCCTCCCGACGTCGTTCTGGCCGACATCTACATGCCGGGCAAGAACGGCTACGAAGTTTGCGCCCATGTGAAGGCTCACCCTTCGCATTCGGGCACGCCTGTGATTTTGCTGGTCGGCGCTTTTGACGCCTTTGACGAAGACAAGGCTAAAGAGGCAGGAGCGATCTCCAGCATCACCAAGCCGTTTGAACCTCGCGCTTTGGTGGAGCTCGTGACCGGCGTGATTGACGGGTCGTTGGAAGAAGACGGCGTGCGTGCGTCGAGGATGGCTGCTGCGCCTCAGCTTGCGGCTGCGGACGAAATAAAAGATGGCCTGCAGACTGCCGCCAATCCCATCCCCGAATCGGAGGAAAGCGACCTGCTGGGCCTCGATGCTTTGTTTGCGCAATCGTCACATCCCGAACCCCAGGGTCTTGCAGTAACCGATGCGGATATCGAGCGCATCGCCGACCGCGTCATAGAAAAGCTTTCTTCTCAGGTCATCGAGAGCATTGCCTGGGAAATCGTTCCGGATATCACCGAGAAAGTCCTTCGCGAGGAATTGAAAAGAAATCCATGAAGGTCGAGATTTCGAAGACCTACAACCCGCAAGAGGTGGAAGGCCGCTGGTACGCTTGGTGGGAGAGCAATGGTTATTTTCGCGCGGACGCGCATTCGAACCGTCCGTCGTTTGTCATCATGATTCCCCCTCCGAACGTTACGGGTTCGCTTCACATCGGCCACATGGTGAACGATACCATCCAGGACGTGCTCGTCCGCCGCAAGCGGATGCAGGGCTACAACACCCTGTGGCTGCCCGGTATGGATCACGCCGGTATCGCGACTCAGAATGTGGTTGAACGCCAACTGGCGGCTGAAGGACTCACGCGCCACGATCTTGGCCGCGAGAAATTTGTCGAGCGGGTTTGGGAATGGAAGAAACAATCCGGAGGAACGATCCTTAGGCAGATCCGGCGCATTGGCGCGTCCTGCGACTGGTCTCGAGAACGATTTACCCTGGATGAGGGCCTGTCCCGCGCCGTACGCGAGGTTTTCGTTAGTCTTTACGATGACGGTCTGATTTATCGCGGCAATCGGTTGATCAACTGGTGCCCGCGATGCATGACCGCATTATCCGATCTGGAAACGAAGTACCTGCCCGTTGACGCCAAGCTGTATCACCTTCGCTATCCGGTGAAGGGAAGACCCGGCGAGTTCGTCGAAGTGGCCACAACCCGGCCCGAAACGATGCTGGGCGATTCCGCCGTGGCGGTTCATCCCGCCGACGAACGTTACAACGGCCTCCGCGGAGGGACGCTTGTGCTGCCGTTGATGAATCGGGATATCCCGGTCATCTCCGACGACGCCGTCGATCCGAAGTTTGGAACGGGAGCTGTGAAAGTGACGCCCGCTCACGATCCTGTCGATTTTGAAATGGGCCAGCGGCACAGTCTGCAACGCATCAGCGTGATCGGCGAAGACGCCAAAATGACTGCCGAAGCCGGCGCCTACAGTGGACTGGACCGTGTGGAAGCGCGGAAGCGTGTGATCGCCGACCTGGAAGCGCAAGGACTGGTCTCGAGAATCGAGCCGTTCCAGCACAATGTCGGGCACTGCGATCGTTGTGGAACCATCGTTGAGCCGCTGCTCTCGACCCAATGGTTTGTGAAGATTCAGCCGCTGGCGGATCCTGCAATCCGCGCGGTTGAAGACGGGCGTGTTCGGTTTGTTCCGGGGAACTGGGCGAAAACGTACTTCGAGTGGATGTACAACATTCGCGACTGGTGCATCTCCCGCCAGCTCTGGTGGGGACATCGCATTCCGGCGTGGTATTGCGGCGATTGCAGCGAGATCACCGTCTCGCGGACCGATGTGACCGCCTGTTCAAAATGCGGTTCTGGAAATATCCGGCAGGATTCCGACGTCCTGGACACCTGGTTCAGTTCCGGCCTCTGGCCATTTTCCACGCTCGGCTGGCCGGAGAAGACAGAAGACCTCAAGGCCTTCTATCCCGGGAGTGTCCTGGTTACCGCCTACGACATCATCTTTTTCTGGGTTGCGCGCATGATCATGTTCTCACTGAAGTTCATGAAGGACGCGCCTTTCCCGGACGTGTACATTCACGGCCTGGTTCGCGATGCCGACAAGCAGAAGATGTCGAAGTCCAAAGGAAATGTCATCGATCCACTGGGAATCTGCGATCAATATGGAACCGACGCGGTGCGATTCGCCCTTGCCCGTATGGCGGCCCCGGGAACCGACATCACCGTGTCTGAAGACCACCTGGAGAGTTACCGGGCATTTGCGACAAAGATCTGGAATGCCGGGCGTTTCATACTCCGTTACGTGGACGAATCGGATCGCCTGCCATCGCTTGCAGAACTGAAACAATCCGATCTGTCACTTGTCGATCGCTGGATTCTCTCCCGTCTTAATCGCACAATCCAGGAAGCGAATGCTTCGCTCGATCAGTACCAGCTCCACGAGGCTGCGCGCACGATCTATCGCTTTTTCTGGCACGAGTTCTGCGACTGGTACCTGGAGATGATCAAGCTGCACCCCGAGCAATCGAAGCCGACTTTGCTGTATGTCTTCGAAAGCGCCCTTCGGTTGTTACATCCATTCATGCCGTTCATTACCGAGGAACTCTGGCAGAGCATCCCGCACAAGGGTGAAACGATCGTGCTGGCGGAATACCCGGAATTCGGACCGGAACTGCTGGACACGCGGATTGAGAAGCACATTGAAATTGTTCAGGAGCTGATCACCAAGGTCCGCAATATCCGGTCGGAAATGAATGTGGAATCCAAGAAGGAAGTCGCAATCCGCGTCGCAACCACGGATGCCGAAATCGTCGATCTTCTGGAGGAGGCTCGCGCCTACATTTTTAGACTCGGGCGGGTGAGCAAAATCGATGTCATCTCCGCGCTGTCAGCCGACAAACTTGCGGCGCAGGCGGTCGTCGCCGGCTTCGCACTCGAAGTGCCTTTGGCCGATCTGATCGACGCCGACGCGGAGAGAGCACGCCTGACCAAGGAGGCTGAGAAGATTCGCCGCGAGATCGACGGTCTGGACCGGACGCTTTCCAACACCAGGTTTATCGAACGCGCCCCGAAGGAAGTTGTCGAAGAGAACAGGCGGCGCCTTGCCGACTACCGTGAACAGGCTGCAAAGTTGACCGCAGCAATCGAGCGTCTGAACTGATGGACCCGGTGGATCTCCGGCTCGCTCAGGAAACATTCCTGGCGGCAATTCGCGAGGATCTGGGCGCTGGGGATATCACGTCGCGTGCGGTTGTTCCGGAGGAAGCGCGAGCCCGCGCCGCATATGTGTCGAAGCAGCCCTTGGTGGTCGCGGGCCTTCAAGCGATTGAAACCCTGATTGAACTCGTGGATTCCGCGCTGGAATACAAGGCGGCGGCCCAGGACGGCGATTCCGTACCGGCGGGAACCCCGCTGGCCGAGATGCACGGATCCGCCCGGTCCATTCTCGCGGTTGAGCGCGTCAGTCTCAACCTGTTGCAGCGCATGTGTGGCATTGCCACGATGACACGGCAATATGTGGAGCGGGTGCAGGGAACTCGCGCCCGCATTCTCGATACTCGGAAAACCGCACCCGGTCTGCGTATTTTCGACAAGTATGCCGTATCGTGTGGCGGCGGCATGAATCATCGCATGGGTCTGTCCGATGGCATCCTGATCAAGAACAATCATCTCGCGTTTCACGCTTCGATCGGCGACGCGGTCCGCCGGGCGCGGGAACGGTTGGGTCACCTGGTGAAGATTGAGGTCGAGGTGCATCATCTTGAGGAGCTGCAGGCGGCAATCGAGGCCGGAGCCGACGTGTTGCTTCTCGACAACTTCAATCCCGAGCAGACGCGTCAGGCCGTCGCAATCTGCGCGGGACGCATACCGCTGGAATCCTCAGGCGGCATCACGCTGGATACGATTCGCTGTTTTGCGGAAGCCGGCGTGGACTACATTTCAGTCGGCGCGCTGACGCATTCTGCGCCTGCGGCCGATATTCATCTGAGAGTCACTCCCGACTAGCTCCCATGGATCGCAAACTGGACGAACTTCTTTTTGCGTTGATGCAAAATATGACGATCGCGGTTTCCGGCGAGAAGTTGGCGCGGGACCTCGGCGTTTCCCATTCGACCCTCGTTCGCTGGGTGGAAAAACTCCGAAGCGCGGGCCTGCAGATCCGCGGGGAACTCTTTTCAGGCTTTCGTCTTGTTCGCCTCCCGGATGTGATGCTTCCGCAGTTGATCCGCCCTCGGTTGCGCACTCGCACCCTGGGCCGCACGCTCTATCACTTCTATCAGGTGGACTCTACCAATCTGTTTGCTTCCAGGCTGCTGAACCACGGTCGCAGGGTTCCCGACGGCACAGTGATCCTGGCGGAGTCGCAGACAGCCGGCCGCGGGCGCATGGGGCGTAGCTGGCATTCGGAGCCGGAAAGCGGGCTGTATTTTTCGATGGTCCTGTTGCCGCGAATTCCGCCCACCCTCGTCCCGCTGTTTGCTCTCGCGACGGCAGTGGCGATGCACAATGCCCTGGAGCGCGACACCCGGTTGGATGTCGACATCAAGTGGCCGAACGATCTCCTGATCGACGGAAAGAAAGTCTGCGGCATTCTTGCCGAAATCCAGGCGGAGATCGATCGTGTGAATGCGCTGATCATCGGCGTCGGCTTAAACGTCAACAATTCCGGTTTTCCTGACGACATCGTGGAAACTGCGACCTCGCTTCGCATCGCGTCCGGCCGTATTCAATCCCGTCTGGAACTGTTCCTGGAGTTCCTTGAGGAATTCGAAGCGCTATATACCTCGTTCGAGCGGACGGGGCCGGCCGCCATCATCGAACCCTGGATAAAGAACTCCAGTTTTGCGTACAACCGCCGGATCAAAATCAATGACGGCTTTCGAACTCTTGAAGGAGTGACGCGCGGCTTGAATTCCTTTGGCGCGCTGAAAGTTGAGCTGAAGGACGGCAAGGTTGAAGAGGTCTATAGTGGTGACGTGCTCGTGGGATAAACTCCACTCCTGCCACAGCAGGACAGATCTGTAGTAGCCAACAAGGGAGGGCGACATGAAGCGCTTGACGATCCTGGCAGTTTTTTTGATGTTTGCCGCTTGCAGCCGTCCGGACCAGCACGCTTCGACCGAAGTCAGCGCGGACCAGCAGCCTGTTACCGGCGACTGGGCGGTTGTTCGATTCGAATCCGAACCTGAAAATCTGAATCCGGTGACTTCCCAGACCACAAATGCCACCTACACCGAATATGGAATCAACGGATCTCACGTGTTTGAAACCTTGTTGGGCTACAACATGAAGGACTGGTCTTTCACCCAGCCGATCCTCGCGGAATCCTATCCTGAAATCTCCGAGGACCACCTGACGTACACCTTCACCATTCGCGATGGCGTCAGGTGGCACGACGGCCGGCCGTTCTCCGCCGAGGACGTCCTGTTTTCCGCGAAGGCCACGATGTTGCCCCTTGTCGATTCGGCTCCGACGCGCAGCTATTTCGGAGAACTGAACAACGTTGAGATCGTCGATGGCCGGAAGGTTCGATTCTCATTCACAAAACCGAATTTCATGAACGTTGTCAGTCTCGGCAGTACGTTTCCTATCGCCGCGAAGCACGTTTTCGATCCGAATGGACTTCTGGATGGAATGAGCTACAAAGACATCATTGGCCCGAAAGGCCGAACCGACGCCAACGCCAGGAAGTTTGCGGAGGAGTTCAACAAGCATCCGGCGAACAGAGTTCCAGTCGGTACCGGTCCGTTTAAGTTCGAGCGCTGGGATACGGGAAAGGAACTGGTTGTCGTACGTAATGATGATTATTGGGGCCCGAAGGCCTACCTGGATAAGATCGTTTACCGGTTCATTCAGGACTATACGGCCGCCCTGGCGGCATTGAAATCCGGCGATATCGATTTCAACCCGCGGTTGCTTCCCATTCAATACGCGCAACAAACCACGGGGCAACAATTCGAAGCGCAGTTTTCTCGCGGAACGTACGCCATCCCCTCGTACTACTACATCGGCTGGAACATGGAACGCCCCTACTTTCAAGACAAGCGCGTGCGTCAGGCATTGACAATGCTGGTGGACGTTCCGCAGATCATCGAGACGCTGCGTTTCGGCCTGGCCAAGCGGACGCTGACGCATTTCAACCCAAGTTCCAACGACTACAACACGAGTTTGAAACCCTACCCCTACGATCCGAAGCGTGCTGCGGAGTTGCTCGATGAAGCAGGTTGGAAAGACACCAACGGCGACGGAGTCCGGGACAAGGACGGCATGCCTTTCCGGTTTGAAATGCTGGCGTCGTCCAACAGCACACTGATTCAGCTTCTGCCCATATTGAAGGAGCAATTACGCAAGGTGGGCATTGACATGACCGAGCGGCAACTGGAATTTACCGTCTACGTCGAGAATTTGAAGGATCACCATTTTGATGCCGCCCTGGGCGGATGGAGCGCCGACTTGATTTCGGATCCCTACCAGCTATGGCATTCCAGTTCCGCTTCAAATCGGGGCAGCAATTATGTGAGCTTCAAGAATGCAGAGTCCGATCGGCTGATCGAAGAGGCGCGCCTGGAGTTCGATGCGGAGAAGCGCAAACAGCTCTATTGGAAATGGCAGGAAATTCTCTACGACGAGCAGCCCTATACATTTATTTTTGTGCCTGAGGAATCTGCGGCATGGCAGAAGCGATTTCAGAATGTGACCTGGTATCCGGCGCGCCCAGGCTATGACTTGAGAACCTGGTTTGTTCCTGCCGCCGCGCACCGATACACGCAAACAAATTGAGACTCCGATGCGCAGCTACCTGATCAAGCGCCTCTTTCTGATGATTCCCACCCTGTTGGGAATTTCCATGATCTCGTTCCTGATCATTCAGCTCGCACCCGGCGATCCAGCCACCATGCGTATGGGAAGCGGCGGAGAGAGTATTCGCGATTCAGCGCTGGCTGAACAAATTATCAAGGAGACGCGGGCGATATATGGATTGGATCAGCCGTTGTATGTTCAATACGGCAGGTGGTTGAAGAGAATCCTTACCTTCGATTTCGGCGAATCCCTTAGAGATCACCGGCCCATTGCCGACAAGCTGATGGAACGGATTCCGGTTTCCATACAGCTCAGTGGGACTGCCCTGCTGATGGCCTATTTGATTGCCATTCCGTTAGGGGTCTATTCCGCTACTCATCAATACAAGACCGGGGACAAGATTACGACTGTCGTCCTCTTCACGCTGTATTCGCTGCCTAATTTCTGGGTGGCGACCATGGCAATCGTCTATCTGGGCGGCGGCGACTTCTGGAATGTCTTTCCGGTCTTTGGCCTGCAATCCATCGGGGCGCAGAATTGGCCGTTCTGGACGCGCGTCCAGGATCAGCTCTGGCACTTGATTCTTCCGGTCACGTGCATGACGTACTACACGTTCGCTGCATTGTCGCGATACATGCGTTCCAGCATGCTCGAGGTGATTCGCCAGGATTTCATTCGAACGGCGCGGGCGAAAGGGCTCAGCGAGAGACTCGTGGTTTATCGCCATGCCTTGCGGAATTCGCTGATTCCCATTGTGACGCTGATGGCGGACTTGTTGCCGGCTCTGATTGGAGGCAGCATCGTCGTGGAGACGATCTTTTCGATTCCCGGCATGGGACAACTCAGTTTTGAAGCGGTCTTGAACCGGGACTATCCCTTGATCATGGCCATCTTCACGCTAAGCGCGATGCTCACGCTAGTCGGGATTCTGCTGGCAGACGTCCTGTATACGGTTGTGGATCCCCGCATTGCATATGAAAAAAGAGCAGCCTGAACTCGCGCCGCCGGCGCCCGTGGGACCAGCCGATCCGGAGGAGGTTGTTTCAAGCCGGAGGACCGAGGACTATTGGAGCGTCGTCGCACGACAATTTCGAAAAAACCACATTGCCGTCGCCGGCCTGGCTGTTGTTCTTGTTCTTTTCGCGATTGCGCTGTCGGCCGATTTCATCGCCAGCGACAAGCCTGTGGTGATGCGCTATCAAGGCCGGTTGTATTTTCCCGCGTTCAAGGACTACGCGGTCTGGCTTCATCTGTCGCAATGGCAGACCGAGTTTCTCAACATTTCATACAAGGATCTCGCCGCTCAGAACTTCAACGAGGCAGATTGGGCCGTGTTTCCGCCCATACGTTTTTCGCCCAACGATATCGATCTGAAGACGGCGATCCGTCCGCCTTCGAGAGAGCATTTTCTGGGGACCGACGAAATCGGCAGGGATATTGCGAGCCGCATGGTGCATGGATCGCGCGTGTCGCTCTCGGTGGGATTCGTGGCCGTGGCGATTTATGTCTTCATCGGGTTGATTGTCGGGGCGATTGCGGGCTACTACGGAGGTGTCGTGGATGTCGTCGCTTCTCGGTTGATCGAGATCATGCTGACGATCCCGACCTTCTTTCTGATTATTACGGTAGTGGCCTTCCTGCCTCAGAGCATCTTCAACATCATGGTGGTTATTGGCGTGACGAACTGGCCGACCGTGGCACGGCTTACGCGGGGCGAGTTCCTGAAAAGCAAGTCGCTCGAGTATGTGGTCGCGGCGCGCGCCTTGGGAGCATCCGACTTTCGGACAATCTTCCGGCATGTGCTTCCGAATACGCTCGCGCCGGTATTCGTGGCGGCGACATTCGGAATCGCATCCGCAATCCTTGTGGAATCGACATTGAGTTTTCTGGGGTTCGGTGTTCCGCCTTCCACGGCAAGTTGGGGATCGATCCTTTCCAGCGCCCGCCAGATTTTGCCCAGCGGCTGGTGGTTGACCGCATTCCCCGGACTAGCTATTTTTATTACAGTGACGTCTTATAATCTGGTTGGAGAGGGCTTGCGGGATGCCGCCGACCCCCGATTGAAGACCTAGCTGGGCACGATCATGCCGCGGATAAAGAGCTTTTACGACGAACTTGGGGTCCCCCGTGACGCGCCCGCGGATCAGATCAAACACGCCTTCAAGGAAATCGCCAAAATTTATCATCCGGACAAGAACCCGCCGGAAAAGCAGGCATGGGCTCACGAACAGATGAGCCGGTTGAACTTTATTTGCGAAACGCTGCTGAATCCGACCACGCGCGCCGAATACGACGGCCTGTTGCTGAAATACGAGTCCGAGCCCGCGCCGCGTCCGCGCCGGCGGCAACACGAGCAGCACGCCATCGAACGCGAATACGCCCAGGTGTCGGTCGAGATCATGAATCTGAGCGGGAAGTTTTTAAATTGCCGGATCAAGATGATCCTCGGCGCGTCGCTGGGAAGCATCGCCGGCTGCCTGCATCTCTTGGGAATTTTTACTGACATCTTTGTGGGATATCCGATGACCTTCGCGTTTACCTACTTCTTCTCCCTCATCGGCGGCGTCATGACCATCATCGGCATTTCCGACTACCTCGGCCGCGGCCAGTACCGCCAGCGCATCAAGGAACTCGAACAGCGCCGCCAATTTCTGCGCGAACGCATGTTCGAAGCCTACGTATCGTGAAGGGGAAAATGCCCAGGGACGGAGTTGAACCGCCGACGCCGGCCTTTTCAGGGCCGCGCTCTACCAGCTGAGCTACCTGGGCACAGGCAACCTTCCTAAGATAACCAACGCGAGGCTGCACGTAAAGGGAAGATCGGGAAGATTACAGGCTCAGACGGCTTTTTCGCCTCCGGAGCGAAGAAACTCGACATACCAGCCGGCCATCCGCTGAATGAATGCTTCCGTGATCGGGGGGCATTCGATGCCCGTGTTCTTCAACGCCTCCGATGTGTGGCGGCAATCGAATCGCGGCTCGCCCTTCAGGTACATGTAGTAGAACGCCATCTGCTTCTGGAACAGCGCTTCCAGTTTTGACGGCGGCTCTTTCAGAAAGCTCTCTGGCCCGACGATCTGAATACCTTCCACGCCAAGAAGGCGGCAGATATTCGGAAGCCAAACGCGATTGGGCGTGGGATGGGGATTCGTCAGGTGATAGGTTTCGCCGACGCTCGAATCGCGACTGCCGATTTCGACCATTCCATTCACCACGTAGTCGATCGGCACGAAGTTCAGCGTGGTGGATTCTCCCCCCGGTACGCGGAGCGGCAAATGAATGACGCCGGCGTTGGGCATTCTGCGCCGAAGCCGCTCCAGCGCGGACCAGAGCGCTCGGATGAATGCATATACCCCGTGAAAGTGCGTCGTACGTCCCGTGCGGGAGTCGCCAATCACGATGCTGGGGCGATAGATCGTCGGCGCCACCTCGCCGCGCGCGTGCGCTTCGCCGATCAGGACCTCGGCCCGGCATTTGGATTCCTCGTACGCATTTCGAAACGCCTGGCCGACGTCTACCTCGGATTCAAATGCGACATCGCGATCGCCCGCGACATACGCCGTGCTCACATGCTGAAGCCGGTTATTCGCAGTGCGCCTGGTAAACTTCAGGATGTTTTCGATTCCACCCACGTTCATCCGGAATATCTCGTCGCGGTTCTCGTCTGTGAACGAAAGCGAGGCGGCGCAATGCCACACTTCGTCGATGGATCCTGCCTGGACGCGAATCGTATTGGAGTCCAGTCCAAGGTCCTCTTGAGCAATGTCGCCTTCGAGGATATCCAGGCGTTGAAGATGAGGGTTCAGTCCTTCGGGCGACGAAGCGACCTTCGTCAACACATCCAGGGTACGATCGCGGGCGGAAGTATTCCTGGAGCCTCGCGCCAGAATCGAGACGTGATGGCCTTTTTCAAGGAGGCGATATGCGAGGTGACTTCCGAGGAATCCCGTTCCGCCGGTGACGAGGACTTTCTTAGACGCTGACATGATCCAGTTGAATCCCTCTGACCAACTCCTGTCCCGAACTCGAGCGGTAGAACTCCGCCAGAGACGGGCGGAGGCGATTCCATTCGCCCGGACCTTTTTCCACAACTCGTGCAATATCGTCCAGCGTGGACGCTCCAAATCCAAACTCGTAATGCATTGCCGCCCGGAATAGACCGGATTCCTGCGGCATCAGTCCGCCTGCGCCGAACAGTAGCACCGGAACGCCGCACGCAAGCGCTTCGAATGTCGAGAGCGCCCCGGGTTTAGTCACGACGAGGTCCGCTGCAGCGACATACCGATGAATGTCTTCCACGAATCCGAAAGTGTGGGTCTGTGGATCGCCGAGACTCTCGATCCGGCGCTTCAGGCGCCGGTTGCGTCCGCAGATCACGATGACGTTCGCGTTCCCGGCAAGCGGTCGAATAGTTTTGTAGATCTGAAACAGCGGTCCACCCCCACGCGCACCACCGTTGATTACGATCGTGCTCGAACCTTCGAGATGGAGCTCCCTGCGGAAGTCATTCAGCGCCCTCATGGTCGTCGGTTGAAACTGAGGTCTTACGGGCATTGGCACGCGCGCGATTTTCCATACGGGCACGCCCATCCCGGTCAATGCCTGCAGCGCCTCATCGGTAGACACGAAGTATCTGTCGACGTATGGCGACGCCCAGCCCTGCAGGAAAGGCGGGAACGGATCCGTGAGAAACGTATGGCAGGGAATGCCCAACTGTTCTTCCTTAATAAAGCGCTGGATGAAGTGGTTCAACATCGGATGCACCGAAAGCAAAAGGTCAGGCTTCTCGGCATCCAAAAATCGCCCGATAAACTTTCGAGTGCGGAAATAGAAAACATCGCGTTCGTTGGGACGAAGGCGATTGAGGATTCCGAAATACGGCCCCATCCACTGCGGACGATAGGTCAAGAGCCCGTTGTATGTAGTCGCCCAGTACCGGTTCCAGCTGCCGGATTCCTCCAGGGGTTTGCGAGTGGAACATTGAAATCCGGCCTCGGTGGCCGCCAGGCCGATCGCGGCTGCGGCGCTGTTGTGACCTTCCCCGGTGTCGGAAGAGAGGATGAGTAACCTTGTCATAGGCCAACCTGTTTTTATAACACAAACTCCGGAACCCCGCTCAGGGGCTGGAAATTCAGTGAATTTCGCAGGATTCGGTCCACATCACCCAATTTCATCAGATCACGCTATGATGGAAGTCAGGGGAACGAATGGAAATGCGGAAGGTGGCTGTGGTTGATGACAATGCAGACCTCCGTCTCATCATCCGCACGATTCTTGAACCTCAGTTCGAAATTGTCGAATTTGCGACCGGAACTGAAGCATTGACGGGTTTTATCAAAAATCCTCCCGACGTCGTCATTCTCGATATTTCCTTGCCCGAAATGGACGGAACCGAGATTCTCCGGCGCCTGCGCGCGAATGATCGCCTTCAACACCTTCCCGTCATCGCTCTTACCGCCCACGCCATGGTTGGCGACCGTGAAAAGTACCTGGCGGCCGGCTTTAACGACTACGTGGCCAAGCCGATCCTCGACATGGGAGTGCTGTTTTCCACCATCGAACGCTGGCTTCCGGCATGAATCTGCCCGCAAACCCCTAAACGTCTACGTGGTAATCCGAAGCACATAGTGGCCGCAGCCGGCGTCTTTTCCGGCAAAGAGGCACGCCGCGAGCAACTGGCGCTCACGCCTAAATAACTCAACCTTCGGTACTTATCGCTTGAGGAGCAGTGGGCTCACGATGGCACCCACGTTGCTTTAACCAGGGGGAATGCGTGTAAGTACATGGAGGAGCGGCATTCGGAGGTGAAGACCCTTGAGCCATAAGAGATCGATTCTGGTGGTGGACGATGACAGCAGCGTTCGGAACTATTTATTTCAATTCCTCACATCATGCGGTTATTTCGTCGAGTGTCTTGAATCGGGAGACCAAACGGTCGCCCGGCTAACCACGGGACACGTTCCTGCTCTGATCCTGCTTGATCTGGTCATGCCCGGCATTGACGGCATCGCCGTCCTGGAAAGCGTCAAGAAGATCGATAATTCGATTCCCGTCATCATCCTTTCGGCCCTGGGCCAGACGAAGACCGTCGTGGACGCCATGAAAATGGGGGCTGCGGATTTCCTGGTCAAACCGTTCGAAGAAGCGGAGCTCGAACTGGCAATCGAGAACGTTTTCGAAAAATACACATTGCGCGAGGAAGTGCGAAGTCTGAAGCAGCGCCTCGATCACTACGTCGAGACCAGCGATGTGATTTCGACGAATCCCCGCATGCTGAGAATCAAGGAGATTGCCCGCCATGTCGCCGATACGGATGTCCCTGTCCTGATTCTCGGCGAGTCCGGCGTCGGCAAGGAAGTGGTGGCCCGCTTCATTCACTACAACTCAACGAGAAGGGATAAGGCTTTCGTCAAGGTCAACTGTGCCGCGCTGCCTCACGATCTTCTGGAATCGGAGCTTTTCGGATACGACAAAGGCGCCTTCACCGGCGCAATGAACGACAAGCCCGGCAAGTTTGAATTGGCGGACAAAGGCACGTTGCTTCTGGATGAGATCGGTGAAATGAGCTCGCATCTTCAGGCCAAGCTGCTTCATGTTTTGCAGGATTCCGAGTACAGCCGGCTGGGTGGCAAGAAGCAGATCCGCGTGGACGCTCGAATACTCGCATCCACAAACATCCACATCGAGGAGGCGGTATCCAATGGTTCGTTCCGCCAGGATCTCTACTTTCGGCTTAATGTGATCCGGCTCGATCTGCCGCCCTTGCGAGAGCGGTCGGAAGACATTTCTGAACTATGCAACTTTTTCCTCCGGAAGTATGGCGAGCGTTATAAGAGCTCGGTGCAGGAACTACCGGCCGAGGTGCTCGACGCATTCCAACGATATGACTGGCCTGGGAATATTCGCCAACTTGAAAACGCAATGAAACGGTTCCTGATCCTGCCGGATATTCAGATGACTCTCATGGACCTGAAGGAGCCGGTAAAAGTCGCGGCGGCCGCTGCAGCCGGAACCCCCGTCTCGGGGATATCCCCCGGAGCAACACAGGGTGGGGTGTCCTTGAAAGACGTGGGTTCGCGAGCCGCTGAACAGGCTGAAAGGGAACTGGTTCTTCGGGTCCTGGAAGAAACCGCATGGAATCGGAAACAGGCGGCCCGGCGGCTGAATATCTGCTACAAGGCATTGCTGAACAAGTTGAAACGCTGGCAACTCGATAATCGCCATGGCCTCGTCCCGCAAGGCGAGCGCTCGAGAGAGGAGGACCGCTCCATGCACTTTGTGCCATCTTAGAACGGCGGCTCGTTGGGTTCGAGAGGTACTTTCCTTCCCCGAAGGCGGTAGTTTGCTGGACGGCCCGGCCCCGGAAGTAACATCCGGGCTTCTAGAGGACGTCCGCAAACCCGGGCTTCGCCTGCCTGAAAATCAATCCCCCTACGACAAACACGCTCACACTGGTAAGGAGAACCAACGCCACAGGCAGCAGGTGCGGCTGTGACAAGTCGAGCAGGGAATTGCGATAGCCCGTCACCACAATTGCCATCGGGTTCAACATTGCGAGAAAGGTTAACTTCGGTGGGACCCGGTCGAGACTGTAGAGGATCGGGGTGAAGTAGAACCAGACGAACATCAGAATTTGAAGCGCCTGAACCGTGTCACGAAGAAATACCTGGAGGCCAGCCACAATCCAGCCAATCCCCTGCGCAAGCAGTATCAGCATAGGGAGATAGATGAGGATTCCGAATGCCGATATGGGAATCGTCTGGAAGATCGCCAGAACGGCGAACAAAATACCCAACCCAATCGCGTGGTGTACCAGGTTGGAGATGGTGATGGCAACCGGCAGGATCTCGGCCGGCATGATTGTTTTTGTGATCAGGGCTGAGTTGTCCACAATCACGCTGCAGCTGCGCATGACGGTATCGGAAAAAAGCATCCATGGAAGAATTCCGCAGAACGCAAAGATGGGAAAGCTATTCGTCCCGTCCGCCGGACCCAGGGATTGCGGAAAGATTACAGTGAACAGGAAACCGTAAGTGATGAGCAACACGAGCGGATGAATGACCGACCACACAAACCCGCCAACCGAGCCGACATAACGGTGCTTCAAATCCCGGAGAACCAAATTTTTTAGTAGATTCCGATTGGCGGCCAGCTTTGACAGTAGACGCATGGAGGCAAGATCATAACGTGACAACCCGCCTCGCGTGACCGGCCGAAATTTCCCCGAATTGCTGGCGAACACCATTCTCCATCATGCCCCGGTTCGTCCACCGCCCCGCTCTGAGCCGCATCCCTCCCTCCGTCGGGTCTTTGGCACAGTTGTTGCTCTAAGCTGTCCTAATCTCCCGGAGTTTATGCGTGAAAAATGAACTGGAAGAAGTGCGGGTTCAGTACGAGATCATTGAGGAAGCGGCCGGAGATGCGATTGTAACTGTCGACGAGCAAGGCCGAATTCTTTCCATCAGCAGAGCCGCGGAGCGGATTTTCGGGTTCCCGCTTTCGGAGATGGCAGGCGAACCCATCGAGTCTCTGGTTCCCGGCTTCAGGAAGCATATGGCCGGGTCGCGCCAGCGGACGGCGGCGGCGCGCATGGTGGAAGTCGTCGGTAAGCACAAGAGCGGTAAAGACATTCAACTGGAACTCTCTCTGGGCGAGTACCACGGAAACAACAGGCGAGTCTTCACCGGAGTCATGCGCGACATTCGCCAGCGCAAAGATACGGATCGCCGGCTGGCGGCTCAGTATGCGGTCACGCGCGCTCTGGCGGAATCCTCCAGTCTGGCGGAGGCGACGCCAAGACTGCTTGGGTATGTCTGCAAGGCTCTCGGCTGGAAACTTGGGGAGTTGTGGTCGGTCAATCTGGAGTCCAACACGCTTCACATCGAGGGTAGCTGGCGGGTTCCTTCCTTTGAAGCCGAGCAATTTGAAAACGCGGGGCGGAAAACCGTTCTCTTTCCCGGAATCGATCTCGCCGGGCGCGTATTCGCGAGCGGCGAGCCGGCATGGATTTCCGACGTTGTGAACGACTCGAACTTCCCGCGCGGCCCGATTGCGGCGCGCACCGGCCTGCATGGCGCGTTTGCATTCCCCATCCCGGTGGATAACATCACGAATTGCGTGATGGCGTTCTATAGCAGTGAGATCGTTCAGCCGGACGATCGGATGATGCAGATGTTCAGTGTGCTGGGAAGTCAGGTCGGCGACTTCGTAAAACGCACCCGGGTTGAAGAACAACGGGATCTGTTGCTCATTAATGAACGCGTGGCTCGGTCCGGCGCGGAAAGCAATGCCGAAAAACTCGCGTTTCTCGGGGAGGCCAGCGCAGTGCTCGCTTCATCGCTCGACTATCAGACCAACCTTCTGAGTCTGGCGAAACTGGCCGTGACGCGAATGGCGGATTGGTGTGCTGTGGACATCGTCGACGATGAACACGGCTTTCATCGCGTCGCTCTGGTGCATCGGGATCCCGCCCGGCTGGAATGGGTGCGGGAGTTCGAGAAACGTTTGCCGAAGCGCAGTTCCGCGCCTCATGGCGTGGCTCAGGTGATTCAAACGGGAAAATCGAAAATTTATACCGACGTTCCCGAATCGATGTTGATCGCGCCGTCGCGGGATATGGAAGATTTCAGGATGGAGCCGGAACCCGAAATCGCATCGGCGATGGTGGTGTTGCTCGTTGCCCGCGGCCGGACTTTGGGTGCAATCACCCTTGCTTCGGAGAGTCCGTCGCGCACTTATACGGAGGACGATCTCCGTTTTGCTGGAGAACTTGCCAGAAGCGCCGCGTTAGGCATCGACAATGCCAGACTTTATAGCGCCGCCCAGACCGCCCTGAGTGAGGTGAAGGCCAAAACGGACGAGATCGGCCGGCTAAATGGCGAACTGGAACAACGGGTCCGTGACCGCACCGCCCAGCTGGAAATGACTGTGAGCGATCTGGAGGCATTCACCCATTCGATTTCCGATGACATCCGCGGGCCGCTGCGCGCCATCGACGGATTCTCCCGGGTGTTGATCGAAGAGTACCCCGAAAAGCTGGATGCCGAAGGCGGTCGCCTGCTGAACATCATCCGTGACAGCGCCAGGACTATGAACGAGTTGATCGATGGGCTGCTGGCGTTTTCACAACTCGGCCGGCGGCCTCTCGAACAAACCGATGTCGATATGGAGGACCTTGCTAGAGGCGTATTTGACAATGTGCAGACCAATGAAAAGGACCGTCCCATCGCTTTTCAATTGCACCGCCTTCCAACCGCCTTCGGCGATCGAGGCATGATTCGCGATGTCCTGCTGGCGCTAATTTCGAATGCCTTCAAGTTTACGCGTCCCCGGTCGAACCCCGTCATTGAAGTCGGCCACAAGGAACGAAGCGGCAGTCAACACGTGTACTACGTCCGCGACAATGGCGTTGGCTTTGACATGCAATACAGGGACAAACTGTTCGGCGTGTTCCAACGCCTTCATCGCGCGGATGAGTTCGAAGGCGCGGGTGTGGGGCTTGCGCTCGTACAACGCATCCTGCTTCGGCACAGCGGGCGCGTTTGGGCGGAGTCCAAACTGGATAGCGGTTCTACTTTCTATTTTTCGTTGCCGGCGGCAGAAATCACATGAACTCCTCCGAAGATCCAGAAATTCTGCTGGTCGAAGACAATCCAAACGATGCCGAACTCACTTTGCGTGCTCTGAAGAAACAAAGTGTTGTCGAGCGGATCTTCGTGGCGAAAGACGGCGCAGAAGCATTGGACTTTCTATTCGCGGGAGGCGTGTATCAATCCCGGAAGGTTGAGAACCGTCCGAAGGTTGTGTTTCTCGATTTGAATTTGCCGAAAGTTGACGGCATCGAAGTCCTCAAACGAATCAAGAGCGATCCACGCACCAGGGATATTCCAGTGGTGATGTTTACTTCCTCAAACGACGAGCGCGACATTGTGGAAACCTACAGGTTCGGCGCCAGCAGCTACATCGTCAAGCCGGTGGACTATAACCAATTCGCTCTAGCCGTGTCGGAGATGAGCCTGTATTGGAGCACCTTGAACAGGCTTCCCTACCAATCCATCTGACGACTTACCTGAAACCTATCGAGCGGGCCCCGTGAAGGTTCGGTGAAGGTCGGAAAGCATTTCAAACCGAGCACGCTGGTGGACCGGGAGAACCTCCAAAAGCGCCATGTCCTGGAATACTGCACTAGAAAAATTCCGTAACAAGGCTGCTAAACATATGCAAAGTCGTGTTGTCTGCGACTGCGTGTTTGGTAAGGAGATTGCATCTGCTTCGGTAGTCTCTAGCACCACCTTTGAACGCCCGACGCTGAAAGTTGTGTGACGCCTGGCGTCCAGAATCACTTACAAAGGGAGGAGCCATCTATGTCCACGATGCGTGAAGGGTCTCCCAACATTGTTGTTTCCAATAAGATCCTAGGGGCGCTTACACAGGCTGATCGGGATTTATTGACTTCCCTGGAGCCTGTCCAGCTTCAGACCGGAACGGTTCTCTACGAACCGGAGGACAAGATCGAGTACGTCTATTTTCCGAACGATGCATTGGTGTCGATTCTCTCGCTGAGCAGTGAGGGAGCAACTATCGAGATCGGATTGATCGGTCACGAAGGAATGATCGGCCTTTCGGCAATCCTGGGCGGCGTCACGCCCTACCGGTCTGTAGTCCAAATGGGCGGACTCGCATATCGTATGAGAGGACAGCACGCCAGCGACGAGTTTCGCCGGAACAAGGCTTTTCAGGACATCTTGCTGAAGTACACAAACTCTTTTCTAGTCCGGATCGCCCAGTCGAGCATATGCAATTGCTACCACACCCTGCAGGAGCGCCTGTGCCGGTGGCTGCTGGTAGCCAGGGACGGGACGCGGTCCAACTCTCTCTCATTGACGCATGACCTGATTGCGCGCCTGCTGGGTACACGGCGCGCCAGCGTTACGGTCGCCGCAGGGCTGCTTCAGAAAGCAGGACTCATTCGAACCGGACGTGGAGAAATCACCATCGTCGACTCGAACGGTCTCGAGGAAATGGCTTGCGAGTGTTACTGGATCCTCAGAGAAGGAGCACAGCTGTTTCAGATGAACCCTGCGTGAACTGCCAAAGCCCCCGCTGCGAAGGCAGCGGGGGCTTCTCGCCAAACATCAACGGACATTTGAATGAAAGCAGGACCGGCGGCCTCTGCGGCACGTCGGTCAGTGATACCATCGTGTCATGGACGCGATCTATCGCAGCGCGATTAACCGGGACGTGAAACCTGCTGCAACCGGAGAGTTTTCCTCCCTGAGGATCGGCCCGATAACCGTTTGGCCTCCGGTGGTGCTGGCGCCGATGGCAGGAGTTACCAACTATCCGTTTCGTGCCGCCTGCCGTGAATTTGGCGCGGGGTTGTATGTCAGCGAGATGATCAATGCGCGCCCTCTCGTCGATGGACGCGACAAGACTTTGAAGCTTGCCGATTTTGGGCCTGACGAATCGCCGAGAAGCCTGCAGCTTTATGGCACCGATCCGCATTACGTCTCCGAGGCCGTGAAACGGCTTGTCGGGGAAGGCCGGATTGATCATCTGGATATGAATTTTGGTTGTCCCGTTCCGAAGGTGACCCGTCGCGGCGGAGGCGCTGCGCTGCCCTTGAAGCCCAATCTGCTTCGCAATATCGTGCGCGCTGCGGTGAGCCACAGCGAGCGGATACCGGTCACGCTCAAGTTCCGTCTGGGCATCAACGCTGCATACATGACCTTTTTGACTGCAGGAAGAATCGCGCAGGAGGAAGGGTGTGCGGCGGTCGGGCTTCATGCCCGCACGGCCGCGCAGTTGTATCACGGACAGTCGGACTGGCAGGCGATCGCCGAGCTGAAGAGTGCGCTCAGGATTCCGGTTCTGGGCAATGGCGATATCTGGGAAGGCGAGGACGCGCTGCGGATGATGCGGCAAACGGGTTGCGACGGCGTGATAGTGGGCCGCGGATGCCTGGGGCGACCCTGGCTGTTTCGCGATCTGGCCGACGTATTCCGTGGGGCGGCGCCGCAAAATCCGCCCGACTTCGGAGAAGTGATCGCCATCATGTTACGGCACGCCCAAATGCTTGCGGACTGGTTTGGTGAACGCATGGCGATACGTTCATTTCGACGGCACGCGACGTGGTACACGAAAGGGTTTCGCCTGAGCTCGGAGGTGCGTGTCGCAATCATGCGCGTCGAAACGGTGGCTCAACTCGCCGAGCTCTTCGATTCGGTAGACCGTTCCCAGCCTTTTCCCCCATCGGCGATGCGGGTGATTCGCGGCAAGACCACCGGGGTTCAGAAGAAAGTTGCGCTTCCGCACGGCTATCTCGATGATCTTGAAGACGCAACCCCTCCAGACGGAGCCGACGACGATCCCGGCGATGGCGGCTAACCTCTCCGGCTCATCCGCGGCATCTCAAGTGCATACAAAATGCTGAGGAAGTATGCGCCGAGAAAAACGCGAGCTGGATCGTCCGAGTGCGCGCCAGAACCTTCGAGTGTTTCCGGGTTCCGTCAAGTTACAGCATCAGGCGCCCAAAAGCCTGGTGGAAAACCTGGCGGCAGGATCGGCCGCCCAAATTGTGATCGCGGTCGCGGCCGTCCTGGCGATTTGCTATTTTGCCAAGCTTGTCGTTATCACGATCTTCACCGCAATACTCCTCGCATTCTTTCTGGAACCGATTGTCTCGCGACTCGAACGTTTGCATTTGCCCCGGGCCGCCGGATCCTTCATCGCAGTCATCGGCCTGATGGGTTGCCTCTACGCCACGGCTAACTTTTCATATTCCAACGCAATCGGGTTTGTGGATGAGCTTCCCAAATACACGACCACCATTCGTGACGCGACAATCCGTTTTCACAAGCAGGCGGCAAAGATCGATCAGACCACCCAGGCGGTGCTTCCCGACAATCCGGCTGATAAAGGAGCCGTTCGTATCAAACAGCAAACCAGCTGGTCCGATTGGCTCACCAGCAGTGTGGGCGGCATTACTGAAATCCTGCTCACCATCTCGTTCATTCCGTTTCTGGTTTATTTCATGCTGAGCTGGAAAGATCAGACCCGTAGCGCGACTGTGAAACTGTTTCGGCGGGAAAACCGTCGTGCGGTGGACCACACCATAGGCGGCATCGCTCGTATGCTGCACGCCTTCCTTGTCGGAAATCTGATCTGCGGTCTGTTCATGTCCGTCGTCAGCGTGATCGCCTTTGGCTTTTTCCAAATTCCCTATTTCTATTTTCTTGGGGTTCTCAGCGGCTTCATCAGTCTCATCCCTTATCTCGGCGTCTTCCTGGCCCTGATTCCACCGATCGCCGCCGGTCTGGGCGTCCTGGACCCGCCGGACATGTTTGCGATCGCTTGCCTGGTGGTCGGCCTGCACGTGGTGACCGTAAGCGTGCTGTTTCCGAAAATTATCGGCAAGCGCCTCAAACTGAACCCGCTGGTGGTTTCCATGTCGCTGCTGATGTGGGGATGGATCTGGGGTGCGATGGGCCTGGTTCTTGCGATCCCGATTACCGGAGCGCTCAAGATTGTGTTCGATCACGTGGAATCGCTGGCGCCGCTCGGCGCGTGGATGGGGGACTAGGAATTCCCTATTTCCGGGCGAGAGCGGATTCGATTGCGCCGACCAGTTCCTTCGAGAGCGGTTCGACCGGCGACTTATAACGGCCGATCACCTGACCGTCCCGCCCGACGAGAAATTTCTCGAAATTCCATTCGACATCGCCCTTGAATTTTGGGTTGCGCTCAGTGAGATATTTGTAGAGCGGCGCTTTGCCGGGGCCGAGCACGCCAATTTTTGAGAACATGTCGAATTGAACGCCATAGTTCTTCGCACAAAAGTCAGCGATCTCCTTGTCGGTGCCAGGCTCCTGCTCGCCAAAGTCGTTGGACGGGAATCCCAGGATGCGCAATCCCTTGCCCGAATATCGACGATGCAACTCCTCCAGGCCTTCGTACTGCGGGGTGAAGCCGCACTGGCTTGCCACATTTACCATCAGCACCACATCGCCCTGATATTTCGCAAGGTTCACGGGCTTGCCGTCGAGACTGTTCATCGTGAAATTAAGAACTTCGGACACTTTAGCGCTCCCCTGTGGTTGAGCCTGCGGCGCCCCCAGAAACGCAAGCAAGGCCAGAATCATCGTTAGCATTGAGTCTCCTCCAATTCGTCGGTCTCATCGTAACAACTCACATTGGCGGACGCAAAGAATGATTGCGCTCTCGCGCCCGCTGGGCGGCTTCGTCCCATAAATATGGTAATATGGCTCCATGAAAACCACGTTGGAACTGCCCGATGAGCTTTTGATCGAAGCGAAGAAATTGGCCGCCGAGCAGCGTCGGCCGTTACGCGCTTTGGTCGAAGAGGGCTTGCGGATGGCGCTACGCAAGCCTGAAACGAGGGAGAAGAGAAAACAAGTACGCCTGATCACGGTAAAGGGGGGACTGCCGCGCGGCCTCGACCTTTCCAGCCGCGAAGGGATGTATGAATGGTTGGAAAAGCGTCGATGATTGCAATCGATACCAATCTGCTGGTTTATGCCCACCGCGAAGGTGCGCCCGAACACGATGCGGCCCGTGCGGCTATCGTCGAGGCGCTGGGTGATCCTCGCGGCTGGGGTATTTGCGCGCCCACCATTGCCGAATTTTGGAGCATTGTGACGCATCCGGGAATACCTGGAGGCCCATCCTCCGCCAGGGTCGTCACGCAATTTTTCCATTACCTGATTACCGAGGGTGGCGGCAGCCTGTGGACCCCCGGACCGGGATTTGGGCAGCGACTGATGAGGTGGGCGGCGCTACTGAAAGTGCGCGGCAGGAGAATTTTCGATCTGCAAATCGCGCTGATTGCGTTTGAACATGGCGCTCGCGAAATCTGGACTCATGATCGGAACTTCACAACAGTCCCACGAGTGAAAACATACGATCCGCTTTAATCCGCCATAATCCAGTTTCTTGAACTCTGCCGCCGCCAGGGTTAAGCTTGTGGCCTTATTTACAACGGGAATTTGACTGATCCGGAGCGCCGTCGGGCGCGCCGGTAGCGTAAGGAGAATTATGAAGCGGTTTGTGGCTTTTCTCATCCTGCTGGCGTGGTCTTCGGCGTCGGCGCAGACGACGTCCACCGATGCGGCCATTCCAAATCTGCGTGTGGAAAAGCATCAACTCGCCAATGGCCTGGAGGTACTCCTGGTCGAACAGCATCGAATCCCGCGAGTCGCAGTCGCTTTGTGGTACCACGTCGGCCCCATGAATGAAGAGCCGGGCCGCACCGGCTTCGCGCACCTCTTCGAACACATGATGTTTCAGACCTCCAGACATGTGCCGGAAGACCAGTTCTTCCGAATTCTGGAGGCGGCGGGCGCCAACGATATCAATGGCACGACCGACAACGATCGGACCAACTACTTCGAAACTGTTCCCTCGAATGAACTGGAGCTTGCGCTTTGGCTGGAATCCGATCGGATGGGGTATCTGCTGGAAACCGTCGATGCCGCCTCCCTTCGCAATCAACAGGACGTGGTTCGCAACGAGCGCCGTCAATCGCTCGAGAACCGTCCGTTTGGCGTCGTCGAGGAATCGATGATCCAGAACATCTATCCCGCGGGACATCCCTATCATGGAAACGTGATCGGTTCGCACCAGGACATCCAGGCCGCAAAACTCGATGATGTGCGCGCCTTCTTTAAGCAATACTACACGCCGAATAATGCCAGCCTGGCCATTGTGGGAGATTTCGATAAGGCGAACACGCTGAAGCTCGTCGACAAATATTTCGGCAGTCTCAAGCGCGGTCCGGATGTACCTCCGGTGCGCGTGGTCACTCCTCCAATCACGGCTGAAAAGCGGATCGTCGTGAAAGACCGGGTGGAAATTCCGCGGCTGTATATGGCATGGCTCGCCCCTGGGATTTTCAAACCGGGAGAACCGGAGGCCGCAATCGCCGCGGGCATTCTCGGCGGAGGCAAGTCCAGCCGGCTGTACAAATCGCTCGTCTACGACAAGAAAATCGCGCAGGACGTCTATGCAGACATCTGGCGCTACGCTCTCGGTTCGGTTTTCATGATTCAAGCGACCCCATTGCCCGATCATACCCTCGAGGAACTTGAGCGCGAGATTGACGCTCAATTGGACGCTCTGCGGGCTCAGGACCCTGCGCCGGCGGAAGTCGAGCGCGCGGAGGCGGCCATCGAAAGCGACATCATTTTTTCGCTGGAACGCCTCGGCAACTACAACGGAATCGCCGACCGGATCAGCATGTACAACCAACACGTGAAGGATCCGAACTATCTGGGTGAAGATATCCAGCGGCACCGGCGAGTGACGTCAGGCGCCGTGCGCCAGTTCGTGGCGAGTTCGCTCACGAAGAATAGCCGCGTGGTGATCCAGGGTGTGCCGGGGCAGCCGGATTTTGGGCCGGAAGTCCCGACCCCGGCCGCAACAACGGTGGCAGCGTCAGCGCCCGAGAGTGTGAATACCGATGAGCCCTGGCGAAATCAGCAACCTGCGCCAGGCCCGCGGCCTGCGCTCACTCTTCCGCCGCCGCAATCCTTCAAACTTGCCAATGGCTTGACGGTCGTGCTCGATACCCGCGAAGGGGTTCCCGTGGTTTCGGCCAGTCTGGTCATTCGCAGCGGAACCGGCTCCAACGCCGTGAACAAGTCGGGGCTGGCCAGTCTTACTGTGGACATGCTGGAAGACGGCACGTCATCGCGTACGGCGCTTCAGTTTGCGGAGCAACTGGCCCGGATCGGCTCCACATTGGGCATTCGGACAAACCAGGATTCTTCGGCTGTAAGCATCAAGTTCATCAAGCGAAATGCCGGAGCGGGTTTCGATCTGCTGGCCGATGCGGCGATGAATCCGACGTTTCCCGAAGCCGAGCTTGAGCGGGAACGCCAGGTGCGCCTCGGGGAATTGCGCCAGGCCAAAGAGAATGCCAACGACGTGGCCAACAACGTTCTCATGGTTTCCCTTTATGGGGCTGAAAATCCATACGGCCGCACGACACTCGGGACTGTGGACTCGGTTCGCCGCCTGACCCGGGAAGACGTTCGGTCCTTCTGGTCGCAGCACATCGTTCCGGGCAACGCCGCGCTGATTGTTTCGGGGGATATCACCAGGCAGGAGCTGCAGCAGATCCTGGACAAGACCTTTGGGACATGGAAGGCCGGGGCCGCCAGAGCGGCGGAAAAGAAGGCTCCGTCGCCGACAAAGGCCAATCTTGTGATCGTCGACAAACCCGGTGCGCCGCAAACTCAGCTCAGAGTCGCTCTGCCCGGGCCCTCGCGGTCTACACCGGACTATGAGCCTCTACAGGCCATGAACGCCATCCTCGGCGGTATGTTTTCCAGCCGGATCAATTTGAACCTGCGCGAAGAGCACGGTTATTCATACGGCGCCAGTTCCAGGTTCAACTACCTCCGCGACACGGGATGGTTTTCGGCCGCTTCCGGAGTGAGGACGGACGTTACTGCTCCTGCGGCTCGCGAGATGCTGCGTGAGGTTGCGCGGATGGCCGAAACGCCGGTCAAGGCAGAGGAGCTTTCGCTCGCCAAGGAATGGCTTGTCGGCGCACTCCCTGGACGTTTCGAAATGAGCGATCAGACGGTCGGTCTGCTCACGGATCTTTACGTCTACGATCTGGGAATGGGCTACTACAACCAATACGCAGGAAAGGTGAGCGCGCTCGGCGTGGACTCGATCCAAACCGTTGCCCGAAAGTACCTTACTCGCCAAAAACCTATCGTGGTCGCGGTGGGAGACCGCGCGCGGATACAAAGCGCGCTCGAGCAGCTCGGGATCGGAAAACCCGAGATTCGGGATGCGGATGGCGCGGTGGTCAAATAGGGCGAATAGCGAGACCTTACCGCTTGGCCGCGATTTCGTCGTAAATCTGGGGGACCTTCTGCATGAAGTTGGCGTTCGGAGCCGGAAGGTTAAGATCCCAGCCGAGGTCGTCCGCCTTCAGCTTCATCGCAATCTCTTCTTTTTTGGTTCCCTGGCGGACAAGTTGCGTTAATCGCTGAAGCAGCGTGTCCATGCGATTCCGATACGTCTGGAACTGAGCCCGGGTCATGATCTTGCCGTGGCCCGGAATGACGGTATCGAAGTCGAGCTTCAAAATCTCGTCAAACGTTTTGATCCATTCCGTGGCGCTTCCGCCATTGGCGTAGTCCACATTGAACGGTGTGTTTTCGTTAAGCAGGTCGCCCGTGTGGATGACCTTCAAGTCCGGGAAGTAAATGACGGCATCGCCGTTGGTATGCCCTCGCCCTTTGTACTGGGCCTCCACCTCGACGCCGCCAAGATAGACGGCGGTCTGGTCGGTAAAGACGATACGCGGCAGTCCGGGCTGCTTGCCTCTCACCATGTTGTCGCGAGCATTCTTTTGGGCGATGACTTCGGCAATATTCAGGAACTGGGCGTTGCCGCCGGTGTGATCGCCGTGCGAGTGCGTATTGATGACGTATTTGATGGGTTGACTGGTGACCGTCTTCACAGCGGCGAGGATGTTCTGGTAATCCTGCGCATATTTATCATCAACGATGATCACGCCCTCCGGCGTCTCGCGCACAGCGATGTTGCCGCCCGCCCCGATGATGGGACAGTCATCTCCCTGGCTGCAAATCACCCATAGACTATCTTTAAGTTTCTGGATTTTGACCGGAATCAGCGGCCGTTGCTGCTGCGATCGCACCTGAACAATAGCTCCCGCGATTCCAATTACCGCCGCGACAACCATCGCCACCATCTTTCTCTTCATGAGCTTCTCCGAGTCTTGAATTCCGATTTGGAATCTTATGCCGGAGTGCCATGAGATGACAAGCAGCGCCCCGGGAATCCTCGGCCGAACCTTGCAGCGAAGGCTCTCCGACCGAAGGCTCTTGACAGGTCACCGTGGAATTACCAGAATTGGGCCGCTTCTATCCCATATTTCTTGAAGTGTTTCAGCAACAAAGGAGGTCTCGATGGCGAATTACCGCAGCGACGTCGTGGGAAGTCTGCTTCGGCCGGAATATTTGAAGCAGGCGCGGGCTCAGCATGATCTGGGCGTACTTAGCCATGCGGAGTTCAAGCGTCTTGAGGATCGCGCGGTCGACGAAGCCGTAGCGCTCCAGACAAGTGCGGGACTGAGCGTCATCAGTGACGGGGAAATGCGGCGATGGGCTTTCTTCGGTCATCTTCCCGACTCCATCGAAGGGTTTGACGCCACGGGCGGCTGGGCGATCCCGTTTCGTGATGAAGAGGGAAATCAAATGGTGCAGAAGCGCCCGGTGGTGGTATCGAAGCTGCGCCGGAAGCGTCATATGTGCGCCGAAGAATTTACGTACCTGAGAGGTCGAACCACCGCCTGTCCCAAGGTCACGCTGCTCAGCGCGCAACAGTCGGCCGCTTATTACGATCCGGTGAAATCCACGGCGGCCTATCCGACGATCGACGCCTACCTGGCCGATATCGTTGACATTCTTCGCGGCGAGGTCGAGGAATTGGTCGCGCTGGGTTGCACCTACATCCAGGTGGATGCGCCGCAATATGCCGGATTGCTCGATCCGACAATCCGTGAAGGCTACCGCCAAAGAGGCAACGACCCGGACCGTCTCCTGGATCGATGCATCGAATTGGACAACGCGGTCATCGGTGAGCATCCCGGAATCACCTTCGGGCTCCATTTGTGCCGGGGGAACAATCAGAGCAAGTTTTACGCCAGCGGAGACTACGGTCCTGTGGCTGAAGTATTCCGTAAAACCCGATTCCAGCGGTTTCTTTTGGAGTTCGACGACTCGCGCTCCGGTGGATTTGAGCCGCTGAAGAGCGTTCCGGACGATCGCACCGTCGTTCTCGGGCTGATCACTACCAAGAAGCCCGAGCTCGAAAGCAAGGAAGACGTGAAGCGCCGCATCAAGGAAGCGAGTTCCGTAGTTCCATTGGAACGGCTGGCACTGAGTCCCCAGTGCGGCTTCGCCTCAACCATGGCGGGCAACCTTATCACCGCGGCGGATCAGGAAGCCTTTCCAGCACAGTGGGATCCGAAGCTTGGAATTCACGTGACTTGAAGTCGCGGCCGCACTGACCCTATAGTGAGTCGTATTAATTTAAATCATACCAACATGGTCAAATAAAACGAAAGGCTCAGTCGAAAGACTGGGCCTTTCGTT
>JADMIO011678430.1_pt1 | contig 115432 bp, 94 predicted proteins | sample 8958161 | NCBI WGS metagenome assembly JADMIO01 (sample SAMN16585339, study PRJNA669376) | soil metagenome | isolation source: Crop rotation soil | place: USA: Cullars Rotation, Alabama | collected 2011 | reverse complement strand
TATGGTGAAAGTTGGAACCTCTTACGTGCCGATCAGATTAAAACGAAAGGCCCAGTCTTTCGACTGAGCCTTTCGTTTTATTTGACCATGTTGGTATGATTTAAATTAATACGACTCACTATAGGGTCAGTGCGGCCGCGACTTCAAGTCACGTGAATTCCAAGCTTCGGATCCCACTGTGCTGGAAAGCCACCCGGGCGAAGTTCTTTCGCGCGACCGCCTCCTCAACGAAGTCTGGGGCCAGAACTACTATGGCACCACCCGCACCCTCGACCAGGTCATCGTGCAGTTGCGAAAAAAACTCGGCGACAACGGCGCCGAACCCAAACACCTCCTCACCGTCCACGGCGTCGGCTATAAACTGTCCACGTAGGAGCCGACGCCTGCCCCGCCGTAGTTTTAACGAAGGCGGGTGAGCAGGCTCTGAATTCGTCAAAACGCTGGATTGAGTCCCGGTGGAGGAAATAAGAAATCGCGACACAGCTCCCCTTCTCCATGAGGGAGAAGGCCGGGATGAGGGGGAAGGTGATGTTAGCCAACACAGCGCTTGAGCATTCCAACGCCCAAAATCACTGATTCATCGCCTCCAAATAACGTTCCGCCTCAATCGCCGCCGCGCAACCCATCCCCGCCGCCGTGATCGCCTGGCGATACACACGATCCGCGCAATCACCCGCCACAAACACACCTGGCACATTCGTCAGCGGCCCCTTCTTCGGAATAATATATCCCGCCTCATCCATATCAATCGCGCCCTTAAACACCTGTGTGCTCGGCACGTGCCCAATCGCCACAAACAATCCGGAGCAGTCAATCGATGACTCCACATTCGTCTTCAAATTCTTGACGCGCACACCGGTCACCTTGTCCTGCTTCACATCCAGCACCTCGGTTACCGCCGAATCCCACACCGGCGTAATCTTCGGATGCGAAATCGCCCGCTCCGCCATGATCCGCGACGCGCGCAACGAATCCCGCCGATGCACCAGGTACACCATCGATGCAAACCGCGTCAGGTACAACGCCTCTTCACATGCGGAATCACCGCCACCCACCACCACCAGCGGTTTATTGCGGAACATCGGCAACGCGCCGTCGCACGTGGCACAATACGTCACGCCCTTATTCTCCAGCAAATGTTCGCCCTCCACGCCTAGGTGCTTATGGCTGGCGCCCGTCGCGATAATTAGCGTCTCCGTCTTCACCACCTCGCCGTCGATCGTCAAATGAATCGGTGTGCCCTTCACCTCCGCCGCCTCCAAACAGCCAAATTGAATCCGCGCGCCAAATCGCTCCGCCTGCTTTTGCATCCGCGTCATCAATTCAAAACCGTCGACTCCCTCGGGAAACCCGGGAAAATTCTCTACCGTGCTGGTCGTGGTAAGCAAACCGCCCGGCTGTTTGCCGGTAAGAACCAGTGGTTTCAGATTCGCGCGAGCCGTATAAAGTGCGGCGGTCAATCCCGCGCAACCAGTGCCAACAATCACAACTTTTTCCATAAGTCGGCGCAAGGTAACGGCGGACTCGCCCCCTGACAAGCCATCACATATTCTTTTCGAGGGTTCACGCGCTTAGAATCTCAACGTTTGTATCCCTTTCTCATTAACACCGCGGCTTCAGCCCGGTGGTAGAGCCAACCCAACGCGATCCTTCAGCCGTTTTTAATGGCTACATTTAGAATAAGAATTTAAAAATTGCTGAGCGGATTTTGAGCCCCGTCGGGGCGACATATGATAGCCCAGGGAGAGCGAAGCGAAGCCCTGGGTTTAGCGACAGAAAAACAAATCCATCTCCGGCGAAGCCGGGCGAGCGCCGCGAGCATCTCGGTAAATCAATCACAAAACGTATTCACCCCACGCCCATAAAAACAACCAACACATCCCGCCCCCTCCTTCACGTTTCACGCATCACGTTTCTCCTTCCTCCACTTGCTCACCCGCCAAAAAAACCACCCGAAAAAGATCGCCCCGCACGCATTCACACCACACGTATAGCCCAACTTATAAGTTCGTCCGGTGTTGTTGGCCGCATAAATCACCACGTCGTTGCCGACCAGCAGATTCGGCAGTGCGCCCGGCATCATTGCTCCCTGCAACATCCCCTTGCCAAATCCCGCCGGCCCCGTGCTCTTCGACATCGCTATCGACGCCTGCCGAAAACCAATCCCCACGCACACCGCCACCAACAGAAAGGAAAAAACGCGCCGAAGAATTATTTTACGCCGGGGAGTTGCCTGCATCGCGATACTTTTTTGGCTATCACTCATCGTTCCCACAATCCAACGGTGGATTGAGTCGTTGATCAACGAAAATTCGAGACCTCAGCTAAAGTTTCTCCCTCTCCCTGAGGGAGAGGACCGGGGTGAGGGGAAGGCGGCGTCCATTTTCGAGAAAACGCGATGCATCAGGACGAACTGCCCGCCTCCACCATTTCACCCATCGCACTGTATCCCTCACCGGATGAATCTTGCTCTGCTCACCCTTATAAATCACCTCAATCGGCGCAAACTCGATCACACACCCCGCCCTCGCAAAAGCCAGCAATACATCCGATTCAATTTCAAAATGAGACGCTGCCACTGGCAATTGCTTCCACACCTCAAGATTCATCAACCGAAACCCGCATTGCGAATCCGGCAGCGAAATTCCCGCCAGCCCCGAAATACGTTCACTCATCCACCGATTCACCCAACGCCTCACCAGCGGCATCCCGTTTGGATCGCTCATCCGATTCCCGACCACCAGCTTCGCGCCGGTGCGTTCTGCGACCGCAAAAAATTTCGGCACATCATTCGCCGAATGCTGGGCGTCGCCATCCATCGTCAACACCCAATCAAACCCGCACTTGAACGCATGGTTCCAGCCAATCTGAAGCGCTGACCCTTTCCCCTGCGACACAGTATTCCGAAGGACCACGGCCCCTGCCCTTGTCGCGTTGGCCGCCGTATCATCTTGCGATCCGTCATCGACTACAAACACCGTCGGCACCAACCGCCGCACTGCCTTGACCACCTTCGCAACGGTTCGCGCCTCATTCAGGCACGGAATCACTGCAGCGCATTGGGTTGGCCAATTCATTCGGCTGAAGGTAAGGCAAAGTCATACACCGCCAAGTCTTTTCATTTCTCGGGATTCATTCAATGCTCGGCGTTCGATGTTCAACGTTCCGCAGTCAAACTTCTGGGGTCCGCCATGCATAGGGTATTTCCCCACACTGAATTCAATTGCACTCGGAGCCGCTGGATTCTATTTTGCGGCAATGATTCAACCGAGTATGCCGACCGCCGAAGAGTTGCATCTACACGGCGAGGAACAGGAGGCATTTCATGAGAAAGCTGCGCTGGTCACCCGGGCGCGCTTCGGTAACCAGGTTTTTGTCCGCGGTGTCGTCGAAGTATCCAATTATTGCCGCGAAAACTGCGCCTACTGCGGAATGCGCCGCAATAATCGCACACTGGATCGTTTCCGTGCCGATTACGAACAACTCGCCGAAGTCCTCATCCACGATCGTCCGGCCAGCATGACCGATGTCAACATCCAGGCTGGCGAAGATCCGGTCGCCGTTCGCGAAGTTGTCCTCCCGTTGATCCAAACCCTGCGCCGCGAAACAGATCTGGGCATCAGCGTCTGTCTCGGTTCGTTGAGCCATTCCATGTACGCGGATTTGAAAAACGCTGGCGCCGGCATTTACATCATCAAATTTGAAATCGCGAACCCAAAAACGTACGCGGCAATGGAATCCCCGGGCCAATTCGATCAGCGCATCGCAAACATTTGTCACCTGGCCAAAACCGGATGGCGCGTCAGCTCCGGATTTATCGCGGGGTTGCCCGGCCAAACCCCAAACGATGTTCTCGCAAACTTCACACTCGCGAATCAACTACCGCTCGATGGCTGCAGCGTGAGCCCATTCATTCCCGGAGAAGAGACTCCGCTTGCCGGCGAACCCATGGCTGGTATTGATCTTACTTTGAATTGCATGGCCGCGCTGCGTCTCATGCGCCCCGACTGGGTTATGCCATCCGTGAGCGCCCTGAATATCGCCGGAGCTGGCACCGGTTATCGCCGCGGCCTCCGTACCGGCGCGAATTTGGTCACCATCAATCTCACGCCCGCCGATTTCCGGGAAAATTATCTCCTCTACAAACGAAACCGTTTCATCATGACTGAAGAACGGATTCTCAGTGCCGTCGCCGCCGAAGGCCTGGAACCCTCCACCCAAAGCCTCGCCGACTTCTACGCCACCCGCAAAGTCAACGGCACCGCCCACGCAATCGAACCCGCTCCGGAAACCGCTGCTTCCGCCTGATCGGTTTCAGTTCGCCGCAAACCTGACGCTGGATTGTTTGTGGACGTATCGATATCCCGAACGGATGACAAACCCTCCTTCTCCCCGAGGGAGAGGCCGCGATGAGGGGGAAGGAACCACAACACTCCCAACGCCACCAATCCGCATTCACGTTTCACGCATCACGTACCACTCGCCTTTCTCGCGTCCATATTGCAAACTCCTGCGCGTCATGAATTATCGCCGCGCCGTTTTGCTAGCCACCGTGCTCCTGTTTTCGCTGCATGCCTGGGCCGTGCCTTTGACAAATGACTGGTCGCTGAAAGTCGGGTTCAACAATAATTCCACCCCCGCGCTCTCGCCCGATGGCACCCTCTATTTTGGCTCGGGCGACTACCATCTCTACGCCGTCAGCACCAATCGCTATGTCAAATGGGCCTTTGAAACCGGCCTGCAAATCAAATCCTCTCCCGCCATCGCGGAGGATGGGACCATTTACATCGGTTCGCGCGACCGCAAATTCTACGCCGTCACTCCAATGGGAAAACTGAAATGGTCCTTTCCCACGGAGGGCTGGGTTGATTCCTCACCTGCCATCGCCAACGACGGCACCGTTTACTTCGGCTCTTGGGATCGCAAATTCTATGCGCTGAAACCTGATGGTTCCAAAAAATGGGAATTCCCCACCGGCGGCGAAATCGATTCCTCACCCGCCATCGGCGACGACGGCACAATCTATTTCGGCTCCCATGACAAAAAATTCTACGCGCTCAATCCCGACGGAACCAAGAAATGGGAATTCCCAACCGGCGGCCAGATCATTTCCTCCCCCGCGATCGATTATTCCGGGAACATTTATTTCTCGTCGGTCGATGGCGAGTTCTACGTGCTGAAGCCCAACGGCAATAAACTCTGGAGCTACCACACTGGCGGCTTCACCCAATCCTCGCCTGCGCTTGGTGAGGATGGCACGGTTTATATCGGCGTAAACGAATTCGTTTCGGCGTTGACGCCGGATGGGAAGGAGAGATTCAAAATCGCGGCCGCGCAACTGCTGGACACGACGCCCGTGGTCTGCACCAATGCGCGGATTTTCTTTTCCCGGGCAGACGGATATCTTATCGGCCTCAATCCTCCCGATGGCACCATCGGCTGGTCCATTTTTCTAAGCGCGTCCCTGCTCGCCTCGCCGACCATTGCGCCGACCGGCATCGTTTACACGATGGATGTGATGGGAACGCTCAACGCGGTCGAAGGCAACGCGCGCCCGGTAAACAGCGCCTGGCCCATGTTCCGCGCCAACCTCCGCCACACCGGCGTCGTCAACTCACGTTGATCCCGTCTCCACCGCCGCCGTTGCCCCCTGCCCCGTCGGCTCCACTTTTTGCCGCGGCTCAAACCAACTCCGCCAGCCCTCGGTCACTTCCAGCCACAACCACCGCGACATTGCGCGCATGATCGGCCCCGCCGTTTTTGGCGAGAACGTGAATCCGGGCACCAACAACCGCCGGCAATCGTTCGCGCGCCCCCACGCGCCCCGCCGCCGCCGTGCCCGCCCCATGCTCGCCAGCCGCCGGTTGTAAAAAGACATGAATAGATAAAACGGGACCGATGGCGGCGTGGAAAACACCGGGTCCGACAACGCCTTCGTGCCGAGCTTGAACGGTTGCGATGCCACCCCCAGGTAATACAGCCCCAAATCCATCTGGAACGCGATCCGCATCAACTCGAAATCGCCCATGTATTCGTATTTATCCTTGTAGATCGCCCGGAACCACCGCGTGTAGCTGCGCGTAAAAGTCATATTATGCTTCGCCACCAGCGGCGCCATTTCCTCTCCCCGCAGCTGTGCCAAAATCAATTGCGCCGAAGACCAGCTCGTGAACGAAACCCAATCCATTCCGGGGCTGTAAAACGGATCAATAAACGCCCCCGAATCTCCCACAATCGCGAACCCGTCCCCCGCAAACGTCGTGCTGTAATAAGGCAGGTTCTTGCGCCAATGCACATCGTTCTCCCGAATTTGCGCGTCGCCCATGATCTCGCGACCGACGGGATGCTTCACCAGGAAATCCTTCAGCCGTTGCCCGAGCGATCCACCCTCCGGCCACGTCATGATCCGCTGGTCGAACACCACCCCCACGCTTACATCCCCGCCTTTCAACGGAATAATCCACGCCCACCAGCCGGGCCCGACCAAATGATTCGTCGCCGTCGCGCGAATTCCAAAGCAATCCCCCGACCACTCCGGAAATTTTTTCGCCAGCTCCGCGCCATCCCAATCCTTCACCCCCGTCCACCGCGCCCACACGGCCGTGGTGGGATGTTCTGTATTCGGTTTCAGCCATCCTTCCTGCCGCGCCAACACCGCCGCCACACCCGAAGCATCCACCACCCACCGCGCCGAAACCGTCTTCGTCCCCGGCGCCAACATTTCCGCGTTCCGCGTTCCGCGTTCCGCGTTCATGTTTTCGGCTTTCGCGTTCTCAGGGATTTTGATTTCGACCGTTTGGATGCCTCCTGAATTAAGTTTGATCTTCCCCACACTCGCCGGACGCCACACGACCGCGCCAAGTTCTGCCGCGCGCCGCAACACCTCTTCATCGAGAGTCGAGCGATCCACCTGAAACGCCGCCACGCGCGACAAATATTTCCCGCCGATCTCACTGCAATTATCCAGGCTGCTGGTGCGTTCGTTCGTGAACCAAAATCGCATCCCCTGTTTCACCAGGTGCGATTCGTTCAGGTATTGCGTGAGCCGCAGCACGCGGCAAAGAAAATAGCCGCTCACCTCCACCGTCGCTTCACCGACGCGCCGGCCGAACGCCGTGGACTTCTCCAGGATGAGAATCCGCAGGGTCGGTTGTTCGCGCAGCAACAGGATCGCTGTCGCTGCGCCGGCCAACGCGCCGCCCGCGATGACCACATCGTAGTCGGGACGCTCTTGCGGCGCGGAATTCACGGGATTCAATCAGTCAACGCGATCGATGTGAAGATCGCTCTTGAGCACTTTGCCGTCCTCGGCGGAAAGTGAAACATCACCGATATTCGCATCATCGTTCGGATGACGCAACTTTTGCGCCCACAACCGCACACGCCACGTCGGCACATTCTCCACATTTTCCAGCCACAACTGCGTCGAGCGAATCGTCAATTTCGAGAGCAACGGCTCCGCCGTCGCGATCTTGATCGCCTTGTCCGAATCAATCTTGATCACCTTTTGGTCCAAAAGATTTTTGTCATTCACGTAAGCGAACGGCTGACGCATCGGATGCTTCAGATCGATTTTCTTGCCCGCGCCATATTTCACCTCGGTGGTCTTGAATGTCGCGTCGTGATCGTAAAAAACGACATACCAGATGTTCGGCGTCAGGCTCGCCACAGATTTCTCCGAACGGAGCCCAATAACCTTATCCTTCACATCTTTGCCGACGTATTCGTTGGCGTCTTTGATGAGACTCAACGCGGTCGGCTCATCATCGGCCGCCCGAGCCGTCTGGCCCAAAGCGCATAGCGCCGCCATGGCGAAAATAGCAGTCCCTTTAAACAACGTGGTCGTGATCTTCATGTGCGCAGTATAGAAGTGCCTTTCGGGCCTGACAACCTGTAATGAACTGAGGGTTTTACCCCACTCCGTCATCTCGCAGGAGACGACGTAAGGAGTCTCAAATTCCAAGCTCGCACTCCGCAGAGTGCCCTTGAAATTTCGAGCTTGGAATTCAGAACTGCCCCCATATCCTCCCGCCACTCGTGAATCCATCCACTCTAAAGACTCGCGTGGCAGCCGCGTTTTCTCCGGGAGAACTGGAATACCTTTTGCGCAATCAACACTTCCGATTGATCTACGATTCCAACGACGAACGCGCGGAGACGTTCGATACCCTCTGTAAGCTCGGGCGCTCTTTGCTCTCCGGCAAAGCCCCTCCCCAAGAACTCTCAATCGTGAGCTTCAGTTTCTTCATTCTGCCTTTATCCTTCTGCATTGACACAAATAGGGTCATCACCCCATCGCCGCCCAAGATGTTTACTGCGAGGCTCTTGGGTCTATCATGTCTGATCGCGCCGTTGTTTTGATTGCCGAAGATGAAGAGGACTATGTCCTGCTTCTGAAACGCGCTTTTTCGGAAGCCGGAGTCCGCAACCCACTTTTCGTCGTCTCCACCGGTTCGGAAATGATGTTGTATCTGAAGGGTGACGGAATATATTCCAATCGCGTCGAATACCCCTTGCCGGATCTCCTGCTGTTGGACCTGAAACTTCCCGGTTTCAACGGCCTCGAAATCCTCGGCTGGTTGCGTTCGCATCCCGGGCTTTCCGCGCTGCGCGTCATCGTCCTGACGTCGTCGGAGCAAATGAAGGACATCAACGACGCATATCGTTTGGGTGCCAATTCGTTTCTGGTGAAACCCTACGATTTCACGGACCTCGTTTCGCTCGCGCAAGTCCTGCAACAATTCTGGCTGCACCTGAGCCGAACACCCGAGACCTTCCGCCTGCCAAAACCCGACAATCATCCGATGGACATTCCGCGCAACGAGCCGTCGAGTGGAATCGCGTAGTAATCGTCTCATAGTTTTTTCCTCCCCTCAGCCTTCAATGCAGATGAAGCGGCGACCGCGCATGGGGGCGTGGCTTACTTTAAATGGGCGCGGGGGTGGTGTGGGGGGCGCAAGGGGCGGCAAGGGCTGGCACTCAGTTGGAGTTAAAGAGTTTAAGGGTTTTGGAGTTTGGGAGTTGGGAAAGGCAGATGAAGAAGGGAAGCCGTTTCGAGGTGCAGTCGCTCCTTCAGGTTTCGATGTTGGAGTAGTTGCCATCGCTTCTGAAAGCGGTAGAGGGCTACCGCAGTCCAAGACGCTGGCGCGCGAGTCGGAAGTTTCCGGATTGCGCGGAGCGTCTTGGAGTGCGCCAGGCCCCTGGCGCTTTGGATCGGGCGAGGAGTCTGCGATGATTTCGTGGGCGTTGGTTTCAAGAGGGGCACGGCTCGCGGGGACGCTCGCCCCACCAGCGTTGGGATGTTTGAGAGTGGGTTGAATTTGTGGATGTTTGAGACTCCTTGCGTCGTCTCCTACGGGAGTCCGGCTGGCGGGGACGGTCCTGGCGGACGGCGACGCCCCACCAGGTTCAGGATGTTCGGGAGCGGTGGGTTGTTTAGTGGCACGGGAATCTTGCCGGTGCAAACAGGAACTCACGGGCGAGACGCCCGTGCCACTAGAACGGGGTCTCACAGGCGAGACGCCTGTGCCACTAGGGACAGGTTCCAGGCGGTGGTTGGCTTTGTCCCATTCGAGCTGGACGCGGCGGCTCCAGTTGAAGGCGTTTTGCATTCTAGCAAATTCGCGGGCGAGGTGTTGCATGCGTTCCATGCGTTCGATGGGATCTTTCATGGTTTGCAGGGCGCGGACGCCCTGGCCGAGTTCGAAGAGGAAGTAGTTGCTCATGGCTTCGAAGGTGTCGTCGCATTTGTCGTGCTTTTGGATGTCGGCTTCTTCTTCGGTGAGGCGGTGGAACCAATCGATGCGTTGTTGGTGGAAGAGCCAATCCTGGTAGCCGGTATGGCGCCATTCAGAGAGGTTTTGGTGCGTGATGGGTTTGCCGTTGAAGAGTTCGGTCATGATTTTCTTGGTTTTGGGCAAACTATTCACCCACGGGAGAATGGTGCGGCTGAGTTCGCCGTCGTGGAGGCGGCGGTTGAGTTCTTCTCGGGTTTTGGCGGGTAATCTGGCGATTTTGCTTAAGCGAGTTGGGGTCATAAGAAAGTTGAGAGTAGATGGTGTTGAGAGTTGATCCTCCTTCGCTGAAGCTACGGAGGACAGGGAAATGCGAAACGGTTTCGCATTTCGGTTTTGAGTTTTATTTCGAGTTTACCAATTTCTGCCCCGTGAATAAAAACTCACGGTAAGTATTTACGTGGATTCATCTGACGGTGAGGCGGTTGGGAGGTAAAGTTTTTGAAAAAGGGGCCAAAAACGAGACTTTTTAACCGCAGATGAACGCAGATGGACGCAGATTTTTTTTTAACCACGGATGGACACGGACAAACACGGATTTTTAACCGGAGGAAGCGGAGGAGACTGGGGAAACAAAGGAGTTTTACACGAATTTTTAACTGCGGATCCGCCTTCGCAACATGCTACGGCGCGACAAGTGGACACGGATGAACACGGATTGGGAAATGATTTTTACGGGGGAAGGCGGAACGGGAATTTCAGATTGGAGATTTCAGATTTCAAAAGGGGAGTTGGGGCGAGTCAGAATTTGATTGTGGCAATCCGGAATTGGGCGTTAATTCGGTTAGACCGAGTTAACCGATCTCAATGAAAAGCCGAAGGTTTCAGAATCGAGTTGGTCTTTAAACGCGATAAAAACATGTCCCCCATCCTAAAGATTTCCGGTGCGGTCGGGGCGATCATTTTGCTGGTGATCGTTCTGACGGCGGTTTCCCTTAAGCTTCCGGAAGCAGCCTCTTCCGAGATCAGCTTTTCGAGTGGAACGGTTTCAACGTCATCGAACATCAGCCAGGTTTCGATTGTGATCAGTAATCCGAGTTCATCAACAGCGATTTATTATTATGTCGGTCCTCCCGAATTCAAATTCAACGGTGCCTGGGAAGATTTTTCGTATCCCACGGGCACGCCGCTGCAGGTTTTGAACCCGGGCCATTCGGTGACGAATATCGTTTCTTCGCCCCAGAGGAACGAAGAGGCGCGAGTGCCTGTATTATGGGGTTTTATGTATACGCCCCGGGCCACCAAATGGCAGGCGCTGCGGGAAGATTTTGCAGCATTCCTTCGCATGCACAATTCGCGCGGCCGAGGTGCGCTTTACACGAATTTTGTGACGGGGATTAAATTGTGAGGACTTAGAGATATCTGGGAATCGTATGCTCGCCAACCGAAACCGGCGCAACTTGAGACACCCGCGCCAAGGGGCGCGGCGTTCACGCCGCTTCAACGTGTGCGTGGAATAACGTTTGGGGTAATCCAGAACACGTCTCGTTTGTCACCTTGAAGCGGGATAAATCCCGCGCTCCGGGCCGCGTCGAGCCACGTCACACCCCAAATCACCCCATCCCGCCCGCGTTGACTTCGGACCGCGTTCGTCACTACCATCCGGCAAAACATTACAACGCGCCGTGCTGTTCCCGTTTGTTGCATCACCCACTCAACCACGCATCGTCATTACCGGCGCGGGCATCGTCACGGCTTTGGGTCTCGGCTGGCGTCCGAACGCGGATGGTTTTCGCGCCGGCAAATCCGCGATGCGGCCGATCACTCTTTTCGATGTTTCCCGGCAGCGCACCAAAACCGGCGCGCAAATGGATGTGCCGGAATCATTGCCCGGCACCCGGCTTTCCAAAAATCAGGTGCGGCGCCTCGATCGCGCGGCAAAAATGTTGCTGCTCGCGGCGGATGAAGCCTGGAAACAATCGGGCTGGGTGCCTTCTGAAAATCTTCCGCTCGTGCTCGGCACCACCAGCGGTGGCATGAGCCTGGGCGAAGCCTATTATCGCCAGGCTATCGGCACGCCGGCGAAGGAGCGCGGCCAGGCCACGCGCGTGGACGGTTACCAGGCGCAACGGCAAGCGAGAGATGTGGCTGAGGCGTTCGGCTTCAGTGGTCCGATCACGATCATCGCGAACGCGTGCGCGTCCGGCGCGAATTCCATTGGCCACGCGTGGGATTTGATCCGGCGCGGGCACGCGGAGCGTGTGTTGACCGGCGGTTACGATGCCATCAGCCAGATGGTTTTTGGCGGGTTTGATTCGTTGCAAGCGCTTTCGCCAACGGTTTGCCGGCCGTTCGATGCACATCGCGATGGTCTCGCGCTTGGTGAAGGCGCGGCCATGCTGGCGCTCGAAACTTTGGATTCCGCAAAAAAGCGCAACGCAGAAATTCTCGGCGAAATTGTCGGTTACGGCGCAGCGACGGATGCCCATCACCTGACGCAACCGCATCCGAACGGCGACGCGGCGCTGGCATCGATGAATGCGGCGTGCGCGGCGGCGAAGATTTCGCCGGACAAAATCAATTACATCAATGCGCACGGCACGGGCACGCCGTTGAACGACAGCGCGGAAGCGGCGGCGATCAATCGCTGGGCCGGCGCGGATGCAAAAAATATTCCCGTGAGCTCGACGAAGGCAAGCATCGGCCATTTGCTCGGCGGCGCGGGTTCGGTGGAAGCGGTGATTTGCCTGATGGCGTTGCGCGAGCAATGGCTCCCGCCGATGATGACGCTGCAAACGCCGGAGCCGACGTGCGCGTTTCCGCTGGTGCGCCAGATGACGGATGCGAAGGTCGATTACGCGCTGACGAATTCATTCGGCTTCGGCGGAGCGAATGCGACCTTGATTTTGCGGAGGTGGGAATGAAGACCTTTCGGAACATCCAACAACCAACATCGAACTCCCAACATCCAATGGGTTGGCGAATTGGAGTTCATTGGTTGTTCGATGTTGGATGTTGGATGTTGGATGTTTTTGATTCTTCGGGAGGCGCTCGTGAGTAACATCTTTGTCTGCGGCACCGGCGTTGTTTCGCCAGCGGGTTGGGGAATGCAGCCGTTTCGTGAAGCAATCGCGCGCAACACTGCGCTGCCGACAAAGGAACTCCTCCGCCCCGGCCACACACCGCTGTCCGTGCGGCAGGTGCCCCCGGCGAATCCACGGCCAGCGTTTTTGGCGCATGCGCGCTTGCGTCGCACGAGTCCGATTGCGCATTACGCGGTGAGCGCGGCGCTGGAAGCGCTCGGCGCAGACGCGGCGAAGTTCACAAGCGGCGCGTTGCGGCTAGGGATCATTTATTGCGCGCTGACGGGATGTGTAAATTATTCGCGGCGTTTTTACGATGAGGTATTGAAGGATCCTTCGACGGCGAGTCCGCTGCTTTTTCCAGAGACGGTTTACAATTCGCCCGCGAGCCATCTGGCGGCGCTGGTCGGCACGACGGGTATCAATTACACGCTGGTCGGCGATCCGGGAACATTTTTGCAGGGCGTGGCGCTGGCGGCGGATTGGCTGACGGATGATCGCGTGGACGGGTGCCTAGTGATCGGCGCGGAGGAGATGGATTGGCTCACGGCGGGCGCGGTGCGTCTGTTCGAGCGAAAAACTATTTTCAGCGACGGTGCGGGGGCGCTGTATTTGCGGCGAGAGGCGGGAGAAAGTTCGCCGGTGCAACTTACCGCGGTGACGGACGCGCAGCTTTATACGAATCGGATTTGTCGCTCCGAGGCGATTCGATTGGCACGGGAGGAATTGCCTGAAAAACACAAGGACGAGTTGTTGTGCGATGGGCTGGAGGGTGTGCCGCGCGCGGATCGTGATGAAGCCGCGGCGTGGCAGGATTGGTCCGGGGATCGCGTGTCAGTGAAAGCAATTTTGGGTGAAGCCTTGATGGCGGCCGCCGCGTGGCAATGTGTCGCGGCGGTGGACGGGATCGCGCGTAAAGCATACGCTGCGGCAGACGTAAGCGTGCCGGGCACGAATCAACAGGCGATTGCGGCGAGGTTCAGAGGTAACGAAACGCACGGGCAAGATGCCCGTGCCACTACATAAAATGAGAATCATCCTAATCACTGGCGCGAACGGCGGGCTTGGACAAGCCATTGCGCGCGCATTCCTCGCCGAGTCGCCGGAGAATCACGTCTGGCTGGGAGTATTCGTTCGTCGCGAAAATGCGGACAAGCTGGCGGCGGAATTTGCGGGGCGTTGTAAAGCGGTAGATTTGGATGTGACGCAACCCGAGTCCTGGAAGAAGGCGCTCGAAACGATTTTGGCGGAGCACAAGCGCATTGATGTGTTGGTGAACAACGCGGGGAAGCATCACGATGGGTTGCTGGCGACGATGCCGCTGGGGACGTGGGAATCAGTTTTGAAAACGAATTTGGACGCAACGTTCTACGGTTGCCAGTCGGTGATGGCGGCGATGGTGTCGCAACGCAGCGGGCGGATTGTGAATATTTCGTCGTTGAGCGCGATTCTGGCGCCGCCGGGCCAGACGAATTATGCGGCGGCCAAGGCCGGTGTGGTGGCGTTGACGCAGTCGTTGGCCAAGGAAGTGGCGCGGCTGAACATTACGGTGAATGCCTTATGTCCGGGATTCATCGAGACGGATACGATTTCGGGCATGAACCTGGATGAACGGAAGCAGGCGCAAAGCCGGATTCCGATGCGACGGTTCGGCAAGCCGGAGGAAGTCGCCGCCGCAGTGCGGTTCCTGGCCTCCGCCGAAGCGGCTTACATTACAGGCTCGACACTCAAAATTGACGGTGGAATCCTTTGAACAACATGGAAGACGCAACAGCTCTGAAAGAACGCATTAAGGCGATGATGGTGGAAAACCTGATGCTGCAAGTGACGGCGGCTGAAATCGCCGATGACCTGCCGCTCTTTGGTCCCGGCGGTTTGGGATTGGATTCGGTGGACGCGCTGCAGCTCGTGGTGGGGCTTGATAAAAATTTCGGCGTGAAAATTCCCGACCCCGCGGCGGCGAAGGAGATTCTGCAAACGGTAAACACCATTGCGGATGCGGTGCAGAAAAAGATGGCGGCGGTGTGAGACTAATGTCGCTGCCACGCAGCGACAAACATGCCGTTGCCGCCGATGTCCTGAGGCCAGAGCCAGACTTGCGGGGAAACGGGCGCGTCGGGTTTCAGCGGATTGGCCACTGCGAGTGGCTGGAACTCCGGGAATTGTTTTTCAAACGCGGCGACGACGTCGACCGTTTCTGATTTCGTGAGGGTACAAACGGAGAAAACCAATTTTCCACCAGGCTTCAGGGAACCCGCGGCGTTCGTGAGCAACTGTTTCTGGACCGCGGCAAGTTCCTTCACATCATCGAGAGTGGTGGTCCAACGTGAGTGCGGGTTACGTTGCCACGTGCCAACACCGCTGCATGGGGCATCGACGAGGATACCGTGGAATTTGGTTTTGGTGGGCAACTTCGCGCCGCCATTCCAAAGTTCGGCGCGGTAGTTGAACGCTTTCGCGCGCGCGGTGCGGCGTTTGAGGTGCTTCAATCGCCATTCAGCTCGATCGCTGGCCCAAATCAAGCCCTTGTTCTCCATGAGTTCGGACAGATGCAACAGCTTGCCGCCTTCGCCGGAGCAGGCGTCCCACCAGGTCTCGCCGGGTTGCGGCGCGCAGATGAGACCCACGGCTTGCGAACTGATATCCTGAAGCTCGAATTCGCCAGCGTGGAATTCGGGCGTGCGAAAGAGATCCTCTGGGCCGGTGTAGATGAGAGCGTCAGGGAGGAGACGAGACTCGGCATTGAGCCTGTGGGAGAGCAGGCTCCCCTGCCCTCGTTTGGCACGGAGCCAGAGGTTGGGCGGACGTTGGAGGGTGCGGAACCAATCTACGTGCGCTTCAACTTCGGCGGCGGTCCACTCGGGGACGGTTTTGGCGCGAACATCCTCGTCGGTCAGTGAGAATGGGTCGTGCTCGAATTGTTCGGCGAGTTCGAAGGCCTGACGAACCTGTGCGGACAGCTCTTCGCTCTCGTCCAGAAAACCGCGCCAGCGGAAATAAGTGAAAACGGAATTACTGATGGCGCGGGTTTCCTCGGCGTTGAAGACGCGAAGGCGCTTGAACGTCTCGCGCAACAGAGAGTCAGCGGGATGCTCGCGGTCAGCCTGCGCAATGATCTTGCAGGCTGTTTCAAGAACGTGATGGTCCACAATTCAATTTGCTGCGCGATTACGCTTTCGCAACCAACTGTCGCAACACGAAAGGCAAAATGCCGCCGTGCTGGTAGTAGTCGATTTCGATGGGCGTATCGATGCGGCAGCGGACGGGGACGTTTTCGGTCTGGCCGTTGGCGCGTTGGATGCGGAGGGTCAGATCCTGCTGCGGTTTGAGATTTGTACCGAGACCGACAATGTCGAAGACTTCGGTGCCGTCCAGTTTCAGGGATTGCGCGGTGGTGCCTTCCTTGAATTGCAAGGGAAGCACGCCCATGCCGACGAGATTGGAGCGGTGGATGCGCTCGAAGCTTTGCGCGACGACGGCTTTGACGCCGAGGAGTGCGGTGCCTTTGGCAGCCCAATCGCGGGAACTGCCGGTGCCGTACTCCTGGCCGGCGATGACGATCAACGGTGTTTTGTGATCGGCGTATTTGATGGCAGCGTCGTAGATGCTCAATTGCTCGCCGGTAGGCTGGTATTTGGTGACGCCGCCTTCGACGCCGGGAACCATGAGATTTTTGATGCGGACGTTGGCAAAGGTGCCGCGGGTCATGATGCGGTCGTTGCCGCGACGCGAGCCGTAGCTGTTGAAGTCCTCAAAGGTCACGGAATGATCGATGAGATATTTTCCGGCGGGCGAAGATTTCTTGATGCTGCCGGCGGGGGAAATGTGATCGGTGGTGACGCTGTCGCCGAAAATGGCGAGCGGACGAGCGCCGGTGATTTCCTTGATCTGGCCCGGTTGCAAACCGAATTGCGTGAAGAATGGCGGCTCCTGGATGTAAGTGCTGCTGTCGTCCCACTTATAGACGTCGCCGACGGTGGCAGGGATTTCGTTCCACTTGGGATTTTGCTCGGCGAAATCGCGATACAATTTGCGGAACACTTCCGGCTTGAGAGCGCTTTGCATTTGGTCGCGCACTTCCTGGAGTGTCGGCCAGATGTCCTTCAGGAAAACGTCCTGACCGTTTTTGCCTTTTCCAAGGGATTCCTGGCTCATGTCGATGTTCACCCGGCCCGCGAGCGCGAAAGCGACGACGAGCGGCGGTGACATGAGGAAGTTGGCCTTGATGCTTTGATGCACGCGCGCTTCGAAATTGCGATTGCCGGAAAGCACCGACGCTGCGACGAGATCGTGCTTGCTGATGGCTTCGTCCACTGGCGCCGCCAGCGGGCCGGAATTGCCGATGCAAGTGGTGCAGCCGTAGCCGACGAGGTTGAAACCGAGCTGGTCGAGATAGGTTTGCAGGCCGGCTTTTTCCAGGTAATCACTGACCACGCGGGACCCGGGAGCGAGCGACGTTTTGACGAGCGGATTGACCTTGAGGCCGCGCTCGACGGCTTTCTTGGCAAGCAATCCGGCGGCGAGCATGACCGAAGGGTTGCTGGTATTCGTGCAGCTCGTGATGGCAGCGATCAAGACGGAACCATGTCGCAATTCTCCGCCGCAGAATGCCATGGGAGCGGTGACATTGTCCGGCGTGGGACGATTGTTCGCCATTTCCAGTTCGGTTTTCGGATTGGTATCAGCGGATTTGGCGGCCCGTTGCGAAACGGGTTCCTGACTGCCGCCACCCTGGCCACCGTCGGTACAACCCGTGATCTGAAATAATTTAGCGAGATCATCGGCGGATTTGCCAAAGCCGCTCTCGGCGATCGGTTTTGAAAAGGCGGTGTTGAATTCCTGTTTCAATTTCGGCAATTCGATGCGGTCTTGCGGACGTTTCGGGCCGGCCACGCTAGGGACGACGCTCGCGAGGTCGAGTTCGAGCGTCTGGGAATAATTGACTTCGCCTTTTTGCGGAATGCCCCAAAGTCCCTGCGCGCGGTAATAATTTTCGTAGAGCTTGCAATGTTCCTCGCTGCGACCAGTAGCGCGGAGGTAATTGACGCATTCCTCATCGATCGGGAAGAAGCCCATGGTAGCGCCGTATTCGGGCGCCATGTTGGCGATGGTGGCGCGGTCCACGACCGGCAATGCCTTGGCGCCGGGGCCGAAGAACTCAACGAATTTACCGACGACTTTCGCTTTACGGAGTATTTGCGTAACCGTCAGAGCCAGGTCGGTGGCCGTGACGCCTTCGCGAAGCGCGCCAGTGAGGTAGACGCCAACCACATCCGGCGTGAGGAAATAAACCGGCTGGCCGAGCATGCCGGCTTCGGCTTCGATGCCACCAACGCCCCACCCTACCACGCCGATGCCGTTGATCATTGTAGTGTGGGAATCGGTGCCGACGAGGGTATCGGGATAGTAAATTTCTTCGTGTTGCGTGTTGCGTGTTGCGTGTGTCGAAAGAACGCCCTTAGCCAGGTACTCGAGATTGACCTGGTGAACGATGCCGATGCCGGGCGGGACGACTTTGAACGTGTCAAACGCCTGCATACCCCATTTGAGGAATTGGTAGCGCTCGCGGTTGCGTTGAAATTCAATTTCGAGATTTTTACGCAGCGCATCGGCAGTTCCGGCGAAGTCGACTTGAACCGAGTGATCCACGACGAGGTCGACGGGCACAAGCGGTTCAATGATCTTCGGATTTTTGCCAAGACGGGCGACGGCGGAACGCATGGCGGCGAGGTCGACCAGCAGCGGTACACCGGTAAAGTCCTGCAGGACGATGCGGGCGACGACGAACGGAATTTCCTCGGTGCGTTCGGCATTGGGTTTCCAGTTGGCGAGTTCACGCACGCTGGCTTCCGAGACTTTTTTGCCATCGCAATTGCGCAGCACCGATTCCAGGACGATGCGGATGGAGACGGGTAATTTGGAGACGGGGCCGACCCCTGATTTTTCCAATTGCGGCAGCGAGTAGAAGGAGCCTTTCTTTCCGTTTCCGAGATCAAAGGTTTGCAACGTGTTAAACTGGTTCTGTGCTTGATTCATAAATTGTCCTGCAAATTAATATACCTGGGCCGACCAAAGGCGGAACTTCGAACGCGCGCGGACCCAAGACGGAAAACAGTGAACGGACGGGGAATTGACGTCAAGTGAACAACTGAAGCGAGTGATTCGTTAAATAGGTTAAATCGGTTAAATAAGTTCGATATAGAACAGCCGAAACTAAGACAGCAGGTGCGCTCTTCCCCCTCACCCCGGCCCTCTCCCTCGGGGAGAGGGTGAAGCTTTGTCGCGTTTACGGAAGTTCCTGTGTTCAGCACTCAATCCAGTCTAGCCGACTACCACCTTACGTCGGCGGCTACGAAGTTTTGCGAATTTCCGGGACTTCGAGGATGCGCGTGCCGGTGGCGGGGGTTTCGACAGCATGGATGAGAGTGGATAGCATTTGATTGAGTGTAACGAGGCCGAGGCGGCGGGCGCCGGCCCGGGTGGGTGGTAGCAGTTCGCAAATCCAGTATGCGGGTATGAGCACATAAGGCCAGCGGTGGCCGGGGCCGAGAACATACCAAGGGCGCAGGATGGTCGCATTCATGCCGGTGGCGCGGAGGAGTGATTCCCCTTCGGCGCGGACGGCGAGGTAGTCTTTCATCATGGGCGCGGGTTGGGCGACGCTCACGTAAATGAAATGCTGAATCCCCGCTTCGGCAGCCGCGGCGGTGGAGGCGCGTACGGAAACGAGGTCGATGGCGCGAAATTGTTCTCCCTTGGACGGACTCGGATGTGCGACCCCGACGAGTTGGACGAACGTGTCGGAAGGTTGGACTTGCGCGGCGAAGGAATCTTTTTCGAGCGCGTTTCCGAGGACGATCTCACAGCCGGCGGGCAATTTACTTTCGGAGCCTTTGCGAGTCAGGGCGCGAATTTTGTGCCCGCGCGCGAGCAGCAGCGGAATCAGGCGCGAACCCATGTAACCGGTGCCGCCGGTGAGGAAAATGTTGCGCGGGGTCACGCGGGAATTTGAGCAAATGTGTGGAGCGGAGGCCAGTGGAAACGAATGAGAACATCGAGCGTCGAAGGAGCAAGGCGATGTTCGCTGGTGATTTTGAAATTGAAGAAGTGTTCTACGCCCTTCCCCCTCACCCCTGCGGAGAGGGAGAATTTTATCGCGAGTTTGGATTATCGAATGGCAAGCGACTCAATCCAGCGGATTATTGCGCGCTCATCAGGCGGAGTAGTTCGGCGCGGATTTGGTCGAGGCGGCGTTTGTCAGTCTCGCGCTTTTGATGGAGCACTGCGGCGACTTCCGGGCTGGTTTTGATGCGCGCTTCGGTTTGCTGCTGGACCTTGATATCGATCATTTCTTCCAATAGCCCTAAAAATGTAATCGGATGCATGGCTGGAATAGAGCATGAGGTGGGCCAGTTTTCGGCAAATAACTTGTCCAATCGGTGGTTGCGTGTGATAAGTCCTTGATGCCAACTCGCAATGGGGCCATTCGAATTTTCCGATTGTTCGGAATTGATGTTTATTTGCATTGGTCGTGGTTCCTCATTGTGCTCTACGACGTCCAAACTCGCAGGCAAGAATACAATTCTTACTCTTGGAACGCGCTGGAGACGCTCAGTTTGTTTGGCATTATCCTTGTACATGAATTTGGGCACGCACTGGCTTGCCGGCAAGTGGGAGGAACGGCAAACCAAATCATATTATGGCCGCTCGGCGGCGTAGCTTATGTATCACCGCCGCAGCGTCCGGGAGCGATGCTGTGGAGCATCGCCGCGGGGCCATTGGTGAACGTGGTATTGGTGCCCATTCTTCTTTTCGCAACTGTTTTTGCCAGTCGCGCTGGATGGGAGCTTATAAATCCAAATCTTTACCATTATATAAACGCAATCTGGTGGGCGAATCTCATCATTCTGATCTTCAATATGCTGCCGATTTTTCCGCTGGATGGCGGTCAGATATTTCGGTCGCTGCTTTGGTTTTTCGTTGGGCGCGCGAACAGTTTGATGGTTGCGTCGGTATTAGGATTCTTCGGAGTGGCCGGCATGGTAGTGGCGGCTGTTTTCTTGCAATGGTCCTGGTTTTGGATTCTGGCGGCGTTCGCAGGATTTAATTGCTGGATTGGTTTTCGACAATCGCAACAGTTGCTGAAATTGGAGAAGGCACAGCGGCGAACGGAGTTTCATTGCCCAGTCTGCAAGGAATCGCCGCCGGTGGGGACATTCTGGCGATGCGGGCGGTGCGGCACCGGGTTTGATACGTTTGAAACGCGGGCGTTTTGCCCGAAGTGCAACACGGAATATCCCGCGACGGCGTGCCCGTTTTGTTTCAATAGCAGGCCGATGGCGGAATGGCGTGGATTTCCCACGCTGCCGCCGGTACCGCCGCAGGGATGAGGTTGAGCCTACGCACATCGGCTCCTACGAAAAAGGCCGCGTTTTAAGAAACGCGGCCTTCACGGTTTAAATGGTCGCTGGATTATTTCAGCTTGGCCAGAGTGGCTTTGACGGCGTCAAAGTTCGGCAAGTCTTTCGGCGTCGGAGTTTGTTCGCTGTATTGCACCACGCCGTTTTTGTCGATGACGAAGGCCGCGCGCGCGGCGGTGTCGCCCACGCCGGCGAGCATCGGGAACACCACGTCGTAGGCCTTGATGACTTGCTTGTTCAAATCGCTGACGAGCGTTGCCTGGATATTATTCGTTTTTGCCCAGGCTTCTTGAGAGAAAGGACTGTCCACGCTGATGGCGATGACGTCCGCCCCGGCGAAGGAACTCAGGCCATTGGACACGTCACACATTTCCGCCGTGCAGACGCTGGTGTAAGCGAGCGGGAAGAAAAGCAGGACGGTGTTTTTCTTGCCGAAGTTGTTGCTGAGTTTGACGTCCACGAGGCCGGACGCTTGTTTGGATTTCAGGGTGAAATCGGGAGCTTTGCTGCCAACGGATATTGCCATAGTTCTAGTGCGTTAATGTTTGTTGTTTGTGCGGGGTTTTATAAAGGGGGATGGGACGTGTGTCAAATGGCATTCAAACCGAGTTAAAGTGTGGGTGCGATTAGAAGTGGGTAAGGGATTGCCTGCTTGTCGTCCTCGTCCACGTCCTCGCCCCGCGAATTTCTTTGATTTTCCGAAGGCACGATAACGAGGACGACGTCGAGGACGAACTATATCCCTCACCCATTTCTAATACGCTTAAAGTGTAAAACAATTCACAACGCAGCGAGAACTTCTTTCGCGTGCTCATCCGGCTTCACGTCGGGCCAGATCTTTTTGATGCGGCCGTCGGGGCCGATGAGAAAAGTGACGCGATGAGTGCCGAGGTATTTGCGGCCCCAGAATATTTTCATGCCCCACACACCGTAGGCTTCCACAATCTTTTTGTCTTCGTCCGCAAGCAAGGTGAACGGGAGGCTGAATTTTTTCACGAATTTATCGTGAGACTTAACGGAGTCCGGGCTGACACCGAGGACGACGGCGCCGCGCTTTTTAAATTCGGCGAAACCATCGCGAAAGGCGCAGGCTTCCTTGGTGCAGCCGGAGGTATCGTCCTTTGGGTAGAAATAAAGAATGACGTGTTTGCCTTTGAGTTCGGCGAGGGAGATTTTTCCACCGCCGTTGGTCATCGCAGAAAAATCCGGGGCGAGGTCGCCTTCCTTCAATTTGATGTCGGGTTTGAACATGGGTTGGTTAAATCGTTAAATGAGTTAAGTCGGTTAGATGGTGCCAGCTGTCTTAGTTTGATTGCTCGTCGGAATTTGCGGAGCTGTGGGGGTGGGACGAGAGTTGCCTCATGCCTTCCCAAACGTAGAGCAATCCGGAAATGCCGGTGCAGATGGCCGCGCCGTAGGTCCAGATGGCAAACCAGGCGGGTGGGAATTGCGCGTCCCATTTCAGGAGGATCCAAACGATGGAAAGCATTTGCAGGACGGTGGCGATTTTGCCGGTCATGTGCGGGCGGACTTTGACTTTGCCGATGGTGGCATGGATGACGCCGTAACCAATCAAGATGATCAAGTCGCGGCCGATAATCGTGCCCGTGAGCCAAAGCGGGATGCTGCCGAAGTAAGGGTGGTGATCGAAGGTGAACAGCACGATGCCGGAGACGAGCAGGAGTTTGTCGGCGAGTGGGTCGAGGACGGCTCCCAGTTCGCTGCGCTGGTTGTAATGGCGCGCGATGTAGCCGTCCACGCCGTCGCAAATGGCGGCGATGGCAAATGCCAGCGTGGCGAGGATGCGGAAAATTTCGTTGCCGGTTTTGACGTAATAAAGCGCCTCGACGACGAAGAACGGGATGAGGAGCATCCGCAGGATCGTCACCTTGTTGGCCGTGGTCATCGTACGAGTCGGCATCGCAGCATAGAGGGAACGAGGAGCGGCGGCGGGGGGCAAGGAAAAACGGCGGGAACGGGGAACTCTGGACATGTAAATTAACCGTGTTCGTAATTGAAATTGAAACGGGTATTCTATTAAATACGCGGCTCATGAACTCTGAAACCAAAGCACAGGTTGGTATTTTGATGGGCAGCGATTCGGATTGGCCGACGATGAAGGCGGCCGCCGATGTCTGCAAAGATTTTGGCGTGGTGAGCGAGGCGAAGGTGATTTCGGCGCATCGCGATCCGCATGGGCTGGAGAAATATCTCAGCGATGCCCGTGAACGCGGGCTGCGGGTGATCATTGCGGGCGCGGGTGGCGCGGCGCATTTGCCGGGTGTGAGCGCGGCGTTCACGACGTTGCCGGTGATTGGTGTGCCGATCCAGGGCAAAGCGCTCGACGGCATGGATTCGCTGCTGTCGATCGTGCAGATGCCGCCCGGCGTGCCGGTCGCGACGGTGGGCATCAACGCGGCGAAGAACGCGGGAATTCTGGCGGTGCAAATCCTCTCGACGGGCGACGCGAGGTTGCAGAAGGCGCTGGGGGATTTTAAAGTGAAGCTGATGGAGGAATCCCGCGCAAAGAATGCGACGCTGCAGAAGGGTTAGTTAGCGCTCGTGCCGAGCAGGTGCTCGGCGCTCCGGTCGGGCAAATGCAAGGGAGAGAGGCAAATTGACATGATTGCGGGAGGCTTTATTCTCACCGCGTGCGTATTGTCCATGTGCCGCTCGGCACTCGTAGTTATGAAATCAAGATTGGCCCGGGTTTACTCCGCGACTTGGGCAGGCATTGCGCCGATCTGAAACTCGGCAGCCGTTGCGCAGTCATCTCCGACCGAAATGTTGCGCCGCGATTCGCCAAGTCGGTTCAAGCCAGTTTGAAGAAGGCAGGATTCGAATCAGTGTTAATCACGGTCCCGGCCGGCGAAACCGCGAAGAGCGTGAAGGTGGTGGAGCAGTGTTACGACGCGTTGGCGAAACATCGATTGGAGCGGAAGTCATTTATCGTGGCACTCGGCGGCGGTGTGGTGGGTGATTTGGCGGGATTTGTGGCGGCCACGTATCTACGCGGGATTGCGTTTGTGCAAGTGCCAACCACGCTCCTGGCGCAGGTGGACAGTTCAGTGGGCGGGAAAGTGGGCGTCAACCTGAAGTCCGGAAAAAACCTGGTTGGGGCATTTCATCAACCGCGTTTGGTGCTGTGTGACATTGATGCGTTGCGCTCGTTGCCACTGCGCGAGTTTCGCGCCGGTCTCGCCGAGGTTATCAAATACGGGATAATTTACGATGCGCCGCTATTCGCGCGATTGGAGCGGGATTTAACCAAGCTGCTGAAGCGCGAGCCGAAGACCTTGACGGAAGTCATCGCGCGTTGTTGCGAAATCAAGGCGGAGGTGGTGGGCCAGGACGAGACCGAGAGCGGCCTGCGGGCGATATTGAATTTCGGCCACACGATTGGGCATGCGATCGAGAATATTTCTGGCTACGGCAAGTATCTGCATGGCGAAGCAATTTCGATTGGGCAGGTTGCGGCGGCGATGATTTCTGTGCCAGTGCTGGGGATGCCCGGAGCCGAGGCGGAGCGAATCAGGGAGATTTTCAAACGGGCAGGTTTGCCGATTACAATTTCCTTGAATCAAGGACAGCGGAAACGGCTCCTGGCAGCAATGCAGCTCGACAAAAAAGTTAGCGGCGGCGAAGTCAAATTCGTGCTTGCGAAAAAGATCGGGGAAGTGATCTGGGGCCAGAAAGTCTCCGAAGGGTTGATTCACGGCACATTGAATATTATTGCCATGAAAATTCAAAGCGGAGTCTTATTCCGAGGCTGTATTTAAAGAACTTTATCTGAGATGATCTGTTCGCACGGGCGAGACGCCCGTGCCACTATGAGCTCTGTCAGCGAAACGATTGTTCGCGAGTATTTCGAGTTGCACGAGTTTCTCGTGCGGCAGCATCGCAAATACATTGCGCAAACCAAACGCGAGGAGGACGACATCGATTTCTTCGTGCTCAATCCGCATCCGCAGAAGCGCGAGGGCGATTTGCCATTTGTGCTCAACTCGAGTGATTTGGCGGCCATTGAACGGGCCGTCGTGGCGGTGAAGGGCTGGCACACGGAAACGTTCAGCTCCGCGCGCATCACGAGCACGCCGGAAATGTTCCGCTTCGTCGGCACGAAAGTTTTTCAAAAGGCGGCGCAAGTTTTTGGCGAAAGCTCTTCGACGCTTAAAATCCTGGTGATTCCCGCCCTGCCCCACGCGGAACAGGCCCGCGCGGAGAGCATTGCCCTGCTCCGCTCCAAAGGCATCGACGCGGTGATTCCCTTTCGCACCGCGTTGGCGGACCTGATCGGCAAGATCGAGGTGAATCGGAACTATCAGAAATCGGACTTGCTCCAGATGATCCGCATTTTGAAGAATTACGATTTCTTCAAGGAGCCGCAATTGGAGTTGTTCAAGCCGAAGCGGAAGCGTAAAAGTTCCTGATTTTCAAAATCTTTTCCTGTGCTATTTTGTCGCCAATGATTCTGGTCATAGATAATTACGATTCGTTCACGTATAACCTCGTGCAATACCTGGGCGAGTTGAACGTGGAGATGCAGGTGCATCGCAACGACCAGATTTCCATCGATAAAATCCGCGAACTCAATCCGGAGCGCATATTAGTGTCACCCGGCCCCTGCTCGCCCCGCGAATCGGGGATGTCGAATGAGGTCATCCGCGAGTTTGGAAAAAAAGTGCCGCTATTCGGCGTTTGCCTGGGGCATCAATGCATCGGGCATACGTTTGGCGGAAACGTGATCGTGAATTACCGCATGATGCACGGGAAGACGTCGCCGATTAAGCACAACGGCAAGGATTTGTTTGAGGGCATGCCGAATCCATTCGCGGCGACGCGGTATCATTCGCTGGTGATCGAGCGCAAATCGATTCCGGATTGCCTAGAGATCACGGCGGAGACCGAGGAGGGCGAAATCATGGGGGTGAAGCATAAGGAACTTCCCATCTGGGGCGTGCAGTTTCATCCGGAGAGCATTCTGACCGAGAGCGGGCGGCAGATAATGAAGAATTTTTTGAAGCTGAAAGCGTGAGCGGTGAATTTTCAGTCGTTTGACCAGCGCAATTGCCGGTGTAGAGCCGCGTTAATATTCATTTTTTGTGACGAACATCCTTTTTCAATTTGATTGAAATAAGAGGAGAAGAAGGCTAGTTTTGCGACCGTTGTCTTTTGGATTTTTGCACCTAATCCGAAGGTGTGGCGGCATTCCGTTAATTTAATGAGATGCGCAGTGTCATTAAAAACGCCCTGAAAGTTTGCGCGATCTTGCTCGCAGGCGCCTGTGTTCACATGCGGGCAGCCACCTTATACGTTAATGGCTCAAGCGCGACCCCCGCCGCTCCGTACACGAGTTGGGATACGGCTTCAAAATCGATTCAGGCCGCGATAGCGGCAGCAACGAATGGCGACCTCATCCTGGTTGCAGACGGAAGTTATGGAGGCACTTACAGTACAAACGGGACGCAACGGAATCGAATTATGATCGATAAACCGATTACCGTGCAGAGCGTGAATGGCCCCGCAGTTACCAGGATAGTTGGCACTCAAACAACGACACCTTTTTGGAGCACGTCCAACTCACGATGCGCCTATCTAACGCAGGGTTCAACCTTGGCGGGTTTTACTCTTACCAACGGCGCTACCGGCGGCGATCAAGACGGCGGCGGGGTGTATTGCGAATCCACGGCGGTATTGTCCAACTGTGTGGTGACCGGAAACCGAGCCTTCCGGAATGCCGGCGGTGTCATTGGCGGAATATTGATCAATTGTGTTATTACCGGAAACTCGGCGCAGCAATTTGGGGGAGGCGCGGGTGAGGACGTAATGTATAATTGTATTCTGAGCGGAAACTCTGCGAGCCGAGGCGGCGGCGTTTATTGGGCTACCTTGAACAATTGCACTGTTGCGGGAAATTCAGTGACTTTTGGATCACTCTGGGTGTGCGGCGGCGCGCTGTCCTGCGCGTTGAACAATTGCATCGTGTATTACAATTATCCGTATAATGATGACAATTCTCCCTTTGATGATTCGATCTGGAACTATTGTTGTATCACACCAAATCATGTGGGACCGGGCAATATAAGTGTGCCGCCGACTTTCGCTCCCGATGGCAGCTACAATCTTGCGTCAAATTCACCCTGCATCAATGCCGGAGATAATTTGTTTGTCGGGAATAGCGCTGATATTAACGGTCTTTCCCGCGTGCAAGGCGGCACTGTGGATATCGGCGCGTCCGAGTATCAAACCCCCAGCTCAATTCTTTCGTATGCCTGGGCGCAGCAATATAATCTATCCACCGACGGGTCGATGGATCATCTGGATCTGGACAATACCGGCATGGAAAATTGGCAGAAAAGTGTAGCGGGTTTAAATCCTACAAATGCCGCCTCCGTATTTGTCATGGATTGTCCTCCCGCTACCAATTCCCCGGCCGGACTGACGGTGACGTGGCAAAGTGTCAATACGAGGTCCTATTACCTTCAACGCAGCCTCGACATCAATTCCGGTTTTTCCACGATTCAAAGCAATCTTATGGGACAGATTGGGGCAACCAGTTTTACCGATCTCGAAGCTACAAACGCGGGGCCATTTTTTTACCGAGTGGGTATACAGTAGGCACCTCCCGGCAAAGAAATTCTATCTGGGACTACAGTTACCCGGAACGATGACGAGGCCTAAATCTTTGGGGTGTTCTTTTTCGTGAACCTTTCCTTCTGTTCTTGCACTCAATAACTTGAAGCCGCGAACGGCTGAAAGCTTTGTGGACGCCCAGAAGGATCCCGAAAAGACCCTGGACACACGCACGGATTTGCAATTAATCGCCGCCATGAACCGCGGCGATGACCGTGCGTTCGATGTCTTGTACTTTCGTTATCGCGATTGGGTGACTTCCTTGGCTTACCGATTTACCGACGATGAAAGTCTGGCGCTGGATGTTTTGCAGGAGACTTTCCTTTATTTTCTGAAGAAATTTCCGGGGTTCACACTCACGGCGCAATTCAAAACATTTTTGTATCCGGCGGTGAAAAACCTTTCGATTGCCGCGCGGCGCAAAACGGAGCGACATCAATCTACGGAAGGTGAATTGGCAGCTTTGGAGAATGAGCCGGCGACAGAAGCCAGGTCTGACTCGGGCGGCGATTTGGCAATCGTGCTGGGAAGTTTATCGATGGAACAACGTGAGGTGTTGCAGTTGCGATTCGTGGATGGGCTGAGCCTCGCTGAAATCGCCGAGGCCATGGAGATACCGCTGGGGACGGTCAAGTCACGACTGCATAACGCGTTGACCTCGTTGCGCAAAGATCCGCGGACGAAAAACTTTTTCGGGTCATGAACTTTCCGCGGCCTTTAAACACTTAATTATTTGATCATGAGCGACACTGTTCCACCTGATTCCGAACAAAACCTTGAGGCGCCCGCGAGACTCGTGGTGGCGCTGAAGCAGGGCGCAGCGCGAAAGGTTTTTGTTCCGCCAACAATGGATGAGGCGATTCTCAAGGCGGCACGGGCGCAGCTTCGGCCCGCGGCGAGATCGAATACGCTCCGGTGGCCGCCTTGGTTGCTTTGGCCGGCTTTGGTGGGAACGTGCGCGGTCATCGCCTTGGTGGCGCGGATGCTGGGGCCGACGCAATTCGCGCGGGAGGATTTAAACCGGGATGGAAAAATTGATATCCTGGATTCTTTCGCGCTGGCGAGGGAATTGAAGAATGGCGGCTCGTTGCCTGCCTATCGGGATGTGAATGGAGACGGAGTGGTGGACGAACGGGATGTAACTTCGATCGCATCGCAAGCGGTGGCGCTCGGAAAGGACAACCATCCGTGAAAGGCTGGCTGGCCATTTTGTTTTGCGCGCTGACGGTTTCGGTGTTCGGCCAGCAACCGGCTGCGGACGCTCATTTCCGTGCGATCGATATTTACGTTGATTCGGGCAGCACGCCGCTCGCGGCGTATCAGTTGGAATTTTCGGTCACGAATGTGCCGACGACAATCGTGGGGATCGAGGGCGGTTCGCCGAAGGTTTTTCGCGAGCCGCCCTTTTATGATCCGAAGGCGATGCAGGGCGAGCGTGTGGTCCTTGCGGCATTCAGCACCGAAACACCGGAGCATTTGCCATCTGGTAAAACCCGGGTAGCGACGATCCATATCTTGACGACCGGAGAAACTCGCCCGGCATTTGAACTGAAGTTGCAAACAGCGGCGAGCCCGGCGGGAAAAAAGATTTCGGCAACGGTGATTTGTGGAGAAAAGCCTTAATGAAACGAATCGTGAACCATTGGATTTATGGACTGGCGACCCTGGGGTTGATCACCGGAGGTTGCACCGTATTGAAAGTCGAGCCACGCCGCGATTTCACTGAAGCCAACCATAGACCGCATGTCGCCAGCTACCTGGCGCCCGAGGCCGAAGGCTTTCAGGAGATTTGGGTGATCGAGCGCAGTTCCAATGTTACGAACGTTGCCCAAAAGAATCTCCCATCGCCGCCCGAACCCGCCAGTCTTAAAGCGGTGATTCACGGACAGGAACTCCCAATGCCTTTGCGGCACATGGATGTAAACGCCATTGTGAATGGCTATGTCGGCACGGTGGATGTCCGGCAGGAGTTTGAAAATCCATACGCGCAAAAAATCGAAGCCGTGTATGTGTTCACTTTGCCGGAGGACTCCGCCGTGGACGATTTCATAATGACCATCGGCAAGCGGCGGATTCGGGGAATCATTCGCGAGCGCAAAGTTGCCGAAGCCATTTATGCACAAGCGGGACATCTCGGTTACCTGGCGTCGCTTTTGTTCGCGGATCAGACCAATACGTTCCGGCAAACTATCGCGAACATCGAGCCTGGCAAAAATATCGATGTAGATATTCACTATTTTCAGGCGCTTCATGTTGAGAACGGATGGTATGAATTCAGGTTTCCCACGGCGTCCAATTCAAAAGGAAACTCCAGGGAACAAAACGTGCCGGTGTCATTAAGCGTGGATGTAAACGCGGGTGCGGCGATCGGGGAGATCGAGTGCCCGGATCATGCCGTCGTTAAAAAATCCCTTTCGCCGGAACATTGGAGTGTTCAACTGAGCCCGCAGGATGGAATCCCGAACGAAGATTTTAAACTGCGATATCGGATGACGAACGGAATAACCCCGGCGGACCTGCTCACGTATCGGGACGAGCGCGGTGGGTATTTTACTTTGTTGCTGCGTCCGCCGAATGATTCGCCTTTGACCAACGTCAAAATCGATTGGGGTGCCATGCAGGTTGCAGAAATTTACCCGCGGCATTTCACGGATATCTCTTCCAGTAACGCCGTGCTGGTGGCCGGGCGATTCACCGGACCTGAACCAACTTCGGTTACCGTCACGGGAACCTCGGGCGCTCAGCCAGTGTCATTTTCGATTCCCGCGAGTTCGGCAAAGACCGGTTCCGAAAAGACGATTCCAAAAATTTGGGCGAGCATGAAAATCGCCAACCTTGAGCGGGAATGGTTTGATCTGAACATCTTTGAATACATTCGCAATATCAAACAAATCGCTCTGGACTACGGATTGGCTTCGCCATTCACGGCTTTTTTGGCGGTGGATGCCGGCGAGCCCACGGACAACAGCAAAATGATCACGGTGCCGGCTGTTCCTTGAGGGACATCCACATGAAATCGTATTTGCTCAACCAAAACAAACTTCACCCTTAACAAGAAAATCCTAAAATGAAGAATTCCAAAATATATCTACTGATCGCGCTGTGCGGATTACTCGCCGGGTGCAACACCCAACGTTCTATTTCCAATTCCGGCTACCGCGACGAAAACCGGAACGTCGCGAGATTTATCCCACGCGCCAATGATTCGGATCCTGGTTTCACCTATCACGGCGAGTTGAGTGAGTTCGATGTGCTGGGGATTGAACGGGGCGAGGCAGCGTCCGATCTGGAAATTCAAAAGGCTTTGGACAATGCGAAATCGGTGAAGCTGAATGCGAATAGCTCGATTCTGCTGATTCAATCGGGCGCGCTATTTCCTGATGCACCGATGGTGAGGGAACTTGGCCGCTATTTTCACGTCAGTCCTTTTTCCGGAGTGCCGCCCGCATCACGGCACGGCGATGAAACTGCCACTGAAACGCGCGATCCGCAAAGTTTCGCGCAATCACTCCGGCTGGCAGCGGCTCGCGGTGGCAATGATGTAGTGCTTTGTTATTGGGGAGTTTTGGAGTCCGAAAAACAGGATCTGGTGACCAAAACCGTTTCCTGGCTTCCGACCGCGGGCTGGGTGTTACCCGATGAAAAGCAGCACATGCGCATTCGGCTGAAGCTGGCGCTCATTGACGTGCGTTCGGGTAGTTGGACCGTGATGAGCCCGGAGGCGTTTGACGACTCGCGGATGAGCACCTCGCTGAAGCGCGCCGCAAAGGATCAGCAACAAGTCGAGTTGCTGAAGACGAAAGCGTATGAGGCGAGCGTGAAGGAATTGGTGACGAGATATTCGCCGATGGCGATGGTGCGTCAATAGAGTTGCCGTGTCGGCCTTTCGCCATCGGAATGCAGAATTTATTTGCTCTCAAACACCAATTCGCCGTCCGGCGCGGTAACTTTGATGTGGTCGCCGGGTTTGAAATCGCCAACCAGCACTTTCGTGGCGAGCGGATTGAGCAATTGATCCTGGATGGCGCGTTTCAAGGGGCGTGCGCCAAATTGCGGGTCGAAGCCTTCCTTCGCGAGCAGCTTCTTCGCCGATTTGTCGATCTCCAGTGTCAGCCGCTGTTGCGCGAGGCGTTTGTTCAAAAGATCGAGCTGGATATCCACGATGCGCGAAAGTTGCTCCTCATCGAGGCTGTGGAAGATGATGATATCGTCGACGCGGTTCAGAAACTCGGGCCGGAAATGCGATTTCAATTCCGAGCGGACGAGTTGCTCCATCTCGGCCTTGTCTTTCGGGCCGAGTTTCTTTTCGTTGAAATATTCCTGGATGATGGGCGAGCCAATGTTGCTCGTCATGATGATGATGGAGTTTTTGAAATCCACCGTCCTCCCCTGCCCGTCCGTCAGGCGGCCATCGTCGAGCACCTGAAGCAGCACATTGAACACGTCGTGATGCGCTTTTTCGATTTCATCAAAGAGCACCACTGAATACGGACGGCGGCGCACGGCTTCGCTGAGTTGGCCGCCTTCCTCATAACCCACATAACCGGGCGGCGCGCCGATGAGACGGGCGACCGTGTGCTTCTCCATATATTCGCTCATGTCGATGCGAATCATCGCGTTCTCGTCGTCAAAAAGAAATTCGGCCAGCGCGCGGGCGGTTTCCGTTTTGCCAACGCCGGTTGGGCCGAGAAAAATGAAGGAGCCAATCGGATGATTCGGGTCCTGCAATCCGCTGCGGGAACGGCGCACGGCATTGGCAATCGCGTCGAGCGCTTCACGCTGGCCAATGACGCGCTGTTGCAAACGGTCTTCCATTTTCACCAGTTTTTGCCGCTCGCTTTCGAGCATGCGCGAAACGGGAATGCCGGTCCACGATGCGACGACGCGGGCGATATCTTCATCGGTGACTTCCTGGCGCAGCAGCGAATTGCGGGTGTGCGTGGCGGACTGCTTCTCCATCGCCGCGAGTTTCTTTTCCAGTTCGGGAATTTTGCCGTATTGAATTTCCGCGGACTGGGTCAGATCACCGCGGCGCTGGGCTTGTTCGAGTTCGGTGCGCGCCTGTTCCAATTGCGATTGAACAATACTCACGGCATTGACGGCCGCTTTTTCGTTTTGCCATTGCGCGGTGAGGGCTTTGGCTTTGTCTTTCAGGTTGGCGAGTTCTTCGTCGAGATTTTTGAGCCGCTCCTTGCTGGCGGCATCTTTTTCCTTGGAGAGAGACGTGCGCTCGATTTCCAATTGCAAAATCTGGCGCTCAAGTTGATCGAGTTCCGTGGGCTTGGAATCCAACTCCATCTTGATGCGTGAGGCCGCTTCGTCGACGAGGTCAATGGCTTTATCCGGCAGAAATCGATCCGTGATGTAGCGATGCGACAGCGTGGCGGCAGCTACCAGTGCAGAGTCCTGGATGCGCACGCCGTGATGCACTTCGTAGCGCTCTTTCAATCCGCGCAAAATCGCAATGGTCGCCTCCACGGTCGGCTCGCTGACCAACACGGGTTGGAAACGCCGTTCGAGCGCGGGATCTTTTTCGATGTGCTTGCGATACTCATCAAGCGTCGTGGCGCCGATCGCGCGCAATTCACCACGGGCGAGTTGCGGTTTCATGATATTGGCGGCGTCCGTGGCGCCTTCCGCTGCGCCGGCGCCAACCAACGTGTGCAATTCATCGATGAACAGCAGAATGCGGCCTTCGCTGGCGACAATTTCCTTCAGAAACGCTTTGAGGCGATCTTCGAATTCGCCGCGATATTTGGCGCCGGCAATCATCGCGCCGAGATCCATCGCGACGAGGATTTTATTTTTCAACGATTCCGGCACGTCGCCGCTGACGATGCGGCGCGCGAGGCCTTCCGCGATGGCGGTTTTGCCCACGCCGGGTTCGCCAATCAGGACAGGATTGTTTTTCGTGCGCCGGGTTAGCACTTGCATCACCCGGCGGATTTCCTCGTCGCGGCCAATGACCGGATCGATTTTTCCCTGCTTGGCGAGCGCGGTGAGGTCGCGACCGTATTTTTCGAGCGCCTGGAATTTACCTTCAGGATTCTGATCGGTCACGCGCTGGTTGCCGCGCAATTCCGCCAATGCCCGCAACACCATCTCGCGCTTCAGGCCGTGCTTTTGAAAAATCTTCTGCAGCGAAGTGTCGCCTTCATCAAGCAAGCCGAGCAGCAAATGTTCGGTGCTGACGTAATCATCCTTCAGCTTGCCGGCTGCGGATTGCGCGGCATCGAGCGCTTTCTTCATGCTCGTGCTGAGGAAAACATCACTGGCGCTGGCGCCCTGGACTTTGTGGCGGCGGGCGAGTTCGCTTTCGAGGTCGGGCTTCAGTTTCGCGGGCGGCACGCCGATGCGTTCGAGCAAATCCGGAATGAGGCTCTCCTGCTGGCCGATGAGCGCGAGCATGAGGTGTTCGCCATCGATTTGCTGGTGCGAAAAGCCTTGCGCGATACGCTGCGCCTCGTTGAGGGCCTCCTGCGATTTAATCGTCAGCTTGTCCATTTGCATACGCCTCAATTTCAATTGAGTTCGGCGAACGTCAAGTCCGCGGTTTTCCGAGAGCTGCCTCCAATTGCGTTTTGAACTCCGGTTTGGCAATGCAATTCAAATGACCCGCGCCCGGAATAACGTGCACTGGCCATTCGGGCTGGATATTTTGCAGCGGCTCCACATACCATTTGCGGCAGGGGTCGTCTTCGCCCACTAGAACGGTCACGGGAATTTTAACAGCCTTGATCTCCGCTTCCGTGAGGGCCAGCTGCGGAAAGGATTTAGCGCAGACGGGAGGCACATTGAATCTCGGACGTTCCAACTTATCCCAAACACTATTCAGCGGCGTCCCGGCTTTCATCCACCCCATGCCGCCCAATACCGCAGCGCTAACGCGGTCGGGATGCATGACCGCGAGTTTCATGGCGATCATTCCACCCATCGAATAACCAGCCACGCGCGCGGTGCGGATATTTAAGTGATCCATTAGGCGCACCACGTCCTCAACCATATTGGTGCCGTAGGCATCTTCGGCCCCTGGTTTATCGGAGCGACCGTGGCCGCGGCAATCCAGCGTGATGACTTCGAAGTGTTTGGCGAGCAATGTGGTGGTGCCGGGAGCATCCCAATTGAGCCGGCCACTGGAATAAAGGCCGTGAATGAGAATCACGGGCTCGCCGTATCCGTGAACGGCATAATGAATCTTTACGCCGCCTGAATTGAAGTCGTCACCAACGGAACGCATGACGGTAAACATGAAGGCAACCAGCGCGAGCGCAAAGTGGAATGTTCGCATACCACAATAAACGAGCTCCAGCTAATCGAATACTGAGGAGATTTAAGATCAGCTCATCCAGAACTTTGCCACGCAAAAATCCTCGTAGGGACATCGCCCCATTTACCCAAAACCTCCTCGATGGAACGCTAAATACACCAGCAGAGTTTTCGAAAGTTCGGCGGGATTTTTCTACGGTCAGTGAACTCGGCGGTACTTTTTTGCGGCGAAATTATGGGCCAAATCTTTCGCAGGAGCAGCAACAGCGTTGCGCGAGCAGCGCTGGCGGGTGTGTTTGTCGCCTTCTTTGGTTTCTGGGGCGTGGTGTATGCGGTGTATCGCTCTCCTTACACGACCGAGGCCAACGTTCCCCTCGCCCAACCGGCGCCGTTCAGTCACAAACATCATGTCGCGGGCCTCGGGTTGGATTGCCGCTATTGTCACACCACGGTTGAAAAATCTTCGTTTGCCGGAGTGCCGCCGACGGAAACGTGCATGACGTGTCATTCGCAGGTTTGGAAGGACGCACCGGTTTTGGCGCCCGTCCGGGACAGCATGGCCACCGGGCAACCGATTCGGTGGCAGCGCGTGAATCAGTTGCCGGATTTCGTTTTCTTCAATCACAGCATTCACGTGGAAAAAGGCGTGGGTTGCTCCACTTGCCACGGCGCGGTGGACCAGATGCCGATCACGTGGAAGGCGCATTCGCTTTACATGCGCTGGTGTTTGGATTGCCACGAAGCGCCGCAGAAATTTCTCCGCCCGCGCGACCAGATTTTCAACACGGAATGGCAAGCGCCGGAGGATCAACTCGCGCGGGGGCAACAATTGATTTCCGAATACCACATCAGCACGAACCGCCTCCAACAATTGCGCGACTGCAGCATGTGTCATCGATGAACGCGACCGAAAATAAGAGCTCGTTGGATATTGCGAACATTCGCGCGCGATTGGCCGGCGTGCGCGGGCAGCAGTATTGGCGCAGCCTGGACGAAATTGCGGAGACGCCGGAGTTCAAGGAAATGCTGCAGCGCGAGTTTCCGGACGGCGCGTCGGAATGGGATGACGGCGTCAGCCGGCGGAGCTTTTTGAAAATGGCGGCGGCCTCGCTGGCGTTGGCCGGGTTGACCGCGTGCACGAAACAGCCGGTGAAACACATTCTCCCGTATGTGAAAGAGCCGGAAGAATTGGTGTTGGGCGAGTCGTTGTTTTTTGCGACGGCGATGTGCCGCGGCGGTTACGCGACGGGTGTGCTCGCGAAGAGCCGCGAGGGACATCCAATCAAAATCGACGGAAACCCGGAGCATCCCGCGAGCCTCGGCGCGTCAAACGTCTGGATGCAGGCATCGATTCTCGATCTTTACGATCCCGATCGCGCGCAGGCATTTTTGCGCGACGGTGAAATCAGCACATGGGCGGATTTCGTTTCCGATTTAAATCAGTCCAAGCGTGAGCACGAGGCGAACGAGGGCGCCCGGCTCCGTATCTTGACGGAGACGATCACCTCACCAACGCTCGCGGCGCAGCTTGAAGCGCTACTTAAAAACTTTCCCAAGGCGAAGTTGCATTCGTTCGAATCGATTTCGCGGGACAATGTGCGCGAAGGAGCGCGGATCGCCTTCGGGGAATTCATCGAGACTCAGCATCGGTTTGAAAAGGCTTCCGTCATTCTTTCGCTGGATTCCGATTTTCTTCACACGCATCCGCTTGCGCTTCGTTATGCGCGCGAATTTACCAATGGCCGCCGGATGAGCGCCGGCCGAGATGGGATGAACCGTCTTTACGTCGTCGAAAGCACGCCGACGATCACGGGCACCATGGCCGATCATCGGCTGGCTATTGGTAGCAGCGAGGTTGAGTTGCTGGCGCGCAGTCTGGCGAATCACTTCGGTTTGGAGGGCTCGAATGTGCGCGCGGCGAAATGGGATTCCTGGGTGGCAGCGCTGGCGCGGGATCTGGAAAACAATCGAGGCAAGAGCATCGTGATCGCCGGCGAATGGCAGCCGCCGATCGTCCATGCGCTGTGTCACTGGCTCAATGACCAGCTTGGCAACGTTGGCAAAACGGTTTTCTACACCGAGCCCGTGGAATTGCGACCCACGAATCAATTGTCCTCGCTGCGCGAGCTGAAAAACGACATCGAGTCCGGCGCGGTTGAAACGTTGCTCATCCTCGGAGGTAACCCGGCTTATGCCGCTCCGGCGGATTTTAATTTTGCCGCACTGCTGCCGAAAATAAAGCGCAGCATTTATCTCGGCGTAGAGGTTGATGAAACGGCGGCGCTGTGCACGTGGCACGTGCCGCAGGCACATTATCTCGAAAGTTGGGGCGACGCGAAATCGTTTGATGGCACGATCTCGTTGCAACAGCCGCTGATCGAGCCGCTATATGGCGGAAAAACGCCGCAGGAAATTCTCGGCCTGATGCTTCAACAGCAATCCGTGCGCGACGATTACGAGAATATTCGATCGCATTGGCAAACCGAGAAGCGTTGGCCCGATTTTGAGAAAGGCTGGCGACGCGCGTTGCATGATGGATTGGTTGCAAATACTGCGCTTCCGGAAAAGCAGGTGCAGCTCAAATCGGATGCGATCCGCGGCGCGTTGAATTCCTTGAAAACGGCGTCGAGCGGGATCGAAATCACCTTTCGACCCGACCCTTCGCTTTGGGACGGGCGATTCGCGAACAACGGCTGGCTCCAGGAATGCGCGAAGCCGGTGAACAAACTGACGTGGGACAATGCGGTGCTCATCAGCCCAACGCTGGCACAGCAGCAAAAGCTCACGAACGGCGATTTGGTGGAGTTGGAATTGAACGGGCGCAAAGTGCGCGGGCCGGTGTGGATTCAACCGGGACAGGCGGAGCAGACGGTGACCTTGCACCTCGGTTACGGGAGAGAACGCGTCGGGCGCGTCGGAAGCGGAGTCGGATTCAACGCGAATCAGTTGCGCACGTCGGATGCGTTTTGGATGGGCAGCGGCTTGAAAATTTCCAAGCTCGGACAAAATCATCCGCTCGCCACCACCCAGACGCATCACGATCTTCACAGTCCTGAACGGCAGATCTATCGCGAGGGCACGCTGGATCAGTTCAAACGGAATGCGCAATTCCTAAAGCAATCAGTCGAGTCGCCGCGCAATGAGGAAACGCTCTACAACACGAACGAGTTTCGCTATGAGGGTTACAAGTGGGCGATGTCGATTGACCTGAACACGTGCATCGGTTGCAACGCGTGCCTGCTGGCGTGCAATGCGGAGAATAATATTCCGGTCGTCGGCAAGGAGCAGGTGGCGCGCGGTCGCGAGATGTATTGGATTCGCATCGACACGTATTACAAAGGCGCACTCGATAATCCGGAGTTCAGCCACCTGCCGGTGCCGTGCATGCATTGCGAGCACGCGCCCTGCGAATTGGTGTGTCCCGTGGAGGCGACGATGCACGATCATGAGGGTCTCAATCTCCAGGTCTACAATCGCTGCGTCGGCACGCGGTTTTGTTCGAACAATTGTCCGTACAAGGTGCGGCGATTCAATTTTCTCTGGTACGCGGATTACAAAACGCCGAGTTTCAAACCGATGTATAATCCCGACGTCACCGTTCGCTGGCGTGGGGTCATGGAAAAATGCACGTATTGCATCCAGCGCATCAGCCGCGCGCGCATCACGGCGGAAAAAGACAATCGACGAATCCAGGAACGCGAAATTCAGACCGCCTGCCAGCAGGCGTGCCCAACGAATGCGATTGTTTTCGGAGATCTGAATGCGCCCGACAGCACGGTGGCGAAGTTGAAATCGCATCCATTGGATTACTCCATGCTGGGCGAACTGAACACGCGGCCAAGAACGACGTATCTGGCGAAGTTGAGAAATCCGAATCCTGACCTGCAACCCAAGGCGGGAGGATAATATGGAAACGATTCAAGGCTCTGAACCGCGCGCACCGGATCCGACAAAGTCGTATCCGGTGACGGTGCTCGGATATCCGGCGGAAATGATCGGGCCGCAGGAGACCTATGCGCGCGTCAGTGACCAGATCGCGGGCATTCCCCTGAAACATCCGCATCCCAAGTTTTGGTTCGTCGGATTTACCATGGCCGGGTCGTTGTTCCTGATGTTCTGCCTGGCAGTGGGCTACCTGCTTGTTCGCGGGGTAGGCATTTGGGGAATCAACGTTCCGGTTGCGTGGGGATTTGCGATCACGAATTTCGTTTGGTGGATTGGCATTGGACACGCGGGCACCTTTATTTCAGCAATCCTGTTATTGCTGCACCAGAAATGGCGCACGACGATTAATCGTTTCACCGAGGCGATGACTTTGTTTGCGGTGATGTGCGCGGGCGTGTTTCCCCTGCTCCACCTGGGCCGTCCGTGGGTGTTCTTCTGGCTGCTGCCGTATCCCGACACCATGGCGCTGTGGCCGCAATTTCGCAGTCCGCTGGTATGGGATGTGTTCGCAGTCAGCACTTATTTTTTGGTCTCGCTCATGTTTTGGTATCTCGGCGTGATGCCCGACCTCGCGACCGTGCGCGACAAGGCGAAAACGAAATGGAAGAAAATCATCTACGGCATATCCTGCATGGGCTGGCGCGGTTCCGCTCGCCACTGGCAACATCACCAGACTGCGTACCTATTGCTCGGCGGGCTCGCGACACCGCTGGTGCTGTCCGTGCACAGCGTGGTGAGTTTTGATTTCGCGGTCGCCCAATTGCCGGGCTGGCACTCGACTATTTTCCCGCCGTACTTCGTCGCGGGCGCGATTTATTCCGGGTTTGCGATGGTCTTGAATCTATTGATTCCCATTCGGCGACTGTATGGCCTTCAAAATCTCGTCACGACGCGAACCCTAAACAACATGGCGTGCGTGATGTTGGTGACGGGTTGGATGGTGATTTACGGCTACATCATGGAGGCATTCATGGCGTGGTATAGCAACGACCCCTTTGAAAAGCACATGATGTGGGATCGCGCGTTCGGCGCGTACGGCTGGGTATTTTGGGGGTTGATGCTGCTGAACTGTGTCATCCCACAATTGCTTTGGTCGCGGCGCGTGCGGACGAATGGCCTCGCGTTGTTCTTCGTCGCGCTCTCCGTAAACGTGGGAATGTGGGTCGAGCGCTTCGTCATCGTGGTGCAAAGTTTGCACCACGATTTTGTACCGTCGTCGTGGAAAATGTTCTATCCGACCAAATGGGACGTCATGACGCTGCTCGGCAGCATCGGCTTTTTCCTAATGCTGCTGTTCCTGTTCATTCGCTACGTTCCAATGATCTCGATGACAGAATCGCGCGAACTGATTGCGCAACGAAAGGAAGGGCAATTGTGATCCATGACAAAATCAGCGCTGCGACCTTGCCCGAGCCGGAAATCGAGTATGAAGAACCGGCGCTTTTCGGGCTGATGGCTGAGTTCGAGGAGCACGGACAATTGCTCGTCGCCGCGCGTCGCGCTCATGCGGAAGGGTATCGGCGAATGGATGCCTATTCGCCATTTCCCATTGAAGGACTCGCGGAGGCGCTGGGGCACGAGAATACTGCGATACCCCTTTTTACGTTGGCGGGCGGAATCATCGGCGGGCTCGGCGCATATTTCATGCAGTGGTACGCGATGGCGAAGCTGTATCCAATCAATGTGGGCGGGCGGCCGCTGAATAGCTGGCCAAACTTCATACCGGTCACGTTTGAACTGACTATTTTGATCGCGTCAGTATCGGCGTTTCTCGGCGTATTCATCCTGAATCGGCTGCCCGAGCCGCATCATCCGGTGTTCAACGTGCCGGAATTCGAGCGGGCTTCGAGCGACCGCTTTTTTCTCTGCATCGAAGCCGACGACCCAAAGTTTGAAGTCGGTGACACGCGGAAGTTTTTGGAAACGTTAATGGCTTGCAAAGTGACGGAGGTGGCTCAGTGAAGGCAGAAGGCAGAAGACGGAAGGCAGAAAGCGCGGCAATTGCTCGCGCGCGTTCCGCCGCCATCGTCTATCTCCTATCTTTCATCTTCTGTGTTCTTCTCACGGGCTGCCGGCGTGACATGTTTTTGCAGCCTTCGCAAAAACCTTTGGAGCACAGCGAATTTTTCCGCGACACCGAAATGGCCTCGCGGCCATTGCCCGCGCACACAGTTGCCCGGGGGCAACTTGATGAGGACGAGGCGTTCTATCGCGGGATGATTGGCACAAACCTCGTGACAGAATTTCCCCTGCCCGTTACGCGCGAAGTACTGGGGCGCGGGCGGGAGCGTTACGATATTTATTGCGCGCCCTGCCATGGCCGCACCGGCGAGGGCAACGGGATGATTCCGCAGCGTGGTTATCCTCGCCCACCTTCGTATCACATCGATCGGCTGCGAGCCGCGCCGGTTGGGCATCTCTTTGACGTGATCACGCGCGGCTATGGAGTGATGTATTCCTATGCGAACCGCGTGGAACCCGAGGATCGCTGGGCGATCGCGGCGTATATTCGCGCGCTGCAACTGAGCCACGATGCGAAAATTGCGGATGTCCCCAATGAAGATCGCGCGCAACTGGAGGCACCCAAATGACGTCGGTATTTCAATCGCGACTGAATCGGATCCAACTGGCGTCGTTGGTAACAGGAATATTGGCGCTGGCGGGAACTGCGTTCGGTGCATTCACGAATGCGAAGCAATTCTTCTTCTCGTACCTGTTTGCGGTGATTTTCTGGCTCGGGCTTTCACTCGGTTGTTTTGTGGTGACGATGATCCACCAACTCGCCGGCGGACGGTGGGGCTACCCGACGCGGCGCTTTCTCGAAGCCGGCTTTATGGTTCTGCCACTCATGGCCGCGCTGTTTATTCCTATCTTCTTTGGTCTCCGCCAATTGTATCCCTGGGCCGCGCACGATTCGGGGGAGGTGCGAAATTCTTACGAGACCGACTGGGCTTACATTGTGCGGCAAGTGTTCTTCTTCTGCGTCTGGATTTGGATTGCGTTTCGCCTGCGAAAATGGTCGCTGGCCCAGGACCTCACCACGGACGCTGCGCCAACGCGCCGGGCGCGATTCCTGAGCGGGCCGGGAACGGTCATTTATGGATTGTTGGTAACGTTTGCTTCGATCGATTGGATTGTTTCTTTGGAGAAGGATTGGCATTCGACTATGTTCGGCGTGATTGTTGCGGGAGGGCAGATTCTGGTGGCGTTTGCGTTTGTGGTTTTGCTGCTGTCAATCTTTCAGAATCAAGCGCCGTTCTCCGACGTGGTCGAAAAAGTCCATTATCATCACCTCGGCAATTTCCTGCTGACGTTCGTGCTGTTCTGGACCTACGTTTCGTTTGGGCAACTGCTAATTGCTTATTCCGGCGATTTGCCGAATGAACTTCGCTGGTATTCGCACCGAATAGCAGGCAATTGGAAGCTGGTCATCGCAGGCATCGCGCTGTTTCATTTTTTCCTGCCGTTTTTGCTGCTGCTGTTTCGCGGGATCAAACGGAGTGTTCCGGCGATTGCCACCCTTGCTGCCCTCCTGCTGGTCGTGCACATCGTGGACACGTATTGGCTGGTGATGCCGACACTTCACCCGGAGGGCGTTTCTGTCAGTTGGATGGATTTCACCGCGCCCATCGGCGTCGGCGGACTCTGGGTCGCGTATTTCCTGTGGCGATTGAAGGCGGCGCCGTTGCTGCCGGCCAAAGACCCGGGGATGCAGTTTGCTTTTGTGTATGCCAAACCTTAAACCCCAAGGCAAACCGCGTCGAACCGGCGCGGGTTACGAGAAGCGCGATGCGAACGCGAAATGGATTTTCGGCATCGTCGCGTTCTTGCTGATCGCTGGTTTGATCATGCATTTCGTTCTCGCGGGCATGATGGAGCGATTGGGGAAAAAGCCGCCTCCAACCGACGCGTGGAACGGCGTGAGGCGCTCGGACGCAACGTTGCAAGCGAAGGACGTTGCGCAATTGCAAATCGTGCCGGCAGCGGACCTCGAAGATTTTCGCGCGAAGGAAGAAACTGAATTGAATTCCTACGGCTGGATTAATCGCACGGCGGGTGTGGTGCGGATTCCGATTGCGCGCGCGATGGAACTATTGCTCGAACGCCGATTGCCGGTGCGCACCGGCACGAACGCGCCCGCAACGGGGCCGTCCCCGTACGAGCTGCAACAACAGCGACCGCAATCGGGCCAGGCCGAAATCAAGGAGGCGCGATGAAAGCAATCATGCAATCGGCCATCGTTCTATTGAGCACGGCATTGGCGCTTTCAGCGGGCGCGCAAACTCTCAACGTCAGCCAGCTTTCTGATGTTCGCTTCGATCAAAAGCTGGGCACCCAGGTCTCGCTCGACCTTTCTTTTCGCGATGAAACCGGTAAAACCGTCACGCTAGCGGAATATTTCGGCAAAAAACCGGTGGTCCTCGTGCTGGGTTATTACCAATGCCCGATGCTCTGCACGCTAACCTTCAACGGAATGGTCGAGGGCATGAACGATATGAAGTGGAGCATTGGCGACCAATTCAATGTCGTGCACGTGAGCATTAACCCCAAGGAAACGCCGGAACTCGCGGCGGCGAAGCGACGGAATTATCTTAAACAATATGGGCGGCCCGGCGCGGCTGCCGGATGGCATTTCCTCACGGGTGATGAAATTCAAATCCGAAGTCTCGCGGACGAGGTTGGCTTTCATTACGCCTACGATCCGTCCGTTCAGCAATATGCGCATCCGAGCGGTTTGGTGATCCTCACTCCCGACGGGAAAGTTTCGAAATATTTCTTCGGCGTGAAGTTTGCGCCGCCGGAACTCTATACAGCGCTCCAGGACGCCTCCAAACGCAACGTCGGCTCACCCATTCAACGACTCGTGCTACTGTGTTTTCATTACAATCCGATCAAAGGGAAATATGGCGCGGTCATCATGATGGTGATCCGAATCATGGGGGCGACGACAATTGCGGGAATGGTGTGGTTATTCGGCGCAATGATTCGCCGTGAGCGCCTTCGAAAAAAGACGCCCTCGCCTGCGACGGCAACACATCCCCTCACCGAGGCGCGGCGTAACGTATGAACTTTCCGCTCTTTCCACCCGAAGGATCGCACGCGGCGCGACAGACGGACTATCTGTACTGGGCGCTGATCGCCATCAGCGTTGTCACAATGATCATGGTGTTCGTGCCGATGATTTATTTCCTGTTCAAGTATCGGCGCGGCAAAAAAGCGGATCGTCGCCCGGTTCACCTGGCGGAGATTCCCATCGAAATCACGTGGACAATTATTCCCATTATCGTGTTCACCGGATTGTTTGCCTGGGGCGCAAATGTGTATTGGACGATTGAACGGTCGCCGCCGGATGCGATGGAGATCGATGTGGTCGGCAAGCAATGGATGTGGAAAATCCAGCATCCCGAGGGCAATCGCGAGATCGACGAGCTGCACGTGCCGCTGGGCCGCAACATCAAACTGCTCCTCGCGTCGGAAGACGTCATCCACAGCTTTTTCATTCCGGCCTTTCGCATCAAGCAAGACGCGGTGCCGGGGCGTTACAGCGAATTGTGGTTCAAGCCGGACAAGGTCGGCACGTATCATTTGTTCTGTTCCGAATATTGCGGAACGCATCATTCCGCGATGGTCGGGAGCGTCATTGTGATGCCGCCGGATGCCTATCAGAAATGGCTGATGCAGGGCGCGGGGGGATCAAACATGGCGCAGGAAGGTGAGCGTCTTTTCCGCGCGTACGGCTGCAGCGGTTGTCACGTGAACAGCACGATTGTTCACGCGCCGCCAATGAATGGCCTTTATGGGCGATCGGTGCCGTTGCAAGGCGGGCAATTCGTCGTGGCGGACGATGCCTATCTGCGCGATTCCATTTTGCTTCCGGCCAAGGACATCGCGGCTGGTTACACCAATGCCATGCCGTCGTTTCAAGGGCGTTTGGCGGAGGATGACGTGATGAAGTTGATCGCCTACATCAAAAGCCTCAGCGACACGACACCGCAAAAGGAGGCGACGGAGTCACGATGAATACCCCAACCGAAAGTGTCACACCGTTGGCCGAGTCGCGCCGGGTGAAAAATTATCTTACCGAAGGCCACACGCTGAGATCATGGCTCCTGACCACGGACCACAAACGTATCGGCGTGCTGTATCTGATTTCGATTCTGTTTTATTTCCTGGTCGCTGCGGCTGCGGCAGTGTTGATGCGCGTGGAATTAATTACGCCCGCCGGGGACATGGTGACTTCCGAGACGTACAACAAACTGTTCACAATTCACGGGACGTTGATGGTCTGGTTTTTTTTGATTCCGTCGATTCCCGCGGTGCTGGGAAATTTTGTGTTGCCCATGATGCTGGGCGCACGGGATGTCGCGTTTCCGAAATTGAATTTGTTGAGCTGGTACCTATTCAACGCCGGCGGGCTGCTCGCGCTCTACGCGGTCACGTTCGGTGGCGTCGATACTGGCTGGACATTTTACACGCCGTACAGCAGCACGTATTCAAACTCGCATGTTATCACGATGGCGGCGGGGATTTTTATCGCCGGCTTCGGCACGATTCTCACCGGGCTGAATTTTATCATTACCACGCACAAATTGCGCGTGCCGGGATTGACGTGGTTTCGCCTGCCGCTGTTCGTATGGTCGCTCTACGCCACCAGCGTGATCATGATCCTTGCAACGCCGGTGCTGGCGATGACCCTGACGCTCATGGGAATCGAACGCCTGTGGGGCGTGGGGTTGTTCGACCCTAAACTCGGCGGCGACCCGGTATTGTTTCAACACTTGTTTTGGTTTTACTCGCATCCAGCGGTGTACATCATGATCTTGCCGGGCATGGGAGTCATGAGCGAATTGATCACATGCTTCTCGCGCAAACCGATTTTTGGATACCACTTCGTCGCTTATTCCAGCGTGGCAATTGCGGTGCTGGGATTCCTGGTGTGGGGACACCACATGTTTACGAGCGGCCAATCGGTGTATGCGAGCCTCGTGTTTTCGTATCTCAGCTACATGGTCGCGGTGCCCTCAGCGATCAAGGTTTTCAATTGGACGATGACGCTGCATCGCGGCTCCATCTCGCTGGCGACGCCCATGCTTTACGCGCTCGGATTCGTGGGCTTGTTTACAATGGGCGGCTTGACGGGGTTATTCCTCGCCGCGGCGGGATTGGATGTGCACGTACAGGACACGTATTTTGTCGTGGCGCATTTTCACTACATCATGGTCGGAGGAATGGTGACGGCGTTCATGGGCGGGTTGCACTATTGGTGGCCGAAAATCACCGGGCGGATGTATCCGGAAAAACTGGGCCAACTCGCGGCCCTCACGATGTATCTGGGATTCAATCTCACCTTCTTTCCGCAATTTGTGCTCGGCTATCTGGGAATGCCGCGGCGTTATCATGCTTACGCGCCGGAATTCCAAATTTACAACGTGATGTCGAGCGCGGGCGCGTCGATTCTCGGCGTCGCTTATTTGTTGCCGCTGATTTATTTCCTTTGGTCGTTGAAGTATGGAAAAAAAGCGCCCGCCAATCCGTGGAAAGCCACCGGGCTCGAATGGCAGACGACGTCCCCGCCGCCGAAACACAATTTTAACGAGATACCAATTGTCGACACGCCGCCCTATCAATACTCGGCTGAGGAAACGGAAGCGGAGTTGCAATCAAATCCCGACAAGGAGACGCATTATGGCTGACGCGCACGTGACTTTGCAGGAACAGTTCGAGGAAATGCCGCAGCAAAAAGACGCGGCCACCCTCGGCATGTGGGCGTTCCTTGCGACGGAAGTTCTCTTTTTTGGCGCGATGTTCATGAGTTACATCACGTATCGCACCAGTTACCCGCACGCTTTTGCCGAGGCGAGCCATCACACGATCGTGCTGTACGGCACGGTGAACACAGCGATTCTCTTGACGAGCAGTTTCACGATGGCGCTGGCGGTGCATGCGGCGCGGGAGAATAACATCAAGTGGCTGTTTCGATTTTTGCTGATTACGGTCGCCTTTGCGCTCGCATTCCTCGCGGTCAAGGGACTCGAATACCGCGAGGATGTGAAGGAGCAACTTTGGCCGGGGCCGCATTTCAAACCGGGACTGCCTCCGCAGGCGCAAATTTTCTGGGTGCTGTATTGGATCATGACCGGTGTCCACGCGCTCCATGTCACGGTGGGGATCGGTTTGCTTTCAACCATGGCCTGGATGACGTCGCGGCGGAAATTCTCGGAAGCGTATTACACGCCGGTTGAAATGAGCGGGTTGTATTGGCACTTCGTGGACATCATTTGGATTTTTCTCTACCCGCTCCTGTATTTGGTTCAACGCTATTCCTGATGACATCCGTTTCAAGAAAAACGTATCTGTTCGTGTGGCTCGCGTTACTGGCGTTGCTGGCGCTGACGTGGGGACTGGCGAAGGTCAATCTCGGACCGTTCAACAACGTCGCGGCGCTGTGCATCTCGATTGCCAAAATGGCGCTGGTGGTTTTGGTGTTCATGCACGGACGTTGGGAAAAGGCGCTGACCTGGATATTCATTGCGGGCGGTGTGATTTGGTTTTTGATCATGGTGGATTTGACGCTGAGCGATTATTTGACCCGCGGGGATGTCACGAAAGCGCGGACGACCTGGAAGCATTCGGAGCAAAATCCGCCGACGTTGATGCCTGGAAAAGGAGATAAATAGCTACGAATTCTTTGGCAAGGTGACGGCGAAATCGGAGCCGGCGTCGGGTTGGCTCGTGACAGCGACCTGGCCGCGGTGGGCTTCGACGACGGCTTTCACAAGACTCAGGCCCAGGCCGAGGCCGCGTTCAGAGCGGCTCTTGTCACCGCGATAAAGGCGGGCCCAGATCTTATCCTGTTCCGCCGCGGGAATCCCGATGCCAGTGTCGCGGAAATGAGTAATGGCGCGATCGCCCGTGTCCTGAATGGAAATGGTGACCGTGCCGTCAGCTGGCGTGTATTTGATCGCGTTATCCAACAGGTTCGCGAAGACCTGGCGAATGCGTTTGCGATCCACCTCGGCTTCGCAGGCGGGCGGCAATTCCGTGCGCACGGCGACTTTCCGTTCATCGGCAACGTATTCGTAAAGCTCCACGGCTTCGCGAACCAATTGGCAGAGATCCACACGCTCCGAGTGCAGTTTCATTGTGCCGGATTCCGCCTCGGCGATGTCCATGAGCGTGTTGAGCATTTCCAGAACGCGTTCGGATTCCTCCACGCAATCCGCGAGCGCTTCGCGGGCGCCATCGGCATCCGTGCCGGGCTGCAACGCCAACTCCGCCGTCCCGCGCAGGCGCGTCAACGGCGTGCGCAAATCGTGGGCCACGTTATCGAGCGACTCGCGCATCGCGCGGATGAGCGATTGGTTGTGGTCGAGCAGCGTGTTGAACAAACGTACCATCTCGCCGAGTTCGTCATCGGTTTTACGATCGGGCACGCGCGCATCCAACTGGCGGGTGGTGATGATGGATCGCGCAGTCGTGACAATTTGCCGCACCGGAAGCAGCGCACGGTGCGCAAAAAAAACGCCAACCGTAAACCCCAGGAGAATCGTGACGCCACCCGCCAAAATAAATTTTCGCTTTACCGGTTCGAGCAAAGCCTCCCGGCTATCCGTGCTGCGGCCCACTTGCAGCAGCGAATTGTCGGGCAGAACTGCGGAGGCGATGATGAAATCCTTCTCCGCAGCTGTGGGAATGCGAATGACGCCGACTTGATGGCGATACCCCTCCAACCCCTCCGGCACATCCTTAAACGCCCACCAATCATCGGGAACATTCGAATAAGTCACCTCATTCCACATATTCGCCAGGCGCACAAAAAAAGTTCGCTGACTCCCCCGCTCTTCCTCCAGCGCCCCGCGCACCGCTCGCAGTCCGCCAGCCTGGTAGAGCGTGGCGTATTCGCGCAGGCGCGCCTGCACCAACTCGCGGTCCTTGTTGCCAATGGCATTGACCAACAGGAGATACGCAAGTCCCAGCAGCGCCACGCTGCTGCACGCGAAAATAAACGCGTACCAGAGCCCGAGCCGGACCCCGACGTTTCGACGCGCAATATTAATCAGGCCGGAGGACATAACCGACGCCGCGGATCGTGTGGATTAGATTTTTTTCGGGGTCAACTTTGCCGCGCACACGATGCACGAGCACATCGACCACATTCGTTTGCGGATCAAAGCTGTAATCAAAAATGTGCTCGAGGATCATGGTCTTGGTCACGACGCGATTCGGGTGGCGCATCAGATATTCGAGCAGCGCAAATTCGCGGGGTTGCAGTTCAATCTGTTTGCCGTCGCGCTGTACGTCGCGCGTCAACAAATCAAGGGTCAGCCCGCCCACCGTCAACCGGCTGGGCTCGGCGGATTGTGTGGAACGGCGAATCAACGCCTGCACGCGGGCGAGCAATTCGGAGAACGCAAACGGCTTCGTGAGATAATCGTCGCCACCCGCCTGCAAGCCTTTCACGCGATCATCCACAGACGCGCGCGCGCTGAGAATGAGCACGGGTGTGCGGACATTCTTGCTCCGCAATTGCTGGATCAGGGTGAGGCCGTCGAGTTTGGGCAGCATCAAATCAACAATGGCGGCATCGTAAGCCACCGATTGCGCGAGGCCGAATGCGCGCTCGCCGTCGGCGGCGCGATCCACGGCATAACCGTTTTGCTTCAGTCCTTTCACCAGGAACGAAGCAATTTTGTCATCATCCTCAACCACCAGGATTCGCATAGCGTCGCCCGACAAGATAGCCAGAGACGCCCCCGGAGTCGAAACGGGAAATTCAGAATTCAAAAACATACGACGAAACAAAAAGCCCTCCCGGCTGCCGAAACATGGCCAGGAGGGCAGAACGAGAGATGGATCAGCCTTCGTTTTTGCTCTCGTCCACGACTATATAATGGCTGCCGCCGTTGTCCCAAACCCGCACGAGCGTGCGTTTATTGCTGTCCGATTTCTCAGTCAATTTCACGGCTTCATCCGCGCTCTTGACTGGTTGATGATTGATTTCCTGGATCACCACGCCAGGTTTCAGACCGGCTTCAGCGGCCGGCGAACCGGGTTCCACTTGCGTGACCACAGCGCCCTTTACATTCTTGGGCACGTTGAATTGCTGATGGGCCTGTTGGTCCAAATCAGCGACCTCCACGCCATTGAGCGTTCCAGTGTCTTCGCTGCTGGATGAATCCGCTTGGGCGAGTTTGTCACTGCCGGGCAGTTGTTTCACTGTCACGTCGAGCGATTTCTTCTCTCCGTCGCGGAGAATCGTCACCGGCACAGTCGAGCCAGGAGCGGTCGAAGCAACCTCAAGCTGTAATCGGCGGCTGTCCACTACAGGATGATGGTTGAACTCGGTCACCACGTCGCCGTTCTTCAACCCGGCTTCGTCGGCGGGGCCGTTCGGGACCACATCGCCCACCAGCGCGCCTTTGTTGTCTTTGAGTTTGAATTCCTCTGCCAGGTCGGGAGTGATCGTTTGAATCATGACCCCAAGATAGCCACGAGTGACTTTGCCATTTTTAACCAAGCTCTCCATCACATTGCGCGCGAGGTTCGAGGGAATCGCGAATCCAACACCCTGGCTGCCGCCCGAGCGGCTCAGGATAGCGGTGTTGATGCCGATGAGGCGGCCATCGATATCGATGAGCGCGCCGCCGGAATTGCCGGGGTTGATCGCCGCATCGGTTTGGATGAAGTCTTCATAGTCTTCAATGCCCATGTTGCCGCGGTTCTTGGCGCTCACGATGCCTGAGGTGACCGTCTGGCCCACGCCGAATGGATTGCCAATGGCGAGCACCACATCACCCACTTCCACTTTTTCGCTGTCGGCGAGCGAAACCGTTGGCAGATCATTGGCATCCACTTTCACCACGGCGATGTCGGATTTCGGATCACGGCCAACCACCTTGGCGGTGAAATCTTGGCCGTCCTGGAGAGTCACTTTGACCTCCTTCGCGCCATCGACCACGTGATTGTTCGTCATGATATAGCCATCTTTGGTGACGATGACACCGGAGCCGAGCCCGTGCTGGACCTGTGGGGGCATTTGTCCGCCACGTGAATTCCCGCCGAATTGGTCGCCGAAGAAACGGCGCCAAAATGGATCGTCAAAGCCGGGCATTTGCTGCATCGAAGCACCCTCGATTTTTGTGGTGGTCTCAATTTTTACGACCGCCTGGGCCACTTTCTTGATAACATTTGCGTAACTGCCGCGGGGCAGTGAGTCGCGATTAACGGCAGATTCATCCATCTGAAGATTCACCGATGGACGATCGGTTTTGTCCTTCGCATGGAGATCGAAGGCCACGGCGGAACCCGCCAGAATGAGTCCGGCGGCCAGGAGAAATCCGCCGACTCGACCATTTAGCATATAGAGCGATTTTTTCATATTTTGTAAAACTTTGTTGTGTCTCTGAAGTCTTAGAGCGTTCGTTCAATGACAGGAGACTTTCGGGAGAATTACAAAATTGTAAGGTTCAGAGGAATTTGCCACCCATACGGACCCACCCATCACGGGAAATCTGCAAAAACAATTTTGTAATGCGGTGGCAGAGCGTAGCGGCGACACCGCTTTTAGACTCGATGCGTTTGGATTATCCAAAAAGCGCCGTCGCCGCTACGCTCTGCCGGCGCACTACAAATGGCGTTCGATTGCTACGGCAATCAATTATGGTGCGCGGCGAGTTGCTCCTTGGCGGTCTCCAAGGCGGCCCAAAGACCGGACCGCGTGATGAGGCCAATCGGCCGGTCCGGTTGCTCGTGTGTGACCACGGGGAGATTGCCGACATCGCGAGCGGCGAAGCGTTTGAGAATGGTGAAAAGGTCCTCGTCGGGATACGCGGCGAATACCTCGTTCGACATGATATCCTTCGCGGAAACGGTTTGGCGTTGCGCTTCGGGCACGCGGTGGATCGCCAGGAGTGTGATGCGTCCGGCCAGCTTGTGATGCTCAACGACCGGCAAACTGGCCAACCCGTAATCGCCCATCAAGCTCATCGCTTCGCTCACTGGAGCGCCGGCGTTGATGCAGACCGGCAAATGAATCATGACTTCAGCAGTCGTCACCCGGCGGAGGACGATAGGCTCGAATTCGTCCGCGTGAAATGGCGATTCCAGGCGACTGTGGACTTGCGCGGGAAAAATCGTGCGCTTGCCGGAAAGAATAAATGCGGTTACCACGGCGAACATGGCCGGTCCCAGCAAACCGTAACCGCCGGTCATTTCCGAAATCATGATGATCGTGGAAATCGGCGCTTTAGCGGCGGCAGCAAAAAACGCAATCATTCCCACGATGGCGTACGTGCCCGGATGCGGCACGGTCGACGGGAAAAAATACGCCGCCGCATAGCCGAACGCGCCACCGAACATTCCGCCGGTCACCACACAAGGACCGAAAATACCGCCGGAATTACCAGACCCCAGCGTGAACGACGCGCTGACAATTTCGGCGATCGCCGCCACCAGCAACATCACCGGTGGAATCAGGCCAACTTTTTCCGAAATGGCAAATTGCGCCCAACCGTAACCGGTTCCCACGACATACGGCACTGCGAGCCCAATTAAGCCGGTGCACAACCCACCCAACGCGGTGGCGACCCAAAGCGGAAAACGTTTGAAGAAATTTTGAATTGGGAAAAATACCGCGAATAGAAAACGCGCCAGCAACGCGCAGCCGACTCCCAACAGCGCGAACAACACCAACGAAAACGGATGGTCGAATTGCGTCGTAGGCAGCGGCGGCGTAAACACGGGCTGAAACCCGGTGGCCGCGCCGACAATCGTATAGCCGATGACCGCCGCCACCAGTCCCGGCACCAGCGCTTCCACTTCGAAATCCTCTTTGTAGAAAATTTCAGCGGCGATGATGGCGCCCGCAAGCGGCGCTTTGAAGATGGCCGCAATGCCAGCGCCCAAACCGGCAGCCAGCGCTATGTTGCGCTCGCGCGCAGTCAACTTGAGCAGATCCGCGATGCTGGCGCCCGTCGCGGCGCCGATTTGCGCGATGGGCCCCTCCCGGCCAGAGGTCAATCCGCCGCCGATGGTCAGCGCGGAGGTGATCATTTTGAAAATGGAGACGTGGAATTTTACTCTTTCGTTTTTGTGAAAAGCTCGGATGGCGGCGTTCGTGCCGATGCCGGCGGTGGTGGGACCAAATTTCCATGTAAGCAATCCGCCGACCAACCCAACCGCGGTTGTCACCAAGGGAAGCGCCCACGCGCGCGTCATGTGAAACGTGTAATCCTCGCTGCCACCTTCACCGCCGGGCAACGGCGGCGTATAACCGACGATGGTCTCGAGCACGAAATGATTCACCACCCCGATGAACCACGTGAGCGCCAGCGCACCCAGACCGGCGCCGATGCCGATAAGAATGCCGATAGCGCCCCATTTTCGCAGAAAAGTAGCGCCCTCGCCGAGTTCCGGAATCTGCCGGAATCCGCGTTGTTCGAGCATTTTTTTCCACGTCATAAATTCATCCGAACAGAAGTGGCTCGGTAATTTGACAATCATATTGGAAGATGTGGGGCGAGGGAAAAGAATTTTGCTTTCCGGGAGAAGAAAACTTCTCATTCAATCAAAAGGATTGTCGGCGGGTGACGCGAAGCAATAAATTGGGTGAATGCAAATACACCTGCTCGGCACTGCAGCCGGTGGCGGCGTGCCGCAATGGAATTGTAATTGCGCTGTCTGCCGCGAGGCTCGCGCCGGGACCGGGCGCGTGCAGTCGCGGACGCAATCCTCCGTCGCGATCAGCGCCGATGGCAAAAGCTGGTTTCTTTTGAACGCCTCGCCGGATATTCGCGCGCAGATCGAAAGCTTTGCCCCGCTGCAACCGTCCCCTGGTAAAAGCCGCAACTCTCCGATTGAAGGCGTTTTGCTGACGAATGCTGATTTGGATCACACGCTGGGGCTGATGCTTTTGCGCGAGGGCGAAAGATTGCGCGTGCACGCCACTGCCAATGTTCGCCGTGCGCTGACGGAAGGCATTTCCTTCCAACCCACGCTGGAATCCTTTTGCGGCACGGAATGGATGGAGCCCTCATCGCAGCCCGCGCCGCTCTTGCATCGTGACGGTTCTCCCAGCGGGCTCACGTGCCAGGCGATCGCTCTGCCCGGCAAGCCTCCGCGCTTCATGAAATCGAAAACGATGGACGGAAATGTGGTCGGCTATCACATCGTCGATGCGAAAACGGGCGGCCGGCTGCTGTTCCTGCCGGACGTGGCGGAATTGAACGACACCGTTTTGCGGTGGTTGCCGCAATGCGACGCGCTGCTTTTTGACGGCACGTTCTGGTCGGAAACGGAAATGCGCGATCAAGGTTTGGGAGATCTCACGGCGGCGGACATGGGGCACGCGCCGGTTTCGGGAGCGACCGGAAGTTTAAAGGTGCTTGCCGAATTGCCGGTTCGGCACAAGATTTACACGCACATTAATAACACCAACCCGATGCTGATCGAGGATTCGCCCGAGGCGGCCGCGGTCCGGGATGCGCGTTGCGCGGTCGGCTGCGACGGCATGGAGTTCAAAATCTAAAATGGAAAACGAGCTATTGGACGAAAAGACACTTACGGAACGCCTGCGTGCCGTGGGCACGAAATCGTATCATCACAAGCACCCGTTCCATGTGCTGATGAACGAAGGCAAACTTCAGCCCGAAGCGATTCGCGGCTGGGTGGCGAACCGGTTTTATTATCAGCGCAATATCCCGATCAAGGACGCCGCGATCATCTCCAATTGCCCGCTGCGCGAAGTGCGCCGCATGTGGCTGCATCGCATCACTGATCACGACGGCACGCAGGGTGACGAAGGCGGGATTGAAGCGTGGTTGCGCCTGGCCGAGGCGTGCGGCATGTCGCGCGAGGAAATTCTCAACGAACGCCATGTGCTGCCCGGCGTGCGCTTTTCGGTGGATGCCTACGTCAATTTCGCGCGCACCAAACCGTGGCCGGTCGCGATATCATCGTCACTAACGGAATTGTTCGCACCGGATTTGATGGCGACGCGCCTGGCGGCTTTCGAAAAATATTACACCTGGGTAAAACCGTGGGGGTTTGATTATTTTAAACGACGCGTTACGCAAGCGCGGACGGATTCGGAGGAAGGGCTGCGACTGACCATCGCCCATTGCAACACGCGCGCGCTGCAGGAGGAAGCCGTGCGCGCGCTGGCGTTCAAATGCGATGTGCTTTGGACCCTGCTGGATTCGATTGCGGCGGGTTATCCGGCGCGGTAATCTGGGAGCATCGATGCAACTGCCGTCTTCCGAAATGCGCCCCCGGCTCTCCGCCCGCGCGCGTCTGCAAACGGACAAGGTGACGGGCAAGCCAATCCTGTTGTATCCGGAAGGCGTGCTGATGTTGAATCCCACCGGGCACGCAATCGTTTCGCTCTGCACCGGCGAAAGCACGCTCCGGGAAATTGTCGCGAAGCTGGCCGAGCGTTACCAGGTTCCGGCGGCGGAGATTTCCCGGCAAGTTGCGGAATATTTAAATCGCCTGCGCGAGCGGAATTTGTTGGAGCTGGCTGAGACAAATAAATGAGCCCTCCAATTCCCAGGCCGTTCGGTTTGCTCGCGGAAATCACACATCGATGTCCTCTGCATTGCCCGTATTGCTCGAATCCGCTTCAACTCGCGTCGCAAGCCAGCGAATTGTCGACGTCCGATTGGAAACGCGTTTTGGGCGAGGCGGCCGAGCTGGGCGTGCTGCACGTCGGTTTTTCCGGCGGCGAACCCCTGCAGCGATCGGACCTCGCACAACTCGTGGCCGGAGCGCGTGAAGCGGGGCTCTACACAAACCTCATCACCAGTTCGCTCGGATTAAATCCGCAGCGACTTGAAGAGTTGAAGCGCGCCGGATTGGACAGCATTCAAATCAGTTTTCAATCCGATCAGGAAACGTTGGCGGATCGCATTGCGGGAGTTGCTGCGCATGGAATAAAATTGAAGGCTGCGCAAATGGTTCGCGAAGCCGGTTTGCCGCTCACGGTAAATGTCGTTTTGCATCGCGCAAATATCGATCGCCTGGAGCAGATTATCGCGCTGGCGGAACGCCTGGGCGCCGAGCGGCTCGAATTGGCGAACACGCAATACTACGGCTGGGCGTTCAAGAACCGCGCGCAATTGCTGCCGACGCGCGCGCAAATCGAACAGGCGATTCCCATCGCGTCCGCGGCAAAAATGCGATTGCTCGGCAAGATGGAGCTTTTGTTTGTCGTACCAGATTACTACAGCGACCGCCCTAAACCGTGCATGAACGGTTGGGGGCAAAAATACCTGACGATAAACCCCGCCGGCGAAGTCCTGCCCTGCCCCACGGCGCACGAAATAAAATCGCTGCGCTTCGATAACGTGCGCGAAAAATCCCTCGCATGGATTTGGCGGGAGTCGGAGGCGTTCAATCGCTTTCGCGGAACAGAATGGCTGCCGCAGCCGTGTCATGATTGCGAATTCCGGGAAGTGGATTTCGGCGGGTGCCGCTGCCAGGCGGCGCTGATCACCGGCGATGCCGCCGTAACGGATCCCGCCTGCCAATTGTCACCTCATCGAGGAACCCTTACGGACTTTGTGGAAGCCAGTCAAAAGGGTGAAGCCTCCCTGAGCGCCGACGATTTGGTGTTTCGGGAAAACGGCGGAAAATAGAGAACTTTCTTCACTGGTGGAGCAAACCCGCGGGTTGCCACTAATTTCAAAAGGGATTCTCCCATTTAGTTCCAATCACAAAAAAAAACGCGATCAGCATGTGAGATGCTGATCGCGGTGGGCCTGTTTAAAGCGATTGTTTAAAGCGTTTCGGAGTACGCTGTGCACTCCATATTGGTCGGAATGGCTTGAAAATCCGGCGTCATCCACACTTCGATTTGTTCGTTTTGCATAAAATTTGATTCCGCTGCAACGATAACACCGCGATTCCAGGTGTCTAGTTTCTAAATATACCGACTTCACCCCATTATTAGTGGCCGTTCGCGGTTTTGGGATTATACCACATATCGTTCTTGGTGTTGTTATCCAACGCCATGCTGGATATTTCCTTGTACGGAATGCGGGCAGCGCCGCCATCGATGCGCCCGACCTGGGCAACTTTGCCGTGCCGCGTGGAAAAGTTGAGCTTTCCATTTTCTATGGGAAAATTCCCAAAATCATTCCAGTTTCCGTCACCGCTATCGAGGACGTTTTTCTCATCGTTCTCCCATTGCAAAATATTGGACGATTTCAACTTGGTTAATTTGAAAGTGGGCGAGCCTGCGGCGAAACCTATGATCGAGCCGTTCCAAACGAAGCTGCTGATTAATATTCCCCGTTTATAATAATTAGCATTCGGCACGTCTTCGGGACAGAGGAGTGCTTTTTCGTTTTTGAGATACGGATAAATCAAGCCGGTGGCACGACTAGGGAGGCCGACGCCATTGAAGTATTGCACTTGCTGATTAAAGAGCGCCTGAAAGGCAGTCGCCGCGGTCGGCCCGAGCGGCATACCCTTGCTTGCAGCCCAGCAATCCTTCGTTGCAATGTCCCCCCAACTCGGGTACGGCAGAAAATCCCCATTATCGACAATGTACATGTTATTGCCCAACATGGTTTGCCGGCAATTATTGATGTCATTCACTGCCAACGCCCGGCTCTTGGCTCGAGCCAATGCCGGCAACAGCATGGCGGCGAGAATGGCAATGATCGCGACCACCACCAGCAATTCAATCAAAGTGAAGCCGCGATTCTTTTGAGTTAGGGGGGACGTGTTCATATCAGGTCTGTGCTATAATTGTTTCTGATGTTTTGATTCTACTTTTCTTGGCTCACAAAGGAAATAGAACATTTCGACGCACACCCCTGACAATCGGCATAATACATTCCGCAGCGCCCCAAGTCGCCCTCGTTAAAACCCCCGCAGATCCGTGCTGCTCCGTTTCGGCAAGCCCGGTGCCGGTGTGCGCTTAAGTACCAGGTACTCAATGCCATTTTTCTCGCAATAATCCCGTTTGCCGCCTTTGTCGCCGTCCTCGTTCACGGCGTAGATATCAGGCTTTAACCGCTTGATTTCCGGATCGGCATCCAGCCAGCCGTGGCCGCTCGAGATGAGCGCCTGAGTCACATATTTAATCGAGCCCACCACATAACGCCGCTCGTTCTCGGAAAGCAACGGATGCCCCTCGCCTTTCAGCAGGCGGATATTCGCGTCGTGGCCGACAATCACATAGAGATCGCCATAGCCGGAAACCTCTTCGCAAAAGCGGACGTGGCCGGAGTGAAACCAATCGTAACAACCAGTCACGACGACCTTCTTTCTGCCAGGCGCGCCGGGCATGGGGGCCAGTTCCGGAAATCCTTTCAACTCCTCATTCTTCATCACGCGATAGGCCGCGCCATTTCGTTTGCAGAATTCCGCTCGTCGCGCGTTCGTGGAATCCTCCCAATCCACCCAAATATTGGCAGCAATATTGGCCGGCAACTCGTCCGCTGAACCTGCGGGGTTGAATTCCACAACGTGGCTCACGTAGCGGACCGCCTTCAGGAAATACAACCGTTCCGCAAGTGGAAACTTCGGCTGCTTGCCCGTAAATTTCTCGACCGCTTGATCAGCCCAAAGCAGAACCGTGACGTCTCCCAGCTTCGCCGCTTCCTGCAAAAAACGCAGATCGCGCGAGCGCACATCATCGAACCCGCCGGAGACAACAATTTTCGCACTCATTTGGATGCCACGCGCACGCGTACTTTGAAGCCGCCCAACACCGGTTTGTCTTCTGAAATCACCAATAGATATCCACCGCCGCAACCGGAGTACATCGCGCCCGCATATTCCCGTTGATACGCTTTCAAGAGCGGCATCAAATCGAGCCGGATCAGCGGATGCCGCACAACGTGAGGCAACAGTGTCTCCCAGCATTTCATGTTGGCGTTGAACGACGCGCCCAACGCTTTCGCGTCCCGGTTCACAATGGCGTCGTAACAATCCTTGCCGGACTGGCCCAGCCGCGCGACCCATTCCGGTTTGAGATTTTTCACCCCGAGCGGATTGTAGCCATCGGGCCGCGGCTCTACCGCGATGAGATAAAGCACCTTCTCGAGCCAGCGCGCCACTTTGGATTGGTTGCAGGATTCAATGTGCGAGGGAAACACGCCGCCGGAAACCTTGTAATCGTAATCGAGACGATTGATGCCGGGATAGACCAGCCCAATCATATCCTGCGAACCACTCGGGTCGGCCTTGCCCTTGTTTTCGGCGTCGTAAAGTTCGCGCGCCAATTTCTCCAGCGGGCGCTTGGGCAATTTGCCGCCCCACAACTTCATCGCAATCGCCCGCGTGCCGCTCGCAATACCCGAGCGATCCATCGGCCGAAAATCAGGCTCAATTTGCACCACGACCATCGAGCCAAACGGCTGCGGGTTGTGTTTCGATACAAACGGCTGATCAATCCAACCGCCCGCGAGTTGCAGGCGGTTGGGAATGGCGCCAAGATATTTGGCCACCGGACTAGGCGCGGCGCTTTTCATCAACCCACACCCACGCGCATGCCCTGTTTGCGTTTGTTATACTGTTCCTTGATCCATTTGAACGTCACCGCCAGCCCCTTGTTCAAAGGCGTGGAGGGTTCCCAATCGAGCACTTCCTTGATGAACGTGTTATCGGAATTGCGTCCCGCCACACCTTGCGGCGCGTTCAGGTCGTATTTGCGATTCATCTTCACGCCGGCAATTTTTTCAATACGCGACAACAGTTCGTTGATCGAAACGAGTTCGCTCGAACCGAGATTGATCGGCGTCGCAATCAACTCATCGCAATGCGTGATCATGTCGATGCCTTTCACGCAATCGTCGATATACATGAAGCTCCGCGTCTGGTGGCCGTCGCCCCAAATCGTGATGTCCTTCTTGCCGGTGTCCATCGCCTGGATCACCTTGCGGCACAAGGCAGCGGGCGCTTTTTCGCGGCCGCCATCCCACGTGCCGTGCGGGCCGTAAACATTGTGGAACCGGGCAATGAACGTTTTCATGCCGCGCTCCGACCAATATTCCTGGCAGAACATTTCCGACATCAATTTCTCCCAGCCGTAACCGCGCTCAGCCATCGCCGGGTAGGCATCCGATTCCTTCAACGCGCGCACGTTGGGATCCTGCTGCAGCAAGGTGTTGTAAGCGCAGGCCGAACTGGAAAAGAAATACCGGCGCGCACCCGCGCGGTAAGCCGCCTCAACCATGTGCGTGTTGATGAGAATCGAACGCAGGCACTCGACGCGAAACCGCTCAATGAATCCCATGCCGCCCATGTCCGCCGCGAGATTGTAAACCTCCACCGCGTTTTCGCACACGCGATGGCAATTGTCCTCGTTGCTGACGTCGAGGCTGTAATTCTGCACGCCAGGCACGTGGAGATACCATTCATACAATGGTTTTTTGTCCACCGCGCGGATGTTGGTGAAACCTTTCTTGCGAAAATATGCGGCGAGATTGCCGCCAATGAATCCGCCAGCGCCGGTGATTACAATCAGATCGTCCTTCTTCAAGGGCGGATCTTTTTCCACTGCTCGTTTCTTTTCAATGCTCATAGACCTAAAATCGTTGTATCTGGGGTGAGATTTCTATCAAGGGCCAATATCTAAAGCAACTCTTCGTCTGCTCGCCTTGCCCAATCAAGGAGAGGGGTTATCGCCTCATAACAACGGCGTCACTTTCTTTTTCCAACCACAAACGATCCTTAATTTGAATCGCACCCGCGCACCCAGATTACACTGGACAGCTGGCGAAGGAATGACGATAGTTTTCCATCGCATGACGTTTTTTGACTTTTTATGAGCGTTGCCAAAAAGCCAAAACCAGCCGCCAATGCCACGCCGGAATTCTTCTCGCGCCAGGTTTCCGGCGCCCGACGATTTTACCTCAATCTCAAGCCCGCAAAAGACGTTCCCCTGTCAGTCGTCAGCGGCGGCTTTGAGCATTGCCTGCCGGATTACCGGATTCAAAGACCGACCTTTCCCTTCTATTCCATCGAATATGTCGTCCGCGGCGAAGGCACCGTCCGATTAAATCATCGCCTGCACAAATTGCAGCCGGGCGTCGTATTTTCCTACGGCCCGGGTATACCACACACCATCTCGGCGGACCCGGAGGCGGCGCCATCCAAATATTTCCTGAATTTCTCCGGCCAGCAATCAAAGGCGATTCTGCGCGCCTGCCGCCTGCCGCCTGGAAGCGTCTCCCAACTGGCGTTGCCGCACGAGCTCCAAAACTTGTTCGATGAACTCATTCACTGCGGCCAGCGCGGCCGGCCGGGCACAAACGAATTGTGCGCCAAACTTCTGGAATGCGTCGCCCTGCGCATCGCGGAATCGCAGATCCCACACGAAAGCAGCGAAACCCTTTCCCTTTTGAGCTATCAGAATTGCCGCAAGCACATCGAAGAAAATTTCTCCCGGCTTAAATCGCTCGACCAGATCGCCTCCGAGTGCCACCTCGACGCCGCCTACCTGTGCCGATTATTCCAGCGTTACGATCATCAAAGTCCATATAGATTTTTGATGCGCCTGAAAATGAACCTGGCGGCCGAATGGCTGGAACAACCCGGCGCGCTCGTCAAACAAGTCGCCGAACGCGCCGGCTTCCGCGACCAATTCCATTTCTCCCGCGCGTTCAAGAATGTCCTCGGCGTCTCGCCAAACACGTTCCGGCGGCTCCGTTGAATTGGCTGTTAGCCAAAATACGGAACCCATTTCAATTTTTCAGATGGGCTTCACCGAAAATTCTTGCAAAGTTTTTTTAAAGGAGTAAAAACATTTTCAAAGAGGTGATCTCCCTCTCAGTTGTTGCGGTGAATGGTTGGCATTGGGTTTGAGTGTGGATCGGGTGGATTATGAGAATCGGATGGCAACTGATTGAGTGCACAGGGCTGATACGTATCCGCGGCCTGTTTTAAGCTCCATTGTTCGCGCTGCTTTTCTGGTTCGATTTTTCCGTGATCTTTCCCTTCCCCCATTTTGTTAGGAGTGGTTTGAACGGCAATTAACAAGAAGGTTAAAAAGATGAAAACACAAAGGACGGTGTTCGCAACTCGCGCAATCAGCTGTTTTATCGCGATTTTTTCTTTCGGCTCATTCGCCGCAGGAGCGACAAATTCCACCGGCGAGGCCAAAGTTGGGGACCATTTCAGAGTGATTCCCGCTGCCGATGGCACCAATGAAGTCACGCTCGTAGGCAATGGCCTGAATTACCAGGATACCAATGGTGCGTGGATTCAGTCGATCCCGGTCGTACAAAGTTTTCCCAATGCCATCGTTTGTACCGGCGCAACCTATCGGGTCATTCTGGCCACCAACCTAAATAGCTCCGGGTCAGTAGACCTGGAGTTGCCCGCCGACCCCGCCACCGGCAATCGGGACAGAATGGTTTCACATCCAATCGGTTTGGCGTTTTACGACCCGGATTCAGGCGCAACCGTTTTGCTGGCGGCGCTCAAGGATTGCGCGGGTCAAATCGTGAGCAACCAGGTGATTTTTGCGGATGCCTTCGCCCATTCGAACGGCATTCAAGCTTCGGTCACTTACACCTATGGCGTCGGACACTTTCATCAGGACATCACCCTAACAACCAGACCCTCGGTGACTCCGGCGGATTTCAGCATGGGACCGGATGCCCGGCTGGAAATGCTGACGGAGTTTGAGCAATCGCCCGAGCCGGAAATCGTCGAGAACACGGTCAGCACAGGCACGCGCGCCACCGCGAACTCTGTGACAGCCTTGGTTGATGCTGAGCCGGCTGTAACAGATCAAACCCTAAACTACGGCACGATGCGAATGGGCAAAGGCCGGGCCTTTTCCACGAGCGCAGCCTCTCCGATGAACACACTGACCGTGACCAAGCAACTGATCAGCGTGGCGAATCAGAACTTCCTGACCGAAGATGTGCCATGGAATCAGGCTGCCGATGCGTTGCAAAATCTGCCTCCATCCTCCGCTGAGACTAACAGCGTGTCGCAGGTATCCGTCCGGCGCACCATGCCGCGCCAGCAGTTGATTGCACAATTGAGCGCTCGCGGGTCCAAACCCGTCGCTAAATCAGTTCAATCCTTCAAAGAACGACTGGCGGAAGTGCAACGATTAGCCCCACTGAAGATCGCTTCTCTCAACCCTCAACTTTCGGCTCTCAACTCTCTTTCCGGTTTTGTGCTGGATTACGAGTTGGTGCAGACGTGCAATGACATCACATTTCAGAACGGGCACACGTATCTCATCGGCGATTACGTGCAAATCTTCTACGTCACGATCCAATCCGGAGCAGTGATCAAATTTTCGGGTGGTGATTTGGAGCCGATGTACTATCTCGAATGCCCGAGCAGCGGGCCGAAGGCGGTAATGACGGACATAAACGACGATTCGGTCGGCGCAACGATTTCTAGCAGCGTGGGCCATTTTAGGGGTTATTACACCTTCACGCCGTTAAATTTGTCGGGGCTGGATGGATACATGGCTTACGTCCACAACCTGGACTTTCGGTTCATGGGGTATGGGATTGTGGCCCCGACGATTGAGGGCAATGGGTGTTACGTTTATGACAACTGGTTTTTCAAATGCCAGTATGGCCTCTCCGGCACTGTGGATTTCGTCGTTGGCCCGTCCAGTTGCGAATTTTGCGAGGTGGACACGCCGTTTCCGGAGGACCTTTATCCTTACGACGTGACCTATTGTTCCGCTTCCGTGGACCGCAACGGAAACGGGTTACCGGACAACTGGGAGTTTGATCGGTACGGCTCCCTCAGTCAAACCGCTGGCGGTGATTACGACGGCGATGGCATCAGCAATCAGCAGGATTACTCGAGTGGACCCAGCCATAAGCTCGAACTATTCACCCCCCTGAAATAATTTCAACCGCTTAACCACTTATGAACCACTTCGTTTCCAAACCAAAGGCGGTTTTCATTTGCTTCATTCTGTTGCTGCAGTGGACCTCAACAGCATTGGCTGACGGCCTTTCCGTTGAACAAGTTCAGCGAGACTTCATGGCGCGTTACAAGGCCGTGACCGGGCGAGAGGATTTTCAATGGCTGCCCAGCAAGCCCGATAACGGAACTCCCGCGCCACAGTATCCCGGCGATGGATTTTATGGCGATCTTAAAACCGATCCAGACAAAGCGCTCCATTTAGTTCAGCAGTTAGTGGATGGTTTTTATCGCACAAACATCATTTTTACCCATTACCTTAAAATTAACGCATTTAGCGACTTGGAAGGACAATATTCATCAACCAACTCTTTTCCTAAGTATTCTGCGAGTGACATGCATGCCTACTACAGCGCCGCCGATGTAACAAGTGCCAACTGCTGGACTGCCCTAAGCGACCTCGAGAAAGATCTTCAAAAATTAAAGTTTGTGCTCGTGTGCGCAACACAAGTCGTTACGAATAACTATTTAGATAATAGGTACATTTATTCTTACCAAAGTTCAGCGAATGATTGTGCGGGCATAAATTCCTGTGTCCAAAGCTTTATGGCCAATACTCATTGGGGGAATGCACAAGGCTTTCATTATGACGGAGGTTGTGTTCCCGACGATGATGAATGGGCCTTACCGACCGGTCTTCAGTACGAGCTCTATGGCATGGACGCCAGCCAGCAGAAGATCAGCGCCTATTTTGGATCTGCGAAAGATACTTCTGATGGATCCGATCTTTTGGAAGCAAGTAATGTGCGGGGGAAAATTTCGGCAGATTTGAGTAACATTGGGGCAGGAACCGTAAAAGTCTTCCTGAGGTTAGCAAGAGTAAATACAGGTCAAGCTTTTTATGCGGCTGCGAATTCAACAATATCTGCGGACAGCGTATTTTCGCAGGCGCCACATCCTATATCCATGTCCGATGCCGAAAACACTTATGGGGAGTGGAGCGATGGGGTCTTGGACCTTGGCTATGTTACAACCAGTCATAGTTACGTCACCGGATCAGAGACGCCGCCCCAAGCATTGGACAATTGCGCGCCAAGTTCGGATGTTGAGACATTATACGGCTGGGAAGTCGAAGACGCGGTGGCTGTTGTCGCCCCAGATTTCACCGCCGTTCGCGAGGGAAGTTGCCCATGCGCAAACGTGTGTAAACCAGGAACTATCGATGCGACTCTCTCGCAGTTTACCGGAGCGCCTCAAGTGAACATTGGATTAGGCACCGATCAATATGGCCGCTCAGCTGGTTTCATCAAGATATTCGGAGACATTCACAACGAGGCTCTACCGGATATTCACTTTTTGCAGTATTCCGTGGCCGACTCCGTTCAAGTATATTCAGATGGCTATGTAGTAACAGAGTTTAAGACTTCCCAGGCTTTGATTGATATCACACAGGATATTGAAGATTGGACCTATATCCTGCACAGCCGGTACAAAATTCGAGTTTATGACTCGGCAAACTGGGGTCACTTTGATCCATCCTACGGATTTTATAACGGGCGCGGAACCCCCTCGACTACAATCATTGTTGAAGATCCGAACGACCCAGGAATACCGCTTCCTGGGCTTACAATAAATCCTTTTGATGCTCTTCACATGAAAGAGCTTACTAATCTTCGATTTACCCGCACGGACACGGTCAACAGTGAAACCACAGTCACAGATTACACATTCACGACGGATAATTCTGTGAATCCACCTAAGAGCGGATGGACGATGACTACGGGCACGGGTACTGGCACGCGAACTGAATCACGCATTTCCTCTTGGAACACAGCCCATACAATTCGCACCGAAACCCATTCCATTCAGGATGCTTCGGCTCAATCCTCTTACTCGGAAGTCAATACTTATCAATTATTTGGGTGGGGCCAGGAATTGGTCCAGCAAGTCGTTGGTTCTGGGGGCGCCGCCTTGACCTCCACTTGGCATTATTACAGTGATTTCGCGAACGACGGAGGCAATTACCGTCAACTGAAGGATTATACAGATGCCGATGGTCATTGGACAAGGTTTGAATACGACTCAATCGGACGCCAAACCAAACAGGTGGAACAATTTCAAAACTCTGCAATCACTTCCGCTGAAACCGTAAACCGGGTCATTTCGACCGCCTACAGTGCGACCGCTCCTCACATCACGACCATCGAAAAGTTACAGGATCATGAAATTGCTCGTCATTATCAGGTCGTCAGTTCAGACGAAGTGGACGATATAGCCTGCCAAACCGTGAATGCGCCTTACAATGCCTCGGATAATATGACCACTGTAACAAAGCGTAATACCAGTGGAGCTTTCGCCGGGGAACCCTCATGCATTCAGCACCCCGACGGCACCATGGAATTTTACACTTCCGTCATTGATAGCGGCACTCGGACAGACACGGTCGATTCCGGACAGCCAAATTCCGGGAAGACTGCAATTGTGGATGGAACCCGAACGATTACGATTAAAAACAGTGTTGGCCGCATTATTTCACGGACGGTAAAGGATCTTGTGGCCTCAAGGACACCTTCTGAGATCACACTTTCCAGTGAAACGTACAGTGATTACGACGAATTCAATCGCCCGCGTCGCATAACTTACCTGGATGGAACGCATACGGAGACGTATTACGGCTGTTGCGGTGTCAATACCACCACCGACCGGGATGGCGTTGTAACACAATACATCTACGATGCTTTACACCGGCAATACGGCTATATCAGGAATGGGATAAAATATGAGAACATCATGAATCCCGCTGGCCAGGTGATTAAGGAGCTGCGGACCGGCAGCGACACCCCGCCGACTGTGGTCACCAACCGCACCGCCGGCTACGATTTGGCAGGACGACTCAACTCGGAAACAAATGCGTTGAATGGAAAAACATCATACACAGACAGCTTCAACAGCGCCGGCCAGCGAATTCACATCACGACGTATCCGGACTTAGGCACCCGGGTTGAGACCAACAATCTGGACGGTACGCTGGTGAGCGTCACTGGAACCGCGGTGTTTCCGGTCAGATATGAGTACGGCTTCGAACAAGACGGCGGTGTATGGCGAAGTTACACCAAAGAAATCAAAATGAAGCTTGACGGAACCGATTCCTCGGAATGGACAAAAACCTATACGGACATGGCTGGCCGCGCCTACAAAACCGTGTTCGCAGCGGCAACGACTCCGTACCCATACAGCCAATCCTTTTACAACAACCAGGGGCAGCTTTGGAAACAACGCGACCCGGACGGCGTGGAAACGGTTTTCCAATACAATGCCAAAGGTGAACCGGAATACACCGCATTGGATGTCGATCATAATGCCACGAGCAGCCAGCCGATAGTTTTCACCGGGAACAACAGGATTAGCCGCGTCGTGAGAACTGTTGTTGCCGCCGCCGGAGGAAAACCCAATTTGATCCAAGTCGACAATTACGTGTGGAAGGATGGAAATTCCACCTCAACCGGCACACTCGTTTCCCGTTCTCAAACCTCCACCGACGGACTCAAAACATGGACGACAGTGTATCGTGATACCAGCACCCCCGTAACAAGCCGGTCGGAAACGGTTTACGGCACCTCGCGCACAGTGACAGAGTATGCGCCGGACAGTTCTTATGTGGTCAGTGTCTATTCATCGGGACAACTCCAATCCGTGACCGCCAAGGACTCCACTGGGGCGCAAATTGGCGCCAGAACGTACACCTACGACGCTCATGGTCGGCAAAAAACCGCTGTCGATGTTCGTAATGGAACCACGACGTATAATTATACCAATGCGGATCTGGTCCTATCGGTGACAACCCCTGCCCCAGGCAATGGAGCCCCTGCGCAAACGACGACCACTTATTACAACACCATGTTGCAAGTGACGAACACGGTAAACCCGGACGGCACCCGTGCAACCAACGAGTATTTCGTCACTGGCACGCTCAAGAAAACCTACGGCTCCCGCACGTATCCAACGGAGTACACCTACGATTATTCCGGGCGCATCGCCACAATGAAAACCTGGCAAAATTTTTCAGCGAACTCCGGCACAGCCGTGACGTCCTGGAATTACGATCCCTATCGCGGCTGGCTGATAAATAAGCGTTATGCCGACACCCCCAGCACTGGCCCCGATTACACTTACACACCTGGCGGTCGGCTGAAAACGCGCACTTGGGCGCGCACCGGCACCAGTAGCCAACGAATCACGACCACCTACTCGTATGGTTTTGACGATGGTGTGTCGGGCAATGATCACGGCGATCTCGTCAGTGTCGTTTATGCGAATGATCCGCAAAGCACTCCATCCACCACCTACGCGTATGACCGGCTCGGACGTCAAAGCACTCTCAGTTGGAATGGCACGACAGAAACATTGACCTATAATGATGCCAATGAACTCCTTACGGATTCTTCTTCCGGCGGAACCTTGAACGGCCTGACCGTCACCAGTGGATACGACACGTATTTGCGCCGCCAGAGCCTTTCTCTGAACACTGCCTCGGCGCTCACCACCACCTTTGGTTATGACAATGCCTCCCGCTTGCAGACCGTGAACGATGGCAATAACAATTCCGCGACCTACACGTATGTTGCCAATTCGCCGCTGGTCAGCCAGATTGTATTCAAGCAAAGCACCACCACCCGGATGACGACCACGAAACTGTATGATCATCTGAATCGGCTCACAAACATCGCCAGCAGCCCCAGCACTTTGTCCGTGGCGGCATTCGGTTACGCTTACAATTTGGCAAATCAGCGCACTCAACGGACTGAGATCGACGGCAACCAATGGCGATATCAGTATGATTCGCTTGGCCAGGTGAAATCGGCTAAAAAATACTGGGCCAACAGCACGACCCCGCTGGAGGGTCAGCAGTTCACCTATACCTATGACGATATCGGCAACCGGATTTCCACCACCAGCGGAGGCAATGAGGCAGGCGCCAATTTGCGAACGGCAGCTTACACAGCCAATTCCTTGAACCAATACTCGCAACGTGATGTTCCCGCTTACTTGGATATCATTGGCATGGCGTTGGTCACAGATACGGTCACCGTGAACAGCCAAAGCACGTATCGGAGCGGGCAATATTTCCGCAAGGAACTCTCCGTGGCTAATAGCTCCGCGCCGGTTTGGCAGAGCGTCACCGTGGCGGGAACCGGCGTGTCCCCTGTGACCGGCAACCGATTCGTGGCGCAAACGCCCGAGCAATTTACGTACGATCTGGACGGCAATTTGACCCAGGATGGCCGGTGGAATTACACGTGGGATGCGGAGAATCGGCTACTCAAAGTGGAGAGCCTCCCTGGGGGGCCAACCGCTTCCAAGCGCCGTGTGACTTGGGAATACGATTGCCGTGGCCGGCGCATCCGCCAGACAACGTATGACGGCAGCAGCGGCAGCTACGTGATGACCGAGGACCTGAAATTCGTGAGCGACGGCTGGAATCTGATCGCCGAGTTGGCCGCGGCAGACAACGCCATCGTGCGGAGTTATCTGTGGGGCTGCGATCTCTCTGGCTCGGTTTCAGGAGCGGGAGGAGTGGGCGGTCTTTTGGCGATGAGTTATCGTGGCACGGCAACAACCAACGCTTTCGTGGCCCATGACGGCAATGGAAATGTGTCAGCGCTGGTGAATGCAACCGACGGCAGTTTGGTCGCCAAGTACGAGTATGATCCCTTCGGAAATCTGCTTCGCGCCAGCGGTCCTATGGCAAAGCTGAATCCCATTCGATTTTCGTCCAAATATCAAGACTCCCAGTGCGATCTGATATATTTTGGATATCGGTATTACAACGCGAATACTGGGCGATGGCTAGGAAGGGACCCAATCGAAGAACAAGGTGGAAAGAACCTTTACGGTATGGTCGGAAATGACCCGCAGAACCAGATCGATTTTCTCGGTCTCGCAGACACCGAACTCCACCACGTCATTCCGGAATGGCTGGCCAACTACAGCGCTTATGGAGCTCGGAGCCAAGGATTCTGCATCAGGCTGACCCAGCAATTCCATCGCGGACCTGGCGGACTTGAAAGCGAGCTCACCCAGATCCGCAATCTTCTTCGAAGTGGCGCAATCAATCAATTCGGAGCTTACAATCGCGTCTTATTAGTCCAGCTTCGGAATTTGCCGGCAATCATTCGGAACAATCGGGCCGCTGTTGGAATCAGTGGTGGAAGTGCAGTTGCTTTCCAAGGTGCAGTGCGAGCGGGGCTGGCTCAGGTCAGCTACTTCACATACGGTGAAGCTGCCCTCGGAGCTACCGGCGTTGGGACTGTAGCTATTGGTGGATTTTATCTGACGGGCAAGTGGCTGGAATACGGTGAATACAAGAACTACAATCTTGAGGGACAATCGGAGATTGATCTTTACAACGCGCAGGTGGGTATCGCCTCTCGCGCCGCTCAACTTGACGGTAGCGCGATTCTCTCCGTTGGGAAAACATTAGCCACATGTTCGGCAAACGCAGACTCGGAATGTGCAAGAAAGTTTCAGGCGGCTTTGAATCGGAACTACTTCTTCATTCAGACTATGGGTGTAACCCAGTATGGAGTTTCGATGAAGCAGGCGCGTGATGCTGTCGCGGAAGAATTATTCATTGATTATCTGCAATGTTTAAAGGCGGCTGGATGCTGCATGAAACCCTGTAACTGATTATGCCCAACCTACCCGGTAGTGGACTTACGGTGATTGTTGTGTGCGGCATTGGTCTCGCATTTGTATTGGGTTTTGCGGCAAGAGAGTTTCGGTTTTTATTCCACCGTCGGCGCGGAATTGAGTTGTTCAAGGAACAGGACTACCATGCTGCCCTGCGGCATCTTGTCCGAGCAGAAAGGCTCTGGATGTTGCGTTTGAGTAAGCAAACGATGTCATCTCGGGCCGAGGACTGCAAAAATCTTGGAGTGGTATTAGACTTAATCAGCCAAGTAGCTGGATATTGTTCGGTCAAAATCGAAACTAAAGAATATCGCGAGGCGGCCAACGAGCTGGAATTATTTTTTTCAATCGGCAAAAAGAATTCGGGAAACTATCCGGAAATCTATTCAGCTTTTAGAGAGCTTCAAAAACAGTTTCGATCCAGCGTCAGAAAAATCCGCGCGTGAACCCACCGGTTGTCCCGCCAAACGGTGTGGGAAATCCAGCGCGCCTCAGGGCGACGCGAAGAACATCACGACGTGACAGGGTCTCGAATCTATTAGCCTCGACTATAACTACAAAATGACTTCATTGAAGGTATATACTGACAAAGAAGTAACCGTGGTTGCAGATTAAATCGCAGCTACAGTAAGAGCGGATTTCTATGGCTACGTACGGACCCTTGATGCGAGAAAGCAGGCTTCAATGTTGGGAGGAAGGACTTTGGCCGTGCTAAATATCGTGGACATAGCATTGCAGACAGTCAACGGTATATATTTTTGGGCCCATCACCCCCACGCCATTTTCGATCCGCAGACGGGTGATATTTACGATTCCGATTATCATAAATGGTACGGCGGCGTTTATGGCAACGAGTTGACAGGCGACGAGCTTTATGGCAGACACGGTGCATAGTAAAAGAAATGAAGACTTATTTTGGCCTTAGTCACAATTTTTCCAGAGAGGCATTTAAGCTGAAGGTAAGTTACCCCGCCGAAGAGGTCCGGGATACGCTCGCTCTTGACAGAACCGAACCAACACCAAGAGATTTTTTGGATTCCTTCAACTATACAAAATCTTCGGGAACGGTCTTAGAAGACATGCTATCAAACAATATCGGGTGGAATATCTTCTCTCCGCGGTTGGTGAAGCTTTTATCTGAATGTCGCAATAATCAGGACATCGAACTTTTTCCCTTGCCGGAGAACGCGTGCAGGCTCCATTCTAATTTGAGGGGATATCGCGTGTTGGGTATAAAGAGAGAGATTCCCTGTATCGACGTGGGCGAGTCAGATCTGAGGTGGAGCAATCTTCCAGATGGAGGAAAGCATATTGCGGCAATTTATGAATGCGTTTTAAGAGAAAACGCGATTCCCGAGGACGTCGACATTTTTCGTATGACTGAATACCCCGTGGTGCCAGTGATTTCCTCACGCTTGGCAACCGCGTTTGCGAAGTTCTCTCCCACGGGGTTTATTGTTCACGTAATTAAGGCGGTAACTCATCAAGAGTGAAGGGATCGCCCCTCAGGGCACGTATCAGGTATTTGCCTATATCGTCGGATGAATTGGGGGATCGGGGAGGTCATGCGCCTTTAGAAGGAGGGCGTTGGTAGCGAGAGACCATAAAATGGCTTCCTCCTCAATTCGAACAATACTATAATTATTTTTACAGTGTTGGATTACTTTTTATTATCACCGCAGATAGAAGATTCCGGCGAGTTCTTAACTGCTTTGGATTCCTCGGGCAATTCACTATGGAGCAAAACGAATCCCAAGCTTGCGTCCTTCTCTCGGGTTTACCTGCAAATAACGAAACGTGCAAAAATCGATGATCTCGCACCTTCGATTGGAAATGAATTAATCCTAAGCAAAAAAGCATCGGAAGCGCTAACCGCCGAGGTGCGCGTCTGCTCGTTTATACAATCCGTCCCTGCAGTTTTTTATCGGAGGACAGTAAGTGAGATTGTCAGCGATAAATATGTTTTCTGGTGGTCGCAGAAAACACATCAAGTTCTGGATATGAATGCTTCAAATGTTCGGTTTTATAAGCACTACATATTGACCGTCAACAAGTGGGTGTTGCGGCGTGATTTGGTGCCGGACTATGACATTTTTTTGGGGCCAACAAATAAATGGATAGTGTCTTCCATTTTCAAAAGTGTGTGCTTGGAATGGAATTTGACGGGATTTCATTTCGAACCAGTTGAAATTATTTAATGTCACAATCGCCTCCTCGCAAAACAAAAAAATTACCAAACAAACCCATTTCGCTTTTCAAATTGTGCATTGCAATTCAATATATTACGTCAATTCGCAATGAAATGCACCCCCAAACGAACCCGTTTTTCACGTGAAACACAGCCCGCTAAACCCCTAGATACTTTGTGGTATCGATGGGCGGTCCGCATTATGGAGAATCCTTTGACATTCCTTAGGAGATATCTGATGAGGTGGAAAAGCGATTGCGAGAAATCGGTCGAACTCTGAATGAACCTTGGTGAAGAATGAAATACTGGATCGTTTACAAAAAAGTTGCCTATAATCCATTGAAAGATGGAATAGATACTTATCACGCAGCATTGTTTCATGGAAGAGTCTGCAACAAAACCATAGACGACAATAATCTCGGAGACGCTTTAATTAACCCGTTACATCTGGAAAAAAACGCATACGATCTCCGTTACATCTTCCAACCGTCGAGAAATCTGGTGGTTCCCGAGAGTGCAAAGCAAAAACTTGTCGCCTTCTCAAACATCTCGTTTTTTCCAGTTGTGTTTAACAAACTGTTCTTCCTGCCATATAAGACGGGCGACCTTTCTGTCGGGCCGGAGACATTTGATGAGATGGAAAATTGGCTCGCATCCTTCAAAAATGAAGAAGGACTAGGTCAGGAGATTGAAAACTTTCACGAACTTATTTTACCTGCTCATAATAAGCTAAAAGTCAAATTTAAGGAACTTCAAATTGTTGAATTTGATCTTGAATCATGGCGCAAGACTGATCTGGAACTGTCAGAAGAGATGCTTCAGGCGTTTCCTGCGATTTGGAGTAGTAAGGGGATAATTTTTCGCGAAGATGTTTTTAAATTGATTAAGGAATTCTTTTCCTGGGATTATTTTCACAAATTACAGTTCACTTTTCGCCAATGACATGGATAGGACACGTAAAGGTAAAGGGGCGGTTCTCGCTACTTACACAATACATGCTCATTTCTGATAAGCCTTAAGAGTGGAGTGGCGGAGAAAGGCTTTCTTCCGTAAAACCTTGAAAAACAAACAACAAGCCGAAAGAAAACCGTATGGCGAAGCAGTAATCGCAGGACTCGACCTGTGGTGCTGCTAACCCGCCCTTACTGAGCTGGACTTGCGCCCGAAACGGATCAGATAAAGATTGCCTGGCAAGACGGTCGCGAAAGGAAACGACGATGACCCCTGAAATGGATTGCCCAACGATTGCAAATGGGAGCTGGTCGTACGTCTCCAATCTGCCGTCAGCGATCGGGGCCGAAGCTCACGAGGAAATGTAAATAGTGAAAACCGCCCCTTTTGCCCCTTTAGATTATCGAACTAATTATGACTTTTTGGCTCACAAAAATTGAATGGCATTGGGAAGTATCGGATGTGACGCTCTACTTTACGAGCAATGCTCAGGGCGGAAATCGAAAAATTCTGTGCCGGTCGGTAGAGTTACTGCATGTCGAAGACTTCCAGCATCCACCTGACATTGGATTGATGCCGGAGCCTGTTCGAGATCATCCAGCGCTCTGGCCCTTCACGGACTGTCTATGTAATTTGTTCATCGCTTCCGCGCCACGAGACCCTTACACTTTGATTGGCCATCTTACTGCAGCGCATGACCAACTTGTCGATAAATGGTTCCCGTTTTCCACATGGTTCGCGCAAAAGAATATTGAAAAGCAAATTGACCTATTGCGTTCGGGGTCTGGCTGTTTCGCAACTGGCCCTCGCCGCGTGATGGAGAAGTATCGAGATATTCTTGAATCCTACGGTTGCCGCCCCACGCTCCTCAGAACTGATCCGCGGACCGACGAGAATGATGAAGAAATTCGTGATCGCTGTCCCTTTTTATGCATGGTATTCGACCCGCAAATATATGTTGTGGCGATGGACTTTGAAGATGGGCTGGCGTAAACCGAACTTTGCAAATCATTCTCGCAGGCCGCCGTAAAGTAAAGGGGTCGCCCATTAAGGCGCGTGGTCAAGAGATAAAACGTTACTGTCCCCGATTTTCTGCTTTCCCGGCCCAAACGCGGTTTTCGAGGACTGACTCGATCCTGTTTTTCTTTACCTGATTTGACGCGTGGGGTATAAGAATCTCGAAAGGAGGGAGAAAGGGCGAATGAATGCCGGAACAAATGTTTTGGTTGGTCGGAAGTTGAGAACCCGGACAATCCAGTTTCCCAAAAATCCACTCGCACAACTCCACCACACACTCAATCAAGGTGAATCAAGGTCAAAACCCGCTTTTCACGTCAAAAAATCAAAGTGAATCAAAGCGTATCAAACCCAATCAATGAGCTTCCCCCGATTCTGCGGACAGCGTGATCAAGCCGTTGGAAAGTGAACGATGAGTAAGAAGCACGGAAATCGATACAGCACAGAGTTCAAGCGAGAGGCTGTGCGGCTCTTATTGACTGGAGCCAAGACCGCCAAACAACTGGGACAGGAGTTGGGTGTGACTGGGCAGTCTCTGGCCAACTGGCGCGAAGAAGCCATCCGCAATGGAGACCATCCAGAGCAGGCTAAACTCGACAGCGTCCGGGTTCATTATTCGGTTCTCAAACTGGAAAATGAACGACTCAAAAAGGAACTGGAAGTGGTTCGGCAGGAAAGGGAACTGCTAAAAAAATCCCTCGGCATACTTCCGCGAACACGGTCAGGGAAAGGTATGCCATGATCCAGTCGCTAGCTGACCGTGCTACCGTCCGCAGGCTCTGCCGCCTGCTGGAGGTTTCGCCCAGTGGCTACTACCAGTGGCGCCAGTCAAAGCCCGGCCCGCGGGCCCGGGCCAATCAACAGCTGTTGAAAAAGGTCCGTCGCGCCTTTGCGCAGAACCGCCAGACCTATGGCAGTCCGCGGATCACTCACCTCTTGCAACGCGCCCATATCCCTTGCGGTGAAAACCGCGTGGCCAGGCTCATGCGCCTCCACGGCTTAAAGGCGCGGACCAAGCGGCCTTTTCGGCCCCGTACCACCGATAGCCGACATGGATACGGCGCTGCGCCCAACCGGCTCAAATCCCTGGCCTTGACTCGTATCAATCAGGCCTGGGTGGCCGATATCACTTACATCCAAGCCGGTTCCCGCTGGGTTTATCTGGCGGCCGTCATGGATCTGTTCAGTCGCCGCATCGTCGGTTGGTCACTGGGCTATTCGATGCATGCCCTTTTGGTGAAAGAAGCCCTGCAGCAGGCGCTGGCTCTTCGCCGTCCCGCCGCCGGGCTCCTCCACCATTCGGATCGGGGCATTCAATATGCCAGTAGCGCCTTTAAAGCGCTACTGGCCACTCATCAAATCGTTCCCAGCATGAGCCTCCCAGGCCATTGCTACGACAACGCCGCCATGGAATCGTTCTGGAGTACCCTCAAATCCGAACTGGTCCACCGCACCACCTTCGCCGACCTCCCACAGGCAGCTCGCGCCATCAACAATTATATCCAAAACTTTTATAACCCAAAACGGCTCCACAGCGCTTTGAACTTCAACTCACCTGTGGATTTTGAACAACTATCAACCTAATATGTTATCAAACGGTAAAACTCTTGCCGTCCGAAATATCGGGGGAACTGCACAAACCGTATCAAACCATGGGGGGGGGGCCCGGCAGATCCCGCAAATTCAGCCCTCCCCGACCCGCGACCCTGCTCCCTCCCCTACGAACCCATTTTTCACGTAAAATCGAGTCAGCTAAAACCACATTTGAATTGCCTCGCCACCGAAAACGGACCAGCATTCCTCAGATGTCACCCCTGCGACGTCACTGAAACCAATTGAGAACCGTTCTCAGCAAATAATAACAAAAACCTGTTCATTGCACGGAGATCCAAATGAAAACACAAAGCTTGATTCTGGCGGTGATTTTAACCGGGCTGGCCTGGTCCAGCCGCGCGGCAGACGTCGCGGGAAAATGGGTCGGCGAATTCGATACGCAAGTCGGCCATCAAAAATACACGTTCAATTTCCAAAAGGCTGGCGAGAAATTGGAAGCCACGGCCGACGCCGAGTCCGACCAGGGCAACCGCCAGGCGAAGTTTGTTGATGTCAAACTGACGGGCGACACTCTGACCTTTGCCGAGATGCGCCAGATTCAGGACAATGAGATTCGCATCGAATACAGCGGCAAGGTCGCGGCCAATGAGATCAAATTCACCCGCAAGGTCGGAGATTTCGGCACGCAGGAGTTCACGGCGAAACCCGTGGGTGCAACCGCTTCCACCACTGCCGCCACCGCCTCCGCGGATGGGAAGGATATTTCCGGCACCTGGCACGCCGAGTTCGATACGCAAATCGGCATGCAAAAATATGACTACACGTTCAAGGTCGCCGACGGCAAGTTGACGGGCAAAGCGTCCACCATCGGCATGGATGGCGAGAAGCGCGAAACCGATTTAGCCGAAGGCAAAGTTGCCGGCGACACCGTGACCTTCGTTGAAGCGCTGAAGTTCGGCGACAACGACATTCGCATTGAATACACCGGCAAAATCAAAGGTGACGAAATCACGTTCAAACGCAAAGTTGGCGATTTCGCCACCGAGGATTTGGTTGCCAAACGCGCCGGTGCCAAAACAGCCGCACCCGCGAATTCAACTCATTAATTCAGCTCTTGTGAGCGGCGGGCCGCTGTGCTCGCCGCTCACGACGAGATCATCTCGCCGATGAATCGGTCCGCTTCTTGTGCCGCCAACCCGAGCCATTGCGATCAAGAAGCTTCAAGCCTTTCAACACTTCTTTCAACCCGGTACGAATGTGCTGGCGCATTGCCGCGTCCGCTTGCGCGGCGGTCCCACGCGCGAGGGCATCGGTCAAGCGCGCGTGATGATCGGAAGCGAGGTTGCGGCGCTGGACGGCGGTGTCGTACAAGCAATTGAAGATGAGCACCTGCTCTTTTTCGATGGCATCGCGCAGGGCATGGCAGCGAGCGCATTGCGCGATGCGCAAATGCAAGCTCATGTGATAGGTGTTGACCAGGAAGAGAAAATTTCGATCCGACGCCGTTTCGCACGAGGCATAAAGCTGGTCCACTTCGCGGCCCATTCGTTGCAGCCCTTTTTTCTCCGCTGCGGTTGCGCGTTCGGCGAAAAGCCGCGCCGCCTGTGTTTCCAACGCCTCCCGCAAAAGGCTGCGGTCCTCAACGTCGCGAGGCGTCGGCACGCGCACACGCGTTCCAACCCGCGGTTTGCTTTCCAGCAACCCCTCGCGTTCCAATCGCTGCAAAGCCTCCGTGATCGGCGGGACGCTGATGCCCAATTCAGCCGCGAGCTTTCGCCGCGAGAGCGCTTCGCCCACCGCCAAATCGCCTTTGAGTATTTTATTGCGAATCTCCAGATACGCGCGCCCGGCAAGTGAATCGACTCTGTCCCTGGAAGCGGGCATTCGAATTTTCAAATTCTTCGGCAAGAACGGCGCATGGATTAAACGACCGTTCGCTGTGCTGCGATTCTCGCCTTTCATATTAAATATCAGCGCGATTCTCCGACTTATCGGCATCGTGTCAAGCGGATGCGGGGGCCGGCCGGCGTTGAACGCTTGACACTGGGTACGCTCCTCATTACTGATACATCAGTAATTTCCATTTTGTAATTCATTTCATGATTTCGGGCGCGCCATCCCCAGCGACAACAGCCTCCGGTTCCGGCTTGCGGTGGCAGATTGCGTTTCTGGTGAGCGCGGCGATTGCGATCAGTTATCTTGACCGACAAACATTCCCGGTGGCCATCGGTGAGATTGGAAAGGACATTTCGATTTCCAATTCAGTCAAGGCGACGCTCGATTCCGCATTCTTGCTGGCCTACGGCCTGATGTATGTCGGCGGCGGACGCTTGATGGATGTTCTTGGAACGCGCCGTGGGTTTTTCATCATCATGGTGTTCTGGTCAATCGCCTGCGCGAGCCATGGTTTTGCGGAGGGCGTAATCGCGCTCGCAGCCAGCCGATTGCTGCTCGGCATGGGCGAAGGCGGCGGCTTTCCGGCAGCCACGCGCGTGGTCGCCGAGTGGTTTCCGGTCAACGAACGCGCCACCGCCATGGGCATCATCAACGCCGGCACTGGACTGGGCGGCATCATCGCGCCGCCATTCATCGCGTGGATTATCCTGCACATCGACTGGCTCGGCGTCTCTTCGTGGCGCTGGGTATTTTTTATTACCGGCGCGCTGGGACTGCTCTGGACGGTCTGGTGGTTGTTATCCTATTTCTCTCCATCAACTCATCGCAAACTCGGCGACGCGGAACGTGAATACCTCCGGGCGGTCATGGAAAAAGCGGAAGCGCCCGCGCCGCCAGTCCCAATGCGCGAATTGTTGCGCTTTCGAGAAACCTGGGGCGTGGTGGGCGCGAAGTTTCTTTCGGACGCCGCCTGGTATTTTTATATGTTTTGGCTGCCGAAATACCTGCTCGATGCCCGGGGATTCAATATTAAGGCAGTCGGTTCCGTCGCCTGGATTCCCTTTGCAGCTTCTGCCATCGGTTGCCTCGTGGGCGGCGGACTTTCGAGCCGGTTGTTGCGCCACGGATACTCGGTAAATGCCGCACGAAAAATCGCGCTGGGCGCTAGCGCCATATTGATGCCGTGCGTGATGCTCGTGCCGTATGTGTCCGTGCCGTGGGTGATTTTCCTGTTCAGCGTCGCATTCTTCGGCCAGCAATCCTGGTCCACGCTGGTCATGATATTGCCGACCGATCTTTTTCCCCGCCGCGCACTCGGCACCGTGGCTGGCTTCGTTGGCCTCGGTGGCGCGCTGGGCGGTATTGTGTTGGGCAAGACAGCCGGTTACCTGCTCGACCACGGCTCCAGTTACGGGCGCATCCTGCTCATCGCCGGGTCACTGCACATCCTGGCATTTCTGTTGATCCTTGCCACGGTGCGCACCTTGAAACCTTTACCACTGAAACCGCAATATCTCTGAACTATGAACCTTAAGAGAATCGTTTGGTATTCGTGCCTGCTGCTCGCAGCCAGATTGACAGTTCACGCGCAGCATTCATTCATTTGCACGGATTCCTATGCCGGCAAAGTTGCCGTGGTATCCGCCGATGGAAAAATTGAATGGGAATACAATTGCTCAGCACCGCAGGACTGCTGGCGGCTGCCAAATGGTAATTATCTTTTCTGCCACGTTCACGGCGCGTTCGAAATGACGCCGGACAAACAAATTGCCTGGGAATATAAGTCGGGCACGAACACGGAAGTTCACGCCTGCCAACCATTACCGGATGGTCGCGTGTTGATCGTCGAGAACGGGCCGAGCCGCATCGTGGAAGTTGACCGCGAGGGGAAAATCGCCAAGGAAATCAAACTCACCCTGCCCCCAGCGAATGTGAAATTGCACGACCAGTTTCGCGGCGTTCGAAAAACTCAGAACGGCCATTATTTTGTTTCCCGCAAAGGCGAACACCAGGTAGAGGAACTGGATGGAGATGGTAAATCCTTACGGCGGATCAACGTCCCCGGCGACGTGCATGAGGTCGTGCCGCTGCCCGGAGGCCATTTGCTGATTGATTGCGGCGACGGTCATAAAATCGTGGAACTCGACGCGAATGAAAAAGTCGTCTGGGAACTGAACGAGAATGATTTGCCGGGCAATCCGCTTCGGCTCATGGCTGGCTGCCAGCGTCTGCCGAATGGCAATACGGTTTTCTGCAACTGGCTTGGCCATGGCCATGTCAAAGACGCGCAAGCGCACATATTTGAAATTACCCCAGACAAAAAAATCGTGTGGGAATTCACCGACCACACGCACTTTAAGACCATCAACCAGGTTCAGTTGCTCGACATTTCCGGCGATGTGACCAAAGGCGAAATTCTCCGCTAAACTTTCAACAAATAAATCTGAAATGAAAATTACTGAAATCCGCACCCGCGCCATTCAATGGACCGGCAAGACCGTTCCCCTGCCCCCGCATTTTTGCACCAACCCGATGGACGCCGTTTCGCCCATGCTCACCAAAGCGACCATGAGCACATTCACGTTTCACGGCTGGTTGCTCGTTGAAATTTTCACCGACAACGGGCTGGTTGGCATCGGCAATGCCGCGCTCTCGCCGCTGGTCACCAAGCAAGTGATTGATCAATACCTCAAGCCACTGCTGATTGGTGCCGATCCGTGGGACACCGAATTTCTTTGGCAACACATGTATCGCAAAACGATGGCGTTCGGCCGCAAAGGCATTGCGATGGTAGCCATCAGCGCAGTGGATATCGCGCTCTGGGATTTGCTCGGCAAATCCGCGAAGCAACCCGTGTATCGATTGCTCGGCGGCCGCACGAAGCCGAAAATTCCCGTTTACGCCAGCCGCCTTTATTCGACCCCGCTCAAGGAACTCGCCAGCGAAGCGAGCAAATACAAGAAGCAAGGTTACCAGGCGATGAAACTGCGCTTCGGTTGGGGGCCGGTGGACGGCCCCGCAGGCATGCAAAAGAATGTCGCTCTGGTCCGCACCGTGCGCGAGACCGTTGGCGACGGCGTGGATATCATGGCGGACGCCTACATGGGCTGGAATCTCGATTACGCCAAGCGCATGATTCCGCTACTCGAAAAATATAATCTGCGTTGGCTCGAGGAAGCCGTGATTCCCGATGACATCCACGGCTACGCCGAATTGAAACGCTTTGGGCGAATTCCCATCGCGGGCGGCGAACATGAACACACCATTTACGGTTTCCGCCAGCTCATCGAAGCGCGCGCCGTGGACTACATTCAATTCGATACCAACCGCGTTGGCGGTCTCACGCAGGCGCGCAAAATCGCCGCGCTCGCGGAGGCGCACTCCATTCCGGTGATTCCGCACGCCGGACAAATGCACAATTATCACGTGGTGATGGCCAGCCTGAATTCTCCGATGGCTGAATTTTTCCCGCCGGTCGATGTCGAAGTTGGCAACGAACTCTTCTGGTATATCTTCAAGGGCGAGCCGACGCCGACGAATGGTTACATCGATCTCGACGAAAAAACTCCTGGCCTCGGTCTCACCGTAGATGAACCGGCGCTGAAAAAATTCAAAATCACTGAATGATGCGAGTCGTTCAAATTCAAAACGGCGCGAATCGGCGCGTGGCATTGGTCGAAGAGCCGCGCTTGAAATTGCTCTCCGCCGTCAAATCGGTTTACGAACTGGCGGCCACGGCTGATGCGAAGGGAACTTCGCTTTCAAAGTTGGTTCGCGAATCCGTCACGGATGAATCATTGGATTACGACGAGGTTTATCTCGGCAAAAGTGCGTGGAAATTGCTGCCGCCGATGGATCATCCGGAGGAACCTGCGCGTTGCGTCATTTCCGGCACCGGATTGACGCACCTGGGCAGCGCGAAAAACCGGCAAGCCATGCACAGCGGCAGCGAGGTCGAGTTGAACGACAGCATGAAGATTTTCAAATGGGGCGTGGAAAACGGCAAACCCGCGCCCGGAAAAATCGGAATCGCGCCGGAATGGTTTTACAAAGGCAACGCGTCGATGCTGCGCGCGCATGGCGATTCACTCGATGTGCCTTCCTACGCGGAAGACGGCGGTGAAGAAGCGGAGATTGCCGGAGTCTATTTGGTAGGCGCAAATGGCCTACCCCGGCGAATCGGGATGGCCATCGGGAACGAATTCTCCGACCACAAATTTGAGAAAAGGAATTATCTTAATCTCGCCGGGTCGAAGCTTCGCACCTGCGCGCTGGGGCCGGAGTTGGTGATCGACCCGGATTTTCAATCGGTTCCGGGCTCAGTCAAAATCGAACGCGGCGGAAAAACCATCTGGTCGCAGGAGATTTTGACCGGTGAAATGGAAATGTGCCACAGCCTGGCGAACATCGAGCATCACCATTTCAAGTTCGAAGTGCACCGGCGGCCGGGCGATGTGCATGTGCATTATTTCGGCGCGTGCAGTCTGAGTTTTGGCGCGGGTATTTTGCTGGAACACGGCGATTGGATGGAAGTTGCGTTTAGCAATTTCGGCCGGCCGCTGCGAAATTTTTTGCGCGTTGCCGATCGTCAGGACACATTGGTGGCAGTCAAATCTCTCGGTTGATTGAATATGAGCAAACTTAAAGTCGGATTTTTGGGGCTGGGCATCATGGGCTCCGGCATGGCGCGACGCCTGATTGCCAATGGATTTCCCGTGGCGGTCTACAATCGGAACGCGAAAAGAGCCGAGGGCCTTGCCGAAGCCGGCGCCCGCGTGGCGGCATCCCCGAGCGACGCCGCTTCCGGCGCGGACGTCGTGATCTGCATGGTTGCCGACGATGCCGCTTCACGAGCGATGTGGCTCGGCGACAATGGCGCATTGTCCACGGTAAAACCGGGCACGATCTGCATTGACTCGAGCACGATAAGTGTCGATTGGGTGCGCGAACTCGCCATCGCCGTGGAGGCGCGCAAGTGCGAATTTCTCGACACACCGGTGACCGGCAGCAAAATGCACGCGGCTTCGGGCGAACTGAATTTTCTCGTCGGCGGCTCCCCTGCCACGCTCGAAAAGGCGCGGCCGGTATTGCAAGCCATGAGCAAGTCAATCACCCCCATCGGCCCCGTCGGCAGCGGCGCCTTGATAAAACTGATCAACAACTTCGTGTGCGGCGTGCAAATCATTGCCATTGCGGAAGCCCTTGCAATGATCGAGCGCAGCGGGCTCGATCGCACCCGCGCGTTGGAAGTCCTCACGAACGGCGCGCCCGGCAGTCCGCTGGTGAAAATGGTCTCGGCCCGGATGACTGCGGCGGATTACACGCCGAATTTTCTTTTGCGCCTGATGACGAAGGATCTGAATTACTCAATTCAGGAAGCGAAAAAGCTCTCACTACACCTCACCACTGCTGCCGCAGCTCACGAGACGTTTCAAAAAGCCATCGCGGCGGGACACGGCGAAAAAGACATTGCTGCGGCGGTGGAACTGCTTCGTCGGGAGAGTAGCGTCTAGTTTGAATTTGGAAGAGCACGCTCCGCGGTCACATGGTCAAAAGTGGCGGTACTCGCGACCACGGCCAGGCCAGCAAAATAATTTGGCGCCATCGTCACCGTGCTGGAGCCAACCTTGAACCAGGTCACGCCATCGGCCGACTGCGAAGCGGTGAAAACATTTCCCGAGCGCTGTAGCCGAAACCAAACCGGAGCATACGAATAGTCATTTCCGGTTTGCGTGCTCATGGAATGGCCGGCCGTTGAGCGCGTGCGAAATTTCGCTTCCCGCCCGCCCGTCTCACCCACTGTGACAGCCACCGCCCGCGCGTCCGCCGCAAGGCCTTCGCGCATCATCAATCCGACTTTCACCGAACCATTGATCAACACTCGCGCGGTGAAGGTGAAATCATTGGTCACGCTTTTGTATGCGAAGCTGAACGAATCCGCTTTGCCGCCAATGTCGCTGCCGCCGCCACGAACAACAAATGTGTCATCGCCGATCTTTGCGTAGCTGGCGCTGCCGGCGGAAGTTACCGCACCGATGTCCTGTTGCGCCCAACCCGCGGGAAGCGGACCCGCAGCCGAGGGCGTCGCGCTGGCGGGTGCGGAATTCGCGTTGGTTCCAGATTGGTTGATGGCGGCGACGACATAATAATAAGTCGTGCCGTTGTTCACGCGAGTGTCGTCATATTCGGGCAAAGTGCTGGCCGCCCACGATGAAATCGTAGTGAATGGCCCCGTGGCATTCGTCGCGCGCTGAATTCGATAACCTTGCGCCGTGTCGCCGCTGGACGGCGACCATTTCAATTTCACGCGCCCCACACCCGCCAACGCCGTGAAGTTCGCCGGAGTTGGCGCGAGCGGCGATGGTGGGTATGGTGATGCCTCAGCGTTAAGTGTGAAGGTTAACGTCCCGTAGCCCAGATGATCGGTGCTGCCGTGTTCGGGCCGCATCAGTTGCGCCATCTTCTGCACATTCGGCGCGCGCAATCCCCGGCGGACCACGTAGTGATTGTAAACCAGTTCCCAAATCGGACGATCATCCAATCGTCCGAGTTCCCAATTCGAGACGTAAAACTGCTTCACGTTGTCGCAGTTGTTGTAAGTCGTGTAGGGAACGGGTTCGGAAAGATTGCATTGCGCAACGTATTCAGCGCCGGCGAGCAAACGATTGTCCGCATATCCGAAAAGATCGACGCCCTGGTTCCACGCCACCTGGCACATGGCACCGAGCAATCCCACGCCCAACTGCGCGTGCTCCTGGTCGCGGCCGCTTTCCTGCCACTGACCGAGTCCGTCCGGGTGCAAAAAATAAACAGCATTCGAGATCGCGCCGTTGCCCGCGCCGCCCTTGAAGTAGTCAATCGCTTCGTTGAATTTATTTGTGTCATCGCAGAGAACACCCATTGCGAGAATTGCGCCCAGGTTGCATGCATCCCAATTTGCCCAGTAGCGCGTGATGCATGCGTTGTTGTGGCGGTTGAGAAAATCGTGGCAAACGGGATAGAAATATTGCGTCATCATGTTGGTGAACACATTGAAATGTTCCGACCGCCAGCCGGGATACGCGCGCAACACTTCCCCGGCGAGCGCAAAGTCGAAAATGGGAATGCCGCTCAATCCGGGAATATCCGTGCCCGATGGTTGTTGATTCACCGTCGTCGCCCACGCGGTCAGAATGTTGGTGGCTTTATTCGCGAATTTGGCATCGCCGGAAATATACCAGCGCAACGCGTTCAGGTAGGCCGCATGCGCATCCAGGTCGGCATTCTGGCGGCTGGCGCCCATGTTCGCCCGGACGTGCGTGCGATAATTGGTCTGCGCCTGGGGATCCGCAATCAACTTGTTCCAGTCGTCGATCCACGGATGATTTTTCGCGAGCACGTTGGTTCTCATCCGTTCCAGATCTGCCCGCGTGTGCAACCCACCAGGATGAACAAACGGTTGCGCGTGCAGCACTTGTCCGCACACGAAAAGCGCGACAAAGAACAATAACGTTTTGGAAACGCGTAAAATCATGACAACTCCCAAACACCTTGCACAGGCGTCAGCTCCGGAGCGAATCAACTTCTGTTCGTAATTATTTCGCGGAAATCGTGACGGCCTTGCCGGTGTAATGAACCACTGCATCCGGCTTTTCAACCAGCGGCACTCCCGCGCCGTGATTTTCGGAAACCCAGACGATATTGAACGTGCGCTCCTTCACCAGGCCGGGAAAGTCGCCCACGCGTTTGCCGATTTCCAGTGTCCGCTTGGCTTCATTCCATGCGACCGGAATGGTGGCGAATTTTCCTTTTTCGTAATTGTAATTGTCGCCTTCGTCTTCATAGAGCGTGAACTTGCCATTGGCGCCGCGATAGATCCGCAATTCAATCGGGTCCGCCGGTTTTTCACTCGAATACTGAAGGAATGGCCCCATTGGAATAATGGCGCCCGGCCGCACAAACAGCGGCAGTGTTTCGACCGGTGCCGAGGCCTCCACTTGCTGGCCGGCAGGCGAAGTTTGGCCGGTCCAGAAGTTAAACCACGGCGCGCCCGCTGCGGGCAAATACACGGATCGGTTAGTAGCATCGGCGGTGGTCACCGGCGTCACCATGATGGCTGGGCCGAACAAATATTGATCACCGATTTCGATCGCGCGGGGGTCCTTCGGAAAATCCATCACCAACGGTCGCATGAATGGGCTGCCATTCGAAGTCACCTGCCACGCGGTGGAATAAAGATACGGCATCAACCGATAGCGCAAATCGACATAGGTCCGCAAAATGTCCTGCGTCTTTTGCGGAAAGCGATAAAACTCACGGCCCGGAACCCCCGCGCCATACGAACCGTGAACGCGCAACATCGGGCAAAACGCGCTGAACTGGAACCAACGCGTAAAGAATTCCTGGAACTGTGGATTTTCCGCTTTGCCGTTGCCAGTGGCGCGATTACCGAAGAAACCACCGGTGTCTGTGTTCCAATACGGAATTCCCGAGAGCGAAAAATTGAGCCCCGCCGGAATCTGCGCCTGAAACACCTGCCACGTCCCCTGGATGTCCCCCGACCACGTGATCGCGCTGTTGCGCTGCTGCCCAGCGTAGGCGGAGCGCGTCAGAATGACGACCCGTTGTGAATCCGACGTGGCGCGCTGCCCTTGGTAGATGCCCATCGAGTGCATGAGGGGAAAGGCATTGTAAACTTCGTAGCCATGTCCCATGGGCGTGTCGTAATTGCGGAAATCCATGTTGTTGATTTCCGGTTCCGGCGCATCCAGCCACCAGCCATCCGCGCCTTTCGCGAACAATTTGTCGCGCATCTGCCGCCAATACGTCTGTCGGCCCGCAACGCTGAACGGGTCATACCATTGTCCCTGTCCGGGTGGAAAAACATACCGCGTCACTTTCGGAAACATCCCGCCGACGGCATTCAACTCCTTGCTGTTCTCGCTGCCGAGATCGAATTTCGCCCACACGGAAATCAGCGTGTGAAAATTCATCTCGTGCAATTGCTTGAACATCGCCGCCGGATCCGGATAACGCGCCGGATCAAAATCATGCGAACCCCACGTGTTCGTGCCGGGCGGCCAGTACTGCCAATCCTGGATGATTCCATCGACCGGCATTTTCATCTCGCGAAACTTGCTCGCTACTTCGATCATTTCCGCCTGCGAGGCATAGCGCTCCTTGCACTGCCACAATCCGAGCATCCATTTCGGCATCATCGGCGCATCACCAGTGAGATGCCGATAGGCTTTCATCGCGGTATCGATGGTCCCGTCGCCATAACAAAAATAATAATCGATCGCTTTGCCGTATTCAGAGAACCAGCGAACCGTTTTCCCACCAGCGACAGAATTGCTGCCTGTGGCGATCGTTGTGACTGCCGGATTATCCCAAAACAACATGTAGCCCTTGCTCGAAGTCATCACCGGAATTCCCACGTCCGTGTTTGCCTGCGCGAGCCGCACGCTTCCGCCCGTCCCAGCGCTATAGTCCCACACGTCACGTTGATGCTGCCCCAGCCCGTAAATACCCTCGTCTGTTGCCGTCTCGAAAAGCTGCGCGCAGGAATTCACCGCTGTGCTGGCAACGGTCGCCGGCTGCATCTTTCGCCCGCCCGCCGCTTCCCGAAGCAGCACATGATTGGCAGCATCGAGAAAACTCACCGCGCCGGATTCCTTGTCGACCGTGACTTTGATGCTGCCCGCCGTCAGCGTAAACGAACGGCCATTTTGCTGCCGTTTGAATTTCACCTTTTCCGGATTCGCAACCACAGACACGCTGCTGAGCGTCGGCAATTGGTTGGAGTTCGCGTACGTGACTCGCACAATTTCCGGCGACCAGAACTGAATCCTCAGCGTCCCGCCATCCGTGGTGAATTGCGCGCCATCGGGCAGTTCCTTAACACCGCTCACCGCAGCCGACGCGTAAACCAGCGGCAATGCCAAAAATCCGATAACCAAACTTAATCGCACGTGAAATTTCATAATGCCTTTCGAATCCTAATCACAGTTAAACATCACCAGCTTCAAGGCCGAGAACTCTCATATTGCGAAAATCTATTAAACGTTCAACAAAACATTTTCTGCTTTAGCTTGTCGGTGTTATCAACTCTTGACGCTGAACGCCGGTCGTGAAAACGTTGGGCACACCATGAAAACACTTTCCGTGCTCGCAGCACTATCCCTCGCGGTGTCCCTCACGGCCCGATCTCAGAACACAAAAGTTCCCGTCGCGTCAGCCGCCTTTTTGATTCCCAGCGCGTCATGGGATTGCGGTATGCCAGATGGAATTCCGGTTCCGGAAGTTGGTGCATTAATATTTACCGCGACCGTGAAATGCGAATCTCACAATCTCGGAACCACCCCTTTTGGGAAAAGACAAGTGTCCGTGATCGGGGAACGCACCTGCACGGGCGGAAAGCTCGACGCCACCATCTTATCGGGCGGCTTGGATTTCGATCTCACGCTGGCCAACGGGACAAAGGAACTGGAACAGGTGATGGTGCTGAAGACCGGTGACGGAAAATTCATTTACGTAAGAACCAAAGGCACCGCGGCGACACCGAACGACGCTCGCATGGTTTTTGATTTCGAGGCGCCAACTTCGAGCAACTACAATTGGATCAATTCCGGTCGCTACGTGGGCCGGCGCCAGGTGGACGCTTCCGGACAAAGCATGACGCTTACCGTATTCGACGTCACGAGCGTTAACAATTCAAATAGCACAGCCAACGCCATTCACGTGAAAAAGCCTGAAGGCATTCCCAATCAACCGCTGGATTTCCGCCATGCCGCGTCGACTGAAAAACGGGGCGACGTCATCGTGACCGAGGAAGTGGCCCTTGGCGGCAGCCAATCGGTCGGTGCCACCAAAAACGGCGGGCGCAACATCATTCCAATCACCGGCGGCAAACTGCAGGGGAAAATTACCGGCAAGGTCCTCGCCGGCGGCGCGGATTATCAACACTTGGGAAACCCAACGACGCTGGATGCACGTTATCTCTGGCAAACCGAAGACGGCGAAGTAATCATTGTCCGCAACGGCGGCCCCATCTCGTCACTCGCGCCGGTGTTTGAAGCAAACATCGACGGCAAATACGCCTGGCTCAATAAGGGAAAATATCTCAGTTCCCCTCCCGGCATGCGTGCGGGAGCGGTCGGCCTCACGTTCTACGAAAGCACAGAGTAGCGGTGGGTTTCCCTTAATTTTAAAGGGCATTTTGCTATTTTCCCAGCAATCCGATTGGGCAATTCAGTCCGAGTCCGGCCATCGGCACTAATTTCTATTCCCTCTTTTATTACTAAAACGGTGGTTCTCCCAATAGCACCGAGATGCCGCTGCCAATCAAAACAACCACGTCACTGAACCCGTCTTTGTTCACGTCCATGACCAGAACCCCAGACGCCGTGCCGCCACAGCCAAAAGGAGCAGAAACGGGTTCGACCATCGTATGAGCGAAAGTGACCGGAGCCTGGCCGCTAATAAAAGCAGTGATGGTTTGGCCCACGGATGGAACTATGGCATCAGCGCGACCGTCGCCTGAAAAATCTCCGAGTCCCGCTCGGGCATATACGCCGTTCGGAAAGTTTCGCGGATTAAAGGAGGCGTTGGTGGGGAATGAACCAGTTCCCGTGTTATAGAAAACGGTAGGCACCGCACCGTAATCGGTCGTCACGACATCGAGATCATTGTCACCATCCACATCCCCTACGTTGATATGGCGGCCTCCGGCTGCGACGTGTTGATTGGCAAGAAATCCGCCGGCGCCGTCCGCCAGGCGAACATCCAGACTACCGCTCCTGCTCCCGAGAAAGTCAGGTTTGCCATCGGCATTCACATCCGTCAGCAACACCCCTTCCATAATCGCGCCGGGCACCAATTCCACCGCGTTGGTAAAGAGCCCTGTGCCGGTTCCCTGGAAGGAATAGGTGTGCTGACTTTCATTAACAAAGCTGAGGTCGGCCAGACCGTCACCCGACCAATCGGCTGCCGTGATCCGGCTGAGTCGTTCACTTGGTCCGGGGCTCATGGCCTGAATGATCGGGGATTGAAAACCGCCTTGGGTATCAGCCAGCAAAACCATCAGCTCGGCCGGGCGAATCAATGTTTGAAAGAATCCCACAATCAGGGCTGGTTGCATAAGGATAATATCTTTTCGTCCGTCACCATTGACGTCGGCTAGCGCAAGATCGGGAGCCGAAAGATCGCGCGGATTGGCGAAGAAATACGAAGCGGCATTGGTGAATGTGCCATTGCCTTGTCCGTGAAGAATACTGACGCCGATAAATTGATCCGGGCCGATGGTGCGCGTCACGGTCACGGCGAGATCGGGATGCGTGTCGCCATTGAAATCCGCAGTTTCCATTTGTTCTCCCGGATAAGCGAGGGATGAAAAGAAGGGCCCATTCAGGCACGGCGCAGGACAGGGGCTTAGTGCGAGATCGAAAACACTTCCAGCGAGTTCAGGCAGAAACGTCGTGGTGGAATTCGTCGTATTGATAAGCACAAGCTGGCTCTTACCCTCGCCAGTGCGCGCTGCGTAGAGCCGATTGGGTGAAGCCGGAGTAAGTCCGTTAACATTGGTCCAATTCAAAGAACCGAGCGACACTGCCGCATTGGAAATCCCGGAAGGAAACGCGAGCAGCGCGTCCGCCGCAGCGGGCTGAGCGGACGAGGCGAAGAGCACTTCCTGAGTAGACCCCGCTCCGAAAACCGCCAGCGCCCGCAATGGATTCGCCTGGACCAATCCAACACGGGTGGCGAGTCCGGTGGTGGGGTCAATTTCCAGAAATTGACCGGTCGAATCGCCGAGCGCGGTGCTCTCAATGCCGAGCAGCTTTCCATTGGGCAGCGAGGATGCGAGGCTGTAAGAATAGATCGCTGGTCCATTTGTGCTGAGATTGCCGATATTTGTGACAGCGAGCTGGCCCGAAGCATTGGCGGGCTGATCCAACAGAATGCGGACAAGCTGATTTCCGCGACTGGCGAGTAGTGTTCCCGTTGAATTAAACGCAAGGCCGAAACAAAGTCCGCTGTTGACGCGGCCCAATCCGAACATTTTTCCTGTAACAGGATCAACGATGCCGAGCACGCGCCCATTAACGCTGCTGCCGACTTCGGCAAAGAGCGTGCCGGGCGGGATCACGCCAATGGTCGGCTGGGCATTCAACGGTGAGCGGCCGGCCTGAAGTTCCCAACCATCCCAGAAGCCGTCGCCATCCGTGTCACGATTGCGCGGATCAGTTCCTCCCGCCAATTCATCCGGATCGGTAATTAGATCGCCATCGGTATCGCCGGTATTGGGATTGAGGTTTTGCAGAACTTCGTTGAGGTCGCTCAATCCATCGCCGTCAGTGTCAGCCGCCAATGGATTGGTCCCCAGCAATGCTTCGTCGGTATCGGATAATTCATCGCCGTCGCTGTCGGGACCAGCGAGGTACAACGCCAGCCGATAAAGCATGGGATGATCAGGCACCTTACCGTCATTGATCCAAACAGTATTAAACCCGGGATAAAACAACACGTTGGCCCTGCGGATTCCGCTGCCGTCGGCGGTAAAGGCAACCTGGCGCATCTGGTTGGTATTCTCGCCGCGCACCGTAATGGTGACCAGTGAACTAAAGGTCGAGACTGCCGGCGGCAGTTGCAGACGCACCAATCCGTGGTCTGTCACTAAATCTGGCAAGTCCCGCGCGGGCACGGGCAATCCTTCGGTCTGGAGCCAGCCGGATGGCGTCACGGGATATTTTGCGTCCACGAAACGAACCGACCGCTCCGCCGTCACCGTCCTCGTGCTGGCATCCATCGTGCGAAACTTGGTCAGACTATTCCCGGGATTTCCGCCGCGAGCATCGATGCTGCTGGTGCTGCCGGCTCGGTAACCGCCCCGGGCGAGCAGGCTGATACTGCCACCGCTCCCTCCACCGCCGCCGCCGCCGCGATTCGCACTGGGGGTCTCTTCGATGGGAATTGGAGTTCCCGCATTTTCAAAAACCGTGACGATATTTTCACCCCCGTCACCGCCGTCACCGCCTCGCGCATCCACCACGCCTTCGATCAACATATCGCCGCGCGTCAGGATGAAAACACCGTTTCCGCCGCCGCCGCCGGCACCGCCAAATTCGCCTTCATCGAACCAGTTCAAGTCGCCACCACCACCGCCGCCGCCGCCACCGCGTCCACTGCTCGCCAGTGAATCGAAAGCTGCGCGTGCGCCGGGAAGACCGGGGCGTCCAATCGCTTTGCCGGCTTCCATGTCTGCGAAGTCACCTATAATCTCAACCACGCTCGCAACAAATTCCCCACACGAGATCACACTGCCGGTGACACAGTTCCAAAGGTTAAACAGCGCTTCAAAAAAGGTTTCGATGGAACTGATGTCTTCGCCGGGACTTCCGCCCTGACCGTACTGGAAATCTCCGCGGGCAGAAAGTTGAAGGAAAGCATCGTGCCCGGGAAGATCCGGATCGCCGCCGTTCGCGCCTCGCTGGGTAAAGTCGGTAAAGAATCTGTTTGTTCCAGGGCCGTTTTCGCGCGCAGCCTGGCCGTCGCTGCCGCGGGAATCGATTCGGCCCGCCACACGAACGGGTCCGTTCACAAACCACCCCAGGCCCGAAGCCGTCACGACCGCACCCACTCCAATGTCCACTTCAGAAAAAGTCTGCAACGAACTGGTGAAATTTGTTTGAACTCCCGGTCCGATGCTCAATTCGTTCAAGCCCTGCACCAACAGATTGGTGCTTGCCGACTGATTCCCGCTGTTGACCACACGCAACTCATATTCACGCGACGCGCCCCAGTCCAAATCTCTGAGCGTGGCAATGGCCAGGAGCACACCCATCCGATTCGTTTCAAAAATCGCGCTCGAAGGAATGACATCGCTGGTTGGCTGTCCGTTGCTCAACACTTCCACACGCAAACCGGGAACCAAATTTTGTCCGTTGATCAAGACCGGCACAATCAATCCCTCCTGGAAGGTCGTAGCCGCTTGCACACTCGTAATCTGCGGTGGCCCGCTGGCTGTAACCACTTCCACCTCGTCCCCCATCACTTCAGAGAAGTGCGAAATTTGTCCCACCGCTTCGCGTCCATTCGCGGCGACCGTAGCGGTCAATCCCTCATCCACAAAGGTGCCGGTCGCGCGGATGAAATATTTCAAGGCAATGACCGTACCCGGAGGACGCCGTTCAGCCAACGGCAATGTTATCGTCACCGGCTGATTGAACACGATTCCATCTGGACCCAAACGCACTCCGCCGAGCAATCGTCTGCCAGGGGCCGCAGGGGGAATATTGGTGCCCGAAACCCTCGAAATGCTGATCAACGTGTTGCTCGGCAAAGCGCCCGGAGGCACGTCCAAAGAAGCGGCTCCGTCAGTCGTGCTGACCGACCCCCCTTGAACGGAACTGATCCAGTTCGAACCGCCGAGGCTGACTCGCGGTAAAACTTGCACAGATAACGTCGAACTGATGCTCGGCTGCATCGTGAGCGCTGCAGTGACTTTCATGAAGTTGGTGGGCGGCAGTAGTGGGAGTTGGTAAAGTCCGTTCGTCGAAATGAAACCCAGGTTCGTGTTGCCGCCGGGGATTCCATTCACCGAGAAGGTGACGAGGTGATTCGCCGCGCTGCGGATAAAGGTTGAGAACTGAATGGGTTCGCCGGGCGCCGCTGCTTCGCGGTCAGCCGTCAGCGAGAGGAACGGCGACACGACAAAATCGGACGATGACACTGTAAGCGCGCTGGTGATGAGCTTGAACGGCGAAGTGACCGCTCCGGTCGGAATGAGAAACGAAAGATTCCCGATTTCATTGGTGAGAATCGGACAAGGCACTCCGGCGAGCGTTAATTGAAAATTGGTGCCTAGCGAACTGGCATTGGCCAGAAACAGATGCGCCAGCGTCCCAGGCGGGCCACTACTGGGAGAAAAGCCAGTGATTCTTGCCGATCCGGGCGCAGAGAAATCGAGGTCGAATTGCACGGAATGAACCGCGCTGGTGCGGCCGGTCCGGTCAAATAATTGAAACTCTGCAAGATAGGTCCCGGTCCAGGCGGTGTAATTAAGCGTGAAAGGCCGCAGCGTATTTGTCCCCGAGGCATTGGTAAACCCAGCGCGGGTGGCTAATAATTCTTTTACAAGCATTTCCCCCGACGGCATCTGGAGCGTGGCGCGTATGCGTTCAACATCGCTCTCCGCATCGCTCCAATTCAATTCGAAGCCCGGACTCAATTTCCACGTGATGTCGGCAGCCGGCTGCCATGCGCTCGCTTTGGGTGTAACACTGAAAAGCTGCGGAGCGGCGCCGGGTCCGCCCGTGCCCACGATCGAGATCTCGAAACTCACCGGCGCGCTGTAAAGCCCCGCGCGATCCACGAGCCAGAGAGTGAAATAGGAAGTCCCAATCGGCAGCTTCTCCGGCCGAATCGGGAATTCCACGTGGCTGCTTAACTCCGTCAGCCCAATTGATTTTGCGGAAAGGATATTCGTGAATGAGCCGAGCACATTCGTCCATGACAACGTGAACCCCGCAAGATCCAGGTCAGGCTCGATGATTTCGAATTCGAGCGAGGCGGTGGAACCGATCGCAACAGCATTAGGCGAAACGATCAACCCACTCACCGCGGGGTTGGTCCCGGATTCCTTGAACAATCGGTAAAACTGTTGCGCATTCGTACGCGTCAAAACGAGTTGCTGCTCTGCATTCGCAACCGAGGAGGTCGCACCCAGATTGTTCCAGCTTTCGGCGTTAGTTAGAGATGCGCGGGATTGAAGTTGGAAGCCGACTGCATTCGTGGGCCACGCCAGCACGAGATTGGTGCCATTCAGATACACCCGAAGTTGCGGACCAGCGTAGGATGAAAAGGCCGAGAGCAACAACACCCACAGGAAAACGAATTTAAAGCGAAAAAAATGGATGCACATAAACTGGAAAGCCGTGGCCGGGCGCGAATTCAGCATGGAGGCATTGGAGTTCGCGTCTGAGAATAGGAGGCTTGGGATTGCCGTCAAGCAAAGGTTGGCCCGGCTTGTAATCCCAATGGACATCTAAATTGACTCATATTCATGGTTACCGAAGCCTTGAATGTGAATTTATCAGCCAAAAGGGAGGATCTGGCCAAATTCCGCGATCGGTATCAGAGAGCTGGCCGAGCGCGTAAGGTCGAATCCTAAGCGAGTTCTGTCTCAACTGGGGCTATCCATAGCACCAGCACACCGCAGGATGGCGCAATGCCCTACATGTCGCGCCCAATCAAGAAAATGAATCAATCACTAAAGGTGGTATGAAACGGTGTGATTACTTGATGATCAAATCGTCCGAGGTCCACAGCTTCCGGTCGGGTCCGGCGGAATAAATTTCCATTGCCGTGGCGGAAATTTGGTGGAAGAAAAATGGCGTGCCCCAGTTGTCCACCAATTCGCCACGCTCGTTCACGCGCAGGCCATCCTCTGGGTTGCTGATAAACATCACCTGTCCCGGATTCCGGCCATTGAGCGCCGCGGTGATTTCCGCGTTATTACCGGTCGGATTGCCGCCAAAACGTGAGTTGTATTGATGAAACACGGAGCGCACGTTTTGCATGACCACAAGTGGCGACAAACCTGGCTCCGGCTCAGGCGCGGAAGTCAATTGCGCCGCCACAGCGGCGGCGGGGCGTTGAACTTTGACTGGAACAGGCGGAGGTAATGTTTCCGCGGGAGTAACCGCGGCAGGTATCGGATTCGGAGCCGGTTGGTTCCTCGTGACTGTTCTCAACGGGGCCTCGACAACTGGCGGGGCTTTCGCCGCAACGCGTATATTTGCCACCGTTGGTTCGCGGAAAAACGAGAACCACAGCACCGCTGTCAGCGATATGATTCCAGCAAATGCCAGCCAGGGAGGTTGTTGCTTCATACAAACCCCAGATTAGGCGCCGCAAAACGGCCCAGGTTCGGGAAGACCGTTGAAAGATTTCCGGAATCAACGCCGAACCACGTCGCCAGTGTGGCGAAATATTGGTCGATTGCGGTTGTCGGAATCCATCGCCCGGTCGAGGTATCGTCGGGGCCATTGATGGCGAGTGTTGGAAATCTTCCATACGTCCTCCGGCCCTTAACCGCGCCGCCCATGATCATGTGATGGCTGCCCCAACCGTGGTCGGTGCCATCGCCATTACACGGGAGCGTGCGCCCGAAATCGCTGGCGGTGAAGGTGGTCACATTGTTCGACAAACCCAGTTGCTCCATCGCGCGTTGAAATGCGAACATGCCCTGGCTCAATTCTGCCAGCAGATTCGCATGCGACCCGACCGCCGCCTGCCCCAGCCCCGGCGTCTGCCCCGAGTGCAAGTCGTAACCGCCCACTTCGCAAAAGAAAATCTGGCGCTTCATGCCAAAACCGCCGCTGGCTGCTGCGCGATGGCCCGCTTCAATCAATCGCGCAATCATCCGCAACTGCGAAGCCAATCCGGAGCCGAATTTGAATCCGCTCGTAGGCGTCGTAACACTCGTCGGGAATGGCACGGTCCAATAATTTGCCGCGGCAGTCGGCGTGATGGCCGCATTTAATAAACTGCCGGTTTGAATGGCGTGCTCGCCCACGTCCGCGTAGGCCTTCGTTTGCAGGTTCGGATACGGCAGCGCCAGCAGATTGCTAACCGCCGCGAGACGCGCGCCGGACACATTCGAGAGATTGATCGCACCGGAGGTGGTCACGGAATATTGCGAAATGATGTTTCCCACTTCGAACGTGTTCGCGCCGGAGAGCGTGATGTTCATCGAAATCGGCGCGCCCGGTTGCAAGGCTGCGAGCAAATCGGCGCAGCGACCGCCCCACCCCGTTAGCGGCGCACGATCCGGAATCGATGTCTGCCATTGCGTCACCTGGTCGGAATGCGAAAAGAGCTGCGGCGGCCGCTCAAGGATGCCCGCCTGGAATTGCGCGCGGGTCATAGGAAACACAAGCGTGCCGGTATTGAACAGGAACGCGAGTTTGTTTTCTCCAAACAACGTGGCCAGTTCCGGACAGGCCGGGTGCAACCCGTAATCATGACCGTCGCTGCTCAATGGATTCAGCGGCAGGGCCACGTTCGGCGCACCGGAAAGCGGAATTGCCAGCAAGTCGGTGCGGATCGCGGCGTAATCGTCGTGCTCGGATTGAATCGTGGGAATAATCAGGCTGTTGGAATCGTTGCCGCCGGAAAGAAAAATGCACACCAGCGCTTTGTAATCGTCCGGCGCTGCTTGCGCCACTGCCGCATTCATGAAACGAAGATCGCGAATGGCTGAGGTCAATGCGGTAGTCCCTAATGCCGCGCAGGCGGCCTGGCGGATGAAGCGGCGCCGGCTGATGATGGAGATGGATTTTTCTTTCATAAACATGTCGTGGTTTGGGCCGATGAAATGGCGCGAACGCAGGAGCACTTGTCTGAACAACCCGTGCACGCGCGCAAGGAGCGAAACACAGCCGTTGTGTCAGAAGTCTCGGGTGGCGGGCACGCTTTCCCTTTCTCCCGCAGTGCCGGCGCCGGCCGGCGTGATGATGAAGAAGGCAATATCTGTGGTTGCATAACAAACCTATCGTTGAACGTTAAATTCCGGTGAGGTGGTAATCAGGTGAACCACCGCGCGCACGCGGTCGCGCATTTGCGCAGAGGTTGGTGTGGGCGCCGCATACGGGAAGCGCGGATTGGCGACGTAAGTCACAAACAATGTTTTCGCCGCCGGTGAAAGCTGCCCGGCACAAAGCTGCGTGTTCAACTGGTCGATAAGCGTTGGGATTCCGGCGTCGGAGGTCAGCGACGGAGTCATCCACCCGCCCAGATCCAGCGTGATCGAACCATTTCCGCCGGAGAAGCTGCTGAGGCCATTGGTGTTGGCGCCATTGTTGAAGACAGCGCTCGAAACGAAATTCATCTGCAGCACGGTGCTCGTGTCAGAGGTGAGCTGAAATTCCGGCGTGGTCAACCCTGCGGACGCCAGGATGCCCTGGTATTTGTAATCGGGGAAAAAGAAGTTGAACACAGTGGGCGAATTGATCGGCGTCTGGCTCAGGCTCGAGTTGAACCCGCCGTCCGTGTAACCCATGCCCCAATTATTGTATTGCACTGTGACCGTGCCGCTGCGCGTCAACGGCGGCACAACCAGCGGCAGGATGAGTGGATTAAAATCGTTATGATTATCCGCCACGCTGCTGATGAGCGTGAATGTATCCGAGGTCGGGACACTCGCGACCTGGTAAACACCATTCGACGAATTGCCCGACGGAAAAACGATATAGACCTTACTCTTGGGCTTCAGTCCATGCGCAGCGGTCGTGGTGAAAGTGACGACGTTGCTGGACTGCTCAAAATCGCCATTGACCCATTTCGGGAAAAGACAACTGCCCGCAAAGGTGCCGGCTTTTGCGGCGGTCACGGTGAACACCGAACCGCTCACTACCGAGGCCACTGTGTAAACGCCGCTTTTCGGTCCTTTCGTAATGAAGTCGAGGAAAATCTGGTAACCCGCGCTCAATCCATGGCCTGAATTGGTGACAGTGATGGTGGTCCCGGATTGCGCGTAGGTTCCGTTGGCGAGCCCTTGTGCATTCATTGTGAAGGTATTCGGTCCCGTGATCGGAGAACGATACAAACCGGACGGAGGCGCAGATTTGCCAGTGAAAATCAGGTTCACCTGGTCGCTTGAACTCAGCCGATGCGGCGACTTGGTGGTGACGGTAATAACCCCGCTGCCTTTTTGGCTATACTTCGCCGTCAACGGCGCGGGTCCCGGCAGCGCGCGCGCAATCGTGGTGACGCGCAGGAGCGGCTCGCGCAATTTGCCGAAGGTCGGCACCGAAAGCATATCGGTGCTGCGCGCTTCGTAGTCGAGCAGGATCGCCTTGATGACCGCCTTCATGTCGCCGCGCACGCCCGCGCCGTTGTCGTCGAATTTTTGCACGACGCGATACAGGTACTCACGGCTGGGATGACTCGTCACGAGCCGTTGAATGAGCTGGCGGCAGATGAATGGCCCGACGTTTTCATTGTTGAAGATCTGGTCGAGTCCCAGTTCAAGGTCCTGCGAGCCGTAAGCATCAAACGCCGCGTTCGTCGTGATGAGTTGTGTGTTGAAAGCTGCGGGCATCACCACATTATCAAGCAATTGTTTCGTGCCCAATTCGTGATGCGTTGGCACCAGGACCATGGGGTGGAGATAATCCGAGCTCGGATTCCAATTATTCGGCAGGTGCCCGTTTGTCTGGTTGGTTTGGTAATAATTCCAGCCCGTGAACACTCGCGCGTAGCCTTGAATCACATTTTGGTCATAGGTCGGCACGATGTCCCCTTGCGAGTTCAGCACCAGGGTTCCATCCGGCCACATGCGATTCAGCCCGATGGAAAAGAGCTGCATGACTTCCCGCGCATAGTTTTCATTCGGATGCGTGCCGGCCGAAACATTTGCCTTGTCGTTGCGGCGCATATCGAGGTAATCGCCCATGGCAGGCGAGAGGGTCACGTCCTCCAACAACGTCCGGAAATTGCTGAATGAATCCTTGAGCAACACATCGTAGTATCCCGAGAGTGCGCGCGGATTGCCCGCAAGCACTCCGTTTTCCGACACCACCATGATCTCGCTCAAGGCAAACGCAACGCGTTGACGAAGCTGGTCCGGTGCCGTCACCGACTGTTGCCACCAGGTGTCGAACGTCACGGTGCCGTCATATTGCGCGTTGGGATTGCGATTGATTTGCGCCAATACATTCGTCAAGTGGCTGGAAACCGGCAGCGCAAACTGCTTGTCGATCCATGCATTGTAACCGAGCGACGTCACGTTCTTGATGTCAGCAACATTCGGGCCGAACGTGGCCTGCGCAAGAAACCGCACCGCGGCGTTGCTATTGGCGTGATCATCCGCCCACACGGGTGGTGGCGGTGGCGGCGAAAACGATGGCGTCCCGGCAGCGAGCGCAAAGTGGCCGTTAATTTCGCCCCCGGGATAATTCACGGTGTGTATGTTGAGGTAGGCTTTGCCTTCCTTCACGATTTCCACGAGGTCCGCCTTGGTCAACGGGCCCACGGGCGCGAGGTCCCAGATATAGCTTCCGTCCGGTTGCTTTTGTGCGGCATCGATGTCAAACACGATCAATCCCTGGCTGTTTTTGCCGAGGTAAGTGTCCGCGTGAATGTGCTCGGCCGTTTCGGGCGTTGTCAGGCCGGAATAACTGAACCGTAACACGGCCTGCGATTCATCCGCGCTCAAGCGCAAGGTGGCTGAACCCACGCCCGAGCTTAATGCGCCGGATTGCGCGAGCAGATTTGCCGAGAACAGCGTCCCCGGAGCTGAGGATGCGGGTTGATTCGTGAACGGCGACAACACAAACCCCGGCACCACACTCGACGGTGCCGTGTTCGTGCCGTATGGATCCAGCAACCAACCCACCGACCAATTGTCCCCGGAACCAATTCCGGCTTTGTGGAGGATTTCGATGTAATAGCGCTGGCCAGCCTTGAGCGATAGCCAACCGGAGCGCTGTTTGGGCTGCAAATTCCATTGATGCGGGGCGGTGGGTGCGGTCACGACCGCACGGCGCACCTTCGTGGCGGGTTCGTCATCGTTCGCGATCCACAGTTCCGCGGAGCTGTTCGCGGCCAGCCAGAAATAATAATTTCCCGTCGCCGGCGCAGTGATGTAACCGCGAACGCGTTCAGCATAGTTGTCGCCGAAGTCAGTGATTCCCTCCAGAGCGCCCAGCGAGTTGGTGATCGACGCCGGGATGTTTAGCGGGATGCTCGCGAGGTTTGTGCCGGGCACGTTGGTCCAGATCTCGCGCGTCACCGCGCTACCCGTGTCAATTACGGTCAGGTGCAACGTTGCGCTGCTCACACCCACCACGTTGGTGGCAAACAAGGAAATATCGAATCCACCCGCCAGCGTGGGAATTCCGCTAATCAATCCGGTTACGAGATCGGCTCCCAGCCCGGGCGACAAATTTGTTACGCCGAAGCCCAAAGGTGAATTCGCGGCGGTGATCGTGTAAGCGAACGGCTGCCCCAGAAAAGCAAAGGCGTTGGTCGGACTCGTTATGGCCCCCGGCGCGAGGCCGGCGGATTCTGGATACAATTGGCTCGTCGGAATAATTTGGCGCGGCTGGCTGAGGCTGTACCAATAGAGTTGCGCCCGCGCGCCGCCGCCACGATTAAAATATTCCATGCGCAGGTTGTAACGCACACCTGCCTGAAGCGTGATGGCATTCGTCCAGGACGTCGTGCCCTGCCCTTGCCAATGGTCCACCAACAATTGGTCGTTGACCCAAAGCTTCACGCCATCGTCTGTGCGCGTTTCGAAAACATAAGTCTCCGAATACTGCGGCTCGACTTGTCCGGTCCAGCGCACCGTGTAGAAGCCGTTGCTGAGATTCGGCGTAATCGCCGGACCCCAGGTGAAATTGATCACGGCATCATTCGTCGTCCAAAAAAGATTGGCGGGATTGAAATTAACCGGGTTGGTATAGGTCGCGCTCGAATTGGTATAATAATTCCCCGTAAGGCCAGCGCCCGCTGACCCAACCTTTGGATAGATAACGAGCGCCTGCCTGGTTGGTTGAGCCGCGGGAATCGTCAAAGCCTGGTTGGCCACCGCCGCCCACTGACGCGCATACGCGAGATCCGTCATGGGCTGGCCATTGGCGTCCAGCTTGCCATTGCTCGATGCCGAAAATGGATCGAGACCAAGTTGATATTCCTCCCAATCGGTCAACCCGTCGCCATCCGAGTCCACGTCTGAGATCTGCATGCGAAAAAATTTCATCGGCAGGTCCGACGGCGAGTTCAACGTCACGAGCGGGTTAGTGCGGGCGACGAGGCTCGCCTCCGTGATCCAATTCGTGCCCATTGCGCCGCATACTGCTTCGCAGGCTTGCAATTCATATCGTTTCCCCAATGCCCCCTGCATCATGACACGCACGCTGTTGGACGAAGCAAGGATTGGCAGGATGCGCGGCACCGAACGCGCATCAAATGGGTTTGTGCCCGCGATGGCTTCGAGTCGATTCGGCACACCGTCGCCATCTGTGTCGTCGTCCGGATCAATGCCTTGCGCGTTATATGCTATTTCCCAGACGGCGCTCATGCTGCCGCCTTTTGAATCGGGAAGTTCCGCGCGACTGGATATCGCCGCGAAGAGAGTAACAATGAGCACGGCCGCACTGCCACGGACCAGCAGATGGTTCAAAGACAACACAAACATACGTCAACGGATTGAGCCCCACGGAAGCGACTGGGTTTTCCAGCTATCGCGAATGCAAAACGCCCGGAGCAGATCCCCGTGAACCGACCTACCAATGGACGCGCATACAACATGATCACGACTTGCTTTGAAGGCCCTATATCATTTCCCTTGCCAACCAAAGCCGCACCAATCCAAGCGACCGCTGGTTAACGAAACCGTGCCGAAAATATCGTGAAAGCTGTTTTTTAACGTTGTGTGAAGTGCGGACAGTGCTTACGTGCGTTGTCTGTCTCCAAGCCAGAAGCCACCGTAACAACAAGTCTTCGTCGTCGGGATATCAGGCAGTAAAAGTCATGCCACAGTAACAAAAACTTCTAGAACCCATCTCCTAAATAGGAAATGGTTCCAGCGAGTTAAGTCGAATTTTTTGATTCAAAAGAGGGTGTTCTGATATTCGTTTTGTCAAATGCGAGAAATTGGTTCCTAACTGTCAGCCGTATTTTTAAGAGACCATTTTTTCGACAGATATCCCTTCCAGATAATTACTTGCTCCGATTATCAGAACACCCTCTGAAAGGCGCAAGTTCAACGCTGAGCGGCGGGACTTGTACGAACTGTTGTGGCACACGGGGGCGTCACAAACGGATGCAGCTCCCGGCGAATCACGAAATTCGGACATTCGAGGCGCTCGCGCAGAGACAGAAAGAGGTAGCGATGATGTTCGGTGGGGTTGAGGTTCGGTGCGCACGCGTCTCCACGCGATGGATGGAAGAAATCAGTCACTCTGTATTCCCGGTGGAAGCAGTGCCTGTTTGGTCAAAGCGTACGTTAATTTATTTTGCGCGGTGACCGCCCAAAGACACTGGCCACAAGCGTCTTCGCCAAACTTCAGATAGCGTGCCGAGCCATCCGCGAAAAGATAATTGGAACCACCACTTCCGGGTTTGGCGCTGCCGTGGCGCGAGTGCTGAATGTTGTAAATCAGATTGTTCATACCGCCATGTTCGTTTTGCAGCATATCCATCCAGAAGTCATTTTGATCAACCTGTCTTCGCTCGCCAATGACGACGGTATCAGACGGGAGCACCATCCGAGTTTCCTTCAAAACATTGCCACCACCCGAGTAGGCGCCACCGCTCCAATCGCTCGCAAAGACGTCGTTCCATCCGTTCATCACATAGCTGTTGGGTGAGTTGTCGGCCTGATAGTTTTCATAAGTTCCGACGGCCGTATTTGCCAGAATCGTGCCGTATCTGGCCTTGTGCGCCGGACATGTTAACAAATCGACGTTCTTGTAGTAGTTGTATAATGCGGCCGGCCATTGCTGGAAGGGCTTGCCACCGCCATCACTCCGAGGATAAGCCTGGTTATCATGGACGTACATCACAACAGTTAGGCCGAGCTGCCTGAAATTGTTAGCGCAGGAGCTTTGATAGGCACGCTGTTTCGCGCGGCTTAGGGCGGGCAGTAGCATGGCCGCGAGGATGGCGATGATGGCGATCACCACCAACAATTCGATCAACGTAAAGCCCTGGATCCTGGATCGAGCAATCGTTTGCGTCCTGGCGAAACGAGATGTGCTTTTCGGATCGGTCAACGCATCATATCGATAAGAAGCGTTTCGGGCCTCATCCAAGGTCGGACTTTTCATATCAATACCTGCTATACCATTGTTGAGTTCAACTGGTTAAATGACCCGCCCACGGCCGAAGTCGTGGCTTTGATCAATTCACATGCCACCCGCTGAGAACCCATCTCATAAATAGGAAATGGGCGCGCTGTTTTCTGGCGGGCAGCTGGCAAGGCGCGACGAAGGAGCATAGCCGCAGGGCTCTGTGACGGAGGAGCAACGCCGCCAGGTGGCCGCCAGAAAACAGCCCGCAGGGTTGCCAATCTTTGCCGCTGCTGCTGCGTTGCTCGTCGGTCGAAGATCCATAAAGGATATGGGCTTCCCAAGCCCTGCAAATTGGATTCCCAAAATGAGTTATGCGCCATCGCGCAAAGCAGTCTCCCTCTTCGCGCCTTGCAGCGGCGCCAAATCTTTGGCAACGCGCCCTTTTCCTATTTATGAGATGGGTTCTATGGTGAGACCAAGCGGAAGACACTTTGGACAGGCCTGACGGCAACGTGACCGGGAAGCTCGTCACCGCCGTGGTGCGAGGAAATGCGTTAGAACCGCAGATACGCGGACAGGAATCGTGAACCTGGCACGAGGAATCCAGTACCATAATGTGGGAATCTTATATATACTTCCAGCCGGTCGGGAATTTTGGACATCTAACTCTGCTCAAAGCTTGAACCTGGAAACCTCTTGGACGCGGATGCTGAACTGGACTGCATCTCTCCGAATGGCGTGCAACTCCCGCAGTGCTGGAGATTCAATGGCGCATTTACGCGGAGTATTTGAAGTTTTCAACAAAAGGCCCAGATCACATTAGTGATCTGGGCCAATTAAATTGGTTGCGGGGCTAGGATTTGAACCTAGGACCTTCAGGTTATGAGCCTGACGAGCTACCGGGCTGCTCCACCCCGCGTTCCAGAGGAGGGGTAATAATGCACCAGCTTTTCCCAAGCGCAAGTTGTTTCGCGAAGTATTTGGAAATATTCCGCAGATCAATCCAACCCTCTCGTTTAAACCGGCTGAAGCCGCTCATTTCCCATACACACCGTCAAGGCAGCAGCTGCATACGATAAAATGTTAACCCGCTTTGTTCGTGTCGATGAATGAACTCTGCAGAATCGTCGCATTCTGTTCGCTCGCCCCGTTGTTCGTGCCCCAGGTCTGCAAAACCATCCATCTGGCTCGCGCCCTCATACCCCCACACCAGCGGGACAACCGCGATTAAGAGAATCATTGGTGTGATTCTTACGTATTTGAACCGACGAATCTTTCGGTTCTAAACACTCGACTATCGCAGCGGGCCGTGATTCCCTTTCGCCGTTCCCATTGCCTCACGCAACCGATGATATCCACTCTTATGAAAAACCTTCTGCTCGCGGGTCTCGTTGTGTTCTCAACCCACGCCTTCGCTCAAGGCACTGCATTCACGTATCAAGGCCGCCTCAATTCCGGAGCCAATGCTGCGAACGGCAGTTATGATCTTCAGTTTAGCCTGTGGAGCGCGGCAAGTGGCCCCTCGCAACTCGGTGGCAATATCACCAATGCCGCCACCGCGGTCAGCAACGGCGTGTTCACCGTCACGCTCGATTTCGGGAATCAATTTCCGGGCGCCGACCGCTGGTTGGAAATTGGCGTGCGCACCAATGGGAACGGAGCGTTTACCACACTGACACCGCGGCAACCGCTCACTCCGTCGCCCTATTCCGTTTTCTCCGGAGCCGCCGCGAGCGCTGCCAGCGCGAATTCCGTCGCCGCGGCGAATATCACAGGCGTCCTTCCGCTGGCGCGATTGCCCGCCACCGTGGTGACCAACGGCGCCGGTGGCGTGAATATTTCGGGAACCTTCAGCGGCAATGGCGCGGGCGTGACGAACGTTTCCTTAATTAGCATCGCCCCCAACAGCGTGATTTTCTGGCCTGGCGACTTCAATCTCGGTTCCAATGCAATCGGCCAGGCGGAAAGTCTCTCGGACATTGCATCGGCTGACGTGAACGGGGACGGAAAGCCGGATCTGATCACCGCAAATTACGGCGCGGGCACCGTCACAAAGTTGGAGGTGTTCACCAATAGCGGTGGCGGGACGTTTGTCTCGTCGACGCTGGTTGAAGTGGGCGGCGTACCCATCGCGGTCACGTCCGCGGATATGAACGGAGATGGCCGGATGGACCTGATATGCGCGAATCAATACCTTACCACCGGTGGTTCCCTGATGGTGTTGACGAACAACGGAAACGGCGGCTTTGGCCTCCGGGCGTCGCTGGGCACAAATAACGGCACCACGGTGACAGTGCTGGCGCTGGATGTGAACAACGACACAAAAATTGATCTCGTTGGCATGGAGCACTCCCTCGCTTCGATTTACACAAATAACGGCAGCGGTGGTTTTACGCTGGCTTCCAGTGTGGTATTGCCCCCCGATTCATCGACCATGGTGGCGGTGGATGCGAACGGCGATGGCAAGGTGGATTTATTCGGCAATAGCAGCGGCGGTTCGAGCCAACCTTTGTTGATCAATACAGGAAATGGTGTCTTCACGAATTCTAGTGTAGTCGGACCGGGGGGAAATTCAGATGTAGCCGCTGGGGACGTGAATGGCGACGGCAAGGCGGATCTGCTGGGTTTTTCCGGTGGCAGCGTTTACATCTTAACGAACAATGCGAACAACGGTTTCTCTCTGATGTTACCTTCCGTAACGATCAACGCGAACAAGATCGAATTGGCCGACGTAAACAGAGACGGCAAGCTTGACTTGATCGGATTGAATTATTCCAGCGGAGATTTTTCTGTCCTGACGAACCTGGGAAATGGCACTTTTGGCGCGCCCATCCTGCAATCGATCGGTGGCACTCCAAAAGCAGTGACCGTGGCGGATCTGAATGGAGACGGCGTGCCGGATTTGGGGATCGCCAATTCCTATTACGTCACGGTATTGCTCAGCACGCCCCGTTTCTCAGGAAACTTCAGCGGTGACGGCAGCGGATTGACTTCTCTTAACGCCGCCAATTTGAGCGGCACGATCGGCAGTGGAAATCTTCCGGCGAGCCCGAACTTCTCCGGCACGGTCACGGCCAGCGCTTTTTCTGGAAACGGCAGCGGCTTGACCTCACTCAATACCACGAACCTTGTCGGGACCATCTCAGACGCGCGGCTTTCAGCCAACGTCGCGTTGCGCGCCGGCGGAAACACCTTTACTGGTCAGCAGATTCTCACCGGCGGCAATGTCGGCATCGGTGCCAGCACTCCCATGGCCTCGGTTGGTTATCCGGGCGGTTGGGAGGGATTGCACATCCAAAGTCCCGCCAACAACGGCTTGGAAATCATTCAGGGCGCCACCTCGGCGCGCCTGCACCTTCGCGCGGACAGCAATGTGCCGAATGGCAGCCAGGATTTCATCATCGCCAACGGCGCGAATAAGATTGATTTCATGTGGTTGACGACCGGACTCGCCGGGCGCCTCACCGCGATGACCATCACCACGAACGGCAACCTAATCGTCGCGGGAACGGTCACTGCCAACAACGTCGTGCTCACCAGTGATCGCAATGCGAAGGAAAATTTCACCCCGGTCTCAACCGCGTCGATGCTGGAGAAGGTCGCCGCTTTGCCCATCACCGAATGGAATTACAAAAATGGCGCGAGCGACCTGCGGCACATCGGCCCGATGGCGCAGGATTTCCAGAATGCGTTCGGCCTGAATGGTGGCGATGAGCAGCACATTTCCGTGGTAGACGCCAGCGGCGTTGCGCTCGCGGCAATTCAGGGACTGAATGAGAAGGTTGAGGACCGAGTCCATCAACTCGAAATTGAAAACGCGGAGCTAAGGCAGCGATTGGAAAAGCTGGAGCAATTGCTCGATCGCTCCCAAAAAGACTCAAAATAAATTAAGGCAAGCTATGACCGTTAAACGGATGGACAACGTCCTGATCGTTGTCGACGACCTCGAAGCCGTTAAGGCGTTCTTTCTCGAACTGGGCCTCAAACTCGAGGGCGAAACCACCGTCGAAGGGCCTTTGGTTGGGAAACTGATTGGGCTCAAAGATGTCCGAGCCACCCTTGCGATGATGCGCACTCCCGACGGTCAGGGCATTGAACTGGACAAGTTCCACACCCCCCAGGCAATCCGCTTTGGACCCGTGGACGCGCCAGTGAACACCTTTGGCATCCGTCGCATCATGTTCGCCGTCGATGACATCGACGCCCTCGTCGCGCACATGCGCGCCCGCGGTGCCGAGATCATCGGCGAAATGAATTACGAGAACGCGTACCGCCTGGCCTATATCAGGGGACCCGAAGGCATCATTGTCGGGCTGGCCGAACAACTTGGATGAGGCGTAAGTTGCGCAGCCGCTGCCTCATTTCTTCGGACTCAGTTGGATGACACTTCCCCCGCCGGAACGTAGCGTAAGTTGCACGTGATCGCTTCGCGTGGCAGTTTTTTCATCACGCTGCCATCCGTCGGCGCGATCTGGCGCGTCGCCCAGTTGAATCATCTTGTATTCACCGCGCGCGAGGAAATTCAGCGGAATGTCCAGCGTCGAAGTGTCGCCGCCGTTGATGACTCCGATAAACCACTGCTTGCCGTTGCGGCGCGCGAACGCCGCCGTCTTGCCGACTTCGCTGCCGGGCAGGACGATCGTTTCATCCCATACCGAAGGAATCGCCTTCATCACGTCCAGGGCCGCATTGTTGAGATAGTTCGTCGGATGATCCGCGTAGCACAAAAACGGCGAGGTGAAGACCACCGCCTGCGCCAATTCCCGCGCCCAGGTAAAGCCGCGCAATTCCTTCGGATTGAAAACTGTCGGCGTGTAATCTCCCGGGCCAATGATATAGCGCGTGAACGGCAGAATGGTGTCGTGCTGGGGTGGCAATGTGCGGCGATAACGCAGAATGTGGTATTCATGTCCGCGTATGGATTCGAGGCTCAACTCATTGGGCCAGGTACGGTCCCGTCCGGTTGGCTTGTTCGCGCCATGGAAATCCACCATCAACTTCCGGGCCGCCGCTTCACGCAACGTATCGTCATACCAATTGACCCAGCGCACATTGGCTTCCGGCACGAAATCAATCTTCACTCCCACCACGCCCGCCGCGACCGCGCGATCCATGAAATCCTTCCGCCGCTCCGGGGTCGGCAGCTCATTGCTATGGATCCAGCACCAAACTTTCACGCCTTTCGTTTTCGCGTAATCGCAGACTTCCTTCAGGCAGGCCCAATCATCCTTGCCGTCGACCTTCCATTTTCTCCAGCCTTCGTCGATGAGGTAATACTCGAAGCCAAGGTCTTTCGTCCAATCCACCCACTGATGCTGCTCGGAATAAATCGGTCCGCCGGACGACCACCATTGCCACGAAGAACGCCCCGGTTGAATCCACTTGGCCTTCGCGAGTTCGCTCGGCGCGGCAGGACAAAGATTGCGAATCAGGTCGCTGTTCACCAGCGTGTTGAGATCCGGCGCGAGCAGCGTAACGCGCCATGGTTGCACCACCTTGTCATCCGTGGTCCAGCCGCTGGCATCCGAGCGGGTGTGAAAAAATACATGCAACGAATGGTCCGCAGTGGCCTGCACTCCGGCGTCGCTGTAGTTCACCAGATTGGCCTCCGTCACCAGGGCGTAACCACCCTCCGGCAAAGTGAACAAGACGGGCATCGGGATTTTTTGCTCCGCCCGAAAATCACCCAGTCGATTACTCTGAAAAATTCCTTCGTAACCGGCGATATCCGTCTGATACCACGCGACGGGATTGCCGGCCAATTTCCATTCGGTCGACTCGCCGTTGATTTTCCGCCCAGCCTTCGCCGCCAACCGCGCGCGCAACGCCACGCCGTCGTCATAAGCGCGAACGTCCAGTTCGTAAGCCTCGCCCTCGGCGCACCGAACCGCCACCGTGGTTTCGCGGCAGATGTTCTCCGCTTTGGAATGCCCGCCCAGGAGCGAATACGACTCGCTGATCTTGTGCGAAGACGATTTGCCCAGCGTCACTTTGCCGCCCAAATCCACGCCGTCGGAAATCACGCCAAAGCGCGATTTTCCCACCACTTCATGACCGCGGGACGTCACCGAGTAACTCAACCCGCCCTCATCGGTCACCGTGATCACCGTCTTGCCATCCGGCGATTTGACTTTGAGTTCAGCGGCGTGCGCCGAGATGGCGAACAAAACAATCGCAGTGGAGAATAATAGATTTCGAGCCATAGAAAGTGGGTAGTATTTAGCGAGTTTTTCACCCCCTGTCACTCCCCAATCCGTACGACGTTTGTCCCAATGATGGTAGGGCGGACCTGCCGGTCCGCCAAACTTCAACGATGGCAAGCACAGCGATGCCATCGTTCCGACGTGAAAACATGTCCATGGTTTTGGTGAGCCCAAACGCTCCTGGTACAAAAGAAAAGAGGCCGGACACTACTCCGGCCTCTTTGAGAACAAGCGCTTTTATTTACCGTAGCCGCGCCCAACTACGAACAACACACTCAGATGCGGCGCCGCAGACATACGCCAATTACACACACGGAACACTGCGTTTCTGCATCTAATAACGGTATCAGAATAGCACCTCCCACTCGAGCCTCCAGTCACCAGAACTGGTTACACGGGTTAACGGGACTATATACCTCCCAAACCCAAAAACGGTCCATCACAAGGGCGTATCGGGAGAAAACACCACGGGCGCGCGGTCATTCCCCAATCTCGCCATCTGCTCCGCTGAAGCCGGCTGCGTGACGATTTTCAGGAGTCGATACTCTTTCCCCGGCGGTTGCGGCAGCAGCAAGCCCTGCAGTGATGACCCCGGCGCCACGTCTTCCCACCCTTGTTCGCCCGTCGTTTTATTTTTCTCACCAAATTTGGAGATATTCGGCACGCGAACATCCTCCGCTCCCTCGCGCGTGATCCAATAATTGCGGCTTTCGCCTCTCGCTGGGCCGCCAAATACCGCCTCGGTAAACGGCAACTCAAACTCTCCCTGCGGCCCGCGCATCAACACCGTCGCCTTTCCGCCCGGCTTGACCTCAACACCATTTTGCACAACGCGATTGCACATAAAACAAAGCCGCAAATCGTTAACGCCGCAAAAACTTCGCCACCGCCTCGGTCCGCGTGCGCACCTGCAATTTTTCGTAAATCCGCCGGATGTAGGTGTGCACCGTCTCGTAACTGATGTTCAGTTTCTCCGCGATTTCCTTGTAGAGAAAACCCTTCGACAGGCAATCGAGCACTTCCTGCTCGCGCGGCGAAAGATTTTCCGTCGGCGATGCCGCCGGCGCAGCGCGCTGAAACGAGAGCACTACCTTGCGCGCGATATGCGTCGTCATCGGCGACCCGCCGCGATGCACCTCGCGGATAGCATCCAGCAATTCATCGCGCGACGTCCGTTTCAGCATGTAACCCGTCGCGCCGGCCGCGAGGGCGTTAAAAATATTTTCGGTATCCTCGTAAACCGTCAACATCATCACCTGGATCGTGGGAATCAATTGCTTCAATTGCCGCACGCATTCCACGCCGTTCATGCCCGGCAGATTGATGTCCATCAACACCACTTCCGGCTTGTCGTTCGGCAACGCCTTGAGCGCGTCTTCCGCGTTCGGGTAATGGCTGATGCAGCGAAAACCCTCGGAACGATTCAGCACGCGCGCAAGTGTCTCGCGAAACTTGTCGCTGTCTTCCACGATCGAAACGTTAATGGGCATGGGCGCGATTCTTAATAGGCGCGGTCAGCCGGACCAGCGTTCCCTTTTCCGGCGCCGGACTGAGCGCAAAACTTCCGCCGACATCTTCCATGCGTTTTCGCATATTGCGCAATCCATTTCTGCCGGTTTTTTGTTCCGCGCCGGCCGGACCTTTGCCGTTGTCTTCAATTTCAATCGAAAAACTCCCCGCGTCCAATCGCAATCGAAGATGCACCTCCGTCGCTTGCGCATGCTTCACCACATTGTTCACCGATTCCTTGAACGCGAGGAACACATTGTGCCGCACGTCCGGCGCCAGTGTCACCTCAGGCAATTGGCTCGGAAACTCCACGCGATACCTCAAGCCAGCCAGCGCGAAATATTCCTGCGCGTATTTGCCCGAATAATTCACCAAACCCTCCAGCGTGTCGTTGGAGGGATTGACCGCCCACACAATTTCATCGAGCGCCTTGGTTGTTTCGCGCGCGGTTTGGGTAATTTGCTGCGCGTGATCCTCCACTTCGTCGGGAAGATTTTTGTCGCTCTCCGCCATTTCCGCGAGCAACGCCACCTGGGTCAAATTCGCGCCGAGTTGATCATGCAAATCGCGCGCGATGCGCGAGCGCTCATGCTCCAGCGCCTCCTGCTGCCGCAACGTCGCCACCTGCCGCTGCAATTTTTGCGTGGAGAAATAATAAACGAGCCCCGCGATGGCCGCGAGCACTCCGGCCGCAAGCAATCCCCGGAACCACCCCTTCTGCCACAACGGCGGCTGCACAATCACGGTCAGCGTCGCCGGGTGGGAATTCCATACGTTATCCTCGTTGCACGCCGAGACTTGGAATTGATACGTGCCCGGCAGCAGTTTCGGATAAGGCGCCACGCGAGTTCCACTGTTGTCGTACGTCCACTCGGTATTCTGTTGCTGCTGCTCGCTCAACTTATAACGGAATCGCGAACGATCCGCGCCGGCCAGGTTCAGGCTCGCGTAATGAATTTCCAAATTGCGTTTCCCCGGCGGCACAACGATTTCGGACGGGCTGCCGCCAAAAAGATTTGTCCCCTGCCTCACCGAATCCACCAGCACGGATTCGATAATCACCGGCGGCTCGAGCAGACTCTGCTTCAGCGCGGATGGATCGACATAAACCAAACCGCGGGTCGTCGGAAACCACAGCCGGCCATCCGGTGTGGCACACGCCGCCGGTTGCGAACCTTCCGTGCATTCCCGCGTCGGCAAGCCGTCCTCTTCCACATAGACCCGGCAAATGATCGAAGGCGCGGCGCCACTTGCATAATCTGCGAGTGATTTTTTCGAGACGCGCATCAAGCCCGAATTCGAGCCCAGCCACAGGTTCGTGCCGCCGTCTTCCACCACATAACCAATGCTATCTCCGCCGAGCCCATTCGTCGTCGAGTAATGCGTCCAACGATTCGCCGCCAGCCGCCCCAATCCGCTCCCGCGCGTCCCCACCCACAGCACGCCCTCCGAATCCACCAGCAACGCCGACACATCCTCGCCGGGCAAACCATCCTGCGTGTGAATCGAAGTCATTTTTCCATCGCGCAGGCACGCGAGCCCGGCGCTGGTTCCAATCCACAGATTTCCGGCGGCGTCATCCGCGATGGCGCGCACGTCCGGGGCGGGCAATCCTTCGGGAATCGAATACATCTTCGATTTCTCGCCGTTGAAAAGGATCAGGCCAGCCTCCGTTCCCAGCCAAATTTGACCCGTGCGATCCTGATGAATCGCCGAGATGTTGACGCCAATCCCAGGTTGGACCGGCGCAAATTTGTTGTTTTCAAATTGAAACAACCGCGGTCCGGCGAATCTGCTGAAAATGCCGGCAAATATTTGACCGGATTTATCCGCAAACAGTGAGTTAACCCACATGAGATCGGATTGCGCCAGATCCACAATCGTAAACCCGTTTGAAACGCTTCCGTTCCAATGCTCCACCAAATTCCCGTGGTATCCCACCCAAACGCCGCCGATGCCGTCTGAGCACACGGACTGCACCACCTTGTCGCGAGAACCGGACAACACCCCAAACGCATTTCGCCGCACGCGATTCAACCCGCGCCCGTTAGTGCCCACCCAAAGATTTCCCTCATTGTCAAAAGTGAGCGATAAAATGTAAGCATGAGTCAGTTCATCCAGAATGTGAGTGAACGTGCCGTTTTCATGGTACCAATAAACCCCGTCGCCGTACGTGCCGACGATCAAATTGCCGTGATCATCCTCGCATGCCGCCATCACATCCTTGTCGGCCCACGGATACCGCCCCAAATTGCGCTCGAGTCGATTGTTCTTCCATTTCTCAATCCACCCGTCCACGAACCGCCACACCCCTCCCGTTTTGCAGGCGAGCATAAATTTCAAATCCTTCACTGCCGAGGGCGATTCCTGCTGCAGAACCATGGCTGTCGATCCTGGCGGGGAGATGATGGGTAACAGGCCGGTCTCCGTGCCGAGCCACACCGGCCCTTTCTTTTCGGCGACCGCAAAATTGAATTTTTCCCTCACCGGCTGAAGTTTGCCGTTCCAATATATCGCAATCGGCCCCGCCCCTTTGCCGAATTTCAGCCAAAGCGTGCCGTTCTCGTCCTCGCTCACGGAGTCGAGCGTTACCGCCCGTTCGACAGCGAAATGGTTCACCTCTCCATTTCGCAGGAACAGCCAAACGCCATTGTTATCCGTTCCCACCCACAGGTTGGTCCGGGAGTCCTCGTACAAATAGAGAATGCGACTGCGCGCGAGATCTTTATTGTCGAACGGCGTAAAGTGCAATCCGTCAAAACGCGCCAGGCCGTGAAGCGTGCCCACCCAGAGATATCCATCGCGCGATTGAATCATCGAAACAATCGTGTCATCCGGCAACTTATCGGCCGTGCGCCAGATATCGGTCAAAAAAGGTGAGTTCGGAAACACCCGTGTTTCCGCACCGTTGGCAACCCAGGAAAAAAAGCCGCACGCAAACAACCACGCGGCCGCAATTGCCCGGCAATTCTTCAACATCCCGGAATTGTCAGTAAGAACCGCCGTTCAGTAAAGCCGATTGATCATAGTGGCACGGGCATCTTGCCCGTGCGATCACAGCACCATGCAGGACGGCCCCGTCATATCCCCATCGATAAGACGTGAATTCATCCAGATTTGCGTTATGCTATGACCGTTCATGCAACGGTTTCAGTTTCATCCCGTTATCGCCGCTTGGTTCGAGCGCAAGTTCGGCTCACCCACCGCCCCACAGGAGCAAGGCTGGCCCGCCATAGTGGCACGGGCATCTTGCCCGTGCGAACAAAGCAAGTTTCAGCTTCCGCCTGCCTTACGAAACTCAGGTGTCGGAATTTCCGGGCGAATTTGTAATTTGAAAAGCCCAAAATCCGCCTAAGCTTGCCGCGTGAAAAAGCAATGGCCCGCGCTTGTTTTATTTGGAATCATCTGGTCGGGTTTCGTTCTCTCTTTTGATGGTTTTATCGGATCCACGTTTATCAATCAACTCCGTGCCCAAGCCTTCCCTCGCGTCACCGGTTATATCACTCACAGCAAGGCGACGTCCCACAATTCCGACCGCAACGCTACGCACGGAGAACTTTCCAGCACATTGGGATCCTAAGCTTAGAATTCCACGTGGACAAGTTGTCGCGGCCGCTTCTATAGTGTCACCTAAATACTAGTGACTCCAGCGTAACTGGACTGGCCACAGTTAGGCCGCAAATGTAATCACACTGGCTCACCTTCGGGTG